>Ga0302325_10013908_pt1 | contig 17141 bp, 21 predicted proteins | sample Palsa_T0_2_FD_201948 | JGI IMG/M metagenome (GOLD analysis project Ga0302325, IMG submission 201948) | Peat permafrost microbial communities from Stordalen Mire near Abisko, Sweden - Palsa_T0_2 | ecosystem: Environmental > Terrestrial > Soil > Palsa > Peat permafrost | place: Sweden: Abisko... | reverse complement strand
CGCCGGACGCCGCCGCGGCGGTCATCGAGGCGGCGGCGCTCACCAAGCGCTACCCGGCCGGGGTGACCGCGCTGGATGGCCTCACCCTGGCCGTCGGGCCAGGCATCACCGGGCTGGTCGGCGCGAACGGCGCCGGCAAGTCCACGCTCATCAAGATCCTGCTCGGCCTGCTGCCGGTCACCAGCGGCCGGGCGGCCGTGCTCGGCCATGACTGCGCCACAGACGCCGAGCAGATCAGGACGCTCACCGGCTACATGCCGGAACACGACTGCCTGCCGCCGGATGTGACCGCGACCGAGTTCGTCACCCATCTCGGCCGCATGTCGGGGCTGCCGCCGACCGTGGCCAAGGAGCGCGCGGCCGAGTCGCTGCGCCATGTCGGCCTGTACGAGGAGCGCTACCGGCAGATCGGCACATATTCCACCGGCATGAAGCAGCGGGTTAAGCTGGCCCAGGCCCTGGTCGGGGATCCGAGGCTGCTGCTGCTCGACGAGCCGACCATCGGCCTCGACCCGGCGGGCCGGGCGTCCATGCTCGACCTGGTCATCCGGATCGGAACCGAGTTCGGCATTTCCATCCTGGTGTCCTCGCACCTGCTCGGGGAGATCGAGCAGATCTGCGACCAGCTGGTGGCCATCGACGGCGGGCGGCTGCTGCGGGCCGACACGATGACCAGCTTCACCCAGGTCAGCCAGGTGCTGGTGATCGAGGTCGATGAGGGCGTGGCGGAACTGCAGGCCGAGCTGGCCGCGCGCGGGCTGCGGCCGGAGCGCGACGAGCGGGCCCTGCTCGTCCAGATCGAGACCGACGCCACCTATGACATGGTCCGCGACGCGGTCGCGGATCTCGGCCTGCCGCTGAACCGGCTGGAGCAGCGCCGGCGGCACGTGGCGGAGCTTTTCACCGAGCACCAGGAAGGAGCCGGCCATGGCGGCTGACAGCGCCGCGGCCGCCGGCCGCAGTGGCGTCATTCACGACCTGGGCTACCAGCGCTACGACGGCTTGCGGCTGGGCCGCCGCGCGATCATCCGGGCGCTGTGCTGGCACAGCCTGCGCTCCGCGTTCGGCATCGGCCGCGGCGCCAAGGCCAAGGTCGTGCCGATCCTCACTTTCGTGATCATGTGCCTGCCCGCGGTGGCGAACGCGGTGGCGGTGGCCCAGGGCCAGCCGCGGACGATTCCTTACGACACGTACATTTTCCAGCTGCGGGTCATCGTCATGATCATCTTCATCGCGGCCCAGGCGCCCGAGCTGGTCTCCCGCGATCTGCGCAGCCATGTGCTGCCGCTGTATTTCTGCCGGCCGCTGCGCCGGCTGGACTACCCGCTGGCCAAGCTCACCGCGTTCATCCTGGCCTGCCTGGCCATGATCGACATTCCGGTGATCCTTCTCTACCTGGGTACGGTCACCCAGGCGCACGGTGGTTCCGCTATCTGGCACCAGACGCGGGCCCTGATCCCCGGCCTGCTGGTCGGCCTGATGTGGGCCGTGACGCTCGCCGCCATCGGGCTGTTCCTGGCCTCGCTGAGTGGCCGCCGTGCGTACTCGACCGGCACCATCGCGATCTACTTCTTCCTGACCTGGATCCTGGCCGGGATCCTGTACTCGGTCAGCACCGGCCAGGGCCACCCGCTGCGGGGCGGCCAGGTCGCCACCTCGGGCGCGCGGCTATCTGGCCTGGTCAGCCCGTTCACCGTGGTGGACGGCGTGCGGCAGTGGCTCGGCGGCACCTCGCGGGGTCCGATACCGCCGCCGGGCAGCTACGGGCCTGTGTACGGGGTGATGCTCCTGGTCCTGCTGGGCGTGGCCGTGGGCGGGCTGGCGCTCCGGTACCGGAAAGCGGGTGTGGCTTGACCGGCATCGAGTTGCGTAACGTTTCGCGGTGGTACGGCAACGTTGTCGCGATCAATGACATAACGATGAGCATCGGCCAGGGTGTCACCGGGCTGCTCGGCCCCAACGGGGCTGGAAAATCCACCCTGCTGCACCTGATCGCGGGGTTCCTGGAGCCATCCCGGGGTGAGCTCGCCGTCGGCGGGGCGCCGAGCTGGCGGAACCCGGAAATTTACCGGGTCCTCGGCCTGGTGCCGGAGCGTGACTCGGTCTACGCCTTCCTGACCGGCGAGGAGTTCGTCCGCGCGACCGCGCGGCTGCACCGGCTGGCTGATCCCGATGGCGCGGCGCGCCGCGCCATCGGGATCGTGGAGATGGCCGGCGCACAGGACCGGAAGATCTCGACCTACTCCAAGGGCATGCGCCAGCGGATCAAGGTGGCCGCGGCCCTGGTCCACGATCCGCAGGTGATCCTGCTCGACGAGCCGTTCAACGGGATGGACCCGCGGCAGCGCCTGCACATGATGGACCTGCTCGAGCACCTGGGCGACGAGGGCCGCACCATCCTGTTCAGCTCGCACATCCTGGAAGAGGTGGAACGGCTGTCCGGCACCATCCAGGTGATCGTGGCCGGGCGGCTCGCCGCGTCCGGCGACTTCCGGGCCATCAGGCGGCTGATGACCAGCCGGCCGCACGTCTTCCTGGTCCGCACGTCGGACGACCGGGTGCTGGGCGCCGCCCTGATCGGCCGGCCCTCGGTGACCGGGGTGGAGGTGACCGGCCGGGGGCTCCAGGTCCGGGCGGCCGACTACGGCGCCTTCAGCCGGGAACTCGCCGCTCTCACCCGCGAGCACGGCATCCGGCTCCGCGAGCTGCTGCCGGAGGACGAGTCGCTGGAAAGCGTCTTCGCCTACCTCGTGGAGTCCTGACCGGGCCCGCCCCGGCCCTCGCTGGAATCCAGGAAAGAGACGGTTGTGATGTTCGGAGTGCAGAGCCGGGTCATCGCGTCGATCACGCTGCGCGCGACCATGGGCCGCAAGCGGGTGTTCCTGTTCGCCATCCCGCCCCTGATCCTGGTGCTGGTCACCGTCGCACTGAAGCTCGCGCACCCGCCGGCGCCCGCGTGGCCGAGCCACATCCTGGGCGACTTCGGCTTTTCCGTGGTGCTCCCGCTGACCGCGCTGATCATCGGGACCAGTGTCCTCGGGGCGGAGATCGATGATGGCAGCGTCGTTCACCTGCTGGCCACGCCGGTGCGCCGCACGACGGTGATCGTGACGAAGTTCGTGGTGGCGGCGGTCCTGACCATGATCTTCGTCGCCGTCCCGGAACTGCTCGCCGGGCTGATCGCCACCGGCGGCGCGACCCGGCTCGCCGTCGGCCTGTTCGTCGGCGCGCTGGCCGGATCGGTGATCTACAACGCCATCTTCGTCATGATCTCCGTGGTGACCACGCGGGCCATCGCGGTCGGGCTGCTCTACCTGCTCGTCTGGGAAGCGGTGCTCGGCAACTTCGTGAGCGGCGCCCGGGTCCTGTCGGTGGAGCAGTACTCGCTCGGGGTGGCCAACTCCATCGCCCGCAACGCCGATCTGAACGCGCACCTGAGCCTGACGACGGCGATCGCGATGGGGGCGGTGGTGACCGCGCTCACCCTCGCGTTCGCCGTCCGCCGCCTCGGGGCGTTCTCCCTCAAGGGGGACGCGGTCTGAGCTACCGGGAACGCACGCGCCGCCACCCGGCGACGGCGATCCAGAGCGAGAGCAGAAGGATCAGCATGCCGTCGAGGGCGTGCAGGCCGCCGAACCACTTGTTGCTGTCACCCAGGGCGGCCAGGACGTTCTGGGCGATCACCGTCAGCAGCGCGAGCACGAACGCGGAGATCATCGTCCGCGCCGACTGCCAGGCCACCAGGGCGACGATGAGCAGCACCAGGGAGGTCAGCATCAGGATGAAGCCCCAGGCGCGGTGGGCATTGAAGCTGCTGGCGTTGGCGACCTTCAGGTTGTTGATCCCGAACACGCCGACCCCGGCCAGGAACACCTGCAGGAGTACCCCGGCGAAGAACAGCCCCGACAGGTACGTGTAGACGGTGTCGGTCTTCTGCCGCCAGCCGGTGAGCACCCGCTGCCCCGATGCCGTGGCCGTGCGATCCGTCGTGTCAGTCATGGTTCCCCCTCCCGTGGCCTGGAGTGTCCAGGCGGCTTCGACGGTAGGCCGGGGGAGTTACGGCAAGCGTTACGGTGCCGGGCGGGCCTTGGCGGCGGCTTTCATCTGCTGCTTGTGCGCCCTGACCTGGGCCAGCGAGTCCTCGTCGACGATGTCAGCCACCGAGTAGTGGGAGCCGTCCTGGCCGAACTGGCCGGTAGCCTCGCGCCAGCCGTCCGGCCGCACCCCGAGCTGCTTGCCGAGCAGCGCCGCGAAGATCTGGGCCTTGCCGGGGCCGAATCCGGGCAGCTCACCGATCCGCCTGAGCAGCTCCCGGCCGCTCGCCGCGCCGGTCCAGACCTGCGCCGCGTCGCCGTCGTAGCGTTCGACGAGGAGCCGGCACAGGTCCTGAGTCCGGGACGCCATGGCCTTGGGGTAACGGTGCAGCGCCGGCTTCTCGCTGAAAACAGCCGCGAAAGCGTCCGGGTCGTAGCCGGCCAGCTCGTGGGCGGTGGGCTCGTGACCGAGCCTCCGGACCAGGTCGCGGGGGCCGGTGAAGGCCTTCTCCAGCGGCACCTGCTGGTCCAGCAGCATGGCGATGAGCAGCGCGAGGGGGCTGCGGGACAGCAGTTCGTTGGCGTCGGGGTCGATGGGCAGCGATAGCGTCATGGAGTCCTCCAGGTCAGGCGACCATCCTGGCCGGCCAGAGGAACTTGCGGGTCACAGTCGGCCGGCGGAACTACCTGGCAACCGCCCGGCGTTTCATCTAACAGGCGAGGATGTGATGCAGTGGGCTCTGCTCGCCGTAGCCGGGAGCCGCATCGTCGCCGCCCAAGGAGGCACCGTTGTCAGGTCGGATGAAGTTCGGCATCGCCGGAGCAATCGTAGGCATTATCTTGCTGTTTTGGCTGCCCTGGTGGATCGGCCTGGTGGTCATCGCTGCGGCGATCGGTATCCCGGTAGGGGCATACCTGATGCTCGACCCGTCGCAGCGGCGTCGGATCAAGCGCATCCGCCGTCGGGAGATCGGCGGCTGAGCGAGGCTGGCTTATCTCCGCGAAACGCGCTGTCGGCATGTCTCGGTGCGGCCGGCGTCGCCGCGGACCACGTCCGGGCGGCCGGCCTCGGTCCGGCCAGCTTCTGGGTGGCCGGCCTCGGCGCGGGTGAACCGGCCCTGATGGTGCAGCAGCGGCCGGTCGCAATGGCCGAAGGCCGCTTCGACCACCAGGCCGACCACGAGTTCGTGATCACCGACAGTCACCAGGGACTCCGTTGCGCAAATCAAGTGCGTGGTCGCGTCCGAGAGCAGGGGTAGGTCTTCCGGGCCACGGGTCCACCGGGTGGGCGGGGCGAACCGGTCCTCGCCCTTGCGGGCGAACCGGTGAGCCAGCGACTGGTGGCCCTCGCCGATGAGGTTGACGGCGAAATGCCGCGCGTCCCGGATAGCGGGCCAGTTTGACGAGCCGTGGCCGATATAGAAAGAGACGAGCGGCGGGTCCAGGCTGGCCGAGCTGAATGATGTGACGGTCAGCCCGCCCGGGCCCGACGGGCCGGCCACTGTCACGATGACCACGCCGGCCGGATGCCGGCCCATGGCCCGGCGGAATTCATCAGCGCCCGCCGCCGCGGCGGCGGCGGGCCGGGTACTGGACGTGGACGGCGGGATGGTCACGGAGCCTGCCTTCCGGTGGCTGTGAGCAGGCCGCCGTCACGGTCCGATCCGGTGACAGCGGGCGGCTTCAGCGGCGCTCTTCAAACGCTGACAGCGGTCGCTCCTATAGTCAATATTCCCGATCGACTAACTTGATTATGCGGTGACGGGCCGTACCGGGCCGTCTGGATGAGCGGCCGCCGTCAGCTGAGCAGTCCCGGGTAGAGCAGCGCGAGCTGGCGCGGATAGGCGCCGATCAGGCGCAGTTCGTCGTCGGTCAGGGGCTTGCCGGTGGCCGACGCGCACAGCTGGACCACCTGGAACGCGAGGTCCTCCGCGCCGCCCGCGACCTCGATGCCGAGCCCGTCCATGACGTGCCTGAAGCCCGCCTTGCCGCCGTACTCCCCGGTGAGCACCACACGGCCGGACCGGGTGGGCCAGTCGGCCGGGAACGGCCCGAGCGTGTCGTCATCGTAGAGCTCGTAGTTATTGCGGTCCTTGAGCGCGCCGTCCGCGTGGATGCCGGACTCGTGCGAGAAGGCGTTGCGGCCCACGCCGGGCTGATTCTGGGGCAGCGGCTGGCCGAACGCGTAACTGGCCCACAGGGCGAACCGCCGGGCCCAGGAGAGGTCCACCGGATCACCGATCTCGGCGTGGCCCGCCACCCCGAAACCGTGCCGGAAGGCCAGCAGGCAGGACAGCAGGTCGGCGTTGCCCGCCCGTTCACCGATGCCGTTGATGCAGGTGTTGACCCAGGCATCCTGCCCGGCATCGAGGTCCCCGAGGGCGCCGGACACGGAGTTGGCGACGGCCAGCCCGAGGTCGTTGTGGCAATGCGTCTCGATCGGGATCCGGACCGCACTGGCCAGCGTGGCGAACCGCTCGCGGATCCGCTCGGGCGTGTCACCTCCGATGGTGTCGCAGTACCGGACCCGGTCGGCCCCGGCGTCCCGGGCGGCCGCCGCGAATTCGAGCAGGAATCCATCGTCGGTGCGCGAACCGTCCTCGGCATTGACACCGATGGTCTGCGCGCCGCCGGCCTTGGCCGCCGAGACCGCGGCCAGCATCTCCGAGATCACGGTTTCGCGATCGAGCTTGCCGCGGAACTTGTGCGAGATCATCTGGTCCGAGGTGGAAATGGACAGGTTGTAGTGGCGCAGCCCGAGCGGGACCGCCCGCTCCACGTCCCCGGGCACCGCCCGGCACCAGCCGGAGAGCCGCAACGAGCCGAACGCGCCCGCCTCAGCCAGCGCCACATTGGCCCGGATGTAGGGCACTTCGTGGAAAAGGAAGGGGAAACCCATCTCCGACTGGGCCACGCCCAGCTGGCCCAGATAGAAATTGATCATCGTCTTGCCGAACTTCGACAGGCCGGTCCGCGCGGTCTGCACGCCGTCGCGGTTGGTCACGTCGAGGAAGTGGATCTCAGGCACGCGGCGGTCCTCCAGGCACGGCGCTAGGTACTGACATGTTGACCCGGCTGCTGCATTTGGGTCAATATTGATTAAAATCAATATCGGCTGGTGCCGGCGGGCCGGGATCAGGGTGGCGGAAGGAGAGGCAGGACGTGGCTGACTGGATCGGCGCCGCTGAGGCGGCGGAGCGGCTCGGGGTCAAGCCGGCCACGCTGTACTCGTACGTAAGCCGGGGCGTACTGAGACGCCGTCATGCCGCGGGCGGCCGGGGCAGCCTCTTCGACCCTGGCGAGGTGGAGGCCCTGGCCCGGCGAGGCCGGCCGCGCCGCGAGCCCGGCCTCGGCGAGTTCGTCATCGAGTCGGGGCTGACCGAGATCGCGGGGGACCGCCTGCGGTTCCGCGGTCTGGACGCGGCGCAGCTCGCGGTCACGCGGGGCTTCGAGGACGTCGCTACCCTGCTCTGGACCGGGTCCTGGGCCAGCACCGGGCCCTGGCAGGCCGCCGCGGACGCGGTGCGGGCGGGCGCGGCGGCCCAGTCCGCCCTGCCTGCGGGCACGCTGCCGCTGGAGCGCCTGCAGGTGATCGTGCCGGCCCTGGCCGCGGCCGATCCGCTCCGGCTGCACCTCGACCCGCCGGCCGTGGTCGCCGCGGCCCGCAGCATCATCGCGGGCATGGTGGACTGCCTCCCGGTGGCGCGTCCGGCGGGCGGAGCGCCGCCGGCCGATGACTCGATCGCCGGCCGCCTCTGGCCCAGGCTCTGCCCGCGCAGGCCGACGCCCCGGCTGCTGGGCGCGCTGCGGGCCGCGCTGGTGCTGCTGGCCGACCACGAACTAGCTGCGTCGACGCTCGCCGCCCGGGTGGCCGCGTCGGTCCGGGCCGGCCCCTACGCGGTGGTTGCGACCGGGCTCGGCGCCCTGGGCGGCGCGCTGCACGGGGGCGCCTCGCTGGCTGCGGAATCGATGCTCTCGGCGGCCCGCGGGCCCGAGGACGCCCCAAGGGTGGTGGGTGAGCTACTGCGCCGCGGCGAGCGGATCCCGGGGTTCGGTCATTTTGTCTACCAGTCAGGGGACCCGCGGGCCGCGGCGCTGCTCGCGCTGATCCGCCGGGCCGCCCCGGCGTCGGTCCGGCTGGCGGTGGCCGACGCCGTGCTGGCCGAGGTGCGCAGCCGCTCGCTGCCCGAGCCGAACATCGATTTCGCCCTGGCCGTGCTGGTCGGTGTGGCGGGAATGATCACCGGCTCGGGGGAGGCCGTGTTCGCGGTGGCCCGCACGGCGGGCTGGCTGGCCCACGCCCTGGAGGAGTACGCCCGGCACACGCCGCTGCGGCCCCGCGCGCTCTACACCGGACCGCCGCCGCGCGAGGAGGGAATTCCGGTCTGACCCGGGCGCCAGGTAGCGTCTCAGGCAGTACCGGCATCCCGAGCCCGCAGGAGTCCCGCCCATGACCGACGATCTCTGGCACCGGCCGCTCGTGCATATCCGCGGCAGCGACCTCACTGGCGATACCAGGCAGACCAGCGGGATGAGGCGGCTGGAGGCGATCTCCGGCAAGACCACGGGCAGCGCCAAGGTGTGGATGGGCCAGACACATGTGACCCCCGCCACCAGTTCCGGTGACCACCACCACGGCGAGGCTGAGACCGCGATCTACGTGCTCTCCGGGCACCCGGTCTTCGTTTTCGCCGACGGGGACCGCGAGGTCCGGCTGGAGACCGAGCCGGGCGACTACATCTTCGTCCCGCCCTACGTGCCGCACCGGGAAGAGAACCCAGGCGAGCAGGAAGCCGTCGTGATCATCGCCCGCAGCAGCCAGGAGGCCATCGTGGTGAACCTGGACAGCCTCTGGCCACCCGCCGGCCCGGCCGGCGGCTAACCTGGACGCCGGCCGGCCCGGGCCTGCAGCACGGGAATCAGGGCTGCCCCCGGCGCATTGCCTATAGCAGAACGCCAAGCCGGAAGGTCACCATGTCTGTGCGCCGCCTCAACCACGCAGTGCTCTACGTTCACGACCTGGCCAGCGCCGTTGACTTCTACACCGGGGCGCTCGGCTTCGAGGTCCGGACCGAGATCCCCGGCCGGGCGGCGTTCCTGCGGGCCCCCGGATCGGCCAATGACCATGATCTGGGGCTCTTCGAACTGGGGGGATCCCCGCAGCCGCCCGGGCCGCGGGTCGGGCTTTACCACCTGGCCTGGGAGGTGGGAACGCTGGCCGAGCTCGATGAGACCCGGCGCAGGCTAGCCGCCCGCGGCGCGCTGGTCGGCGCCAGCGACCACCGGGTGTCCAAGTCGCTCTACGCGCGGGATCCGAGTGGCATCGAGTTCGAGGTGATGTGGCGGGTCCCGGCCGAGGACTGGGCGGCCGAGCTCGAGCAGGGCGACATGATCGCGCCGCTCGACCTGGAAGGCGCCCTGGCCCGCTGGGGCGACCGGGCCACCGGTGCCGCCGCCGGCTCCGCCACCTGACCGCAGGCCGCTTTCCAGGCCGTACCTTCTGGATCGGCCGGCCCCGCGCGGAACCCGGTCAGCGTTCCGGGGGCCTGGTGCGGACCTCGATAGTGCCTTTGTAGGCGTACCCGCGCACATGCACCACAGGGGCGTCCGGCGGCACGGCCTCGTCCTCCCCGCCGGTGGTGGCGCCGAAGCCGCCTACCTCGACCCGGACTCCCGGCGGCACCAGGATGTCCACCCGTGACTTGTAGGCGACGGCCACGATGGTGGTCACCGCCCCGGTCAGCTCGGCGGCGCGCAGGTCCAGCCAGCTGCTGCCCTTGTAGGTCACGGCCGTGTAGTGCTCGGGCACCCGCCAGCGCCCGCTCCGGCGGACGGAGCTCTTGAACGCGAGCGCGAACCGGCCCGGCGCACGGCCACCCGCCGGCCCCACCGCCCGGGCCGGGGTGCCCGGAGCGGAGCTGGGAAGGTCGGTGAGCAGCTGGTCCAGCTGGCCGCGGGTGCGGGCGGTGAGCGCGGCCCGCATCCGGTCATCGAACTCCGCGTCGTCGAGGCGGCCCTCGGCGAAGGCTTCCTGCAGCCGGTGCGTGGCCGAGTCGCGCTCGCGATCCGAGGCCCGGATCTCGGGTACCACGGCTGGCCCGGGGGATTGTGGTTCTACGTCGCGCTCCGATGGCGGCATGGCTGCCCTCCTGGCAATATTGAGATGTATCTTAAGCTCTGTCCGCGCCCGGCCAGGTACCAGGGATCACGGGCTAGATGGTGAGGATCGGGCCGGTGTCGTGGGTGACATACAGGTCGCTGCGGAAGCGATCGGCCAGCTGCTCATAGGCGGCCTGGATCTGATCGGTGCCGACCTGCTTGTCGGGGCTGAACAGGCTGAGCATGGAGTCCTCCCACCAGGTCATGTTGCGCCGGTCTCCCCACTGGCTGGCGATCGGCGCCCGCAGGTGCGCGTCGGCCTCGGTGGTCGCGAACATGGCGAACATGGTGGTCATGAACTCCCGGTAGGCGGCGAACAGCGGGGCGGAGAACAGCACCCGGTTGGAGTACATGGCCTCGTCAATTTTCCGCTTGAGCCCGATGGCGTCGCGGGGCTGGATCTCCTTCCAGCGGCCGACGAACGTGCCGAAGCACAGTAGCTGGTTGAGCGCGGGCGCGACCTCGCCGAAGATCTCCAGGCGCCGGGTGACGACGGTCTGATTCGCCCACCGCAACTGCTCCAGCCGGCGGCCGGCCCGCGCTACGAAGTAGCCGAGCGCCGCAACCGTCAGCGGCGTCAGCGCCGCCACCGCCAGCGTGGCGATCTGAACGCTGCTCCACGAGGATGCCGCCATGATCCGATCTTCCCGTCGGCCGCGGACCGCTTTGGCTCAGGTGCGGCGTGTCACCCGTATCTTGGACTGCTCGTGCGGGAGTTCCTCCCAGTCGTCCATGAACTCCGCGTCCAGGCCGTTCTTGTCGGCCAGCGCGATCAGGGTCTCGGTCTGGTAGTAGAAATCCTCGCGCAGCACCTGATGCTCGGCGCCCTCGGTCTGGTCGAAGGTGAAGTCGAAGACCCCATCACGCCGCATCACCCGGCCCACATGGGCCAGGCACTCATCGATCACCTCGATCGGCGAATGAGAGAAGACGCTGTGCGCGTGCACCACGGTGAACTGATCGCTCGGCAGGAACTCCAGCTTCAGGTCCCGCACCAGGGTCAGGTGCGGAAGTCGGGGCTGCAGGCCGAACTCCTCGATGGTGGCCTGGGCCGCGAGCAGGATGTCCGGCGAGATGTCGACGCCGTAGTAGTTCCCGGGATCGAGATAGTCGATGAACAGCCGTCCGGCGCGCAGGTTGCCGCAGCCGATCTCCAGCATCCGGTCGCCTGGCTGCAGCCCGTGCTTGAGCAGGTAGTCGAACTGCATCTGGCCGATCTCGAGCCACGACTCGTGGGTCTTGCTGCCGACCGCGCGCTCCTGGCTGCGGGCCGTGTCCGATTTCATCACGGCACGGTAGTAACTGACGTGGTCACTGGCCTTCATGCCGATCAAGGCGTCGCGGCTGCGCCGCCGGGCATAGGGCAGGACCCGGCCGGGATGCCGTAGGGCATAACCGAACTTGTAGGAAAGACGGGAGCGATCGTGTTCAGACACGGCAAGAGTCTGGCACGGGTTGGCGGCGCCGGCATCCCGACCTGCGGGCACGGATCGCGGGAACCGTCCGGCGGAGCACCGTGGTGACTCTCAGGCGCGGCGTGTCACTCCGTGGGCTCGGCGGGTGCGTGCCGGGTCCGGCTGGTCGCCGCCCGGATGGCGAGCACCCGGGCTGCGCCCATGACCACGCCCATCACGACGGCGTAGCCCACGGCCTCACCCGTCCCCACCAGCGGGTCGTGCGGGTCGCTGGGCGGTTCCTTGCCGGTGACGCGCTTCCAGCCAAAGGTGATGGCCTTGCGTGCGGCGAAGGCCGCGGCGAAGGCCGCGGCGGCGCCGATTACCTTGCTGCCGCCATCTCCGCTCTTGTCAGACATTCGATCCTCCCTGATGCCCGTCCGCTGGCGGCCGGCGTCCTGTGTCCGTCGTGATCTCGTCCCGGCGCTGACCGCCACTGGCGATCATGCCACGGAGGCACCACCGGCGTGGGCGGTGGTGCGCCAAGCCTCGATGGCGGCCGCCAGCTCGTCCGGCCTCCTCGTGGCCACGAGCCAGTAGGGCGTGCTCTGTGTCTTGTCGGTGACCTCGATGTACACCGACCGCGGGAGGTACGGCCGGGCCAGCAGGAAAGCCGCCGGGTCCGCCCGCGGGCCGCGCATGGCCTGGGTCTGCGTCTTATCCAGCGCGGCCACCTGGCCGACCGTGCCCAGCGGCAGCCGGGCCGATCCCGCCCACAGTTCGCCGTCGCGGACATCGACACTCGTCCGGCCCCAGATCAGCACCGGCACCGCCCAGATCACGCCGAGCCCTCCGTACAGGACGGCCGCGATCTGCCAACTGGGCTGGGCGACGAACGCGGTGCCGAGCATGGCGGCAGTGACCAGGCCCGCCACCCACCAGATGGCCGGCACGCGCAGCCGTTCGTGGTAGACACGCATGGGGTCCACCGTAGTTGGTCACGTGAGGACATGACTGGGCGACGTATGTGGCGCGGGATCCGCAGTGCGCAGAGCCGGGCGCAGCGCGCGGCGGACCTGCCGCGCGCCGCGGATGCGCAGCGCGCGGCGGACGGGACGCCGGCCGGCGGCGCCGCCGCCGGTCCGGACGGGCGCGGCGGGCCGGTCATGACGTCCGCGCCGGGGGTCACGCCGGGGCCGGGCGCCCAGGTGCCCGGCTGGCTGCAGCGGGCGGCCGGCTGGTCGTGGCGCCTGCTGCTCGTCGGGGTCGTCGTCTACCTGGCCTTCCGGGTCGCCAGCGTGCTGAGCCTGGTGGTGCTGCCTTGCGTGGCCGCCCTGCTGCTCAGTGCCCTGCTGCACCCACTGCTGGCGCGGCTGCGCCGCCTCGGGCTGCCCAACCTCGCGGCGACCTGGTGCGCGTTGCTGGCGGCCGTCGCGGTGCTGGCGGGCGCGGGCTTCCTGGCCGCCACCCGGACCTCGGCCGACTACCCGCACCTGGTCAACGAGCTGAAGCACTCCGTCCGCGAGCTGCAGTTGTGGCTGGCCGGCCCGCCGCTCCACCTGCGGGGAGCCAGCGTCGACGATCTTTCCCACCGCGCGCTCACCTTCCTCAAGCAGCACCAGTCGACTGTCGCGGGCACCGTGGTGAGCGGCGGCAAGATAGTGCTGGAGATCCTGGCGGGCACGGTCTTGATGCTGTTCGTCACGTTCTTCTTCCTCAAGGACGGCGAGCGGATCTGGGCGTGGCTGGTGGGCTCCTTCAGCCCGGAGGGGCGGGGGCGCGTGAACCGGGCGGGATTCGCCGCCTGGCAGGCGCTCGTGTACTACGTGCGGGGCACGATCGCGGTGGCGGCTATCCACGCCGTGGTCATCGGGCTCGCCCTGTGGGTGCTGGGCATCCCGCTCCTGGTGCCGCTGGTCATCCTGGTCTTCCTCGCGGCCTTCGTGCCGCTCATCGGGATCCTGGTGGCAGGCGCGCTGGCCGTGGCGGTCACCCTCGGCACCAAGGGATGGATCGCCGCGGTGGTGCTGGTGGTCGTGTTCATCCTGGAGAACCAGCTGGAGAGCCACCTGCTCCAGCCGCTGGTGGTCGGCCGCATGGTGCGGCTGCACCCCCTCGCCATCATCCTGGTGCTGGCTGTGGGCGGCGTGGTGGCAGGCATCCCGGGCGCGGTGGTGGCGGTGCCCACGGCGGCCGCGCTCGTCCGTGCCTGGCCTTACCTGCGGGGCCGCGCGGCGGACCCGGGGCCGGTAAGGTCACGTGGGTGAACCAGCATCGAGGCCCGGGGGATGGCCCATGCCGCCGGTGAAACCTGGCTCTGACGAGGTTCCCGTGCTCATCAGGCGCCTGGATCCGGCCCTGCCGCTGCCCGTCCGGTCGCATCCGGGCGACGCGGGGGCCGACCTGGTCGCGGCGGTTGACATTGAGCTGGCGCCGGGCCAGCGGGCCGTGGTGCCGACCGGGATGGCGATTGCGCTGCCCGATGGGTACGCCGCGTTCGTGCATCCCCGGTCCGGGCTGGCCGCGCGGCACGGAGTGACGATCGTGAATGCGCCGGGAACCGTGGATGCGGGGTACCGTGGCGAGATCAGGGTGACCCTGCTGAACACCGACGCCACCGAGTCGGTGAGCTTCCAGCGGGGTGACCGGATCGCTCAGCTCGTTATCCAGCGTGTGGCACGACCGGTGTTCCACGAGGTCGATACGCTTCCAGGCTCATCGAGGGGCGACGGCGGCTTCGGGTCGACCGGCGGACACGCCGCAGCAGCCAGCGGTGACGCCAGCCCGCTGGGCAACAGCCAGCAAGAAGGCAGGGAGGGCAGCAGTGTTCCGTCGGCGTCGCCGTGAGCGTGCGGACCAGGATGGATCGAAGCCGGACGGCGCCCGCGGCGGCCGTGACGGGCAGGAGATCGCCGACCAGGAGGTCGTGCTGGCCGACGACGACGCCGACCAGGAAGGCGTGCTGGCCGGCCAGGAGCCGGTCCAGGCCGATCAGGACGTGATGGCGGACCAGGAAGGCGTGCTGGCCGCGGACGGGCCGGAGGCGGGCCTTCCGGAACTGGCGGGCCCGTGGGACGCCCACGAGGATTTCCCGCCGTATGAGCGGATCGACTTCGGCAGCCTGCAGATACCGGTGACCGAGGGATTCGAGATCCAGCTGAACCTGGCCGAGGATCAGGGTCCGCTGGTCACCGTGCTGCGCGGGGAAAGCTCTCTGCAGCTCCAGGCGTTCGCCGCGCCCAAAAGCGGCGGGCTCTGGGAAGACGTGCGGCAGGAGATCGCGGCGGCCGTCGCCGAGGCCGGGGGCTCCAGCGATGAGGCGGAGGGCCGGTTCGGTGTCGAGCTCCGGGCCCGGGTCAAGGCGGCCGACGCAGCCGAGGGCGCCGCCGCCGCACTGCAGCCGATCCGCTTCATCGGGGTCGACGGGCCCCGCTGGTTCCTGCGCGGGGTGATCACGGGCCCCGCCGCCCACCACCGGTCGGCCGCCGACCCCCTGGAGGACGTCTTCGCGGGCATCGTGGTGGTACGCGGGGAACATCCCGCGCCGCCCCGGGACCTGCTCGAAATCCAGCTGCCCGAGCAGGCGAGGCAGGCCATGGAAGAGGAGATGGCCCAGGCCGAAGAGAACGGCTCCATCCTGAACCCGTTCGAACGCGGCCCCGAGATCACCGAGACGCGCTGATCACAGCCCCCCAGAGCCGAGGTGCTCGGGATGGCCGGGGTGCTCGTGCCCGCCCAGCAGCCTGGCCAGCTCGTCCTCGACGTCCTCGCTGGTCACGAACAGGAGCTCATCGCCGGCCTCCAGCGGGTCGTCGCGCTGCGGCACGATCACCCGGCCGTCCCTGAGGATGGCCACCAGGGCGGTGTCAGCGGGCCACTCAATGTCCCCGGTCCGCTGGCCGACGAGCGGCGCACCGTCGGGCATGGTCAGCTCGACCAGGGTGGCCTCGCTCTGCCGGAACGTCATGAGCCGGACCAGGTCGCCGACGCTGACCGCCTCCTCGACCAGGGCCGAGAGCAGCCGGGGCGTGGAGACCGCCACGTCCACCCCCCAGGACTCGTTGAAGAGCCATTCGTTGTTCGGGTGGTTGATGCGGGCCACCACCCGGGGGACCCCGTACTCGGTCTTGGCCAGCAGCGAGACCACCAGGTTGGCCTTGTCGTCACCGGTCGCGGCGATCACCACATTGCAGCGCTCCAGGGCCGCATCGTCGAGCGAGCTGATCTCGCACGCGTCGGCCAAAAGCCACTCGGCCCGCGGCACGCTGTCCACGGTGATGGACTTCGGGTTCTTGTCGATCAGCAGCACCTCATGCCCGTTGTCGAGCAGTTCGGCGGCGATGGAGCGGCCCACCGAGCCCGCCCCGGCGATGGCGACTCGCATCAGCTGCCTCTCTTTCCCGCGGGCCGGCCGCCCGGCGCGCGGGAGGCGAACGCCGCCTCGATCCGCTCCAGGTCAGTTTCCAGGGCGATCACGTGCAGCACATCACCCTCCTGCAGAACAGTTCCCGGCCCCGGGAGCACGGCCTCGCCGAGCCTGGTCAGGAACGCGATCCGGGCGTGGGCCGCTTCCTCCAGGGCGCTCGTCTTCTCGCCGACCCAGTCTCCTGAATACGCCACCTCGGCCAGCACCACGGCGCCGGTCGGATCACGCCAGAGCGGCTCGGTACCCTCCGGCAGCAGCCTGCGCAGCATCTGGTCGGCGGTCCACCGGACGGTCGCCACGGTCGGGATGCCCAGCCGCTGGTATACCTCGGCGCGCCGGGGATCGTAGATCCGGGCCACAACCCGCTGCACCCCGAACGACTCGCGGGCCACCCGGGCCGCGATCACGTTCGAGTTGTCACCGCTGCTGACCGCGGCGAACGCGTCAGCTTCCTCGATTCCCGCCTGCATCAGCACGTTCTGGTCGAAGCCGACCCCGCTGATCTTCCTGCCCTTGAACGAGGAACGCAGCTTGCGGAACGCCTCCCTGTCCTGGTCGATGATCGCGACCGAATGGCCCTGGTCCTCAAGGATGTGCGCGAGTGTGGATCCGACTCGCCCGCATCCCATGATCACGATGTGCACGGCCGCCCCTCTGGTCAGTATGGTGCCCGCCCACGGTATTCCCTCTCGCTGCGTCCTGAGACGGCCGGGCCTGCCCTCATACTGGGGGGGCGTGGGCGGTGGGCGCGAGCCGGGGTGCGCAGCCCTGCGCTTCGCCGTCGGCTCTTATTCGCTCCGGGCTGCGCGCCCCGGCCCGCACGCGCTGCCCCGTGACATGCGCTGCCCGGTAAGGGGCGGGCCCAGTTAAGGAGAAATTGCGTGGATCCGGTGGATGGAGGTGCGCAGGGTCTCCTCGACCTGGTGGTCGGTGAAGTCGTGCACGGCGGCTGGTGCGTGGCCCGGGAGCCGGGCGACACGGCGGAGGCCGGCGGGCGGGTGGTCTTCGTCCGGCACGCGCTGCCGGGCGAGCGCGTGCTGGCCAGGATCACCGACGCCACCGCCCGGTTCGCCCGGGCTGACGCGGTGCAGATCCTGACCGCCTCCGCGGACCGGGTCGAGCCCGGCT
>Ga0302325_10013905_pt1 | contig 17142 bp, 11 predicted proteins | sample Palsa_T0_2_FD_201948 | JGI IMG/M metagenome (GOLD analysis project Ga0302325, IMG submission 201948) | Peat permafrost microbial communities from Stordalen Mire near Abisko, Sweden - Palsa_T0_2 | ecosystem: Environmental > Terrestrial > Soil > Palsa > Peat permafrost | place: Sweden: Abisko... | reverse complement strand
ACGCGTTCTACTCGCCGGCCTGATCCTGGTCGCGGCGCTCGTCGCCTTCGCCACGCCGACGAGCGCCTACGCCGCAAACGCCCTCGCCCGCACGACGGATGCGCTGACGGGGATGAGTGATGCCTCGCGGCTGACGGCGCAGAGCGTTTGCCCGCCAGCGGCGCCGTCGCGGCCAACCTGTGATGCCGAGCTACTCGTCGGCTCGATCTCCCATGCGCCGGTGCACCCACGGCTGGCGGCGCCCGGCGATCGCGGCAGCGAGGCGGTTCGGCTCTCCGCCAGGCAGTCGGTGCCCGGGGCCACGCCGGAGCCGCAGCCTGGATCCCCTTCATATATGCAGCAGGCCTATGACCTCACTTACCTGTCGCAGAGTCGCGGCACCGGGGACACGGTCGCGATCGTCGATGCATACGACGACCCAGCTGCGGAAGCCGACCTGGCCGTGTACCGCTCTTATTACGGCCTGCCGGCTTGCACGAGCGAGAACGGCTGCTTTCGCAAGGTCGACCAGGACGGTGGCCAGTCCTTTCCCTCTCAGGGGTCCGGCTGGGACAGTGAGATCTCCCTGGATCTCGATGCCGTGTCCGCGCTGTGTCCACGGTGCAACATCCTGCTCGTCGAGGCCAACAGCAACAACAGCTCCGATCTGCTGGCCGCGCAGGCGGAGGCTGACGCCCTCGGAGCGAATCAGATCTCGGACAGCTGGGGTGGCCCGGACGCGCTCGGGTTACCCCCTTCGGGCGAGTACACGTTCCCGGGGGTGGCGACCGTGGCGTCTGCCGGCGACAACGGGTTTCTTGGCCTCGACGACGATCAGTACCCGGCGGCACTTCCCGACGTGACTGCGGCAGGCGGCACCGATCTCATCCCCGCCAGCACGAGCGGAGTCGAGACCGCGCGCGGATTCACCGAGCAGGCTTGGACGAACTCCGGTTCGGGCTGCGACATGGCGATCGCCAAGCCCGCGTGGCAGGCTGACGCAGGGTGCACGGGAAGGTCGTACAGCGACCTGTCCGCGAACGCCGACCCTCAAACGGGCTTGGACGTGTACGACACGAGCGAGGGCGGATGGGTGCTGGCGGGCGGCACCAGCGAGTCGGCGCCGCTGATCGCCGCCTACTACGCGATCACGGGAGCCAGTGGCGCGACCCCCGCCTGGGCCTACCAGCAGAGCTCGCTGCTGAACAGCCCAGTCGGTCAGAGCAATGGTTCATGCCCGGTCTCGATCGCTTACATCTGCATCGCAGGTGCCGGTTACAGCGGACCGACCGGTGTCGGCAGCATCTCCGGTGCGGTAACTCCGGGCGCGCCGGGGATCGGCGGCCCAGGTCCGAGCGGCACGTGCGCCGCGAGCGCGGCGTCGACCGGCGCGGAGCTCCAGGCCGGGATCTACCCGAATGGCAGTGACACCACGTATTGGTGGCAGTACGGAACGAGCTCGGCCTATGGACAGAGCACCCCACCGGTGCACGCGGGGGCGGGGCAAACGCCCGTCACCGTCACCTCGCCGCTGTCCGGACTCGCGCCGCGGACCACCTACCACTACCGGCTGGTGGCACAAAACGGGTTCGGCACAACCTACGGGTATGACTTCACCCTGACCACCGCGGCGCCGACGACGCCAACGGTGAGCGCCATCCGGGCGATCCTGTCCGGTCACCGCGCCGCGAAACTGAGCGCGATCGTGGACGCGCCGGCCGGCGGTGACAGCTACCACTTCATCTACGGCGCCGGCAAAGGGTACTCGCGCAGAACCGCGACCGTGACCGCGCCGCGCGGTGGCGAGTCCCACGCGATCGCGACGATCACCGGGCTCGCTCCGCACACCAGCTACCACGTGAAGCTCTTGGTAAGCGGTCCGGGCGGCTCCGTCGACAGTGCTCCGAAGACGTTCACGACGGCCGGCACGGCACGCCGCCGCGGCCGCCGCGCGCGGACTCGACGCCGGGCCAGGCGCCACTATTAGTACTTTGTCAGCTGTGTGTCGGTTTGTGCGGGTGGATGGGGGCGGATTCGGTCGAGATCGACTGGGTGTGGGCAGGTTTGGCAGCGGCCGGTCCAGCACTTGAAGGGCGCCCGATTGCCCTGAGACGGGCCGCTGGGCCGCGGCGGGCCGGGCCGGGTCGGGTCGGGCCGGGCGTGCCGGGCGTGCCGTGCCGGGCCGGGTCGGGCCGGGTCGGGTCGCCAGGCGCGCGATTGCTACGCGCGCGTCGCGGTTATGTCTCGTCCGTGTGACGTCTGGCCCGATTCGGCCCACACCAGAATCTGGCGTGATGAGAACCCGACGACAGTTGTCGACAACTCATCACGACCCCCGCGCGAGTGATCGGGTGCTGGCGCTCCACGGTCAGGAACCGTGCGCGGCGGTCACCGGCCGGTGTGGTGATAGCACCCCAGCCATCAGCGTCCTTCGTAGTGTTCCAGCCCGAGTTCCTCGCGGCGCTTCCCGGCTAGACGAGATAGTGCGAGCTACGCAAGAGCGGAGATCGTGGCGAGGAACTCCTCGATAGCGAGCGGTTTGGTGAGGTAGGCGTTTGCTCCGAGTTCGAGCATGTGTTGACGCTGGCTCGCGGTCGCGTCGGCGGTGACCGCGATCACCGGTATGTCACTGGTCCCTGGTCGGGCCCGGAGAGCGCTGAGGACCGTCTCGCCGTGCATGTCGGGCAGGTTGAGATCGAGCAGGATGACATCAGGGTGGGCGCCGGCGGCGATGTCGATGCCGAGTTGACCGCTTCCGGCCGAGATCACTTCGATGTGCTGATCGGCGAGGATCTCTTGGATGAGCGTCAGGCTGGCGACGTTGTCTTCGATGCACAGCACGGTGAGCCCATCGCCCGCAGCGACGCCGAGCTCGCGGCGTGATGCGTCCGTGGTTTGCGCCTGCGGTGGCGTGGTCAAAGCGAGGTGGAGCTGGAATGTCGTTCCGATGCCGGGTTCGCTCTCGACCTCGATCGATCCTCCCATCGCTTCCGCCAGGCGGCGCGACAGGCTCAATCCGAGGCCGGTGCCCTCGATTCCGCGTGCTTCGGCTCCGAGCCGGTCGAAAGGATGGAAGAGGCGCGGCAGCTGATCGGCGGGGATCCCAGGGCCGGTGTCGGTCACCGCCAGAGTCAGCGTGTCAGCCTGATCGGACGCGGTGATCCGGACTCGCCCGTCGGGACGGTTGTACTTCACGGCGTTGGAAAGCAGGTTCAGCAGAACCTGCTTGAGGCGTTGCAGGTCGGCACGCACGAACAGCTCGGCGTGTGCATCCACATCGGACTCAATCGTGATCTGATGTTGCTCGGCGATCGGACGGATGAGCTTGAGCGCGTCGTCGAGCGCGCACGCGACCCGTACGGGTTCGACCGAGATGCGGAGGTTGCCAGACTCGATCCGCGAGATCTCGAGGATCTCGTCGATCAGGCTCAGCAGGTGACGCCCGCCCTGGACCACGTACGTGCAGAACCGCTGCTCGCGCTCTCCGAGCGGCGAGCGTTCGAGCAGTTGGCCGAACCCGAGGATCGCATTCAGAGGGGTGCGTAGTTCGTGACTCATCCGCGAGAGAAACTCGCTCTTGGCGCGGTTGGCCTGCTCGGCGGCGCGCATGAGCTGGGCTTCGGCCTCGAGTTCCCGGCGTGCGGTGACGTCACTGAAGACGGCCACCGTGCCGATGACCTGGCCGTTCGCGCGGAGCGGCGCCGCCGTGTATTCGACCGGGAAGCTTGTTCCGTCGGCCCGCCAGAACACCTCGTCGAGGATCCTCACGATCTCGTCGCGACCGGGCCGGCGAAAGGCGGCGCATTCGTGGGCGGGGTAGTCCGTGCCGTCCGCACGGGAGTGGCGGAAGGTGCGGTGCGCGTCGCGGCCGATGAGCTCGTCAGGACTCCAGCCGAGCAACTCGGCGCCAATCGCGTTGACATAGGTGACGGTGCCGTCGATCGCGACACGGACGATCCCCTCGCCGGCCGATTGCAGGATCAGCTCGTTCTCGGCCGCCGCTTGTTTGGCCTCGACCTCTGTGCGTCGCCGTTCGGTGATGTCCTTGGACACCGCGTAGGACCAGCGACCGTCAGGGCTCGACCGGATGCTCGTGAGCATGTTCCTGTAGTCCCCGGCTTTGGTCCGCGTGCGGCTCTCGAAGTCCACGACCTCGGCGTTTCCGGCCATCAGTTCGCTCATCGCGACCAGCGTCGCGTCGAGGTCATCGGGATGGACGAACTCGATCATCGGGCGCGCGCAGAACTCCTCTGGAGTCCAGCCGAGGATCGTCTCGCAGGCCGGATTGACGCGCACGATATGGCCTTCGGCGTCGGCCACTGAGAGCACGTCGACCGACAGCTCGAACAGCGGCGCGCGCTGCGACAGATCGATCGCGCCCGAGACGATCGCCGCGACCGACCGCAGGAAGGCCATCTCGTCGCTGCCCAAGTGTCGCTCCGAGCGACAGTACGCTTCGAGGAGCCCGTACGCTCGCCCTCCGACCTCGTCGATCCGCTGACAAGCCCCGCCACGGATCCCTGCAGCCCACATCGACGACGCGGTGAACAGACCTGACTCGACGAGCTCGTGCACCGTCACCGGACCCGAGCGCGCCAGGACATACCCGGCGACGGTGTCCTCGCCGGCGGGATGAACCGCGGAGGCGCCGATCTGGCTGCTTGCCTGCAGGTTCAGCGAACAGCCGTCACGCGACAACTCGTAGATCGCCGCAACGTCGACGTCGAGGTTCTCAGCGATCGTGGAAACAGCCTCGTCGAGCAGGGTCTTGGTCCCCGCGGTCAATCCGAGCCGAGCAAGATCAGCAAGGGCGGATCGTCTCGCGACCTGCCTGGAGAGCTCCGCCTCGCGAGCCGACACGTCAACGAAGGTGGCGTAATGCAACTCGCCCGTCGGGGTATCAGATCGTCCGAGCAGGATCTCGACGGGGAATGTCGAGCCGTCCTTGCGCCGGGCCGGGGAGACCCGCCCACTTGGGATCGGCTGCCCAAACGGGTTGGCACCATGAGCGGCGCGCTGTCCCGGATGACCGGCGCGTGACCCCCGGGGCACGAGCACCTCGACATGTCTCCCGAGGAGTTCCGCCGCCGGATAGCCGAACAGCGCCTCCGCTTTCGGGTTGACGAGGACGATCGTGTTGTCCGCATCGGCACCGATCACCGCGACCCCGATCGCATCCACGACGTCGCGGTCGACCGGCGCGGTCGACCACTCGTCCTCAGCTTCGGCGGATCTCGCGAGGCGACGACTCAAGTCAGCCCCCGACGCCGGCGAGCCAGACACGCGCGCCGGCGAGGCGCAGCCACCCGAATCGGTCGTACGGTCACATCCCGGGTGATCGACCCACCGGTCGCTCACCAGCACCGTAGAAACCCACATCCATCCCGCGAGGGGCGGGCCCCTCGTAGACTGCCCGCGGGTGAGGTTCGAGAAGTGGCACGCCCTCGGCAACGACTACGTGATCTTCGAGGCCGAAGAGCTTTCTGTGGACCTGACGCCCGCTCGCGTGCGCCACATCTGCGCCGCGCATACGGGCGTCTTCGCTGACGGCGTCCTGCTGCTCTCGGCGCCGGACGAGCCCGGCTACGTCGCGCGACTGCGGATCTTCAACCCGGACGGCTCCGAGGCCGAGCTCTCAGGGAACGGCGCGCGGGAGGCGATCATGTATCTGCGCCGGCGCGGTTGGACCGAGGAGGACACGTTCCGGATCCAGACGGCCGCCGGTGAGATCCGCCCGACGATCACGTCGGAGACGACGTGCATCGTCGACATGGGGCGGGCCCGGCTGAAGTCCCGCGACTACCCCGAGGGGGACGGCGACGGAACCGGTGAACTGACGGCAGGGGGGCGAGCCTGGCGCTTCCAGCATGTCCAGGTCGGCAACCCCCAGTGCTCGATCCGCGTCACCGGCGCGGACGAGCTGGCAGGGCTGGACCTGCCCGCAGTCGGACCTGAGATCGAGCGCCACCCGAAATTCCCGAATCGCACCAACGTCTCCTGGTTCTATGAGCTCTCGCCGGGGCGGATCCGGGCGCGGATCTTCGAGCGCGGAGCGGGGGAGACGCTCGCGAGCGGCACGGGCGCGACCGGCGCCGCGGTGACCTACGTCCTGCAGGGCGGGGATTCCCCCGTCACGGTCGTGCTCGATGGCGGCGAGCTCGAGGTCGAGGTGGGGGAGGACCTGCACATAAACCTGACAGGCTGGGCGGTGCCCGTATTCAGGGGCCGGCTGGCCCCAGAGTTCCTGGAGGAATTGCATGCGATCGAGTAGACGTCTCGAGCAGATCCCGCCGTACCTATTCGCCGAGCTCGAGCGCAAGATCGCCGCCAAGCGGGCCGCCGGGATCGACGTCATCAGCCTCGGGATCGGCGACCCCGACACGCCGACTTACGAGCCGATCGTGCGAGCGGCGCAGCACGCGGTCGCCGATCCAGGCACGCACCGCTACCCGTCCAACCGCGGCCGCGCGGAATTTCGCGAAGCCGTCGCGGCCTTCTACGAGCGCCGCTTCGGGGTCACACTCGACCCCGAGACGGAGGTGATGCCGGCGATCGGGGCGAAGGAGTGCATCTTCAATCTGAACCTTGCCTTCCTCGACCCGGGCGATGTCGCGCTGGCAGCCGACCCTGGCTATCCGGTCTACACGGCAGGCCCGCTCCTCGCCGGGGCCGAGGCGGCTCTGATGCCCCTGCTTGCCGACCGCGGCTTCGCCCCCGATCTCAGCGCGATCGCCCCGGACGTACTCGCACGCGCGCGGCTGATGTTCATCAACTATCCGAACAATCCGACCGGTGCGATCGTGCCGGCCGGCCTGTTCGAGGAGGTAGTCGCGCTCGCGCAACGGACGGGCGTGCTGGTGGTTCACGACAACGCCTACAGCGAGACCACCTACGACGGCTACGTCGCGCCGTCGTTCCTGGCCACGCTTGGGGCCAAAGAAGTCGGCGTCGAGGTCTTCTCGCTCTCCAAGGGTTACAACATGACCGGCTGGCGTTGTGCCGCGATCGTCGGCAACGCCGAGGCGATCGCCTCCTATTGGCGGCTGAAATCCAACATCGACTCGGGGCTGTTCGATGCGGTGCAGCTCGCCGGCGCGGCGGCGCTCGCGCCCGAGGTCGACGCCGAGGTGCGAGCGATGAACGCCGTTTACCAGCGACGCCGTGACCTGGTCTGCGACGCCCTGCACGCGGCCGGCGTCGCCGTCACGCCGCCGAAGGGCACGATCTACATCTGGGCGCCGATCCCGCCGGGCTTCGCGTCGGCCGCCGCGTACTGCGAGCACGTGCTCGAGGAGGCCGCAGTCGTGATCTCGCCCGGTGGGGCGTACGGCGCGAGCGGCGAGGGCTTCTTCCGTATCTCGCTCACCACGCCGGATGAGCGCCTGCTGGAGGCGGTGGCGCGGCTACGCCGGCTGTAGCCGTCTTGGGGGCCAGTCCTGTCCTGCTCACGGGAGCGTCCACGACTACGCATTCATATGTCGTGGCGGAGTCGATCGGTCAGGGTGGACCCTGGCTGGTGTTCGGGCCGCGAGCGGTCGCCGACGGTTATGATGAGTTCCTGTGGTGCGTGGGTGGCTGCTGATTGGGGGTCTGATTGCCGGCATGTTGCTTGGCGACGGTTCGGCGCACGCTGGTGGAGTCAGCTCGACGTTTGTTCGGGCGAGCGTGGTCGGGACTTACATCGCGGATTACGGTGCGCGGGCGAAGCCGTGCGCGGAGCTGGTGACGCCGGACTGGGTGAGCTGGTTGAGCTACGCGGAGGCGACCGTGGGCGACCAGTGGCGGGTCTATGCGAGCAGCACAAAGCTGTGCAAGCTGGCGCGCTCCACGGCGTACGCCGCGATCTTCCGCGCGCCCTACGGGGACGGTGCCGGCCAGAAGCTATCCGACATGATCGACTTCGCGATGCGCCACCACAACCCGTCGCTAGAGGTTGGGCCAAAGCCGGCCGGGAAAAGCTGGGCTTGCGGGATTCTGCCCGCCTACTGGGGGCAAAACGCGTACGACCTCGCCGCCATCGACGGCCACGGAACCCCCAACGAGGACGACTTCGCCGCCGCCGGTGGTCCGGCCGCGGGTGCCGGCTACTGCGAGAAGGGCGGCAAGCCGAACAAGCAGGCTCAGTGGAAGGGCGGCAAGTTCTTCTCCTGGGCTCCGGACACGACAGCGTGCCAGATTCTGTACAAGCTCAAGAACATCCCCGATCCGAACAATCCCGGCCAGACCACGAACCCTCCCTTCCCGCCCACGCTGTGGGGCGACTACGACCGAGCGACCTGCGTTTAGACCGCCGCCCCAGCGGTGGCCATCCCTTGGCCCCCGGGCTGGGTGTCGGGTTCGGCCGGGAGCTGCGAGATCGGGGGTCGCTGGGGGCGCGGTAGAGGCGCTAATTCGAGCAGAGTGGACGGGATGGGAGTCTCCGGGAAGCGCGGGTGGAAGTCTTCAACGGCCCGGAGCTCAACCTGAGTGACGAACAGAGACGAAGACATTCCGGCCGCGGAACACGGTGACCGGCGGCTGGCCGAACGACCCTGTCGCGTCAGATCGGCTCTCCCGTTGTGCGTCTGAGAAGAGGGTCCCCGGGGTATGGCTTCTCAATCGGATCGCCCGGGTATCCGCCCATGACCTCCCCGGTTGGCTCACCCGCGACGGTGAGATCCTCGATCTCCACCTCAGCGCCCTCGGCCTCCTCGGGCGCACCGGTCCCACGCGCTTCATCCATCATGCCCTCCTGTCACTCGGCGTCCTCGCAACCCGACGACCAGCGCTGCTCTCGCCGGTAGCGGCGATCCTACCAGGAGCCACAACGCCAGCCGCCGACTTCAGTTTGACGGGCGCCCATGATTCACGTTAGGGTTTAGTTGTCCTTTAGGCTTGCGGGATCGGGGTCATGTTGAAACGCCGGGGCGGTGTTGGGGCATCCATTGCTGCTGGTTCACGCCGGGACTGGACCGGGTTGGTCGAGCGCGGCGGTGAGCGGGAGCAGATCGTGGGCGCCCTGATGGGCTCCGAACATGGACGCGGTCGATTCGTCGTGCTCTACGGTACCGCCGGAGTCGGGCGGTCGAGCCTGCTGCATGCCGCGGCACTCGAGGCAGAGGCGCGCGGCATCGACGTGCTCGAGGCGTGTGGCGATGAGCTCGAACGGGGCTACGGCTTCGGCATCGTTCGTCAACTGCTGGAGGCCAGATTGGCCAGCCTCGCCGGCGCTCAACGTCGATCGCTGCTGACGGCCGCAGGCCCTCATGCCGGCTCCGCGCTCGGGATGGCATCGTCCCAGCCGTCTGTTCCCGGCGCGAGCTTCGATCAGATCGAGGCGCTGTCTCGACTTATCACCCGCCTCGCGGCCGAGAAGCCGGTGCTGATCGCGGTCGACGATCTGCAGTGGTCCGACCGACCATCGCTCGACCTGCTCTGCTTCCTGGGTCACCGCGCGACCCGGCTGCCAGTTACGATTGTCGCCGCGTGGCGCCGCGGTGAGCCCGGAGTGAGTGCGGGACGACTGCAGGCCCTCGCCGGCAAACCGGACACGCTGTTCCTCAGCCCGGCCCCCCTGAGCCCCGACGGTGTCCGCGGCGTTGTCGAGCTCGAGACCGGCAGCGCGCCGGATGGCGAGGCGGTCGCTGTCATCTATGCGCAGACCGGTGGGCAGCCATTCCTCGTCACCGAGCTGGTCAGAGGCCTGGTGCTACGCGACCTTCCGGCAAAGGGGGACTGCCGCGAGGCGATCGAAGCTGTTACCCCCGAAGCGGTGCGCCGGAACGTCGTCGCACGCCTGGGGCGCCATTCCCAGCACGTGCGTCAGTTCGCGCACGCCGTCGCCGTACTGGGCGATGCATCGCTCGCCCAAGCCACTGCGTTGGCCATCATCGATCAGAACAAGGCTCGGGCCGCAGCCGATGCGTTGGTGCGTGCCGGCATCCTTCGCGATTACTCGACCCTCGCCTACGCCCAACCGCTTCTCCGTGCAGCCGTACACGACACGCTGTCCTCGCTTGAATCCGGTGAGCTGCATCAACGGGCCGCCGCGCTGCTGTACGACGCCGGCCAGGGCTCCGACCCGACCGATCTCGAACTGATCGCGGAGCATCTGCTCCGCAGTGAGCCGGCCGGAGATCAACGCTTCGCCGAGGTTCTTCAGACCGTCGCATCCCGCGCCGCCGCTGCGGGAGCGCTCGATGATGCGCAGCGCATGCTTGAGCGTGCACTCGGCGAGATCGACATCGCAGCCAACCGCGGCGACGTGCTGACTCGCCTCTCAGAACTCGAACTCTTGGCAGGACACCCCACGGAAGCCGCCGCCCACGCGGCGGAGGCGGTGACGCTGGCGTGCACGCCGGCCGAGCGAATGGTCGCCACGCTCGCTCGCTCCCAGGCCGTCGCCGCGACGGTGAACTGTGCCGCCGCCGTGGAGCTCGTCGAGGCCGACGCCGAGCGCCTTGGCCAGACCGACGCCGACCTCGAGTTCGGCCTGAGAGCCGCTGCCGCTGCCCTCCGCGTCTGTGCTGGGGCAGCGCCGTCCGCATCTGAGGACGCGATTGCCGGCTTCGAGACCCTGCCCGGCGACACGCCACGCGAGCGGGCGATGCTCGCCGGCTTCGCTTCGCACGCCATCTTGACCGGTGCTGCGAGTGCCAGGCGTGTGAGCGATGTCTGCGCTCGTGCGCTCGCCGACCGGGGAGAGGCCTCATCGGGAGCGTTCTCGGACATTGCCGACTACCTCGCCTGCCGCGCCGCGCTGCTCGCTGACGCTCGAGAGCTCGTTGAGCCCTGGCTCGAGCGAGTGTCCGAAGATGACCACACGACACTCTGTCGGCTTGGGCTACGCGCACAGCTTGCTCTCGCGCGCGGCCGGCTGGCAGAAGCAACGATCGACGCACTCGCGGCTCTCGATGTCCTCGATCAGCTTCCGCCGATCGCGCTTCATCGCCGCATGCGCTCGGATCTCCTGGTCACGCTGGCTGCAGCGGCGATCGAGCGCTCCGACCATGCCGACGTCGGAAGGCTGCTGTCGGCCCTCCCCGACGCCGACGATGCGCCGACCACGGCCAGGGCCTGCCTACGCCTAGCTCTCGGACTCGCCCGGTCCATGCCCGCACGCGAGCTCGCGTTGGCCGCTGAAGGAGAGCCGATCGGGCTCGCGGCACCGGGCCTCTGTTGGCGCCCGCTGGCAGCCCTTACCCATCACGCTGCAGGCGACGATAGCCGGGCACTCGCGTTGGCGAGCACCCATCTCCGGCACGCGGACGCCTGGGGGATACCGTCCGTGCTCGGTCGCGCGCTCGTCGTCCGGGGTGTTGTCGATCCGGGATCCGAGCGATTGGGGTTCATCGACGACGCAGTTGCAGTTCTCGAGCACACCCAGGCGAAGCTCGAGTTGGCGCGGGCGACGATTGAGCTGGGAATCGCTCTTCGCCGCGCCCGGCGCCGGCGCGAGTCGCGGGAGCAGCTCGCCCGCGGCGCCGATCTAGCGCATCGGTGCGGAGCGGAGGTGCTTGCCGAGCGGGCACGAGTTGAGCTGGTATCGGCAGGGGCGCGGCCGCGCCGCGCCGCGTTCAGTGGAGTTGCCTCGCTGACGGTCAGCGAGCTGCGCGTGGCGCGATTGGCTGCTGCCGGGATGACCAATCGCGCGATCGCGCACGAGCTGATTGTGAGCGCAAAGACGGTCTCTGGACAGCTCGCCGCGGTTTACCGGAAGCTCGATGTCCACGATCGAGCAGCGCTTGCCAGGGCACTGCAGGAGACTGATCACAGCGAGCGAGGGTTCCCCGCGCGTGCTCCGGAGCCGGTCCCATGACCAGCGGCTCGCCGGCGGACGCCTTGGATCCCCATGAGCGTGTGGTCCCTGAGACACCGAGCCGTGGGGCACGGGTCGATCGCTTCGTGGTCACAGCGCGACTCCCACCCGGAAGGCACGCATCCGTCCTTCAGGCACGTGACCGCGACGGGACATTCGTTGCGCTCAAGCTCGCGACGACGCGTATCGGCGCAGAGCTCGTGGTTCGCGAGGCGCGCCTGCTCGAGACCGCCGGCACCGAGCCCGGCCCGGCGCCCCGCCTCGTCGGCGCCGGCAACAGCGGCGGTCACCCGTTCATTGCCACCAGCTGGCTGCACGGTTCGGGAGTCCGAGTGGTGGCGACCGAGATTCGTGAGCAAGGGCCGCTCGCGGAGACCTTCCGTCTCTGTCGCGCCGTCGTGCAGGCCTACGCCGAGCTTCACCCGCGAGGGATCGTGCATGGACAGGTTCACCCGCGCCATGTGCTAGTCGATGGCGATGGCGATGGCAGCGTACGCCTGCTCGACTTCTCGCTTGCAGCGTCGGGCGGCGATACGCCGCCTGCGGCCCGGGTCGGGGCGCGCTTTCACTCGCTGAGCGCTCCCGAGCAGGCCGAGGCGTTGCTGCACGGCGACGATCTGCCCCTCACGGCCGCCGCAGAGCAGTACTCGGTTGCTGCACTGCTCTACCTCCTGATCACGGGACGGATGTATGCCCGCCTCGAGCTCGAGCGACGAACCTTGGCCCGCGACATCATGGCCTGCCCTCCGCTGCCGTTCCTCGACCAGGGGTTCACTTCCTGGCCCGATCTCGAGGCCGTCCTCGGTCGGGCCTTGTCCAAGGATCCGGATGCCCGCTACGCCTCGATACACGGTCTCCAGCTGGCGCTGGAGTCACTGGCCAGAAGCGTGCACGGGCGGCGGGCGGCGGGCGTCCCCTCCGTCCAGGCGCCGCACTCGGCGATACTGGACGGCTTCTGGCGGGACGTCTCTTCCGATGAGGCACTCATCAGCCTTGCTGCCCCGACGTGCTCGGTCAACTTCGGGGCGGCAGGCGTCGCGTTCGCGCTGATCCGGCTGGGCAAGCTCACCGGCAACCCCGCCGCGTTCGACCGCGCCGAACGCTGGCTCTCAAGTGCAGAGCGCCGTCGCGCTGACGCCGACGCGTTCGAAGACGGCGACGAGCTGACATCCGAGGTGGTCGGAACCGTCTCTCCCCTTCACAACGCGAGCGGTGTCGTGGCGGTGCGCGCGTTTCTGAGTCAGGCCACGGGGGATCATGCGCGCCAGCAGGCCGCGCTCGATGAGTTCCGGGCTGCCACCAAGGGACCGTGCACGGAGCTCGACCTGACTCTCGGACGATCGTCGGTGCTGCTCTTCGCGGCGCTGCTTTACGCCGACGCGGACCGCCGGTGGCCGGCTACGCAGAGGCTCGAGAGCTACGCCGACGAGCTCTGCCGCGGGATCTGGCGCGACCTCGCCGATGCGAGCATGACCTACTTTGGGATCGCGCACGGCTGGGCCGGCCTCGCGTACGCGACGATGATGTGGGCTCAGGCCCGGGGTACGGAACCTCCACCGGAGGTGCGTGGCGTCCTGGACATGCTCGTGGGCGTCGCGGAGCCTCACGAGCGCGGGTCGCGCTGGCCCCTGACGCCGCCGGACGGCCATGCCGGCGCCGAGTTCTGGCCCGGCTGGTGCCACGGCAACGCCGGGTATGTCTTCCTCTGGCACCTGGCCCACGCGATCTACCGCGAAGGGGTGTTCGCCGAGCTGGCCGAGCGGGCCGCATGGCTGCTGGACTACAGATTGGGCGTTGGCAACCTGTGCTGCGGACGGGCCGGACAGGCGTACGCCGCACTTAACCATTACCGAAATACCGGTGAGGAACGGTGGCGCGCGCGTGCCATCCAAATCGCCGGCCGTCAGTCCACGTCCGACGCCGAAGTACATGACGCGAAGAGTCCGCTGAGTCTTTACAAAGGACAGACCGCCTTGGCCCTGCTCGCCATCGAGCTCGACTGCCCCGAGCGCGCAGCGATGCCCCTGTTTGAGTTTGAGCCCGCTCACAACACTCGCCAAAGCGTAGGGTGAACGACACGAAAAGTTGGGGTGGGGGTGACCGGTGCGGAACACGCGCTAACGGCCTAGGGTGGGCTCCACAACAGTCAGAAGGGAGCCGGGCACCATGACATTTGAGCATTCCGACGAGGAGGGCGCCGAGGAGGCCATCGAGGACCTCGAGGCACCCGCCGACGCCCAGAGCGATGTCGCCGGCGGAGAAGGCTGCGGAAAGCCATCGTTGGAGTGCTTCGAGCCCACCTGTACCGCTTCGGCCGCATTCTGCATAAACAGAACAGCCACCCACGACGTCATCGTCTACGAGCAGTAGCGCATGTGGCTTGTAACGTCGGCTGTTTACAACCAACTAAGTATTGGGAGCTGTGCCAGTGATGACAGATGAGGAACTAAACGAGGAAGGCGCCGAGGAGGCGATCGAAGATCTCGAAGCTCCCGCGGAGACGCAGGGCGATGTCGCCGGCGGGAAAGGCTGTGGGACGCCATCAATGGTGTGCGCTGACCCCACGTGCAGGACTTCGGCGGTTCTCTGCAGAGACATGACGGCGAGTCACGACATCGTTGTTTACGAGGCGTGATACGTGTGACTTTGGCCTCGAACGGTTCAAGTCAAACGGAGGGAGCTGGATCGCCATGACTGACGAGCAGCGCGAAGAGGAGGGCGAAGAGGAGGCGATCGAGGATCTCGACGCGCCCGCCGATGTCCAGCGTGACGTGGCCGGAGGCGAGGGCTGCGGGAAGCCGTCACTGATCTGCGCCGAGCCGACATGCTCCGTCTCGCACGCAGCGTGCTTCCCCAAGTCACCGACGAACATCGTCGTCGTTTGGGAGCAGGGGTGAGATGTGACTTGCTCGCCGACACGATCGTTTACGAGCAGTAACGCGTGCGGCTGGTTAGCACGGAAGTGTCTATATCCAAACTAAGAGAGGAGCAGGCTGATGACAAACGAACCGTTCGACGAGGAAGGCGCCGAGGAGGCGATCGAGGATCTCGAGGCGCCCGCAGACGCACAGACTGATGTTGCCGGCGGCAAGGGTCCAGCGTGCGGGAGTCCATCAATGGTGTGCGCCGCCCCCACGTGCAAGACCTCGGCCGCCCTGTGCCGGGACGCACCCGCCACTCACGACATCGTGGTCTACGAGCAGTAAGGGCGCCGCCGATGGCGAATGACATGGCGTCCGAGGCTCACTTAGCGGTGGCTTCGGCGCCATGTCGCCCGTTGCGAAGCGCGGTAAGCGGTGGGTAAGGAGACGTTGATCCAGGCCGACGTCTTCGTCCTTCGCGCGCCGCTTCTCGCCCTCGAGACCCTCTCGCGTTGGGCGCAGGGAGTCGCTGCCTCGTCGGCCTGCGGTGAGGATGACGAAGAGCTCGACCGCGCGCTTGTCGGGGATCGTGCGATGCTGCGCAAACGGCTGGCTGAGATCGCCGCTGAGGATCAGGTCGCGGACGGCCTGGAGGTGGCGTCGCCGGATCTGGTCGACGCGGTACTCAGGTGGCGCCAGGACCCCGCCGGCAAACGGAGCAGCTCAGCAGAGCGGTCGCTGGTTCGCTACGTAACCAGAGCGGCCTCTCGCCCCGACCTGTTCGGCCTGGCGGGCGCCTACAGCATCGGGCGCTTCTCCTCGCAGGCCCGGCTGCAGCTACCGCCGCGCTCAGAGCTGGAGATCAGCGCCCGCGTGGATAGCGGCGTGCTGCGGGACGTTGTGCGGCGAGCAGCGACCGAGGCGGTGAGCAGCGCCTCCCTGGTGGTGCGCCGCAACGGCGGCGTATACCGAGCGGGCGGCCGTTTGCGCGTAGCCGCCCGGGTGCCCAGCTCGGCCAAGCACCGGCTCGTGGCGATGCGCCCAACGCCCGCGATCGAGCTGGCTCTCACGACCGCGGCCGCGGGTGCCTCGATCGGGTCGATCGTCGCCGTCCTGGAGGCTGCGGGCTCGCCGGCGGATCATGCAGCCAAGCTGGTACGGCGACTGATCGCCAGCGATTTCCTGATCCCGCTCGCGCAGGTCTCCGTTACGGGCTCAGAGCCGACCGTGCAGGCGGTCGCGGCCCTCAAGTCGCTCCCAGAAAGCGAAACCTACGCCAGAGCGGTCGAGCGTGCGATCACCGCCGTCTCGAGCAGATCGAGGCCCGGTCGCGAAATGATCGACGCGGTGGCGAGAGCGCTCGAACCGACCGGCGTGACGGCAAAGCGCCGCCGCTGCATTCAGGTTGACGCCAGACGACCCGGCGAGATCCTCCTGCCCCGGGGTGCGCTGGGCGAGATGCGCCGAAGCATCGATCTGCTCGCGAGGATAACGCCGCCGAGCTCGAACGCGCTCGAGGCGTTCAAGGAAGCGTTCGAGCGCCGCTTTGCGACTCGCCGCGTCCCATTGCTCGCAGCGCTCGATCCCGATTTTGGCATTCGGCTCGGTGCGGCTGGAGGCGCTCCGGGCCAACCCGACACGAGTGCGCAGGCCGCCAGGCGCCGGCAAGTCCTGCAGTCCCTGATAGCCCGTGGGCAATCGACGCCGCGGGCCGCGATCGAACTCAGCGAGCAGGACGTCGAGGCGCTCTCTCGCGAGCGTCCGGCCCGGCTGCCAACAGCATTCGCAATGCTCGCCAGCCTCCGGGCGCAGGACGCGGGCGCGGTAGCGGCGGGTGACTTTCAGCTCGTCGAGCCGACGGTACACGGGCCGTCAGGCGCGCGTCTGCTCGGACGGCTGTGCCGCGCCGATCCAGAGCTCGAGGGTCATGTCCGCGAGCATCTAAGTCGCGAAGCCGCACGAGACCCCGACGCAATCTTCGCCGAGGTGTCGGTCGCACCCGAGACCGAGGTGGGGCTCAACATCTCTCAGCGCCCGGTGCTAAGGGAGTGGGAGGTCGAGTACGGCGGCGGGTCCGGCGTGGAAGCGGATCGGCGGCTCGACGCGTCGGACCTGACCGTGTCCGTCGAGGACGACGAGGTCGTCGTTCGTTCGATGACGCTCGACCGAAGGGTGGTTCCGTCTTCGACAACCGCGATCAACCCGATGTGGCTGTCGCTTCCGGCTGCTCGGTTCCTGCTCTCGATCGCCCATCAGCGCTCCGTCGCGGCACTCGGCTGGAGCTGGGATGAGTTCGCGGACTCGCCCACGCTGCCTCGGGTCACGCATGGCCGGACGGTGCTCACCCTGCGCCGCTGGAACGCGACCGCAGCCGAGCTCGAGGAGGTACGACCGGGCACTGACGCCGGCGGCTTCCGGCGACTTCAAGAGTGGCGCCTGATGCGGGACCTTCCGCGTCTGATCAGCTTTGACCACCCCAAGAACCGCGTCCTGGTCGACTTCGGC
>Ga0302325_10013903_pt1 | contig 17142 bp, 18 predicted proteins | sample Palsa_T0_2_FD_201948 | JGI IMG/M metagenome (GOLD analysis project Ga0302325, IMG submission 201948) | Peat permafrost microbial communities from Stordalen Mire near Abisko, Sweden - Palsa_T0_2 | ecosystem: Environmental > Terrestrial > Soil > Palsa > Peat permafrost | place: Sweden: Abisko... | reverse complement strand
CTGTTGACCAGCGGCAAGATTTACTACGAACTGGCAGCACGCAAGGCCAAAGACAATCGCGACGATGTCGCGATTGTGCGCATCGAACAGCTTGCGCCGCTGCCGCAGAAGCGACTCAGGGAAACGCTGGACCGCTACCCGAACGCGAGCGAATATTTCTGGGTGCAAGAGGAGCCGGCCAACCAGGGCGCGTGGCCCCGGTTCGGCCTGGAGCTACCCGAGTTGTTCCCAGACAAACTGGCTGGCATCAAACGGATTTCGCGTCGTGCCATGTCGGCGCCGTCGTCGGGATCGTCGAAGGTGCACGCCGTCGAACAGCAGGAAATCCTCGACGTCGCGTTCCGCTAGGCGTAAGCAGAATGTGGCTTGCTCAGGCTCCGGGCCGGACGGCAACCACGTGCTGGCGTTGCGGTTCGTTGCGGTACCGGAAATTCCCACCAGAAGGCCTTCGGCGGTACCGTCACCGCCTGGCCCAGCACCCGCAAGAATCTAGACAATTAATCGGTTACCGGTTTGCCGATATCGATTACGTCGGGCCTTTCACAACAAACTGTCTTATTCAGCCGACCGCTCAATCTCCACATGAGGACAAGATTTTGCCCTCGGTCTCGCTGACCAATTCGGATATGTGATCACTCAGATAAAAATGATGACCGGGAAAAACTCGAATACTGAACTCCGATGTCGTGCGCTCCGACCAAGGCAACATCTTCTCGGTTGCCCGGTCACGCGGCAACGATTCCGTCCCCCACTTCGCCGCTCCGACACGGCTCGAGGTTTGCCACACCAGTGACGGGCCTGCACCCGACGCTTCGACACCATGTGAAATAGCTGAGGATAAGCTGATGGTTTACCCGCCGTTTACTGCGGACATGATTTCCGACGATTCGAGTATCGCCGAACGCGAAAAGCGCTTACGATTTGATCGCCATCGGTGTGGCAGTCGCTCGATGAGGAGATCTTTCCAAACGGCCGGCCTGAAGTAGTGTTCAGCTTTAGTGTCGGCCGGGGTCGTCGGAGGGAGTCGGAAAGTGGTTTTTGTTACTACACAGCCAGACGTGCTGGCGGGAGCTGCGGGGACTCTGTCGGGTATCGGGGATTCGATGGTGGCGCGCAATGCGGCCGCATCCGCTCAGACGACCGAGTTGGCCCCGGCGGCGTCGGACCTGGTCTCGGCGGCTACGGCACTTCAGTTCGGTCAGCACGGCGCGCTGTATCAGCAGATCGCCGCCCAGGCCGCGGAAGTGCACGAGCAGTTGGTGGCCGCGCTGCGCTCCGGCGCCGGCGCTTACGCACTGACCGAGGCGGCAAACGTGACGTCGGCCGGCTTATCGGGTATTTGAGCCGATGAGTTTCTCGCTGATACCCCCCGAGATCAGCTCCGCGTTGATGTATTCCGGCGCAGGATCTGGTCCGTTGTTGGAGGCGGCCGCGACCTGGGATGGGTTGTCCGCTGACCTGGAGTCCACCGCCACCCAGTACCAGACCGCGATCACCAACCTGACCACCGGCTCGTGGCTGGGACCATCGTCATCGCAGTTCGCCGCGGCAGCCACCCCGTACGTCGCGTGGCTGCAAGGCACCGCGGCCACCGCCGCCCAGACCGGGGCCCAGGCCAAGTTGGCCGCCGCCGCCTACCAGACCGCCTACGCATCGATGGTGCCGCCGCCGGTGATCACGGCTAACCGGGCCGAGTTGACCACCTTGGTGTCCAACAACTTCCTCGGCCAGAACACCGGCGCGATCGCCAACAACGAGGCTGACTATCTGTCGATGTGGATCCAGGACGCGCTGGCCATGGACACCTACCAGCAGACTTCTCTGCATGCCGCTGCCCTGCCCGCGCAAGCCCCGGCCCCGCAGGTGGCCAGCGGGTCGCTGGCCAGTGCAGCGTCGACCACGGCCGCCCCGGCCGACGCGACCTCGGTGGCCACTGGGCTGCTCGGCGATGTGGCGCAACTCTTTGGGGTGGCAGCGAACACGGGGCCGACCAGCTTGGACGCCGCGGATTTGACTACCTGGCTTGGGACGGTGGCCACGTCGGTCGCCGCCGACCCCACCGCAGCTTTGCTTCCGGTGCAGGTCACCTACTACATGGGCATGTTGGGCAGCATGCCCGCGCGTATGTTCATGAGCGGCGGCAGCAGCGGCGCCAGCGCCGCGTCCGGACAACTGGCCAACATGGGCGACTCGATGTTGGCCAACGTCGGCAAACTCGTCGACGGCAAGGCGGCGGCCGTGCTGGCCGGCGTCGGCGGCCAGATGCAGAAGTGGGGATCGTCGATGAGTGCGTCGATGGCCTCGGCGATGCACGCCGGTGGGCTGGCGGTACCACATGCCTGGCACACCGGAGTCCCCGATATGGCCCGCGCGGCCCCGGTGCTGCCGGGCACCACCATCGCCGCACCCAGTCTGATGCACGGTCTGCCCAGCAGCCCGTTCTCTCAGGGGTTGATGGGCGCGCTCGCCGGTCGCGGTATGAGCAGCATGGGTACGCGGGTCGCCGCCAAGGTGATGCCCCGCTCGCCCGCCGGCGGGTAATACACGGGATTACTTGCCACACAACGTATTGTCACTGCAACAACATCGAGACAAGGGGAGAGATATGCCTACGCGTTTTTTGACTGACCCGCACGAGATGCGGTCGATGGCGGGCCGGTTCGACACCCACGCCCAGACGGTTGAGGACGAGGCCCGCAAGATGTGGGCGTCGAGCACCAACATCGCCGGTGCCGGCTGGAGTGGTACTGCTCAGTCGACCTCCTACGACACCATGGGCCAGATGAACCAGGCGTTCCGCAACATCGTCAACATGCTGCACGGCGTGCGTGACGGGTTGATCCGCGACGCCAACCACTACGAGTCCCAAGAGGCGGCCTCGCAGCAGCTCCTGTCCAGCTAGTCCACCCCCACCAGATACATGTAGGAGAACAGTCATGTCGATCAGTTACCAGTTCGGTGACGTGGATTCCCACGGCGCGTTGATCCGCCAACAGGCCGCCTCGTTGGAGCAGGAGCACCAGAGCATCGTGCGCGATGTGCTGGCCGCCGGTGACTTCTGGGGTGGCTCGGGTTCGGTGGCCTGCCAGGAGTTCATCACCCAGTTGGGCCGTAACTTCCAGACCATCTACGAGCAGGCCAACGCCCACGGGTCGAAGGTGCAGTCCGCCGGCAACAACATGTCGAGCACCGACTCCGCCGTCGGCTCCAGCTGGGCCTGACGAGCTCACCCCGCAGGGGGTTCACAACACACCGGGCATCACGTTGCCCGGTGTGTTTTCATTTGGCACCGGGGGGCGGGTGTGGCAGACGAGGTGCCACTTCGCGCGATACCGCCGGTACCGGCTAGCCTGGACGGCATCCACAAAGCGAAGGAGCATCAATGGAAGGGTTTGCCGGAAAGGTAGCCGCGGTGACTGGCGCCGGTTCGGGTATCGGCCAGGCGCTGGCCCTCGAGTTGGCCCGCTCGGGCGCCGCGGTGGCCATCAGCGACGTCGACCCCGAGGGGCTCGCGCAGACCGAGGAACAACTCAACGCCATCGGCGCATCGGTCAGATCCGACCGACTCGACGTCACCGAGCGCGAGGCCTTCCAGCTCTACGCCGACCAGATCAACGCGCACTTCGGCACGGTCAACCAGATCTACAACAACGCCGGGATCGCCTACACCGGCGACGTCGACGTCAGCCAGTTCAAGGACATAGAGCGGGTGATGGACGTCGATTTCTGGGGAGTTGTCAACGGCACCAAAGCTTTTCTGCCACATCTGATCGCATCCGGCGACGGCCACATCATCAACGTGTCCAGCCTCTTCGGGCTGATGGCGGTGCCCGGCCAGGCGGCCTACAACGCGGCCAAATTCGCCGTGCGCGGCTTCACCGAAGCCCTGCGTCAAGAGATGGCACTGAACCGCAAACCGGTGAAGGTGACGTCGATACACCCTGGCGGTATCAAAACCGCGATCGCCCGCAACGCCACGACCGCAGAGGGGGTGGATGCCGAAGCGCAGGCCAAGTTCTTCGACAAACGACTCGCCGGCACCAGCCCGCAGCGGGCAGCGGAGATCATCTTGGACGGGGTCCGCAAGAATAAGGCGCGGGTGCTGGTCGGCCAGGACGCCGTGGTGCTGGATTTGATCGTGCGGATCACCGGATCCAATTATCAGCGGCTGTTCGCCCCGGTCCTCAGCCGGATGAAGCCGCCATCTCGCTAGCCGCAGTGCGCGGCTAGCGCCCGAGCGGGTGTTCGCTCAGCCAGCCGTCGGCCACCGCCTGCGGGTCGGCGCCGGCGGTCACCTGCCGGCGCATGTCGACCAGCGCGGCGGTGTCCAGCACGCCGGCCACCTCGTTGACCGCCAGCAGCGCTCGCTCGGTCAGCTCGTTACGGCGGTACAGCGGCACCACGTTTTCGGCCTGCACCAACGACGGCTTGCCATCGGTCAGCACCACCAGGTCGGCGGAGACGTTCGGGTCGGCGGTGGTGGTCCAGGCCGCGGTGATCTCGTCAGCCTTGACCGCGGCGAAAAGTGTTGCATCGTCTGGGAATTCGCGACCCGAAGATAGTCGGCAGCCACCGACTGCCGAGGGCGTCGAGGCACCACTGATCGAGCCGACGACAATGCCGTCGCAGTGCCGGGCCAGCGCGCCGAGATCGCCAACGCCCCAGCTCTTGGAGGTCGACTCGGCGACCGCCAATGCGGGCTTGTCCTCGGCGGCGGTGGTGTAGTCACCGGCGGCGATTCCCTCCGGCAATGCGCCGACCATGGCCTTGTACACCTGCGCGTCGGCACGCACGGTGGTTCCCGGCTGGAAGACCTGCAGTACCCGGCCGGTGAATTCGGGCACGACCACAAAGGCGCCGGAGTCGAGCTTGGTCAGGGGGTCGGGCGTCTGCTCGGTGCGCGCAGGGAACCCGTACGAGCGCAGCGCGCCCGCGTAGATGTCCGCCAGCAGCGTCGACTCGACTCCGGCACGGGATCCGACCACCAGCGCCGGTGCCCGGTGCCCGGTGCCCGCGGCGTGGCCGCAACCCGCGGTCGCCAGCGCGGCAGCCAGCCCCAGCGCGGCCAGCCGGCCGGCAGTCATTCCGCGGTATCGGCCGCGTCAGCCACGGCGGCGGCAACCGCCGGCGCGACGCGCGGGTCCAGCGGGCTCGGGACAATGCGATCCGGCGCTAGATTGTCGGCGACAACGGACAGAATCGCCTCGGCCGCAGCCACTTTCATTTGTTCGGTAATCCTGCGGGCGCCGGCGTCCAGTGCCCCGCGGAAAACGCCGGGGAAGGCCAGCACGTTGTTGATCTGGTTCGGGAAATCGCTCCGTCCGGTGGCGACCACCGCGGCGTGTCTGGCCGCCCGGTCCGGGTGCACCTCAGGATCGGGGTTGGACAATGCGAATACGATGCTTCGCGGCGCCATGGTCGCGATCAGCTCCTCCGGAACGACCCCGCCGGAGACCCCGAGAAAGACGTCCGCATCCACCAGCGCCTCGACCATCCCGCCGGTGCGGCCCGACGGGTTGGTGCGGTCGGCGAGTTCGGCTTTCACGCTGTTCATGTCGGGACGGCCACGGTGCAGAATGCCTCGCGAGTCGAGCACGGTTATGTCCGAAACACCTTTGGCCTGAAGCAAATTCGCACAGGCCACACCGGCCGCGCCAGCACCGGAGACGACGACCCGCAGCCCGGTCATGTCCCGGTCGAGGACTCTTGCAGCGCCCATCAACGCGGCCAGGACGACGATCGCGGTGCCGTGTTGATCATCATGCATCACCGGGCAATCCAGCGCCTCGACGACGCGGCGTTCGATATCGAAGCAGCGCGGCGCGGCGATGTCCTCGAGGTTGACCGCGCCGAACGTCGGTCGCAGCCGCACCAGGGTCTCGACGATCTCGTCGGGGTCCTTGGTAGCCAGCACGATCGGGATGGCATCCAGCCCGCCGAACTCCTTGAACAGCCCGCACTTGCCTTCCATCACCGGCAGCGACGCGGCCGGCCCGATGTCACCCAGACCGAGGACCGCGCTGCCGTCGCTGACGACGGCCACCAGCCGGCCCGCCCACGTGTAGCGGCTAGCCAGGGTGTGATCACTGGCAATCGCTCGGCTGACCTGTGCGACGCCAGGCGTGTAGGCGATCGACAGTGAGCGCTGGGTATCCAGTGCCGTCGTCAGACCAACGGAGAGCTTGCCCCCCGAATGCGCCTCGAAGATCTCTGCGTCGGTGATCGCGCGCTGCTCGACGTGGGTCTGTATCGATTCAATCAATTCAGACACGCCGCCCAGCGTACTGACTACTCATTAGTAGCACTAATCGCCGAAAGCCGGCCGTCGCTTAGATCAAGCCCAGGTCGGTGACCGCGCTGCGCTCGTCGGCGAGCTCGGCAGTCGATTTGTCGATCCGGCCGCGGGAGAATTCGTTGACGTCCAGGCCACCCACGATGCTCCAGTTGCCGTCCTTGGTGGTCACCGGGAACGACGAGATCAGCCCTTCGGGCACCCCGTAGGAGCCGTCGGAGATGACGGCCATCGACACCCAGTTATCCGCCGGTGTGCCCAGCAGCCAGTCGCGGGCCGCGTCGACGGTCGCCGACGCCGCGGACGCGGCCGACGAACTGCCGCGCGCATCGATGATCGCGACGCCGCGCTTGGCGACCGTGGGGATGAAGTCGTCCTCGATCCACTTCTGGTCGTTCACGGCCTCCGCGGCGTTCTTGCCACCGATCTCCGCGTGGAAAATATCGGGGTACTGGGTGGCCGAGTGGTTACCCCAGATGGTGACCTTCTTGATGTCGGTGACCTTGGCGCCGGTCTTCTTGGCCAGCTGCGAGATGGCCCGATTGTGGTCCAGCCGGGTCAGCGCCGAGAAGCGCTCCTTGGGAATGTCGGGCGCATTGTTCAACGCGATCAGCGCGTTGGTGTTGGCCGGGTTGCCGGTCACGCCGATGCGGACGTCTTCGGCCGCAACGGAGTTGAGCGCCTTACCCTGGGCGGTGAAGATCGCGCCGTTGGCCTCCAGCAGGTCGCCGCGCTCCATGCCGGGTCCACGCGGACGGGCGCCGACGAGCAGGGCCAGGTTGACGCCGTCGAAGATCTTGTTCGGGTCGGAACCGATCTGCACACCGGACAGCAACGGGAATGCGCCGTCGTCGAGCTCCATCACCACGCCCTCGAGCGCCTTGAGCGCGGGCTCGATCTCGAGCAGCCGAAGCTCGATCGGCCGGTCCGGCCCCAGCAGCGAGCCGCTGGCCAGGCGAAACAGCAGGCTGTAGCCGATCTGGCCGGCAGCGCCGGTGACAGCAACCTTCAGTGGTGTAACGCTCACTTCAATTCGCTCCTCGTGCAGATCGGCATGTGCAGAATCGAGTCGGGTCGAAACTATCGCACGGGTGCACGTGCGACGAATCCCGCCCCGATCCCGCCCCGATCCGGCGAAGATCTCGACGTCGATCGCGGCAGTTCAGCCGTCCGCGGCCCCGGCGATACCAAGGTAAGGCGCGTAGCATAACCGGGGCTTCTTTGGATTCGCGCTGCAGACGGGAGGTTGCGGATGTCTTCGTTTCGCGAACTGCGCGATATACCCGAAACAGTGCGTCCCCTGGCACGGCTTGAACGGGACGAGCCTGCGCATCCGCAGCCGGATCACTTGCCCACCGACGGGGCCGTGATCGATTGCGGCGTCTACGTCGAGGGGCAACGACTGCCCGGCGTGTACTCGCAAACCGAAGCGTGCGCCAAGGTCACCGAACTGCAACTGGCGGGGCAGGAAGCCTTTGCCTGGATCGGCCTGCACGAGCCCAGCGAGAGCCGGATGCAGGAGGTCTCCGAGGTCTTCGGACTGCACGCACTGGCCGCCGAGGACGCCGTATGCGCGCATCAGCGTCCCAAGCTGGAGCGGTATGACGAATCGCTCTTCCTGGTGCTGAAGACCGTCAATTACGTGCCGCATGAGTCGATCGTGCTGGCCCGCGAGGTGGTCGAAACGGGCGAGATCATGATCTTCGTCGGCGCCTCGTTCGTCATCACGGTGCGGCACGGCGAGCACAGCGGGCTGTCCGAGGTCCGCAAGCGGATGGAGGCCAACCCCGAACAGATGCGACTGGGTCCCTACGCGGTGATGCACGCGATCGCCGACTATGTGGTCGACAACTACCTCGAGGTCACCCATCTGATGGAGAACGACATCGACGCCGTGGAGGAGGAAGCCTTCGCGCCCGACCACCGCACCCAGATCGAGCCGATCTATCACCTCAAGCGCGAAGTCGTCGAGCTGCGCCGGTGCGTCAACCCGCTGTCGATGCCGTTTGCGCGGATGCAGTCCGAGCACAAGGACCTGATCTCCAAAGAAGTCCGGCGTTACCTCCGCGACGTCGCCGACCACCACATGCACGCCGCCGAGCAGATCGCCAGCTACGACGAGAACCTCAGCTCCCTGGTGCAGGCCGCGCTGGCCCGGGTGGAGATGCAGCAGAACACCGACATGCGCAAGATATCGGCGTGGGCCGGTCTTCTGGCGTTACCCACGATGCTGGCCGGTGTCTACGGGATGAACTTCGAGTACATGCCCGGCCTGAAATGGCATTGGGGATACCCGGCGTTCATGACCGGTCTGGTGATCGTCTGTCTACTGATGTACCGCAACTTCCGACGCCGAGACTGGCTCTAATAGCTCCAGTAAATTGGGAGCTCGAGTCAATTGGGCTGTGCGGCGGGCCGTTTGGGATCCATCACGTCCACGCCATCGCTTTGCCATGCGTCCCGCATCGCGTCGGCTCCTTTGAGCCGGACCCAGGCGGCCTCGGTCGCGGTGATCGGTGTCACCGACAGGAAACGCACCGGATCGGATGGCGGGTCCAGTGACAGGTCGGCAATGTCGCTGTGGCCCAACAGCACCGCGGTGAACGGCACGCGCCCCGACGATCGCGCCCACAGCGGTGTGCCGAGGTCGACAAGCGCGTCCGGTGTCAACACCACGCCCTCCACCGCCGGGGATGCCGCCACGATGGCCAGGCTGCGGGCCAGGCCGGTTACCGATCCCGAATCACGCAGCCGCAGAACAACTTCGGCACGCGGGCCGCGGTCGTTGTCGACGAGCACCGCGGTCGGGTCGACCATCGGATGCCGCGAGCAGCCGACCGAGACGTAGTGCGACACTCCCCCGACACCCCCAACGCCGTCGTCGGCGGGGCGAAAGCGCAGCACGTCCACGGGCTCGGCGCCCACAAACGTCACGCTGGCGATATCGGGCTCGGTATCGATGCCGGCCCGGTGAAAGTGAGCGCGCAGGTGCGCGCGCACCCGGGTCAGCGGCTGGGTCACTGCGCGACAGGCGGAACAGTCAGGTTGACGCCGGTGGCGGAATCGAAAACGACGAGTTTTAATGTGTCGAAGGCTAATTCGAGATTTTTACCTACGACCGCATGCGAGGCGGCGGGGACCCTGGCGACGAATTCATGTTCCGATCCGCTGGATTCGGCCTCAAGTTCGGAGAGCTGGTCGGAGTGCACGACCCATCCCTCGGTGGTGAAGTACAGGTATTTGTCGGCCCCCAGCGACTCGACCAAGTCGACCTTCACCTCGAACTTCAGCGCGCTGATGCGCTGGTAGGCGTCGATCAGGGCGGCGTCCTGCAGATGTTCCGGACGGACACCGACGATCACGTTCTGCGGGGCCGGGTGCTGCGCTATCACATCGTAGACGGGCTGGGTCAGCGTCACCTCGCCGAACGGCAGGCTCAATCCGGTCGCCGTCAGCGTGCCGGGAAAGAAGTTCATCGCGGGCGATCCGATGAAGCCCGCGACGAAGAGATTCGCGGGCCGCTCGTAAAGCTCGTCCGGCGCGCCGATCTGCTGCACGACCCCGCCGCGCATCACCACGACGCGGTCGCCGAGGGTCATCGCCTCGGTTTGGTCGTGGGTGACATAGACGGTGGTGGTGCCCAGCCGTCGCTGCAGACGGGCGATCTCGCCACGCATCTGGACCCGCAGCTTCGCGTCGAGGTTGGACAGCGGCTCGTCCATCAGGAATGCCTTGGGCTGGCGCACGATCGCCCGTCCCATCGCCACCCGTTGACGCTGCCCGCCGGACAGTTGCGCGGGCTTGCGGTCCAAGAGATCGGTCAGGTCCAGGATTCTCGCGGTGTCTTCGACCTTCTCGGTGATCTGTGCCTTCTTCATCTTCGCCAAGGTGAGCGGGAATGCGATGTTCTGCCGCACCGTCATGTGCGGATAGAGCGCATAGGACTGGAAGACCATGGCGATATCGCGGTCTTTGGGCGCCTTCTCGTTCACCCGCTCACCGCCGATACGCAGCTCCCCGGAAGAGATATCCTCAAGTCCGGCAATCATATTCAGGGTCGTGGATTTTCCGCAGCCGGACGGCCCGACGAGAATGATGAACTCGCCTTCGGCGATGGTGAGGCTGAGCTCCTGCACGGCGATCGCGCCGTCGGGGTAACTCTTGCTCACCCGGTCCAACACAATCTCGGCCATCGCGCTATCCCTTCACCGCGCCCGAAGTCAACCCGGCGACAATCCGTCGTTGGAACACTAGAACAAAAACGATAATCGGGACCGTGATCACCATCGCCCCCGCGGCGATCGATCCGGTCGGCTCCTCGAATTCCGAGCTGCCGGTGAAGTTCGCGATCGCTACCGGCGCGGTCATCGCGGCGTTGGTCGCAGTGAGCGACAAGGCCAGCAATAGGTCGTTCCAGGCAAAGATGAACACCAGGATCGCGGTGGTCACGATTCCGGGCGCCGCCAGCGGGACAACCACCTTTCGGAACGCCTGTCCCGACGTGGCCCCGTCGATTTTGGCCGCCTTCTCCAGGTCCCACGGAATCTCACGGAAGAACGCCGACAGCGTGTAGATCGCCAACGGCAGGGCGAAGGTGATGTAGGGAATGATCAGCCCGAACCAGGTATCGAACAGCCCGATCCGTCGTTCGATGTTGAACAGCGGCGTCACCAGCGAAATCGCCGGGAACATCGAGATCAGCAGCACAGCACCGATCAACGCCCGCTTGCCGGGGAATTCCAGACGGGCGACCGCGTAGGCCGCCATCGCACCGATCACCACCGAGATCACTGTGGTGAGCACACCGATCCCGACGGAGTTGACCAGAGCCGAGCTGAAGAAGTTGCCGCGGAAGATGCCGCGGTAATTGTCCAAGGTCACCGCCGACGGAATCAGCTTGCCGTCCTTGACCGTTGACGTCGGCTTGAGCGAAAGGCTAAGAATCCACAACACCGGAAGCAGCGCATACACCAGCACCAGCGAGTCGACGATCACCCACGCCGCAGTGCGGCGAGCACCTGGACGCTCAGCCCCCATCGCGGCCACCGCCCGGTGCTGACGCGCCGAAAACCTTGATGAAGATCAACGCGATGAGAGTGACGCAGCCGAAGATCATCACCGAAATCGCTGAGCCTAGGCCCACATTGAAGCCTTTGAACAAATTATCGTAGCCGAGGACCGACACCGAGTCGGTGTCACCGGCGCCACCGGTGAGCACATAGATGCTGTCGAAGATCCGGAAAGCATCCAGCGTGCGGAACAGCAGTGCCACCAGGATCGCCGGTTTGATCAGTGGCAAGGTGATCTTCCGCAGCCGCCGCCACGCGCCGGCGCCGTCGACCTCCGCGGCCTTCAGCAGGTCGGCTGGCACCTGCGCCAGCCCGGCCAACAGCAGCAACGACATAAACGGCGTCGTCTTCCATACCTCGGCGATGACCACCAGGCACAGCGACGAGAACTGCTGTGCCAGTGGCGCACTGCCGGGTGGCAACAGATTGGCCAGGTAACCGGTGCCCGGCGTCCAGGCGTAGTACCAGCTGTAGGATGCGACCACCGTCACGATGCCGTACGGGATCAGCACCGCGGTGCGCACCAGACCCTTGCCGATCAGTGTCCGGTGCATCACCAGTGCCAGCGCCAGGCCGAGCACGAACTCGATCGACACCGAGGCAACCGTGATCGCCAACGTCACGGCAAGCGCCGTCCACCAATACCGGTCGGTCAAGATCGTGTGGTAGTTGCCCAGACCGATGAACCGGGTGTCGTTCGGGGTGACCAAGTTGTTGCGTTGCAGGCTGAGCCACACCGCATAGCCGATCGGATAAGCCGTGACGGCCAGCATCAGCGTCGCCGCCGGCGCGACCAGGATGAACGCCAGTCGCCGGTCCGAAGTCGAGGCGGTCACGGCAGCAGACCCTTGCCGTCGATGGCTTTCTGCACCTGCTCGGCGAGCTCATCGGCGGTCTGCTGCGGGTCGATCTCGTTGATCGGAGCCAGCGTGGCAGCGATCCGAGTCGACACCGCCGGGTAGACCGGCGACGTCAGCCGCGCCGCGGCGTCGGTGAGTTGACGGCGAATGATGTCGTACATCGGGTACTTCGCCTGGAATTGCGGGTCGGAGTACAGCGAGGTCCGCACCGCCGGCAAGCCCCCCTCGAGCGAGATGTACTTCTCGCTGCGGGCGTCGCGCAGACACCTGATCGCTGCAAAGGCTTCGGCTTTGTGCCGGGTCGTCTTGGCCACCGCCAGGTTCAGGCCACCGATCGTCACCTTGGCCGGCCGGCCGGGCTGCACCTCGGGATAAGGCGCAAACCCGAACACCTGCCTGCTGGCGTCGTAGGCGGCGCGGAATTGCTGTTCGGTGGGCACGAACGACCCGACGTCATTGATGCTGCCGGCCAAATCGGGACGGCGGTTGAGCGGCAGAAACGGCACGCCGCCCTTCACGGCGTTCTCCAGCATGGACGGCAGCGCGTAGGGCCAGTTGACTTCCAATGCGGCCTTGCCCTGCTCGAACGCCAACCGCGCAGTGCCCGCATCGGACCGGGTGACCGAGGGGTCGGCGCCGGGAGCGGTGGCCACCGACTTGAGGATCTGCAGGGCGCTGACGGTGGCGGCCCGGTGCGCGGGGGTGTCGATGAGGGTGACCGTGCTGCCGTCGTCGGAAAGCACTTGGCCACCGGCGCTTTCCAGCAGCGTGTTGAACCACACCATCACGCCCTCGTTCTGGTTTGCCTGGACACCAAGCCAGCTGGGTTCGCCGGCGGCGTGCAACCGGGTGGCCTCGTCGACCATCGCCTTCCACGTTGCCGGCGGCTTGTCCATCAAATCCGGCCGGTACCAGAGCAATTGGGTGTTGCTCGCCACAGGTGCGGCATACAGCTTGTGCCGCCACCTCGCGGTGGCCAGTGGCCCCGGCAGCGTGTCGGTGCTGGCATCGGCCTCGGCGCGGCGCGCGGGATCGTCCGACAGCGGCAGCACCCAGCCGGCTTCGGCGAACTCCGCGGTCCAGATCACGTCCATCGCGACGATGTCCACGCTGCGGTCGTTGGCGCTCAGCCGGCGGGCCAGCACCAACCGCTGGTCATCAGTGGACTTCGGCAGGCTGAACTGCCGGATAGTGAACCGGCCAGCCGATTGATCGGTGCATCGCTTGGCCAGTTCGGTGAAGGTCGCGGCTTCGCTGGCCGGGCTGTACAAGCTGACCACCCGACCGTCATCGCGGGCTCCGCACGCCGAGATGACCGATAGTGCTGACAGCACCGCCAACGCGACCGCGCCCAGCCGGCGACGACTCGCCACCACACCGTCCTTTGAGTCAGCTTGCCAAGCGCGCAAGCAGGTCCCGCGCCTTCTCGGCATTCTGCGGGTCGCACAGCACGTCGTATCGGCCCGCGACCAGCTGCATCGTGGAACTGAAATCCCGGGTACCGCGGGCCATCGAGTAGGGAATCGCCGAGGTGATCAAGCCGAAGAACACCCCCGCAACCAGACCGGTGGTCAACGACTCCAACGGGTGCGGGCTGGAGAACAACAAGGTCAGCACCAAGCCGATGAAAAGGCCCAGCCAGGCCCCGCTGATCACGCCGCCGCCAAGCACTTTCGGCCACGTCAGCCGCCCGGTGACCCGCTCGACCTGCATCAAGTCCACCCCGACGATCGTCACCTGCTGCACGGGGAACTGTTGATCAGACAGGTAGTCGACGGCTCGCTGGGCCTCGGCGTAGGTCGGGTAGGAACCGACCGGCCAGCCTTTCGGCGGTGTCGGCAATCCAGGGGCACGCCGGCCTCCGGCTGGAATGCCGGGCGCGGCACCGGGACGCTGTCCAGGCTGAAAAGGGCTGCTCATGGTTGTCCATTGTGCGCTGCGACGCCACGTCGGGTTGACCGAACACCGGCTTGTCAACGCTAAGTTGAAGTGCATGACAGCTGACGGCGGTGACCACGGCGAGCAATTCCCCGACCAAGCAGCGCCGTTCTCCCCTCCAGACCAGTCCCAAGCCGACCAGCCGCAGCCTGGGCAGCCGCAGCCGTGGCAGCAGTATCCACACCCACCGGTGGACCCGGGCGCGCCGGTGAACTATCCCGAGTACCCGGTCCCCTATTCCCCGCAGCCGCCTCCGGTGCCTCCGTACAGCTACCCGCCGCCCTACGGCGGCCCGGTGGGATACGGCGGACCGCCGGCTTATTTCGGCGGCGCATACGACCCCTATCAGGGCTATCCGGCCGGTCCGGGCCAGCCGAATCCGTATCAGACCAACGGCCTGGCCGTGGCGTCGCTGGTCACCTCGATCGTCGGCGTCTTCCTCGGCATTCCACTGGCCATCTTCTGTTTTCTCGGGCTGCTGATTCCCGTCGCCGGCGCGGTGCTGGGCGTCGTCTCGCTCAACCAGATCAAGCGAACCCATCAGCAGGGTCGTGGGCTCGCCATCGCCGGGATTGCCGTCGGCTCGGCCACCGCAGGCCTGCTGCTGCTGATCATGATCGGGCTCACCGCCACGGCGCTGCACTCGCCGTTCATCGGGCGCTGACCGGAGTCAGCTGGTCGGCGGCACGAAGCGATCGGACTGGCGCTCCATCTTTGCGGCACGCCCTTTGGCGGCGATCACCAAAGCCATCTTGCGGCTGGCTTCGTCGAGCATCTCGTCGCCGAGCATCACCGCTCCCCGGGCTCCGCCGGCCTCGGAGGTATGCCACTCGTAGGCCTCCAGGATCAGCTCCGCGTGGTCGTAGTCGGCCTGGCGTGGACTGAAGATCTCGTTGCCGGCGGCGATCTGGTCGGGATGAAGCACCCATTTGCCGTCGTAGCCCAGGGCCGCCGATCGGCCCGCCACCCGCCGAAAGGCTTCCACGTCACGCACTTTGAGGTACGGGCCGTCGACAGCGGCGATGCCATTGGCACGCGCCGCCACCAAGATGGTCATCAGCGCGTGGTGATAGGCGTCGCCGACGTCGTAGCCCTCGGGCTGCTCGCCCACCACCAGGGTGCGCGTGTTCAGGCTCGCCATCAGGTCCGCCGGGCCGAGCACCAGCGCCTGCACCCGCGGCACGGCCGCGATGGCGTCGACGTTCAGCAAACCGCGGGCGTCTTCGATCTGCGCGTCGATGCCGATCTCCCCGACCGGAAGGCCGTGGACCGTCTCCAGCTGGGTCAGCAACAGGTCCAGCGCCTGGACGTGCGAGACGTCAGAAACCTTGGGCAACACCACCACATCGAGCTTGGCATCGGCCGCTTCGCCGACGGCCGACACCACCTCGATGATGTCGGCGTGAGTCCACGGTGTGGTCCAGTCGTTGACCCGAACGCCGCGCAACTGTCCGGCCCAACCGGGCCCGGCCAGCGCGGCGGCCACCCGACTGCGAGCGGCGGCCTTGGCGTCGGGCGCGACGGCGTCCTCCAGATCGAGAAAGACCTCGTCGGCAGGAAGTCCTTTGGACTTGTCGATCATCTTCTGACTGCTGCCCGGCACAGACAGGCACGTGCGGCGGGGCCGGTAGGCGTTGTTCACGCTTCACTCACCTCTCTTGAATACCCTGTGCACCATGGCTTCGATCAACAGGGTGTACGCGGCCCGGCTGGCGCGGATGTTGGTACTGGGTCCGATGGGCGAGGCGCTCGGCCGGGTGCGTGACGTGGTGGTCAGCATCAGCGTCGTTCGCCAGCAACCCAGAGTCCTCGGACTCGTCGTCGAAATGTCTTCCCGCCGAAGGATATTCGTGCCGATCCTGCGGGTTGCTGCGATCGAGCCCGAGGCGGTGACGCTCAACACCGACAGCGTCTCACTGCTCCGGTACGAGCAGCGACCCGGCGAAGTGCTGGTGCTGGGACAGATCGTCGACACCAAGGTGCGGGTCAACGACCCCGAACTGCCGCAGCTCGCCGACATCGACGTCGTGGTCGCAGACCTCGGTTTGGAGCAGGCCCGCACCCGGGACTGGATGGTGACGCGGGTTTCGGTACGCGTACCGCGACGGCTTGGCCGGCGCAGCAGCACACACATCGTGGGCTGGCGCAGCGTGCAGGGATTGACACCGTCGGCGCTGGCGATGCCGGGGCAGGACGTGGCGCAGTTGCTGCATCAGTTCGAGAACTGGCGGCCGATCCAGGTGGCCGACGCGATACGTGAGCTGCCGCCGAAGCGGCGCTACGAGGTGGCCAGCGCACTGGACAACGACCGGCTGGCCGATATCTTGCAAGAACTGCCAGAGGACGACCAGGCCGAGTTGTTGATGCAGCTGGGCGACGAGCGCGCGGCGGACGTTCTCGAAGAGATGGATCCCGACGACGCCGCCGACCTGCTCGGCACAATGAACCCGACTCTTGCCGAGGGGTTGCTGCGGCAGATGGACCCCGAAGAATCCGACCCGGTTCGACGGTTGTTGAAACACTCACCCGACACCGCGGGCGGCTTGATGACGTCCCGGCCGGTGGTGTTGACCCCGGATGCCTCGGTCGCCGAGGCGCTGGCCCGCGTCCGCGATCCCGACCTGACGCCGGCGTTGTCGTCGCTGGTGTTGGTGGTCCGTCCGCCGACCGCCACCCCGACCGGTCAGTACCTGGGATGCGTGTCGCTGCAGCGGCTGCTGCGCGAGCCGCCGTCCACGCTGGTCGGCGGAATCGTCGACGCAGACCTGCCCTGCCTGGAACCCGAGACCTCGCTGGCGGCGCTGACCCGCTATTTCGCCGCGTACAACTTGGTCTGCGGTCCGGTGCTCGACCCGCAGCATCATCTGCTCGGCGCGGTGACCGTGGACGATGTGCTCGATCATCTGCTGCCACACGACTGGCGGGCAACCGACGACGAGCCGGCGATGGACGCCACCGCAGGACTCCGATGAGCAAGCCGGCG
>Ga0302325_10013901_pt1 | contig 17143 bp, 16 predicted proteins | sample Palsa_T0_2_FD_201948 | JGI IMG/M metagenome (GOLD analysis project Ga0302325, IMG submission 201948) | Peat permafrost microbial communities from Stordalen Mire near Abisko, Sweden - Palsa_T0_2 | ecosystem: Environmental > Terrestrial > Soil > Palsa > Peat permafrost | place: Sweden: Abisko... | reverse complement strand
CTACCGAACGCGCCAAATCGCTCTTTTCGACTTTGGCCAGCTTTTCAGCGTCGATCTGCACCGGTTTCCGGCTCAACGCCTTGAAAGAGAACGCCCCGCCCGCCGCGACGAAGAGAATTGCCACGGTCCAGAATACGCGCTTGGTACTTTTGGTCTTCGGCATCAAAGTTATTTACGTGGCTTTACACGTTTGGGTTCGAAAAATCCTTTCGCGTTTAAACTAGAGGGTTGGCAAGAATACTCGACGGCAACAAGATTCGCGACGAAATCAAGAATGAATTGCGCCCACGCGTGGAGAGGTTGGTCCGCCCCCCCGGCTTGGCTGTGGTGCTGGTAGGCAACAATCCGGCCTCTGAGATTTATGTACGGGGAAAGACAAAAACCAGTGCGGAGCTGGGCATCTATAGCGAAACCATCACACCGCCTGCAACAATCTCCACGGAGGAGTTGATCGCGCTGGTGCAGCAACTCAACGCGCGCGACGAGATCGACGGCATACTGGTGCAACTGCCCCTGCCGGACCACATCGATTCGCAGAAGGTATTGCTGACGGTGTCGCCGGAAAAAGATGTCGATGGTTTTCATCCCTGCAACGTGGGAAATCTGGCGACCGGCCGTCCGGGTCCGAGAAGTTGCACCCCCGCTGGTATCATCGAGATCCTGAAACGCTCTCAAATTCCGATTTCGGGTCAGCGCGCCGTTGTGGTGGGTCGTTCGGATATCGTCGGAAAGCCGATGGCATTGTTGCTACTCCACGAAAACGCCACGGTGACCATTTGCCATTCGAAGACGCGGGATCTGCCCCGCGTTTGCCACGAGGCCGATATTCTAGTCGCGGCCATTGGACGCCCCGGTATGATTACGCGCGATTTCATCAAACCAGGCGCGACGGTAATCGACGTGGGCATAACGCGCGTGGAAGGAAAAGCTGTCGGTGACGTAAACGCTGCTGACGCCTCTGAGCTTTCCTCGGCTTACACGCCCGTTCCCGGAGGCGTCGGCCCGCTCACGATTGCAATGCTCATGATGAACACGGTCGCAGCCGCGGAACGAAAATGTTCACCGCCGGCCTGACCGGGGGCCTGGCTTCCGGCAAAAGCTTTGTGGGAAGGGCTCTGGCAGAACATGGCTGTCACTTGATCGAAGCGGACGAACTCGGTCATGAAGTGTTGGAGCCTCACGGCGCTGCTCACGACGCCGTACTTCGTGAGTTTGGCACCGTGGACCGTAAAGCCTTGGCGAAGATCGTCTTTACCGATCCGGAACGATTGGCCGCGCTGAATGCGATCGTTCACCCTGCCGTTGACCAACGCAGACGCGAGATCGCCGCATCGTTGGGCGAAGGAATTGTCATCTATGCCGCGGCGATCCTCATCGAAATCGGGACCTACAAGAACTTCGGCTGCCTGATTCTGGCTTATTGCACCCGCGAACAGCAGATTGAGCGGGCCATGCATCGTCCCGGAGCCACGATAGATGATGTCTTGGCCCGCCTGGACCGCCAAATGCCGCTCGAAGAAAAGCGAAAATACGCGGACTACATCATCGACACGTCGGGAACCAAAGAGGATACATTGCGCCAGACCAACGAGGTATACGATTGCCTGCGGGAAAGGTCTGGGATTATATAAAAGTATGCGTATGCGCACATTGCTGATGACGGCGGCACTGTTTTTCAGCTTTTGGTACCTCACCTCCAAGAGCGAATGGCGATCGGGGAATACCGAATTCCGTTCCATTCTGCAACCTTTTGCCGATACCGGCCGGCTTTGGTCCAAGCCGGAGACGGCGCGCTCGGCGGGCCTTGCGCCGGACGAACAGAACAATATCGATGTCTACAAGTCGGCTCGGCTAGCCACGGTCAATATCACCAGCATCGTCTATCAGGAAAACTTCTTCATGCAGGTGTTTCCGTCGAAGGGCACCGGTTCCGGATTCATCATCAATGAAAGTGGCCAGATCCTCACGAACAATCACGTGGTCAACGGCAGCCAGTCTCTCACCGTCACGCTGGCGGATAAGAAACAGTACAAGGCGAAGATCATTGGCACCGACCCGCGCAACGATTTGGCGCTGATTCAGATATCAGCCGACAGGAAGTTGCCGTTTCTGCGTTTGGGAGATTCCGACGGGCTGCAGGTCGGCCAGAAAGTGCTGGCGATCGGCAATCCGTTTGGCCTGGAAGGGACGCTTACGACGGGAATCGTGAGTTCGCTCGGCCGTTCGCTCGCGTCGGAGTCGGAGCGGCCGCTTGAAGATCTGATTCAGACGGATGCCGCGATCAACCCCGGCAACAGCGGTGGACCGCTGCTCGATTCGCATGGCGACGTAATCGGAATCAACACGGCGATCTATGGTAATCAGAGCATGGGTGAAGGGCAGGCAGGAAATATCGGAATCGGCTTTGCCATGCCGATCAGCCGCGCCAAGATGATGCTCGATGAATATAAAGCGCACGGGAAGATTGTGATCCCGGTGCTTGGCGTGCAGTCCTTCTTCGTGGCCGGAGAGCTGGCAGATGCGCTCGACCTACCGACCAAAGGCGGACTTCTGGTTCAACGTGTTGAAGCTGGCTCGGCCGCGCAGGAGGCTGGTTTGCGCGGAGCGAACCGAACCGTGATCGTTGGCAATTACCGCCTGGGAGTCGGCGGCGACCTGATCATTTCCGTAGACGGCAAGCCGGTTGAATCGCAGGACGTCATGGCGCGTGTGATGACGCGGAAGCGCATCGGCGACATCCTCGAACTCGAGATCATGCGCGGCGGCAGGAAGCAGAAGCTGACGGTGAAGCTAGGCGAGTCGCCAGCAGTCTTATAAGTGAAGACTCTCGCGATCGATATTGGCGGCACGAAGTTTTCTCTGGGCTTGTTTGAGGGCGACCGCTTGGTTCAGCGCGAGTCGCAGGCTACCGATTCCGAAGGCGGCAAGGACTGGATGCTGGCGCGCATTGAAGAAATCGCCTCAGGCTGGCAGTTCGATCGCTGCGGCATCGGCTTCGGCGGTCCGGTTAAGTTCGACGATCAGCGGGTGGCACTTTCAACCCACGTCGGCGGCTGGAAGGATTTCCACCTCACGAAGTATTTGTCGGATCGCCTCAAAGTCCCCGCCGTCATGGATAACGACGCAAACGTAGGCGCGTTGGGCGAGGGCTTCCACGGCGCGGGACGGGGCCATTCGCCGCTCTTCTACATGACGCTTTCCACGGGTATCGGCGGCGGCATCCTGATTGATGGAAAGCCGCTGCGCGGTCCAGATTCCTACGCGGGCGAGATCGGCCATATCAATATCGTTCCCGATGGACCGGACTGCCTGTGCGGGTCGCGCGGATGTTTCGAGCGAATGTGTTGCGGGCTCTGGATGCGGCGCGACTACGGACGGCCCGCGGCGGAGCTGCTCAAGGAACTCGAGTTCGTGCAACGCTACGTTGTGCTGCTCGCCCGCGGATTGAAGGCGGCTATCATGATATTGAATCCTTCGCGAATTGTAATCGGCGGCGGAATTGCGAAAGCGGGCGATGCTCTGTTCGTTCCCCTGCGCGAAGAACTTGGGCGGCAGGTTACCAGCTGGTCCCAGGCGAGGCTCGACGTGCAACCGGCCGCCCTTGTGGACGACAGCGTACTTTACGGCGCTTTGGAACTGGCAAAAACTCTATGACATTCGTTGATACATATCGCACTCATCTGCATCAAGCCATCGATTCAATCGATTCCGAAAAAGTAGGCCAAGCCATCGAATGGTTTCGCGAGGCGCGCGACTCGGGAAAGCATATTTTTGTCTGCGGCAATGGAGGCAGCGCTTCCACCGCCTCCCATTTCGCCTGCGACGTTGTGAAGGGTGCGAGCTACCAACGCGATAGCAAGTTCCGCATCATGGCGCTGACCGACCAGATGCCGACGCTCACCGCTTATGCCAACGATGTCAGCTACGATGCCGTGTTCGTTGAGCCGCTCCGCAACTTTGCAGTGACCGGCGACCTGTTCATGGCGATCAGCGGATCCGGCAATTCGCCCAACGTACTGCGTGCGATGGAGTACGCCAACGCCACTGGTTGCAAAACCATCGCCTTGACGGGGCGCGATGGCGGCAAATTAGGCCCAATGGCCGCCTTGAACGTTCAGGTTCCCGTTCCGCACATGGGGCGGATCGAAGATGCGCACCTAATCATTTGCCACATGATCTGCTATTACTTTATGGAAGTAGGTTGACGGAGGATTGAATGACGAAACAAATAGTTACCATCTGCGGACTGGCGATAGCGTTCTGCGCAACTCTGTCCGGCCAAGGGATGCATATCAAGCCGGGCCTTTGGGAAGCCTCGTCCGCCATGAATATGGGAGGAAGCGCTCCCACGATTCCCGAAGACAGACTGGCAAAGATGCCGCCCGAGCAGCGGGCTCAAGTGGAAGCCATGATGAACCGGGGGATGAATACCACCACTAAGCTTTGCTACACCCAGGAACAGGTGAACAAGGGTTTGAACTACAACAACGAACGCGCCGGCACTTGTAAATCAACCCCCGTCAGCCTTACGCCCTCAAAACAGGTGAGCGAGGTGTCTTGCGACAACGGAAAGATGAAGACCACAGGCACTGTCACCATGGAGGCGGTGGATTCAGAACATTACAACGGAACGGTCAAGATGCACACGGAAGGCAACGGTCCGCCGCGAGACGTGGCGATTAAGCTCTCGGGGAAATGGGTAAGTTCCGACTGTGGCGACGTCAAGCCGCACGACTACTCCAAATAGCTTTCACAACAGTTTGAGAGTTGGCGCGTCATATCTGTTTACCGATGCGCTTCACACAAGACCTACGCTACGCCTTTCGTAATCTCGCGAAGAGCCCCGGCTTTTTGCTGCTCGCCGTAACCACGCTCGGACTGGGAATCTCGGCAAACACCGCGATCTTCTCGCTCTTTTACCAGGTTCTTCTGCGCAGCCTGCCTGTTCCGGAACCGGAGCGGCTAGCGGTCTTTCATGTCGAAAAGCTAGACATGCCAGGCCGGAATTCGAATGACAACTATGAAACCGTCTTTTCCTACCCGATGTACCGGGCGTTGCGCGATGGCGCGCATTCGTTCCAGGGCATCGCGATCCGCTCCAGCGAATCGGCGCAGTTGCTTGGGGACGGCGCGGCTGAGAGGGTGTCGGCGGAAATAGTTTCGGGCAATTTCTTTCAGGTGCTCGGATTGACGCCGCAAGTGGGCCGCTTATTAACGCCCTCCGATGATCAGCCAGGCGCGGGTAATCCGGTGATTGTGTTGTCGTACGCGTATTGGATGAAACGATTCGGCGGCAATACCTCCGTGGCTGGCAAGACCGTCACTCTGAATCAGAAAATTTTCACAATCGCGGGCGTAGCGCCCGAAGGTTTCAGGGGAATTCTGAGCGGTAGCTCGCTCGACCTCTACGTGCCGCTCTCCTTTCTTCCAGTCTTGGACCCGGGTTGGAAGAACTTGGATAAGCCAAACATGTCGCGCTTTACGATTCTGGGGCGCTTGAATCCTGGCATCTCGACAGAGCGCGCCACGGCGGAGTTGGCGCCGCTTTTCGCCGCCACCATCCAGGATGAGATGAAGCAGCTGAAAGTAACCAGCCCAGCGGCGCGCAAACATTTGGAAACAGCGCGGATACAACTGGCGCCTGCCGCTCGCGGCCTAAATCAACTGGAACGTCAGTGGAAGAAGCCGCTCGTGGTGCTGGTGTGTATGGTCGGGCTGCTATTGCTGATCGGATGCGCGAACCTTGCGAACCTCTTGCTGGCGCGCGGCGTGAATCGCTCCCGCGACACCGCAATCCGTCTTGCTCTTGGAGCCAGTCGATCGAGAATCGTATCGTTGTTGCTTGCCGAGAGTCTGGTGGTTGCGGCGGGCGGCGCGATTCTTGGAGCCGAGTTGACGCCCGTGCTTACGGCGGGTGTCCTGAAATTGTTGCCTGTGAGCGAATCCGGCGGGTGGCTGTCGGGTGCGATTAGTCTGCCTGTGCTCGCCTTTTGCACGCTGTTGATGGTGGTCACCGGCGTCGTCTCTGGGATGGCTCCGGCCTGGCAATCGTCTCGCACGAAAGAGGGTTCTGTCCTGGCGGATCGCAGCGCTTCCAGCAGCGGACATCTTTCTCCTCGCGTGCGCCAGGGGCTGGTCGTAGGGCAGTTGGCTCTGTCGCTCGTTCTACTCTCGACGGCCGGATTATTCGGCCGGAGCCTGATCAATCTCATGAAGCACGACCCCGGCTTTCACGCCAATAACGTGCTGACTTTCTCGCTCGATGCCGGCGGCGGAGGTTACACCGTGGAACGGGGCCTCTCGCTCTACGACGAGGTTCAGAAGCGCCTCGCCGCGCAACCGGGCGTGGAATCGGTATCGATCGCAGATATTGTGCCCCTCTCGAACTCGGACGCAGGGACCAACGTGAGCATCGAAGGGTATACGCCGACTGACGGCGAAGATATGGACACCGACATCAACGCGGTCGGCGCGGGATACTTCCGCACGCTGGGCACGCGTGTGGTAGCCGGACGCGAATTTACAGACCGGGACACGGTGAGCGCGGAAAAGGTGGCGATCGTCAACCAGGCATTTGTGAAGCGCTTCATTTCTAGCCAAGATGCCAAGCGCAATCCAATCGGCATGAAGATGGAACGCGGCGCAGGGCACCCGCTCGATCTGCAGATCGTCGGTGTGGTTCACGACCTGCAGAATATGAGCCTGCGCGATGCGGTGAAACCCGCCTTCTATATGCCGTATTCCCAGTCCAAGGTGGGCGCGACCAATTTCAAGGCGTCGTTCCTCGTCCGGGCGCAGGGCGATCCCGCCGCCATGACCTCCTCGATACGAAGCGTCGTGGCGCAGCTGGATCGAAGCCTGCCGGTGTTCGACGTGGCGACCATGCCCACCCGAATCGAAGACTCCATCTACACCGACCGTCTGCTGGCAGCGCTTACAACGGCCTTCGGCGCGCTGGCCATGCTGCTGACAGCCGTTGGCTTGTACGGCGTGATAGCGTATGTCGTGAGCCGCAGGACGGCGGAGATCGGCATTCGCATGGCACTCGGCGCAACGCAGGGAAATGTGATGGGGCTAGTCTTGCGCGAAGTAGGAATGCTCGCCGCTCTTGGCGCTGCTGCCGGACTCGTTCTGGCCTTCAGCGCTAATCAGGCTTTGCGGTCGCAGCTCTTCGGGATCAACGGACTCGACCCATTAATTCTGGTCGCAACCGTCTTTGTGCTGGGCGTGGTTTCGCTGGTAGCGGGAGCGATTCCCGCCGTTCGCGCCGCAAGAATCCAGCCCCTGATTGCCTTGCGACACGAATAATTAGCTGCGCCGCGACATTAGTTCTGGAGACATCGTCTTTATTAGTGAATGGATAAGAGAATCGCACGGATCGCGCGATTCAGCGGAGTGGAAATTTGCAATTGTTCGGCCAATCGGATGACGGTGCCTGTAAGCGCCTCGATTTCGAGCGGCTTTCCGTCTTTGCGGTCCTGCAACATAGACGTACCAGTCTCCCCCGGGTAGCGCGACATCCAGAGCAAAGTGTGCTCCGGTGCGTCGTCCGGCAGTTTGGCGCCCATGACACGCCCCACCTGCGCCGCTTCACGCAATATACCCAGCGCAAGCTGCTCCATTTCGCCGCCTCGCAGCACTTCGATGTTTCGATTCGTGAGCGCGGTGAGAGGATTCGTCACTAAATTGAGAAGATACTTCTGCCAGCTATCCGTGACGAAATCCCCCGAAGCTCGAATCCGCAGGAGGGACCCGCCAAAGATGGAAACAATGGCATTCCCGGCCTCGCCCGCGGGCACCAACAAATCGTCCATTGGGCAGAGATGGCGGATATAGTGCGGTTCAATCTTCCGTCCGTTGGCGTAAACCACGGTGGGAACCACTTCAGCCGGCCCCGCGAAAGGACCCACGCGGTACTCCTGGTCGACGCCATTCTGAAGTACTGCGATGAGCGTGCCGGGCCGGCTGAGCCGATTTAGCCAGCGGGAAGCGCCGGCTGTGTCCTGTGACTTAGTGGCTAGCAGAACGAAATCCACAGGTGCGACCTCTTCGGGATCCGTGAAGCAATGGGGCTCCCCTTCAATAAGCCCGTATTCACCCTCCACCCGAACGCGATCCACCTTGGAACGGACACATGAAAAGACTTTATGCCGCCCTGCCGCAATGAGGTGCGCTGTAAAAATAGTTCCAATAGTACCTAAACCAACAATCGCGATGGCCGCCATCCCATACAGGATGGCACTGCCGCTGAACTTTTAGGAGGTCAGCTTCCGTGGACGGCGTGAACCGCGTGCTTCAGCCCGCGTACGGTCTCATGCGAGTGCCGGATTTCGGAATACTGCTCCTCGACCGTCGCCATCAAATCGGAAGGAAGTGTCTCTTTCAATACGTCCTGGTACGCGGCCATGGCAGCGTCCTCGCCGCGCTCGCACTCATCGATAATCGCCGCTTCGCTCTTACCTGTAATGGCCACCTTCAGGTTCATCCAGCCTCGGTGCAGTGACGCAGAAACATGGCCCGATTCCGCCGGTTCGCCGCCGTGGCGCAAAACCTCATTAAACAACTCGCCCCGGAAGTGTGCACGTTGCTGCGCGTACATGTGAAACAAGGTCCGGACATCGGGATTTTCGATGGCATCTCCGGCCGCGCGATATCCCTCTTCCCCGTCCCTGCAAGTCTCGATCAGGCTGTTCAACACCGAGATAATTTCTTTGTTGGTCTTTTGGGTGTTCATGATACTCCTTACATATCCATATGCAATCAGGAGGCCTTTGTGCGAATCCGCCGCCGCTTATGGATAGAAATTTCGAACCCACGCATGCCGTTTGAGAATGGCGAGCACCGATTCCGGTAACGGGCCTAACCCGGACGCGCTGCAATTGGATTCCACACTGCGAATACTGCGCATCCCGGGTATCACCGTCGAAACAGCCGGATGCGAAAGACAGAAGCGAATCGCCGTTTGCGGCAGGGCGGCCCGCGGAATGTGTAAATCTTCCAGGATGGCCCGAATTCGCCGGTCTACCTCTGCCTTGCGGTCGTCCTTGAAATAAAGTTCGCGAAAATCGCCTGCGGGGAATTTTGTATCGGCCGTAATGTTGCCCGTGAGAGCTCCCTCGTCGAACGGCACCCTCGCAATCACGCCGATATTCAATTTCAGGCAGAGCGGAAACAAATTCGATTCCGGAGATTGATCGAATATGTTGTAGATCACCTGCACCGTATCGATCAAGCCTGTCTCAACAATCTCGAGGGCTGAATCCGGCTGGTGATCATTGATCGAAATTCCCACCGCTCTTACCTTCCCCGACTTCTTCAACTCTTCTATCGCGCGTTTCCAATCATCGCTCGCGATCCACTCCGGATTCCACACGTGAAACTGTTGGAGGGCGATCGATTCGACTCCAAGATTTCGTAGGCTCGCCTCGGTGCACTCCATCACGTAGTCGTAAGGAAAGACATCGCCGATAGAAGTTCCCGTCCGCGCGGGCCAGACCCTGTTCTTAGGCGGAACTTTGGTGGCCACGTGCGCGTGCGGATGCTGACGGATTATCTTGCCCACCAACTGTTCGCTGTGCCCGTCGCCATACGCCAGGGCCGTATCGATAAAGTTCAGGCCCATCGAAACCGCGCGGTTCATGGACTCCAGCGACTCCGTATCCGAAGCCCCAATCCACTGCTTCTGCCCAATTCCCCAGGCTCCATATCCGATTTCGCTTACGTCGATGTTCGTGCGTCCGAGCTTTCGATAATGCATACGCACAGGATATGGCAATCGACTGGCCAAAAGCCTATTCGAAGGTAGCAGCGCTACCATGTATGCATGCGCTTCCTTCTTCGCGCACTCACTCTTCCGTTGTTTCTCTCGCTGCTCTGGGCCGCTAACTTCAAACTCTATTTGAAGGACGGCAACTATCATTTGGTTCGCGAATACAAAATCGAGGGCGAAAACCTGAGCTATTACAGCATCGAACGCAGCGATTGGGAGGAGATCCCGGTTGCGCTGGTCGATCTCAAACGAACCAAGGATGAGTTGGCGGATAAAGCCGAAGCGCGCGCCGAAGAAGCGAAGGTTCTCGATGAAGAGGATAAAGCCCTCAAGCAGGAACGCGCTGAAATCAAGAAGATCCCAAGAGACCCGGGAGTCTACACCTTGGATGCGGAATCCGATGGCGGCAAACTCAACATCTTCCCGCAGGCTGTTTCGAAGGTCCATACCGATAAAGGCCGCACCGTTCTGAAAGTTCTCTCGCCCGTGCCCCTCATCAACGGCAAGGCATCCGTGGAACTCGACGGCGAACAGGCTCCCACGGTGATTCACTCTTCGCGTCCCGATCTCTACGTCCAGCTTTCCGCCGAAGAGCGATTTGGAATCATCAAGCTGACCACCAAGAAAGGCATTCGCGTTGCCGAGCGCGTGGCCATCGTCCCGATCAGCAAGGAAGTAATGGAAGAAATCGATGAGGTGGCAGTTTTCCGGAAACAGCTCACGGAGAGCGATCTGTACAAAATCTGGCCGGAGAAGCCTCTGGAGCCGGGTGAATATGCGGTGATTCAGTTCTCGCCGGGGAAACTAAATGCCCAAATGTGGGATTTCTCCTACCGCCCTTGACGCGTGACATACTAGGGGGTCCGAAACTATGACGCCCACCATTACTACGCTTCCCGGTACTGGCGTTCGCGGCTCGGAGCAAGACGAGCTCACGCCCCTCTACCGCGTGGTGCTCCTCGACGACGACGATCACACCTACGATTACGTGATCGAAATGTTGCAGAAACTTTTGATTCTGACGCTGGACGAAGCCTTCCGCCACGCAGTGGAAGTGGACATGACGGGGCGCACAAACGTGCTGACATGCCATCTGCCCGAAGCGGAGTTTGCGCGCGACCAGATCCACGCTTATGGACCGGATTGGCGGATGCCCCGGTCGAAGGGTTCCATGTCGGCCGTGGTCGAACCCGTAACTTGATCCGACGCGATAACATAGAGACGTGAATCGCACCCCCTATTTCGCCTTACTTGCCGGACTTGCCCTTAGGACGGCAGCTGGCCTCGCGCTGATCCTGGCCGCTCAAGCCCAGACGCCTCCGCCTTCCAATAATCCGCAGCCAAAACCGCTCACTCCCGGCATGCTGGCCCCTGGGTTTGAGGTAACCGATCCGAACAAGGTCATCATGACGATCGGCGACCAGAAGATTACCGCCGCTCAGTACGATCAACTCGTAAACGCCCTGCCGGCTCAGTACCAGAAGGCGGCGCGTGGTCCCCAAAAACGTCAGATCGCCGAACAAATGGTGTTGATCAAGGTTCTGTCCGCGGAAGCTGAAAAACGGAACCTCGAGCAGCAGGCTGTGGTCAAACAGCAATTGGCCTTTAATCGCGAGAACATTCTGGCTGGAGCCTTAAATGAAGAGTTGATGAAGAGCGTGAAGGTCGACGATGCGGCCATTCAGGCCTACTACGATGCCCACAAAGCCGAGTTTGAGTCCATCAAAGCGCGCCACATTCTGATCCGTTTCAAGGGCTCAGCGGTTCCGCTGCGCACCGGGATGAAAGAATTAAGCGACGAGGAAGCGTTGGCCAAAGCGCAGGAGATTCGCAAGCAACTGGTCGCGGGCGGCGACTTCATCGCTCTGGCTAAAGCCGAGTCCGATGACACTGGTTCCGGCGCTAATGGTGGCGACCTCGGTTCTTTCAAGCACGGCCAAATGGTCGGTGCTTTTGAGACTGCGGCCTTCGCCCTGCCGGTAGGGGAAATCAGCGAGCCGGTGAAGACCCAGTTCGGCTATCACATTATCAAGGTGGAAGAGAAGCAATCGAAGTCGCTGGCCGATGCCAAGGCGGAGATCGTCGACAAACTTCGTCCAGAAGCGGTTCGGAAGGAAGTCGACGATATGCGCAAGAAAGCCGGGGTCACTTTCGACGAAGCCTATTTCGGGCCGGCTGCTCCCGCAGGGCCTGGAAAGTAATTACTTCCGTTGCCGCACAAGCGGCGTGTGCTTTTCGCGAACGGTGGGGAAGGTCTTCGACATATGGTCATGCCAGGTCAGGCCTTCTTCATCCATGAGCGCCCAAAAAATTCCAATCGTTCCCGAGCAATAGCTCAACCAGCAGCCAATCAGACGTACGGCTCGGCTCTTGCCATCTGGCGGAAAGCCATTGAAGTTAATGATGCGAAGATCCGTCCAGTTCATCCCTGCCGTTTCCCGGCCACAGAGCGTCCAGACAAATCCGTAAAACATGCCGATCAGGCCCGCCGCACAAATCCAGATCAGTATGTTCTCTCTGCTCCAGCTGAACGGCCCTCCGAAAACAGCGAAAATCGCGGAAAAAATTCCGAGGCCCAGCAGGATCATACTCGCGTCGAGAAATGCAGCGATTGCGCGATGGAATGGCCCTGCCACCGGCGAATCGCAATAGATCACCGCTTCCACCGTGGTCTTCAACGTTCGAGCGGATTGAACGGATGGCGAAGGAAGAAAGTCCAGCGTCGATTGTTCTCCGCGCGGGTCATTCCCAACCTGTTTTCGAGGCGGAACTTTTACACGCCTGGGCTGTGCGATTTCTGACGTTTCATCCAGCACTGCGTCGGAGTGGCGCTTGGACTTGGCGCTTTTCAGCAACGACTCCCGCTGCTGCGCGTCGAAGGGAATTATTCGTGGCGCGAACTCTTCGGCAAATAGAGATGTCTGGGCAGGCTTTCGCAAACGCTCGCCCGTTTTGGCGCCATCCGCTGTTTCACAGGAGCTTGTGGATGAACTCTTCTGCCGCGCCTTGCGCTCAACAGCTAGCGCTGTCGCGCCGACCGCGTGCGTCATGGTTTCCGGCGGTAAATAATTTGCCGGAGCGCTTACCGCTGAACCGGTCAGACGGCGTCCGCACCGGTGGCATCGGTGATCGCTTTCCGAGTTGGCGGTTTGGCAGTAAGTGCAGGTCATATGCGAGAAATGCGTGCCATCTTTTGGGAGGCGTTACAGTGAACAGAGTTGCTACTGAAAGCCGCGCGTGCTACGTTGACCCGTTGGGGCACCAGCCAAGCAAACATCTGTATTCCTTGAGTAACATAACGGTAGTCCGTTGTCACTTCCTTTCCTCTCTAAAATTGCTTCTTTCGATACTTTCGCTGCTGATTCTGTCACCGGATTTTGGCAGGTCGCAAACTGACCCGCCTGCACCGCATCCCGCCGACACTCCTACGGTGAAAAAGTACGAAGTACCCGAACTTCCCACTCCCAATTTCAAGGTCAAACCAAACCGGCCCGGAGCACCCATACTAGGCGAGTACGACATCTCCGCCGATGACTCGATCAAAGAGGGAAAGGTGACTCACTTCCGCGGCAACGTCACCATCGAAGGCGCGGAGATGATCCTGAAGGCCGACGAGATCGACGTCGATCAGGACACCCACGATTCATCCGCTCGCGGCCACGTCTTCTTCCAGCAATTCGTCCGCAACGAAATCATTGTTTGCGAACGCGCCGAGTACAACACCGATACCGAGATGGGCAAGTTCTACAAGGTGCGCGGGTACACCAAGACCAAGATCGACGCCAAGCCCGGCATGCTGACCTCCGACAATCCCTTCTACTTCGAAGGCGAGTGGGCGGAGAAGATCCACGAAAAATATATTCTGTACAACGGGTTCATCACGGGATGCGTCATGCCCGGCCCTTGGTGGACTCTGAACGGCCCAAAGTTCGATATCGTCCCGGAGGATCGTGCCCTGGCTTTCAAGGCCGTGTACAGGCTTAAACACGTCCCCCTGTTCTACACGCCGTTCTTCTACAAGTCCCTGAAGAAGGAACCCCGTAAGAGCGGATTCATGACGCCCCATCTGGGCAACAGCACCGCCCTCGGCGCCTTCTTCGGTATCGGATATTACTGGGCGATCAACCGCAGCTACGACACCCTGTACACCTTCGAAGACTTCACCGCCCGCGGCTATGCCCACCACCTCGATTTCCGTGGAAAACCGACCGAGAAATCCGATTTCGACATGATCTTCTTTGGCGTCCAGGACCGCGGCATCCGCATCGGAGACATCATTCAGAAGCAGGGCGGCTACGATATCTACGCAACCGGTAAAGCGGAGTTCGGCGACGGCTGGACAGCCAAGGGAAATATCGATTACCTGAGCAATCTGCTGTTCCGCCAGAATTTCACGCAGTCATTCAATGAGGCGATTTTCTCGGAATCGCACTCCACCGGCTATGTTTCGAAGACGTTTAATTACTACAACACCTTCAACGTGGTTGCTTCACGCCTCGAAAATTTCCAGGACAACCTGCCCGGCGATTACATCCTGATCCGTAAATTTCCCGAGTTCCAACTGAACGGGCGCGATCGCGAGGTCTTGGACGGCGCCGTGCCGCTTTGGCTTTCCTACGACGCCTCGGCCGGGCTGATGTATCGCTTCTCTCCCACCACCACAGTGACTCTGCAGAACGGGTCCAGCTACACGGATCTGCAGTTGCAAACCCAACAACTCTCCCAACGCGCCTATGTGGATCCGCGCGCCATGACCGCTTTTCACTTCGCAAACATGAGCTTCGTTCCCAGCTTCGCGCTCCATGAAATCTGGTACAGCGAACAGATTGAAAATCAGCGCGTCGAGCAGCACCCGTTGCTCCGAAACGCCCGCGAATTCGATCTCGATATCGTTCTGCCTACGTTCGAACGCATCTACAACAAGAAGACTTTCTTCGGCGACAAGCTGAAGCACGTCATCGAACCGCGCGTCACCTATAAATACGTCAGTGGCCTCGAAGACTATACCAAAGTCATCCGCTACGATCAGGCGGATTTGCTGACCGATACGAATCAGGTGGAACTTTCCATCACCAACCGCATCTACGCCAAACGCGGCAACGATGTCTCCGAAATTTTTACCTGGCAAATCGCGCAGGAACGCTACTTCGACCCCACGTTCGGAGGCGCGCTGGTTGCGGGCCAACGAAATGTGGTCGGTCCACAAGCTGAATTCGACGCCTACACCTTCCTCGATGGACCCAGAAGCTACTCACCCATCGTCTCGACCATGCGCGCGCCGCTATGGAACGGTTTCAACGCCCAGTGGCAAGCCGATTACGATCCGCTCTATGGCCGCCTCGTGAATAGCGGTTTCAGTGTCGATTACCACCGCAAGAAGTACTTCGTATCCGCCGGACAGAATCAGGTCCACAGCGATCCGGTGCTAACCCCGAGCGCCAACCAGTTGCGCGGCACCTTTGGATTCGGAGACGCCAACCGCCGTGGCTGGAACACCGCCGTAAGCATGAATTACGACTACACCAAGGGCTACGTGCAATACACCACAGCAACCGTCAACTACAACACCGATTGCTGCGGCATCAGCGTTCAATACCGCCATTTCGACCTTCTGACGCGAAATGAAAATCAATTCCGTGTATCATTTTCGATCGCGAACATCGGCTCGTTCGGCAACCTGCGCAAGCAGGAACGGTTGTTCTAACTACATCTCAGCCCACTGGCGCAACAGGTTGTGGTACACGCCTGTCAACGAAACGGACGACGGATGGTTCGGCAAATCGCGCGAAACCTGCTGGATCGACGTGTCGAGGTCGAATAATAACGTCCTGCGGCTATCCTCACGGATCATGCTTTGAATCCAGAAGAACGAGGCCACTCGCGCGCCTCGCTTAACTGGCTTTACATGATGCAGGCTGGTCGAAGGATACAGAACCAATTGCCCGGCCGGCAGCTTCACGGTATGAACGCCATAGGTATCCTCCACCACCAGTTCGCCTCCGTCGTACTCGTCCGGCTCAGCCAGAAATAGCGTTGCCGAGAGATCCGTACGAATCCGGTGGCCCGTACCCGAGACCTGCCGAATAGCGTTATCGACATGCGTGCCGAACGATTGCCCGCCCGAGTAGCGATTGAACAACGGAGGGAATACTCGTAAGGGAAGTGCAGCCGCGATGAACAGCGCGTTCTGCCCCAGAGCCGTAAGAACCATATCCCCGAGCTCCTCGGCAACGGGGTGGTTCTCCGGAAGCTGCATATTGTCTTTCGTGCGCGCGGATTGATGGCCGGCTGTGACGCGGCCATCCACCCACTGCGCTTCATCCAGTAACTGGCGTGCGTGGCGCACCTGTTCCGGCTTCAATACCTTAGGAATTGTGATGAGCATGTTGATTTAGAACTTGAACTTGAAGCCCAGCAGAGCAGAGCGGCCAGGCCCCAATACGATGTGCCCCGGATGCAGTTCGTCATAGTAATAGCGGTTCGCGATGTTATTGATATTGGCCTGAAAATCGACGTGCTCGTTGATCGGCCGCTTGAACATCGCATTGAATACCCAATACCCGGGAACCTCCTTAACAAGGCCCGTGGTCGGGTCGAGCGGAACGGTCGAACTGGCAGTGCGGCTCGAAACATAGTTCGCTCCGCCGCCCATTTCCCAGCGCCATGGCAAATGGTATTCGTTCCAGATGTTGAACGTGTTGCGCGGCACGTTGGCGAGTTGCGCGCCAATCGCCGCTGGGTAGTAATTCGAGCTGACCACGCGGCTGTCCAGATTCGCGTAGCTCGTAGTCAATTCCCACTTCCGCGTAATGTGGCCTTTCACTCCAACCTGCGCGCCATTCACACGTTGATTACCCGCCAGAACATTCAGGAGCGAATTGGTTGGGTCAGGCTCCCTGGCATTCGTCTTATCGGTTCGGAAAACCGCCGCGGTAAATGACAACCGCGTACCTGGAACGTCCCATTTGGTCCCAAATTCGTAAGTCTTATTTTTCTCCGGCGGAAGGTTCGCGTTGCTGGCGCTCAGCGATAACGATTCAGCCGATGGATTGAACGAAGTCCCATAGTCGAAGTAGATGCTTCCTCGATCCACAGGCTTGTAGACGACCGCCGCGCGCCAAGTCGGCATGGCATCGACTCGGCTGAACGCAGTCGCCGGAGCGATGCTCTGCTTGTAATCCGTATCGAAGCGATCCCAGCGGACCCCGCCCGTCAGATCCCAATGCTTGCCCACCTTGACCGTATCCAGAACATAAGCAGCCACGCTAAGAGCCGTAGTCTTCACCTGTGAAGTAATCGGCGCGATGCCCGAGTAAGGCTGCGTATCCACAGGATTCAGTAAGCTGGTTGTTGGATCTCCCGTAATCGTGGGGC
>Ga0302325_10013900_pt1 | contig 17143 bp, 16 predicted proteins | sample Palsa_T0_2_FD_201948 | JGI IMG/M metagenome (GOLD analysis project Ga0302325, IMG submission 201948) | Peat permafrost microbial communities from Stordalen Mire near Abisko, Sweden - Palsa_T0_2 | ecosystem: Environmental > Terrestrial > Soil > Palsa > Peat permafrost | place: Sweden: Abisko... | reverse complement strand
CGACTATGAGCAACCTCGCTCTTGTGCTCGGCAGCCAGGGCAAGTACGCCGACGCGGAGGCCATGAACCGCCAAACGCTCGAGATCAGGGAAGAGGTGCTCGGCAAGACGCACCCTTCAACGCTCACGACTATGAGCAACCTCGCTCTTGTGCTCGGCAGCCAGGGCAAGTACGCCGACGCGGAGGCCATGAACCGCCAAACGCTCGAGATCAGGGAAGAGGTGCTCGGCAAGACGCACCCTTTAACGCTCACGACTATGAGCAACCTCGCTCTTGTGCTCGGCAGCCAGGGCAAGTACGCCGACGCGGAGGCCATGAACCGCCAAACGCTCGAGATCAGGGAAGAGGTGCTCGGCAAGACGCACCCTGACACGCTCACAAGTGTTTACTGTCTTGCTTATCTACTTCAGAAGAAACAAGAGTATAAAGAAGCATCGCTGCTTTACCAAAGAGCATGTACTGGCTATAACTTATCATTAGGCTCCGAACATCCAACCACGAAGGCCTGTGTAAACCATTATTCTATTATGCTTAGTAGTTTGCAAGAGTCAAATGGAATATAACAGTAATTTGTAGCGCTGCTCATTCACAGTTAATTTTTCTGATTCATTTATATACTAAGTATCATTAGAAGAACACTTTTTCTTTTGTCAGTTGGAAATCACGTGTTATAGGGTTCGGGCATGCCGAGCTGGATATCGGTGATGCCGATACAACTGAAATAGCTCAGCTGTACAGGGAACATATTCCTGTATTGTAGCATGTGATGCCGAATTATAGGGGCCTTAAGTCCCTATAAGTACGGGCTTCCTTCACTGTAGAACAGTAGACAACTTCAATCATTTTTACCTTCTTCATGAATTGGAACAACTGCTCGACCAACTGACATCTTTCGCCTGTATGTTCGAATCATTCTTTTCTAAGTTAATAAGTTATATATTTTTATAACTGTGATAAAGAGGGGGTTGGGGGAGGTGACATCTATATACTAAGCTTGTAATATTCTAGAAGGTTCAAATTTATTCTATAGGCGTTGTGATGTGCTTGGCGCTTGCTGGTCGTATGATACTGAGGCCAGCCACTTCTGGTAGGTGGGGCTCAGAAGCTTCTAGCGAGTGCGGAATAGAAGCCGATTTGTAATCGACTATACCTAGAACGAACCTCTTCGATTTCCAGCCAAAGCCTCCAAGGGGAATCTGCTCCTCTTACGAATTCGAAGATGACCTTATGGATGAGTCGATGACAGAGTCCGTAAAGGTCGAAAGACTGCCGAGAGGAGCCCGGTATCAGCACGCAAGACAACGATGACTTAGCAAGACGTTAAGAGCATTTCAGATGTAATAACATGGCACGACGGTGGCGTGTACGGCAATAAGAACCCAGAAGGGCTACGGCTTGGTCGTAATGAGTAAGGTTAGCGAGCGCCTGGCATCTGAACCGGGCACTTGGGCACCGGCATTTGGCATTTGGACCTGGCATCTAAACGACTCGCCTTGCGCTAGGACTTGACTGGCTCTGTCCATGTTATATCCCGCCGTCGCGATGGTGATGTACAGTAGAAAGAGACGAGTGATGGCGCTCCAGTGCCCAGGCACCAGCGTGCTGCCACCTGCCGATGGACTGTTCGAGAAACCTGCTCTTACGCCACACGCGTGACCATTGTACGCCACACACGTGACTAAGCCTGAGAATCGTGGCTAAGTAAAATATAGCGATCCCGGGCGTGAACATAGTAAATTTGTCTAGGCTAATGTACATTACTAAGCACTGAAACATGTGCACCGGTGGTGGACCGTATCATCGCACCGGCGTAACTCCCGGACTGCATTCTTTCCCTCTCTGAGTTTCTTTCAAATTTGGAGCCATATTCTTTCGTTATAGGACCTTTCCCCAAGTGCTCCGAATTTTGAAAAGACTCTAATGGTCGCGATTAAGCAGGGGGGAACAGCCAAAGCGGCGATTAGTGGCGTGATTAAAACGATCAACAGTATAATCAACCACAGTCTTTTCTCTACTGCTAAGTGGTCTCCTTAGGGGGAAATAGTTAAAGAAAGTGACATATTAGTAACAACTTCATAGACTTGCTAAGAAAAAATTTATAATGCTAAAACCATAGGTTTGTCTCGTGACAGGGTGCGTCTCGCTACGCAGGGACAGACGTTACATTCTTTCTTAGGTATCTGTTACGGTATGCTAGTCACGTGTCATGCCTGCAGGGGGGGTGCGGGCCAAAGGCCCGGTTTCAGCTCTAATTCCAATGAAGCTCTTTACCACCACTGCAATGCGATCACTCCGTGACAAATGGTAGCAATGACCATTTAATCGAGTTATTTAAGAGCTCTCATACTTTTAGTAGCTATTAGCCACGTCATGCTAAGGGTCAAGAAAAAATCGTACATTCGCTCAGCTAGCCTCGCAGCCGTGGTCCCTTGTGTCTGTAAACTCCTAGTATGCTCATCGAGAGAATCTTTCATCTGACCCAACATAGTCGATTGTTCATTCGCAGCCTCCTCATTCATTCGTCTCGTAGTCTCCATTCGTTCTTGTAGATTGGTATCATTTAGCTTCGTCAGAGACCTAGCTCGTGGTAATAAGCATTTGCTCCGAGCTATCCACGTAGGCACACTTACACGCTCGCTGTAATCAACAATATATTGATTGCCGAACTATGCCCGTTGATTTCCGCGCGAAACTTCCCTAAATGCTCCCGACCACACAATGCCCAGCTTACCTTCCCCTTCACATCCTTGAACTTATTCTCACTGCTTCCCTCCTTCAAAGCCATTTCATGTCTCTTGATCCTCTTCAGAAGTCCTTTGATATAACTCTTACACTGCTCCGCCACCCTTCTCACCGTATGGCTCAGCGCATTCAACTCCACCGTCGTCTCAAAACTCTGCGCCAGGTTCACAACTTCCTGCAGCGCACGATCAAGCGCTCACAACTCACGTATCACTTCTTGGTACTCGGCAGATGAACCGCGAGTCGAGTCGAGGGCGCGGATGGCATCCTTGATGAGGATGCAGACTGAGATGCAGTCGCCGACTGAGAAGCCAAAAGGAACGGGCATGGTGAGGCTGTCACTGTTGTGTTTGGGTTGAGAGGAAGTGAAGCATCGCGGGATGCTTCGTGTACAATTGATTCGCGAATGTGCGATTAAGATAGAGGAATGTAAGGGGAGGAAGAGATTGAGATACTTACCGTCGTTGACGGGCTGTGCTGCGATATTGCTGCAGCCTCGTCCGTGGCTTGGTGGTTGGGCTGTGATGAAGTGTGGTTGTCACAGCCAAGCGAATATTCGGGTGAAGTCTCTGATTTAAGTCTGTTCATGTGATGACATGAGAATTGGCTTTTGAATACCCCTCCAAATCGTCAGTGTCTCTGGGATAATATTTAATGCAGCCGTGGTAGTGAATTTGATGGGGAAAGCATCGTAATCATTGAATCGTTAGTGGTTCTTGAGCCTAATCTACAAAAGATTCTAACAAGCACTAGTGATGCTTCTCCATATGCCCCACCGTTTGAGGAAGGTCTTTTGAGTTGAACTGTGAACTAGCTTGCCTACTCCTGAAATCCTTCCTTGTCCTATTTGTTCTATCCTAGCGTGGCTAAATTTTCTTCAGTAATAGGTGAAGAGGTAGCCATTGGCTTCCTGCCATAGATGATGAAACTATTTGAAATTAGGAACATCACGAAATAGCAGGATAGGGGTACTTGCATAGGAATATATGCGTGCAACCAATTCGAGTTGATGTCATTCCTCACCTCCATCAACAGAATCTCAACCTCCTGGGACGACATACCTAAACCTCTCGTGAGCACAGCAGCACTCCAACCATGCAATCCAGATAGCACATCCTCCTTGGCCCAAGCGCCGAGCATCTTCATTCGTCGATCTCTTGCCCACATTCCAATCGGCCAAGCCAATTGTTTCTCAACAATATCCTCGAACCCAGCTTCCTCGAAGTATGACTTGTACTGTGGGACTCTCCCAAAATCTCGACCAAGTGCATGTGATCCTTTGTCGACAAGATCTAGCCATCTTTCGAAGGCCGTACCTTTCATTGAATCGTCAATAGACCGGAATGGAATCACCACGTCTTGCATCTCGAAATAGCCGCCTGGCCGCAAGGCCTTGAAGGCGGATTTGAAAACCGGCAAATGATGTTTGAAACATGCTGCAAGTGCGCGTCCGTGGATGTAGTCGAAGGGGTAGGAAAACGCCCATTCATCTTCTGCATCATCGATCTCGAAATGGCAATTCGGAGGAACGCTAGCAAGTAATTAGCAATGGCGAAAACCTGGTGAGATGAAAACTCACTAAAGGGGTTGAATCGGACTTAGGTCGGTGCCAAGGACGTTTGCTTGTGGGAAAGCATTGGCTAAAAAAATATCAAATGTGTTAGAGGACTTAGAGACAAGGGAACATGAACTGTTGGAAGAAGGGGATGCACCAAAGTCAGTAGCCCAGATTCCAGTTCCTGTTGCGAGATCCAGGACATTATGCAACGGGATATTCTCAATCGGAGCGAGATGCAATTTGCCCTTTAAAGCTAGCATAAATAGATGGTGTTGCAAATCCAACCTATCTTGTTCGGTCTAGAGGTATCGTGTAAGCTGAAGTGCGGGTTACACCCATTCCCGATTAGACAGACCTCATCATTGGGTAACATATATGCTGTAGCATGTCAGCGCCTAGCCACGTGCTCACGTGATGTTGTGATATTACTGCCTTCTTTGAATCTGTGATATCTCCTTCCATTCTCCTCAACGTAGTCATAAAGACTCGATCGTAATGAAGCCGTTGAAGAACTTTGGGTTTTGTTTAGCAATTAAAAGGGGGATATCTTGACAAGGACTCCCTCACATTCTATCATCGCTGCCCATAGCCGAGTCTGTGTCCCAACCCGAGTCGACCTTCCCAATAAGTAAGCTATAGTCAACATTTTAAATCAAGAGTGTTCAAGACTCACTTCAAGTCGGCTAGATCCACCACCTTGTGATTCGACCTCGTCGGCAGAGGCAGGTTGTTGTGCTACGTCAGGGGGTTGCTCGCCAATTGCAGCTGTGGGGACTTCTTCAGCGGGCGCGTGGGGATTGATCGCTTCGGCTTCCACGTGTTGAACAACCGGGGAGACATCAGCATGGTGCAAGGTTCCACTGTTGGTATTCTCATGATCCATGCTGGGAGTGTGGGAGGCGCGTGATGAAGGGTGGTTAAGGTTTGTTATGAACTTATGGCACTGATTGACAAGCACAGGAGAAGCCTCGCGGCGGGACTGAATCATATATGGTCTAGATTCTGGCGGAGGAAATGAGGTTACTAGACCCAAATTAGAAAATTAGGCTTGAACACCACATTAGGTAAGGGGTTGGAGATAGCAATCGCGACGCGGTTCTTCGCCTTTTACTGGTCATTCCCGTTCCAATATACAGCTGAGAGGCACTCACTATTCCGAATATCAGTGTTCTAACTTGATGTAGGCTATTGAAAATCAGTACCGGTTTTTCTGTCTATATCGAGGTTACCAACTGCCAGGGTACATGAAGGCCTCGGCGTGAACGATCATTGCGGGAGCCTGCTGTACTCACAGGGCTTTGGCGGCAAGACACCCCCAATCATGGAGCTATCGAAGCTACCCCCTAGTCCAGCCTTTCTCTTGAATTGCAAATACTTTCTTCCTCGAGAATTCGTAGTGAACAGAATACTACCGTTCCTCGTCGACCTCCGTGTTACACAACCATAGCGGTCATCGCCAGCTCGTTACGCAGTCCTCCTGCAATCGATATGACCTTTCTTAACAAGCTCTACGAGGAGATTGAAACCAATCCTTCCGCTCTAGAAGCCCGTAAATTAATTATCTAGCAATGCAGAGAAGCAGGGTGGCTCGACGCCACAAGAGATGCGACACAAAATCTACTATCCATAACCCCATTTGACGTGGACGCTCATGTATGCATGGGCTGACATCCTATCTGAAAACATCTCCACTGAACCACAATCACTCCACACACTCGCAGCCGCGCCTCCACTTCCGAAACTCTCTATACCTGACGATATCGAAGAAGCACAGCTCGAACTAACTTCGCGGCTATGAGGCGTTACCCACCAAAGCATTGAAGCTGCTCTGAGAAACCTGCCTTGTGGGGGGGCTTGGCGAAGCAAAATGGAGACTCGAAAACTGAAACTAGGGGAAGCTCGATAATGAACGTCCTTAGTTCATTGTTTTTCGAGGCCAAGAAGAAAGAGGAGCCACTCTAATCCCGCTTTGACACTCACATTCAGAACTTGTCAGATTTAGTTGATGCCATATCAACCCTCTCGTGTGAGTAAGGCAACCAGGAAGTGCTTAGGGAGTTTTGCGCATGCGATGGAGAGCAATCCCGAAAGAGCTTTGGATATTGCTATTTGCGATCTTGAAGATATGGCAAGATGGTTACGATCATCAACATCACAGCCTACTCCTTTGGACAATGATAGTGCACGCAAGGCTCTCGTTAAAAGGGTGGGCATGTTATGCGCTGCGCTCTCCGATGGGATGAAGAAGCACGTGTCTGCAGCTCTGATGCATGTCGAGCACGAGGTCTTTCGAAGGATTCACGTTTGCAATGAAACTATGTATAAGTGTTGCTCCTCACTGATCTCTCTCCCCTACGTCCATTCTCATTTCCATGAGCATTACTACTCCTTGATCCAGGCTTGATTGCTGATTATGCACCGCGGTTCCTTGAGAACTCGGGCTCCTAACCCCCGATTCTAGGGCGCGATCCGAATCGCCACCAACACCATGAGTAGGCTTAAAAATCTCATCACCATGCATACCTCTGTCCGCGAGCCCAGTGAACTGATCATTTGGGTGCGGTGGCGCAGTACTCTCGCTATAAGGTCTTCTTCCTACACCATACTCTCTTAACATCCCATACATTCTTTCTTCATCCATGTTTGAATCGGCGTAGTCTTCTGGTGCGAAAGAGACGCGGGGATTGGTAGTTGGTAGAGCTGTGGGCGTTAGTGTTGAAGTGGTCACCTTCTGGCTTTGAGGCATCTTGGTTCGGGTTCCCGGTTTCGTATTCAAGCTTTTTGATGAATTTGTAGAAGCCCGATGCGAGTAGTGAGCTGAGGATAGGACTGATCCAGTAGATCCAATGATAACCATGAAATCTATGGGAAACCACAGAAGGATCGAAGGAACGTGCTGGATTGACGGATCCACCTGTGAGATATACTCCTGTGAGTTCTGCGATGAAGAGAGAAAGTCCAATGCCGATGGGAGCGATGAATGTTCCTTTATGTTTTTCCGCTGCCAGCATGAAGATTGTGAAGACAAGTTCCTGCCGTTAGGAACATTTCGACAAAGAGGCCTTGGGTAATGGATATTCCACCACCGAGATTGGTGCGTACAGTCAGTGGACCGGGAAACAGAGCAGAGCAGATGGCAGCAGCTGTAATGCCGCCGAGAATCTGGGCAAAGGCCGGAAACACGCCTCGCACGCAAGGGAGAGCACCAATGAGACACATTCCTAGGGTAACGGCAGAGTTGAATAGCCCACCGCTGATTCAGAAGAAGATACAACTAAAGAGAAGCCGAAAGAAAGGGCGATATATAACAATTGAGATGGATCACTCGGGGTTCCAACGGTATTGGTGCTGTTAGCCGGGATAGCCAGGAGGGCCACTTCTGTTCCTGAGAATGTGAAAAAGAGGAAGAGAGTAGTATTAGCAAACTCTGCACAGGTGGCTACAAAATGGTTTCGAGCCTATTGAACGTGAACTTCAATTGTTGGAAATGACCAGGAGCTACTGACGTCGGGAATCCAATTAAGAAATGGAAGCTGGTTCGACTTCAAGGAGTGAGCTCGTGTACTCTTTTGTGTAGTGTCCTTGTTGAAGAAGGGCAGAACGAAGCCGGCCCCGTGCGAAGGCTCGTTGATATTCATGTTGCGGACTTGAAAAGAGCTCGTCAGAGTGGTAGACAAGAAGAAAAAGCAAAGATGCAAAGATGCAAAAAGAAGAATTATTAACAGGGCATGTCAAAGGCGTAGAAAATTTACCTTGTGATAAGAGAGAAAGTAAACAGCGTCATCGCCGTGTCCCTGAATTCGAAATGATATACAGTTTAGAGGAGGCGCAGATATCAAGCACTAAGTTAAAATCATGATGGTTTGTGGCAGCAGTAGCCTCTCAGTCGTAGCTGGTGCTTGAAGAGAGGTAGGTTTGAGCGACCTCAAGCCGCGATCTGGATGTGCCTCGGTCTTGGTTGCATTGAAACTCCAATCCGCATCTTTTTAGCTTATGGCGAGTAGTAGCTCAGATTCGTCTGCGGTCCAATCGAAGATCAGACATGTTGCAATGCATCAAAAATCGTACGCTGGACTTTAGAGGCCCCTTTAGTACGGAGTGAAGTTCGGGGGCTCTGCGTTTCGTTTGGAAGGGGCCTTAAATTCTTGCTCAGATCTGACGATCTCAGGCGGCACAGAGAAGACTTGACAATTGCAGAACTATGATCATTGAAGAAAAGCGCATTGCATCGATGACTGAGAAGGACGATACATGTTGTCATGCTTTGGTGGCGCTCCACCAACTAGCTAGACATGTACAGTAGGAACACAGTGGCACGCTCCACCGGAAAATGAGTCCGGGCGACACAACAGCCGCCGGAAAATCAGAGAGAGGCCGAGTCGCGCGTCCTCCTGTGGCCTGCGCAGAACAAGCTGGTGAAGGAACTGGTCATCAGTACCACTCCGGTGATATCGATGTGTGACACGTTCTAGAACAAGAGGGGCATCCCGAGGTAGTGAAACTTGCACAACCGATACACGTTGAAATCGCAGCGAGGCAGAAAAAGCTACTGTACCAGTCCTTGACATGGCCCATCTTTAAAAACAACCTTTACATCTCGAGAATCTTTCGAGTCGCAAAATGCTCCTTTATACTGTACAGTACAGTTTTAAAGAGCCTATCACGTGATCGAACAAACAAGCTTTCTTTAAGCTCAACGCCAGACAATGAAAATGAGAGTCAATCGAATTCCATCAAGAGACTTTCGAGCTTTAATGTCTCACCTGCGCAAAACTTTGATTGTTGGGCTTGCACTTTCTTTTTCCCAAAGTGTTCTGATGGATTGGTCATGCAATCTAGTTTTCTCTTGTCCATGAGTTGTCACTCCAAGCCACACGGCCCCGGCTGATCGCCTCCCCCCGTCCGCTTGAGCCACAGAGAACCCTCACGAGCTCAATTCACGACCTCCATCTCAGACCACGACCTAACTCCTCAAACGACTCCAGGCCCGCATCTGTTTGTGTTGCCATCCGTCATTTCCTCGGTGCACTCCTATCTCCAACATCGGATGCGATCCCTCACTGTGTGTTGCAGCCGCAGAGCTGATTAGGTGCCTGCTGCGGCATTTCCAATCCCTCCTCCACAACATGCGACCTCCAAGAATCATCATAGCCGTGGCCTTCTTCGTGACCACGGTATTCTTGACCTTCATCTCGCTGCGCTCTTCACATCCTCCCCATACCATTACTACCACCGCTCCAGTAGCACCAAAGACTGGCATACAATCATTATTCGCCTTCCGCGTCCCCTTCTCTCTGTTCCCTCCGAATGCAATTATAACGTTAACCCACGATAATACCACCGCTTTTCTAGCCCGACCAGCTGCATTTGGGCCATACTTACCAGCAGCAGGACTGAAGGGACAAGTATGGATAGGAAGTGGATTCGGGGATGATAGCATTCGACAAGGTGCCGTTGCGGCGGGGGCCGAGGGCGAGTTGGGTTGCAGCGATGTGCCAGGTTGGGTGGATAGCTTTGCAAAATCTGGCGCTGTGACATCAGAGGGAAAATCCTCGGAGGGCAAATCAGCGACGGTTACGGCGAAATCGAAGTCGCATAGGAGGGATGAAGATGGACCCTTTGATGGCCGGACTGCTGCGCCTGAAAATGGCGGAAAAGATACCCTCTCAAAGCCTTCAGTTGATGATGGTACCGACGATTACCTCCATCATCCCTTGCCTGATTCGACCGTGTCAAAACCCACGGACAAAACTGCGGATTCGAGAGGTGATCATGCAGATATTCAGTCAATACAAGAAGGGGCGGAGATTGCAGGGAAGGTCGTTCTTTTGAGTCGTGGCGGGTGCGGATTTCTGGAGAAAGTCAAGTGGGCTCAGCGTAGGGGGGCTATTGCTCTCATTGTTGGTGATAACGTAAAGGGTGAAGGATTGGTACAGATGTACGCTCGAGGGGACACATCGAATGTGACGATACCCGCTGTGTTTACATCGTGGACCACAGCGCATCTACTGTCTTCTCTGATCGGCCCAGGGAGCTTTATCGAGGACACCATCGACGAAAATGGCAAGCCAGCCTTGAAGGTCCAACATACGGACAAGCTAAAGAAAGCCAAGAAGAAGCATGATTCTCATCCTACTTTTACGGCTACGACTCCAGCAACTAAAGCAACGGCCACAACTCGAGCTCGTTCTAAAGTGTCACAAAATAAGGCATCTACACGCACAGAAGAAAAGTCGTCAGCGATAACAACTGAGAGACCGGGATGGTTCAAGTCTCTCTTTTTTGGGTCGAATAAAGGGAGTTCAAAGTCAGATAGTAGCCGACCACCAAGCAGCGGACGGTTAGACTGGGTTCTCGTAGATGATTGGAAGGATGATGACGAATCTGGTTCCAAGAAGATTTCGACAAAGCCTGGCAAGAAAACAGACTCGACCAAGAAGACCGTCCAGAAGAACAAGTCTGGCTCTAGACCATCAAATGGGGATGATTTCGTTATCGGTGTCCAGGACTGGCGGGATCCTGATCTTGTGGGATCGTCAGGGAGCAAAGATGCTGAAACGAATGCCAAGGGTTCTTCGACAAAGGTAAATGGGAAATCAGATGGCACGATTAAGAATTCTTCTCCTCAGCCAACCAAGTCTGGTAAGAAGCATTTAGGCGGAGCTCTGCAAGAGATTCCTGAATATGTACCGCCGCTTCGTGGTGGTAGCATTACCCCAGGAAGTGGGGAGTACAACACAAAGAGCTCTCCAGCGGAAGACAAATCGACTGCGAAGGACGACTCTAAAGATGCGCCTGCATCTGGAAGCAAGCCAAAAGGCCTTCTTACAACCATTTTCGGTGATGATGAAGAAGACGTGGAATTCCTCATCAGCAGTTCGAATAAGGTTGAGGAAGATGATTCTATCGATGAATATGAGGCAGATGATGGAGACGAGTACGAAGGTTTGTGGATTACTCTGACACCTACGAGTGGTGCAAGTCCTTTCCTCGACACGCTATTAGTCTTAGTAGTGAGCCCTTTGGTCACTCTGACAATAGTCTATGCTCTTCTCCTGATTCGATCTCGTATTCGAAGGCGTCGATGGAGAGCACCGAAGTCTGTGGTCGAAAGGCTCCCGGTCAGGACTTACCAGACCATTCAATCACCTGGAAACCAGTCTCCTAGATTGCCAAGCCCGACAAGCTCATCTGCCACCACGCCCCTCCTCCAAAATTCACCTCCTATGAGACCACGACCACGATCCAGAACGACTACTGGAATCCCAGAACCTGGAGATTTAATGCGGGTCAACTCCCACCCCTTGCAAATTCCACCACAAACACCTCGACCTCCAGAGCATGAGAAAAACGCTAGCGAATCGAGTGAATGGAGGAAGCACATGGGTAAACAAGTCGAGTGTGTCGTTTGTCTCGAGGAGTATGTCGATGGTGTCAGTCGCGTCATGAGTCTGCCTTGTGGTCACGAGTTCCATGTTGATTGCATGTAAGTTAAATCTGACATAGAGAGTATTCGTTCCTTGCTAACTCAACACAGTACACCATGGCTAACCACCCGACGGCGAACATGCCCTATTTGCAAGGGTGATGTTGTTCGGTCTCTCGCACGAGGTTCTCCATCAAGTCCTCGCTATGAACCTTATCAAGATGATAGTGACGATGACATTCAAGCTCAAGCAGCTGAGACAGTCAACAACTCGTCGACCTCGAATCTTCCTATCGACGGTGCTCTTGAAGAGGAGGATATAGAACAAGGCATTGTTTCACCTACACCCACACGACCACGAAGAACGAACCGCACTGGAAGCTGGAGAGGATTACTAGCCAGCAGTCTTGGATCAACATCACGAAGTCCAAGGCCACCTCAAGAGGATAGGAACCGATAGATGATTACTTTTTACTTTCTGTTAAGGGCGGCCTTTCTGCTTGGGTGTATAGGGGCTTTTTTTGGGAGGAATCAATCGGATCGGATCGGAGCACAGCGAAGGCGCATACCACTCGTTTACATTTTTCTTGCCTGTCACTGTCTCGCAACAACATCATGTTGCCGTTGTAAGCATAGTCTTGAGGATACCATGTCCGTCTCATAGAGGAGTAAGCTTTTGAATGGTCGTGTGCTTATTGAGTTTCTTGATGGCTTCGCGTATTACTTGACATCCGTTTCTGTTTATGTGTTCTCTATATCGGTAGTAACAAGAGAGAGCAAGATGTCGAATGTATAATTAACTGTCCAACCCAGCAGGAGAAGATTTGTAGCATCGATCACTGCAGCATCACGCTGGAAACAAATCTCCATTGGCATTTTCGCAATAGTTTTCCTTTATTATCAGAACGCTTTCTCGTTGTTAACAAGCACGGCTGCCTTTGATGTTTGTGTCACACGGATAAGGAACTTGGGAGATTAAAAATGTTCGAATCATGCTAAAGTTGACACTCCAGTCAACCCATTTATTTTCATCCATGCTAAATATCCCATCTCCTCATCGTGTTCACCTGTTCATCCATCAAGAATTTGGCTATGCTGTCAGCTAACCCTTTCTCCCTTTTGCTTTGCATTCAGTTAGTAAGCTTGTTAGGCTGCACATCTGCATCCTGCGCCCCAAACGCCATACCTTCCAAATCGGTAAATGCGGTTCTTTTGTCTAGATCCAATCGCTTGCCGCCCAATGACTTGAGAAAGTTTTATTAATCCCTGCGAGCAACATCTATATCTTCCTCCTCTCTTCCCATAGCTGCCTGCAGGAGCACGATCGAAGAATCAAGCATCAGGAATTCCTAAACTAAGCTTCCAACTTCGAAAACCCGGTCGGCCAACATGGGTACCTTTAATGCGGTACCTTTTGGTGCAGCTTTGCCAACGGGCTTCACACTTGTCGAGCAGACCCTATCAGCTGAGCAATCTTCTCAATATGGGTTCATATCCCAAGAAGCACTTTCTGGAGGACTTGGAATCCGAAAGACGAGGCAGCAGTGGGAAAAACTCAAGCCCCTTATCCAGGAGATCTATATCGAAGAGAATAAGCCTTTCCTATACCTTGCGAAAATTCTTCGTGATAAACATGGTTTTGAACCAACGTAAAAGCCCCTATTCGCTACATACCTTGTCTTGAGAGGAATAAGCTAACCAAAAACTAGAAAGCGACAGTTTTCAAGGCAAATTGGCAAGTGGGGGTTTAGGAAAAACGTCTCACGCTCCGAACGGCGCATAATTCTACAAACTTTTTCCGAAAATATGAACGATCCAGTGCCAGCTCTGCAAGATCGGAGACTGAAGGAAGGGAAGCTAAAGAATTGGCAGAGGAGATATCGCGGGGAAGTAGATGAAAGATCAATGGTTTCGCCCCAGGAGCTTGACAACCAAGGTAAGCCCATCTTGTTTGCTAAGATTTGAGCTTTGATTAATGATTTTGCATAGCCGTCGACCATGGCGCTCCAAAAGGATTCTCTATCGCAGAGACATATCTGGCGTCAGATCCTGGAGAGATACCCGTTATTTCGCGTCATCAAGAGACTTTGGGCGACCTTTCTGAGGGTTCAGGAGCCGTCTTGGGAAGCGCTATTACTATGGACACGTACCAAGATTTGTGGCCTTTCGACTGGTCGAAAGTCGATATTCCTGGCTCTCCCAGCTTGTCGCGTCTTTTTAAGGCCTTACAGACGGAATTTGCTACGCACATTCCACCCTTGTCTCTCGATACACCAGGATCTGATGACCCTCCTTGCTTGTCCAGTTTAGAGATTCAGGAATTGCTCAACGGGAGTGTAAAGACGGGCATTGAAAGCTTCCACCGAGCACGCTCATCTCAAGCACAGACGTACTTCATAACCTTATCTGCCGAGAAAACGTCAAGAAGCCGACATCCGCAATATCCTAGGTGGCACAGCGAAGACGTCTTCTGCGGGTATGTCACAAGTCCCCTCAGAGAGATATACGTCTTTCCCCCTTCGCCTCCACGAAAAATTTCCCGCAAGCCTTCTCATTCTCGAACTCACCTCTGGACACACCTTCAAACGCTGGAAATAGAACACGAAATCAAATTTACTAAACTGAAAAAGCAATTTCCAACGGATAACCCCGCAATAGCAGCTGTGATGGAAGACCTTGCAGATGTTTTTTACAAACTTGACAAATATAGGAAGTCCGAGTCCTTAGACCGGGAACTCGTTGACATATATCGACGGACTTTGGGACCTAACCACGTCAAAACCTTAAAAGCATGCCAAAAAGTGGTCGAGTCACTTAGAGCACAGGGCCAGTTTTCCAAAGCGAAGGTATTGAACGACAATCTGCGCTCCACAATTTCCAAACTGGTTCATCCACATCACCCACTCGCTATTCGTTTCGCTAAGACCGATGCATGGCTAGCCGAAGCTTTGGGGCGGGGTGAAGACTCCGAGAGGCTCCGCCGGGAAATACTTCAAATAACATTGGCATCATATGGTCCCAGACATCATGACGGGATAAGAGCTTTATCAGTACTGGGTCATACCATATCTAGGAGGGGAAGACAAGAGGGAGTGGCGCTACTACGAACTGCTTTACAGCTTTCACTTGAAGATCCTGATGATGATGACGAAGCCAGTTGTTGGGCGATGATAGATTTAGCCTCTGCGCTGGACGCCAATGGCGCCGATGAAGAAAGCTATAGCATTGCAACTAGGGCAATAGAACGGTACACTCCATTGCTAGGACCAAAATACAAACGGATTCTCAACCTAGAAGAACGACGTGCTTGGAGTATGCTTAAGATGGGCAATTTAGTCGAGAGCGAAAAGTTGTTTCGAGATCTGGTGTCTATCTATTCTATTGAAAAGGTTGAAGCGAATAGAAGAGATTTGGTGAACGCATGGTATGGACTTGCTAATGTCCTTTCGGAGACGGGTCATATAAAGGAAGCTACTGGTTGGTACGAGAAATCATTTCATACAAGGATTTCTAGCGAGGAAGCAATCCATTCGGCAGCAGTATCCACTGGCTGCAAGCTAGCGCACTGCTACGAAACCCACGGCCGCTTCGATGACGCTTTGAATATATACAATCAGATGATCGACAAAATCCGTAAGTCTGGCAAAGACCAAAACAGAATGATCGCACGGCTTGAATTAGAGATCATACGCATCGAGGAGCATTTGGAGCAGAGAACTGCCTTCTGCACTGATATTGAGAGAGGAAACATCGCTCACAATTCGGATTCTAACGATGAGGGAACAGACAATCGGGCAGATAGTCGGCAGACGGCGGATGAGGAATTGAATGATGAATCAGATACGGTAGTAGGCGATGACACGGAAACGGGGATGGCAGAAGAAGAAAGAGAAGAAGAGAAGGAGGACTGGAAATTATTTGTGCACGAAGACTTCCCCACACCTTAGCTCTCATGCCTCGCTCGTTCATTCTCCGTCCAATCAGGGGACCGCTCAGCCAGGCTTTTGCTTCGCGACGGGCAAAGCCACGAGAGATGACGATCGCATTCTCAAAATGTAATCCGTACCTTAACACCCTATTACACATCCCGATTTGACGAACAAGTTTGACACCGCACCTTCCTAGAAAAACTAGAAGGTAACTCTCAATCACGGCCTCAAAACAACAAGTCCAATCTCTGGAACCAGCCAAGAAAATATTAACGTGGAGTTCAGGGACATTGATTTCGAAGGAATGAAAGGTGCCTGGTTGCGTTTTCACGCTAATCAAGAACAATGATTACTGAAGGAAGAAACGTAGCATCTGGTTTGCTGCACTTGAGTTAGACTGCGTCCGCAACTGAACATAGACGGTGAAAGCTTTGGCTTTGCCTTTGGCTAAGCTGCCTTATCATTTTCTTCATCATGGCCAAGAGAGACAACTTTGTCCAATGTAAACGAGGACTGAATTAGCTCAATGTGAGGTTGGATTTATATGGTGATCAGAATAGCTGGAATCCCCCGCCTTGCTTGCTAGTCGGGAATGTAGAGTATAGAAAAGCGGCGTAGGAAGGGCAGTATTGTAACTAGGACAAGGACTCTAGTTTTTTGGGGGGGGTATCAATTCTCATCAAAGACCGACCGAGTCTACCGAACCGCTTCAACCCATAAATACAGGTTCCGAAGCAATTCCCATCTGTCCGTCCAACCAAACCAAGTCCTGGTGTATCAACCGGATCCAATCTTACACCATATCCAAAACGCCATGACCCAAGTCCAGTACTGTATCTAAGCCCATCAAGGGCCTAAACTATCCCTCACTATACACAAAATTCCATTATCAGGACAAACATTTGTCCTATTCAACTGTTTATCCCAAGGGCCCGTAGGTCCACCAACGAACTTTCTAAATCCAAAGAAAGGAGGTGGTTGTTTCGGGTCTGAATCGGAGTATTGTTGATCTCCCCATCTGCCTTTGAAATGCATTGCTCCCAATGGACTTCCATTGATCGATTCGAAGGAGGCCGTGCTGGGACTATAGTTATAGAAGTAGGTGCTAAGGGTAGGATCCCAGAGCATTCCTTGGCTAGTATAGTCGAGCAAGAACCCGGCGGGCAGGTTCAAGTCAGGGATTGTGTGGTCATGTGCACCAGCGATTGCATAATTTGCATGGCTTCCTACTGCTGAATAGGTGATTGGTCGAATGCCTTCCTTTTCCACGGCTTTGTATGTGAAGGCTTCGCCGTTGCCGTGCTGGCTGTACCAGATGGCCTCAGGTGTACCGTTTTGAAAGCGGATCATGTTGTGTTCCCAGTCTCCAATGTGATCCCCAAGCTCATGATAAAATACTGTATTTCCGAGATTGTAGGCGTAGAAATACATGTAGTAAACGTCGACATCACCAAAGCCGTGGTCATTGATAATGATCGCGCAACTGAT
>Ga0302325_10013899_pt1 | contig 17145 bp, 15 predicted proteins | sample Palsa_T0_2_FD_201948 | JGI IMG/M metagenome (GOLD analysis project Ga0302325, IMG submission 201948) | Peat permafrost microbial communities from Stordalen Mire near Abisko, Sweden - Palsa_T0_2 | ecosystem: Environmental > Terrestrial > Soil > Palsa > Peat permafrost | place: Sweden: Abisko... | reverse complement strand
CCCCGCGGGAGAAGGCGTCGCCGATCGCCTTCGTCGACCCGGTGGTGTCGATAACCAGCCCGATGTTGATCGGCTTGCCCGAACCAGAGCCGGTCGCATTGACTCCGCCTGCCGCCGACGAGGACCCGCTGTTACCGCACGCAGCCAGCAGCAGCATCGCCGCGATCGCGGTCAAAACTGCACTGCATCGCATCAGGCTGAGGTTTCCACGACGTCCGCGAGTGCGGTTCGTCGGGTGCCTCTTGGTCGGCACTGACTCGGCCAGCACGAGCTCACACGCCTTTTCGCTCGGGTACGGCGCACACGGTGTGACGCATTTCGCAGCTCCTCGTGACTCTGTTAGCGGACGACCAAGCACCACCTGGTGACCAGGCGGCCTGACCCGACAACCGTTCGGGTGGCAGCGGGCAACAGCTAAACCAAACTAACTTCACCAAATCAGTTGAGATTGAATCGCCATCACCATCCCGAGTCAAATAGGAGTTCACAACCGTCCAATAGGCAACGCTTATGGCGCCGCGTGCCGGAGGTGCTGGCCGTGTGGATGCGCCGCGTGCCTGTCGTGTAGCGTCCCCGTCGGGAGGGCGAATGCGAACGCAAACCGGGGGTGAAGGCGGCGATCGGGGCTATGGCGCATAGCGCACGGCGATGCGGACCGGCCGGTGGTTGGCGAGTGGAGCGGGCCGCATGAGCTCGGCGCCGGGCGAGCGGGTCGAGATCGTCGACCGGCCCGATCGTCATCGCTACGAGGTGGAGGTCGACGGCGAACCCGCCGGTCTGCTCACCTATCGCCTGTCAGGAGGCGTGATCACCCACCGGCACACCGAGATCGACCCCGCGTACCGCGGCCGCGGGCTCGGAGCCCAGCTGGCGCGGTTCGCGCTGGACGATGCCCGCGCGCGCGGGCTGACCGTGAAGCCGCTGTGCCCGTTCGTGGCGGCGTTCATCGAGCGCCATCCGGAGTACGCGGACCTCGTCGCGCGCTGACCGCGGTGGGCGCCGGGAGTTGCGTCGTCAGGTCGGTCAGCACCGCCCGCGGCTGTCCCGCCAGCTGACCCCCGCCGCAGTCGGCGGAGTGGACTGGAGTGCGCCGCTTGGTGCGCAGCGCGAGGCCGCCGATGCCGGTGATGACCAGCAGCGACGAGCCGATCCCCATCGCCAGGTGAAACGCGTCTTCTGACGCGGCCGCGGCCGCCCGCTCGGCGAACGCGCGATCGGCGGGTGGCAGCGCGCCACGGCGGATCGTGCCGAACGTCCGGCGCTGCGCCTGGACCACGGCCGCGTGTGACGACGCCGGCAGTCGGTTACCGAGCTTGGAGTCCAGCACGGCGGCGTGATGGGCGGCGACGACCGCTCCCACCGCGGCGACCGAGATCAGGCCCGCGGTTCGAGCGATCGCGTTGTTCACCGCTGACGCGATCCCGGCGTCGGATTCCGAGGCGTCGGCGAGCACGGTCGCGGTCAGCGGCGCGACCGTCAGCGCCAGCCCCAGCGAGAACACGAGCAGCGCCGGCAGCACGTCGGTGAAGAGCGACACGCTCGTCCCGTAGCGCAGCATCAGCGCGAAGCCGGCAGCGACCAGCAGCGGCCCGACGACCAGGAACGGCCGCGCGCCGTAGCGATCCGCGAGCCTGCCCATCCGTGCCGACAGCGCGAACATCACGATCGTCGGCACCAGGCCGGTGACGCCGGACTTCAGCGCGCTGTAGCCGGCGACCTGCTGCAGATAGATCGTCACGAAGAAGCCGAGCAGCCCGATCCCGCCGTACATCGCGAACGTCTGCGCGTTGGCGACCGAGAAGTTGCGGTGCGAGAACAGCTCCAGTGGCAGCATCGGCGCCCTCGCGCGGGACTCGAACGCGACGAACGACGCGAACAGCGTCAGCCCGGCCACCAGCGCGCCCCAGACACCGGGATCCGACCAGCCGAGCACCGGCTGTTCGATCAGCGCGAACGAGATCCCCGCCAGGCCGCTCGCCGCCAGCGCCGCGCCCGTCCAGTCGATCGGGACACGGTCCGACCCACCCGCACCGGCGCCGGCGCGGGCGGCACGGCCGGGGACCGCGATCCGGCCGATCAGGAGCGCAGCGATCACGATCGGCACATTGATCAGGAAGATCCACCGCCACGACGCGACGTCGACGATCTCGCCGCCGAGCAGTGGCCCGGCGAGGATCCCGATCCCGCCCCAGGCGGTCCACTTGCCGATCGCCGCGCCGCGCTCCTCCTTGGGGAACACCGCGACGATGATCGCCAGCGCCGCGGGCGTCAGCAACGCTCCGGAGACGCCCTGCAGCGCGCGCGCGACGATCAGCACGCCGATCGACGGCGACAGCGCGCACAGCGCCGAGCCGATCCCGAACCCGCCGACGCCGGCCATGAACACCCGCCGCTCGCCGAGCCGGTCGGTCAGCGAACCCGCCAGCAGGATCAGTGCCGACAGCGTCAGCAGGTACGCGTTGGAGACCCACTGCTGGGCGGCGAAGCCGCCGCCGAGATTTCGCCCGATCGCCGGCAGCGCGACGTTGACGGCCGAGGAGTCGACCGCGGCGATTGTCGAGGCAAGAATCGCGGAGACCAGCGCGAGCTGCTTGGCCGATGCTCTCCCCCTCACCTCCGCGAGCCTAACGCCGCCGCGCCGCCCGGCGCCGGCTTGCTCAGGAGCGTGTCGCCGCGTCGAGCGGCATCCGCACGCGGAACATCGTGCGGCCGGGGCGGGTGTCGAGCGTCAGGCTGCCGTGGTGGCGGTCGACGATGATCCGGCGCGCGGTGTCGAGGCCGAGGCCGGTGCCGCGGCCGACCTCCTTGGTCGTGAAGAACGGGTCGAACACGCGGTCGCGCACCTCCGCCGGGATCCCGGGGCCGTCGTCGGCGATGTCGACCTCGGCACAGTCGCCGTCGGCGCGGGTCACGATCGAGATGTGGCCGTCGGGGCCGAGCGCGTCGATCGCGTTGTCGAGCAGGTTGGTCCAGACCTGGTTGAGCTCGGCGCCGTGGGCGGTGACCTTCCCGAGCGACTCGTCGTAGTCCCGCGTGATCTCGATCGTCGTCTTCTTCAGCTTGTGGCCGAGGATCATCAGCGTGTTCTCCAGGCCCTCACGCAGGTCGACCTGGACGACCTCGCCCTGGTCCATGTAGGCGTACTGCTTGACGGCTTTGACCAGGCGGCTCATCCGGTCGGTCGAGTCGGCCAGATCACGTGCCATGTGCCGCGCCGACAGCGACGCGCCGATCCACCGCAGCGCCGAGGGTGTCACCGGCCCCGCGGCGTCGGCGACCTCCTGAACGAACGCCGCGTCGAGCCCTGCGGTCGCGTAGGACTCGGCGAGCGTCCACGGCTCGGGGACGCCGGCCTCCTCGAGCGCGTCCTGCAGCTCGTCCTCGCGGTCGGCGGCGTCGAGCGCATCCAGCGCGGTGCGGTTCACGCACGACTGAAGCGCCCGCGTCTGCAGCGACACCAGCTCCGCCGCCTGCTCGCGCTCGATCCCCGATTCGACGAACACGCCGGTCGAGCGGCTGAGAATCCCGAGCGCGTCGGCGAGATCGGCGGCGGTGCGCTGCGCCGCGGCCGCGGGGTTGTTGAGCTCGTGCGCGAGGCCTGCTGCCATCGTTCCCAGCGAGGTGAGCCGTTCGCGATTCTGCTCTCGCTGGGTCATCGCCTGCATCACCGGCCGCATCCGCGACATCACCTGCTGGAACACCGGTCGCTGCGAGACGACCAGGTCGGTGAACGGATCGGGCGCCACCACCGCGTATCGCGCCGGGCCTGCGGCGCGAAGCGTCAGCCCGTTGTTGAGGTCGCCGGTCAGCGTCTGAATCGCGCCGACCCAGGTCGGCCCGACCTGGTCCGAGAGCGGCTCCTCGTGGTCGCCCTGGCGCATCGTGCCGTGCAGCGTGCCCTCGAACACGAGGATCGTCCCCAGCGACTCCTCACCTTCACGTGAGATCGTCGAGCCGTCCTGCACCTCGTACAGTTCCGACGCCTCCGACCACCGCTGCAGCTGCTCGTCGCTCAGCTCCGCAAGCAGGTCGATCGTGCGCAGGTCCTCGAGGCTGGGGTGGCCGGTCGGGGTCAGATCCCGGTGGGCGGCGTCGGTGTGATGGCCGGTGTCGGTCGACATCTGCGCTACCCCTCTGCCAGGTATTGATGGATCAGCGAGACCGCCATCGACCCCTCGCCGACGGCGCTCGCGACGCGCTTGATCGACCGCGCTCGGACGTCGCCGGCGACGAACACGCCGGGGACGCTCGTCTCCAGCGCCATCGGCTCACGCGCGAGCGGCCAGCCGTGCTCACGGGCCTCGGGGCCGGCGAGGATGAAGCCGCGCTCGTCGCGGGCGACGACCCCCTCGAGCCAGTCGGTTCGCGGCGTGGCGCCGATGAACACGAAGCAGGCGTCGACGTCGAGCGCGTCCTCGCCCTGCGGTCCGCGGATCTTGACCTGCGTGAGGTGACCGTCTGCGCCGGTCGCCTCGATCGCCTGCGTCTCGGCCCGCACCTCGATCTGCGGGATGTGGGCGATTTGCTCGATCAGGTAATGCGACATCGACTTGACCAGCGAGTCGGCGCGGACGAGCATCGAGATCCGCGCGGCATAGCGCGAGAAGTAGACCGCCGCCTGGCCGGCCGAGTTGGCCCCGCCGATCACGACCACGTGCTGCTGCCAGCAGGACTTCGCCTCGGTCATCGCCGCGCCGTAGTAGACGCCGGCGCCGGTGAACTGCTCGAAGCCAGGCGCGGTCATCTTCCGGTAGGTGACACCGGAGCTGACGAGCACGCTCGAGGCGCTCAGCTCCTGGCCGCCGCTGAGCTGCACGATCCGCCCGGCGCCCTCAACGCGGAGTGCGACCGCATCGGAGACGGTCAGCAGCTCGGCGCCGAGCCGCCGGGCCTGGGTCGTCGCCCGCCGCGCCAGATCGGAGCCGCTCAGCCCGGTCGGGAAGCCGAGGTAGTTCTCGATCCGGCTCGACTGTCCGGCCTGCCCGCCCGGGGCCTCTGACTCGACCATGACCGTCCGGAGCCCCTCCGACGCGCCGTACACGGCGGCCGCCAGGCCGGCGGGGCCGCCGCCGACGATCACCAGGTCGTAGTGGTCGGAGGCGGGCGCGACCGCGACCCCGAGCCGCTCGGCGAGCTCGAGCACGGTCGGGCGCTCGAGCACCGAGCCGTCCTCCAGGAACGCGACCGGAAGCCGGTCCTCGGGCACGCTCGCCACCTCCAGCAACTGACGCGCCTCGGGATCACGCTCGACGTCGTACCAGCGGCCGGGCACGCGGTTGCGGGCGAGGAAGTCACGGAGATCGTGGGTCTCCTTGGAGAACCGGTGCCCGACGATCCGGACGCCGCTTGAGGCCAACATCGCGGCGCCGTCCTGCCACGTCCGCAGCAGATCCTCGACGATCGGGTAGAGCTGCTCCTCGGGCGGATCCCAGGGCTTGAGCAGGTAGTAGTCCAGGTCGACGTCGTTGATCGCGGTGATCGCCGCCTGCGTGTCGGCGTACGCGGTCAGCAGCGTCCGTTTGGCCTCGGGGTAGATCTTGCGCGCCCGGGTCAGGAACTCGGTGCCCTCCATCCCCGGCATCCGCTGGTCGGAGACCATCAACGCGACCTCGTCGCCGCGGGTGCGCATCTCCTTCAGCAGCGCCAGCGCGTCCTGGCCAGAGCCGGCGCGGACGATCCGGTAGTCCTCGCCGAACCGCCGGCGCAAATCGCGTGAGACGGCGGCGAGCACGGTCGGCTCGTCGTCGATTGCCAGGATCGCCGGGCGGCGCGTCCGCTCGCCGTCCTCGCCGGCCGGCACGCGCTCCTCGTTCTCGGAGACGGCCACTACGAGTACCCCTGGAGCATCGGCGACGGCGGGATCTTCGTCTGGCCGGTGACCTGAGGGAGGATCATCCCAACCTTGTCGACGAAGCACCAGCTCCACTGCTCACCGGGCTCCAGCGAGCGGATCAACGGGTGCTCTGCCGACCGCGCATGCGCGCTCGCGTGCTGCCCCGGGGAGTCGTCACAGCAGCCGACGTGGCCGCACTCCAGGCAGATGCGCAGGTGCAGCCAGACGCCTCCCTGACGCAGGCAGTCCTCGCAGCCGTCGACCGAGGCGGGCAGCTCGGTCACCGTGATCGTGTTCAAATGGGTGCAGCTCGGTTGTGGGGCGCTCATGTCCTGAGCATGACAAAGCCGTCAAGCACGGAAACGGACCCCACCGTCGATCCGCACCCGGACGGTGTCGCCGACCCGTGGAGCAGGCAGCTCGGAGGTGGCGTGCAACCGCCCGTTCGCCAGCGTAAGCTCGAGCCGGACGCCATCCTCGAGCGGGATCACGCGGGCGATCGTGGCGGCGTATGGACCACCATCGTCGATCGCCACGTGTCCGGCGCGGGTCAGCAGCACCTCGTCGCCGTCGCGCAGCTCGCCGTCGTAGCCGAGGAAGCGGGCGACGAGCGCCGACGGCGGCGAGGACAGCAGCGCCGCGGGCGGCCCATCGGCGACGATCCGGCCGTCGATCAGGATCAGCAGGCGGTCGGCCAGTGCCCACGCCTCGGCGCGGTCGTGGACGACCACGAGCGTCGCCCGCTCGGGCGAGCGCAGCGCTCGTTCGGCGTCCTGCAGCAGTGCCGCACGAACCTCCGCGTCCAGCCCGGCGAACGGCTCGTCGAGCAGCAGCACGTCGGGTCTGACCGCCAGCACCCGCGCGAGGTGGACGCGCCGGCGCTCGCCGCCCGACAGCGCGGTCGCCTGCCGCTTGGCCAGGTGCCCCGCGCCGATCGTCTCCAACGCCTCGCGGGCCCGCGGCGCACGCTGCGCCCGTGGCACGCCCCACCAGCCGAGCGCCGCCGTCAGGTTGGCGAGCACCGAGCGCCGCGCCATCTCGGCCGACTGCAGCGCGACCGCGACGGTGCCGTTGCGCTCGATCGTCCCGGCCTGCGGGGCGAGCGCGCCCGACAGCGCATCCAGGAGCGTCGACTTGCCGGCGCCGTTGGGGCCGAGCAGCGCGACCAGCTCGCCGGCGTGTAGCTGCAGGTCAAGGTCGTGGAGCACCGTGCGCGCGCCGCGGGCGACGGACACGCCGGCGGTGCGCAGCAGCGGCTCGCGGGTGCCGGCTCCACGTGCCCGCGCCGGGTGTACGACCGTCATCCCAGCTCCGCGGCGGGCCGCGCGCGGAACCGCATCCGGATCCCGCCGCCCGAGTGCTGCAGGAGGCTGACGCCGCCCATCAGGATCACGATCAGGACGAGCAGCACGATCGCGATCGCGACCGAATCCGCGTAGCGGGCCTGGTTGGCCTCATAGAGCGCGGCGCTGGCGAGCGTCTGGTCATAGCCGTACACGTTGGCGCCGACGATCGCGATCGCCGCGACCTCAGACAGCGCGGTGCCGAGCGCCGCCAGCACCGCCGCGATCACCCCGATCCGGGCCTCGCGCAGCGCCAGCGCCGCCAGCTGCAGCCGACCGGCGCCGAGCAGCCGAGCCTGCGACAGCAGCCCCGTTGGCAGTCCCTGGACGGCGGCGGCCGTCAGCGCGACCGTGTACGGCATCGCCAGGATCGCCTGGGCGATGTACACGGCCCGCCTGGTCGCGTTCAGCTGCAGGCCCCCGAGCGGAGCCTGCGGCACGAACACGAGGAACAGGAACAGCCCGACGAGCACCGGCGGCAGCCCGAGGCTGGCGTTGGCGAGGATCTGCAGCCAGCGCCGGCCCCGAAAGCGCCCGAGCCCGAGCGTCAGCCCGAGTGGGAGGCCGATCACGGCCGCGATCACGGTCGCGATCGCGGCGACCTGCAGCGTGAATCCGATCACCGAGAACAGGTACGGGTTGCCGTGAAAGATCAGTGGCACCGCCGCCTGGAGCTCGTCCCACAGCAGCTTCACGAGACCGTCCCCGTCCGGAACCGAAGGCCGAGGCCGCCCGCGCGCTGCTGCAACACCGTCAGCGCCGCCATCAGGATCAGGATCAGCACCAGCAGCACGAGCCCGATCCCGACCGCCTCGGGATAGTCGGCGTAATCGGTGATCTGCTGCAGCGCAGCCGATCCGAGCGTCTGGTCGTGGCCCTCGATGTTGCCGCCGACGATCACGACCGCTCCGACCTCCGAGATCGCCGACCCGAACGCCGCGATCACCGCCGCCAGGACCCCGACCCGCGCCTCGCGGAGCGCCAGCACGGCCAGCTGCGCCCGCCCGGCGCCGAGTGCCCGTGCCTGGTGCAGGAGGCCCGGCGCCAGGCCTTGGATCGCGGCCGGCACGAGCGCGACGATGAACGGCAGCGCCAGCAGCGTCTGTGCGATGTAGACGCCCCGCAGCGTGAACTCGTTCCGCAGCGATCCCAGCACCCCGCCGGGCAGCAGCAGGATCAGCACGAACACGCCGACGACGACCGACGGCAGCGCCATGCTGGCGTTGGCCAGGGCCTGCAGCACGCGGCGGCCGCGAAACCGCCCGAGCCCGAGCGTGACCGCAAACGGCAGGCCGATCACGGTCGCCGCGGTGGTCGAGACCAGGGCCAGGCGCAGCGTCACCCAGGTGACGCTCCAGATGTAGCTGTCCCCGTGGTAGATCAGCGGCACCGCCTGGCGCAGCTGGGACCAGAGGAACCCCATGCTCAGCGCTTCTTGGCGCCCGGAGCCTGCTGCACGTACACGAGCTGACCGTTGGCCAGCCGGTAGACGACGCCGGCCTGGACGCCGCGGCCGATCGTCCGCGCGCCCTGCTTGGGCAGCGGTGCGACCGTCTGCCCGGGCCTGATCGTGATCTGTCGCGCCTTCTGGGCGTGAAGCCCGTGCGCGGTCAGGGCGCCGCTGAGGTGCAGCGACGACAACGCGGCCAGCAGGAACGCGACCGCCAGGACGATCCCGAGATCGAACAGGTTGACGAGGCCGTCGAGCGGATCGCCGGCGCGGTCGTCGCGGCTGCGGGCTTGGGGGGTGACCGAGATCATGATCGGGGCTGGGTCGAGGTTGTCGAGGCGGCTGCCGGCGGAGGGGTGACGGCCGGCGGCGGCGCTTGAGCAGGGGCGCGCCGGGCACCAGTGCCGACGAGTTCGGGGTCTGAGACGACCGCCGCGACGTACTGCAGATCGGACAGGTCCTGGTTGTAGAGACGGTCGCGTGACAGCGAGATGGCGAACGCGACGGCGCCGATCAGCAGGCCGACGACCGTGACGCTGAACGCGACCCGCAGGTCGTGGCTGAGCTGCGTGGTATTGCCGTCGGCCAGCCCGGTCAGCGCCGGTGACAGCGGGATCAGCGTACCCATCAGGCCGAGCGCCGGACCGAACCGAACGAGCATTCGCGTCCGTCCCAGCCGGCGCTGTGACTCGAGGTCGAAATCGGCGAGCGCCTTGTTGAGCTGGCTGTCGGCGCCAGGGGTCCGCGCCTGCTGGGCGATGAAGTCGATCGTCGCGGTCATGCTGGCGCTGTTGGCGAGCGGCGACAACGCCTTCGTAGCCGTGCCACGGTCGCCCGCGTCAAGCGCGGCGCGAGCCGCATTGGTGCGCTGCATCAACGTCCCGAAGGTCCGCCGACGACGCCCCTGCAGCTCGACGACATAACTGCCGAGCTCGAAGATCGTCGCCGCCAGCGCCACCAGCGCCAGCACCAGCACCGGCACCTGCAGCGCGCTCGCGACGTGGAAGATCGCGTTGTCGACGTCGTGCGTGGAGAGGGCGAAGATCAGGGTCACTGGAGTCGGCGGGCGGTCGTCGTGCGCGGTTCCCGCGGTCCTCAGCGGTGCAGCGTACGGCCGCGGCGGCCGCGGCGCTCATACAACCCGCCGCCGCCGAGCAGCGCCAGCACCGCCAGTGTCGCGTATGCCCACGTCGGCGCGCTCGTGCCGTCGCCGGCATGCACCAGCGCCGGTGCCGCGGCCTGGGCCGCGATCGGGTGAACGAGCGGGCTCTCGCCCTCGGGCAGCGCCTGCACGTCGGCGACCAACCGACCCGTGACCAGTCGCTTGGGCGAACCAGGCTGTCCGGCGGATCGGCGATTCGGGGCGTGGGTGCGCTCGTGCTGCGGGGCCTTGGTCGGGGTCTTGTCGACGGTCAGCCCCGGGGTCGTGCTCGGGGTCGGGCTGGTGGTCGGCGTCGTCGCGGTCGTGGTCTGGATCGTCGTCGGTGCTGCCGCGGGCGGGCTGCCTGCCGGGGGCGGGCTCGTCGCCGGGGTGCTCGTCGTCGGTGTGCGCGTGTGCGACGTCGTGGCCGGGTGTCGCTGGGCGCGGGTCTTGCCGGCGCCCTTGTTGGTCCCGGCGTGATCGAGGCCGCCGCCGTGCCTGAGCTTCCTCGTCTTACCGCGTGAGTCCTTCTTGCCGTTGGTCTGCCCGGTCGGTTTGCCCTTCGGGTTGTTGCCTGCGCCCTGGCCGGGGTTCGGATTCGGGTTCTGCGGGCTGGGGTTGTACGTCACATCGAACGTGTACGTGCCGCCGGTGCCCGTGGCTTGGTCATAGGCCTGAACCGTGACCGGCGTGACCCCGCTCGCAACCGTCGCGATCGGCGCGGGGCCGCTCAGCTGCTGCGCGTTGTCGACCGTCCAGCTGAACGTCAACGCCGAGCTCGGGACCGCGGTCCCGTCCGCCGTCGTCACGGTCGCGCCGAGCGTCACCTGCTCCGTCGTTCCCTGGCTGCCGGCGACGGGGGACTGGGTCGCCGTGACGACCAGCGGCGGCTGGTTCTCATAGACGATCAGCGAGATCGGGTCGTCCTGTTCGGTGACGTTGTCGGCGGCGTTCGCGTCCGTCGCGCTGAGCGGCGGCCGGACGTATGTGGTCTGGTCCTCGCCGCCGTCACCGTAGATCGTCGGCAGCGCGCCGTCGGAACCGGGGTACTGGTCGGTGTCGAAGACCTGCGCGTTGGAGAGCGGTGTCTCATATGCGCCGATGAAGCTGACCACCTGCACCGCGGTCACATCGGCACTCGGGATCTGCAGCCCGCACGTCAGGACCGTGCCGAGCGTCCACGCCGGTTCGGAGATCGGTTGCGGCGGGAGCACCCCGCTCGACGATTGCATCGTGATCGACGCCGGGCCCGCGTAGTTGCCGCATGTATTCAGGGTCGAGAGCATTACCTGCTGGCTGGAGGCGCTCCCTTGTGAGCCCGGGAAGATCGTCGCGCTGACGACCGTCTGGTCGGCTGCTGCCGTCGCGGGTAGCGCCGCGCCGCCCGCCACTGCCACGCACGCGACGGCCGTTGCCAACGCGAACCGCCGCCCCGGGAAGATCCCGGAGCGGCGGTGGTACGACTTGGTTTGCTGAGGCAGGCGAACTGCGGGGCACGTCACGAGGCCTATTTTATGGTGACACCCCGGAGCGTCGTGTAGCTGCTCGTGCTGCCCTTGCTCACGTACTGCAACTCGAGCAGATAGTGGCCCGGGCCGCTGAGCTTGGCCTTCAGCGAAGCGGTCTTCTTGCCCTTTTTGATCGAGGCCTTGGCCTTCTGGTTGAACTGCGGCTTGGCGGGGTTGGTCGCCTTCAGCACCAGTAGCTTGACGATGCCGCCCTTGGTGGCCGGCGTCGGCTTGACGCTCGCCGCCACCTGCACGGTCTGGCCGCTGACCTTGGTCGACGTCCGTTGCACCGAGGTCGTGGGCGTGGCGCCGAGCGTGAAGGTGACCGCCTTGGCCGGCGAGGTGGTGACCTGGCCGGGGTCGGCGAACACCGCTTCGAACTGCCACTTGCCCGCTGCCAGCTTTGGCGCTGCGGCGAAGTTGGAGTCGGTCGCGGCCAGCTTGACCGTCGCCACCTTCTTGTAGGCCTTCTTCGACCCCGCCGGCCGTGCGGAGATCGTCACCGTGCCCGCGACGTGACCGGTGCCCGGGGCGACCGAGCCGAACACGGCCACGCCGGAGCCGTTGGACCGTGCCTTGAGCGCCGTGATCACGGAGTTGACCGTGACCGTCGTCGCCGCCGACGCCGATGGCGACAGCACGTCGCCGAACGGTGGGCTCAGGGTGCTGTTCTCGACCTGCGAGATCGTCGGCGTCGTGATCTCATAGCTGCCGCTGACCGTCGGAGCGAACGCGAGCGTGAAGTTCCCGTTCGCGTCGGTCGTGGCGGTCGCGCCCGGCACCGCCACCGGTAGGCCGTTGACGACCTGCGCGAGCGACACGGTGACGCCGCTGAGCGCCGGGAAGCCGAGCTCCTTGTTGACGATGTTGCCCGTGAGCGTGACCGGCTGGCCGGCGGTGAAGGTGGCCGGAATCCCCGGCGAGGCGATCGTCACCGTCGGGTTGGCGGTGGCGACGAACGGCGGTCCGCCCGGGTCACCCGTCACCGATGTCGGGAGGTAGTTCTGCAGTTCGTTCTGCACCGTCGGGGAGGTCAGGAAGTTGACGAAGTCCTCCGCGGCGGGGACGTTGACGATTGGCACCTTCCCCGGGTTGATCACGTACGCGTGGAAGTAGTTGATCAGCGCGTACTGGCCGCCCGGAGCGGTGCTCGGCTGCAGGCCGCGGGTGAGGATCTTGAGGTTCGGGATCGACCCCGCGGGGTCGGTGCCGGACGAGAGGTAGTCAAAGGTGCCGCGGTCGGTCAGCACGTAGCAGCTGTTGGGGCCGCTGGTCGAATCCGCCGTGCACGCGTTGGCCGCGATCACGTTCGGGCCCTGCGTCAGCCCGGTCGCCTCATACCAGGTCGGCAGCGCGCCGCCGCCGGCCGAACCGGGCAGCACGCCGCCCGGGCATGCGTCGCCGTTGGCCGCGACGCCGCCCGCCACGATCGGGGTCAGGCCGCCGCCCAGGGAGGCGGGCACCGCACACAACGTGACGCCGGTCGGGGTCAGGCCGGCGCTGTTGACATCGGCCCAGATCGAGTGCTCCTCGGTCGTGGTGCCGGGGGTGCCGCCACGTGAGACGAACGTCGCCTTGCCGGCGACGCCCGCGGTCGCGACGTCGACGAACGCCTGGGCGATGTTGTTGCCGGCGTTGGCGGCGACGCCGGCGGGATCGCCGGTGGGGCCGGCGAGCACGAAGTCATTGGTCCAGATCGCGGTGCCGAACTGGCCCGTGGGATAGGAGAAGCCACCGGCGACGAACTGGTTCTCCAGCGTCGGGGCATGGACGATCAGCGCGCTGGCGCCCAGCGCGCCGGTCTCGGCGCCGGAGATCGCAGCGCCGGACGCGGTGCCGATGTATTTGAAGGTGAACTGCGGATAGGCCTGCTGAAACTGGGGGCCGATCAGGTTCGGGATCAGGCCGGAGTCAGAGGCGTCGCTGGTGCCGATCACGGTCAGGGTGCTGGCGCTGTCGGCGCCGGCCAGCGCCGGTGACAGCAGCAGCATCGCCGCCGTCGCCAGTCCGATCAGCGGCGCGATCAGCCGCAGCCTGCCCCGTGTGCTGTGGATAGGCGTGCCGGCCCGGGCCTTCCGGCAGGATGTGAATGGGGCTTTCATGGCGCCAGCATATAGCCGCCCGAACAGCATGAAGCGCGACGAACCCGCGACGACAGGCGCCCGGATGCGGTTGACACAGGCCGACAAAGAAGAGTCGTGTCAGCTACTCACCGCACCCCAAGACAGCTAAGCCGAGCGCGGGTCACTCGCTCGCAGCACCCCCGACGCGGACACGCGCGGCGGCCATCGCCGCTGCGGCGGCAAACAGCCTCGGTTTCGCAACGACGGCCGCCAACCCCCGAGCACCGGTCTGAAAACATCTACCCATCAAGGCGGTGCACCGACCCCTTAAGCCTACGGGGGTTTTCGGACCTGAGGTGCGGACCAGCTAGCTGCTCGTCACTCGCCTCATATGCGTCTAGCTGGTCCGCCAGTTGGTCGCTGCTGAACCCGGACTGAGACGGCTGGGCCGCCTCCGCTGAGCGGGATGCTCACGCACGCTTCGCTGCTGATCCCGGACTGAAGCGGCTGGGCGCCCTCCGCTGACCCGACTCTCTGGCGCTTCTGCTGCAGCGAAACATCCCCCACAAGACGCCCGCTTTCTGATCCGCCGTTGTGATCTCAGGCGGCCACACACGTGCGACTCCATTACCGACGCAAGCAGGCTCGTGCGCCGAGAAAAGCATGACCAGTGCCGTGAGTCGCCTGCGGTCGTGCTGGCCAAGAAGAACTGACCCAACGTCTTCCGAGACTTCCCCAATCTCACGAACTAGCGGCGGTGAAGTCAGGATGTGGTGGCGTGAGCGGGCCGGGAGCTTGGCGTTGTCTGGATGCTCGTCTGGACGTAGCGGATCGCTACGAGGCACGCGATCAGCCCGAGGAGTCGTCGTAGCGTGCGTTCGGGGAGGTGGCGTTGGAGGCGGGCGCCCAGGTAGCTGCCCGCAAACCCGCCGGCGCCGAGGAACGCTCCCAGCGCCCAGTCGGGGCGATCGCGCCGCCGTGGGTGGCCTGCAGTACTTGGTAGGTGACGATCCCGCCGATCGAGGTCAGAAACGTCGCCGCGAGGGTCGCGGGCGCGACCTCGTAAGCGGAGTAGCCCAGCGCCAGCAGGATCGGCGCGAGGATCGACCCGCCGCCGATCCCGTAGATCCCGCCGATCGTTCCGACCAACAGCGACAGCAGCCAGATCCCCCATCGTGCTCGGCGGGTAGGCTCCGGAGGCGCGGGCGCAATCCGTTGGCTGCCCAGCGCGAGCCAGAGCCCGAGCGGCAGCAGCACCCCGGCGGCGACAAGCTGAAAGGCGCGGTCGCCTGAGAGAAACTCGACGCGGATGATCGCCCCTGCGATCACTCCCGGGAGCGTCCCCGCGACCAGCAGCCACGTAAGCTTGTTCATCAGCCGTCGCTCGTGCCAGAAGCGCAGCAGGCCGCCCGGGACCGCCGCGACGTTGAACAACAGATTGGTCGGCGTGACCGCCGGGCTAGGGACGTGCAGCACGCTGAGCTGGATCGGCAACAACAGCACCGCGCCCCGACACGCCAGCAGGAGTCGTGACCAGCGTGAGCACGAACGCGCACAGCGCACCGACGGGCCATTCCCAGGGCAGCGCGCAGCCTATCCGTAGCCTGCAGACTTCGGTGCTGTCAGAGGGCTTGTTCTGCGGCGCGATGCCCCAGTCCGGGACGCCAGCGCAAGGCCGACGCCGCCAAACAGCTCACGCCAAGAACGAGCCGCCGGGCGTGACCAGTTCAGTCGCGGCTGATCATCACCGAGGTCGGGCTGACGATCGCGGTCACCGGGATCCCCGTGTTGAGCCCGAGCTCGTCGACGTCGTCGCACGTGACCGCAGCGGTGAGCCGAAACGGGCCCGCCTCGAGCTCGACCAGAGCCATCATTCCACCCACCTCTACCGATTCCACGACTCCCGGCAAAGACGTTCTCACACCGAGCATTTCGCCCTCCCGACCCGCCGGTCGTCTGCGCCTTCGCTCGCGATTCCGCGATCCGCTGGACTTCTGAAGTCGGCACGCGCCGGCGGTTGCAGACGTCGCGGATGGTGGTGATCTTGCCCTGGATGTCCCACCGCCGGACCGTGTCGGCCTGGACATTCAGCGCGATCGCCGCCTCAGTAATCGATAGATCTGTGTCCATCCGCGAATCACCATACCTGACGGTCTGAGCCCGAAATTGGCGAAGGTGCCACTCCGGCGCCGATCCATCCGCAGACAGGGAACGAAGAGCCACGCCTGGCGCATCGTGGCGAGCGAGCGTGCATCCCTTGCGTCGGCGTGGCGAGTGCCACAGGTCGAAACACCCGGAGATGCTCGACGGGTGGTGGCCAATGACGAGTAGGGCCCGATGGCGTAATCCGCTGCCGATCGTCGGGAGGGCGTGCTCGAGCGCCAGTCGCACGTCGCCGCGATTTGCTCAAGGGGCCGATGAGTTTCGGCGCGGCGCAACGTCTTAGGATCAGATCATGCCGCTCGTCTGTGTCCACGGTCCGCTCAGGCAACTGGCCGGCGGTGCTGGAGAGCATCAGCTTCAAGCCGCCACAGTGCTCGAACTGCTCACCGAGCTCGAGTGCGCGTATCCCACGCTGCGCGGCTGGATTGTTGACGAGCGCGGCCTGATCAGGCGGCACATCAACGTGTTCGTCAACGGCGAGCGCGGCGGAGAACACACGACGGTTGCCGCTGACGCCCGCGTCGAGATCCTGCCCGCGATCACAGGAGGCTGAGGAGATGACCGAGCTGCTGGTGTCCACGAAGAAGGGTCTGTTTGCGCTCTCGGGCGAGCCCGGGGGCGACTGGGAAATCGTCGCGCGGGCGTTTGTGGGCGAGCCGGTCGACTACGCGGTGCGTGACCCCCGCACGAGGCGGGTGCTGGCAACGATGACCTCACCGTTCTACGGTCCGAAGGTGTTCTATACCGAGCGGCCAGCGAGCGATTGGGGCGCCGGCACGCGTCACGAGGCGTGGGAGCAGGCCGAGGGCGTTGCGCTGCCGGCAGCGGGTGAGCTGGCGCTCGAGCGGATCTGGGTGATCGCGCCCGGCGAGAGCGACGGGCTGATGTACGCGGGCGGGGATCCTGGAGTTCTGTTTCAGTCCGTCGACGGCGGATCCACCTGGGAGATCAACGCCGGGCTGTGGGAGCACGAGACGCGCCGGAACTGGCAACCGGGCGGCGGCGGGCTCTGCGTGCACTCGATCGCTCCGTGGCCGGGCGTCGCCGACAAGCTGTCGGTCGCGATCTCGGCGGCGGGCGTGTGGCACACCGAGGACGCCGGGCGCTCGTGGCGGCGGGGCAATCAAGGGCTGACACCGCGCTACCTGCCCGAGGAGGTGATCGCCGAGCTCAACCTGCCCGAGCCGGCGCCCGACGCTGACACGGCGCTGTGCGTGCACCACTTGGAGCGCGCGCCGGCGCGCCCGGAGCGGATGTTCATCCAGTTCCACGGGGGCGTGTACCGCTCCGACGACGCCGGTGTTAGTTGGAGCGAGATCGGCGCGGGGCTCCCATCGGACTTCGGCTTCCCGCTGGCTGTCGACCCAGCCGACCCCGACAGCGCGTACGTGATCCCGCTCGTGGCCGACATGGACCGGGTGATGCCCGACGGGCGCCTGCGCGTGTACGAGACGCGCGATGGCGGTGAGTCGTGGTCGCCGCGCGGCGATGGGCTGCCCCAGCAGCACGCATACTTAACCGTCCTGCGCCAAGCATTCCAGCGCAAGGGCTCCGGACCCTCGCTTGAGCTCTACTTTGGCTCTACGACAGGCGAGCTGTTCGGTTCAGGCGACGCGGGAGCGACGTGGTTCGAAGTTACGACGC
>Ga0302325_10013898_pt1 | contig 17145 bp, 11 predicted proteins | sample Palsa_T0_2_FD_201948 | JGI IMG/M metagenome (GOLD analysis project Ga0302325, IMG submission 201948) | Peat permafrost microbial communities from Stordalen Mire near Abisko, Sweden - Palsa_T0_2 | ecosystem: Environmental > Terrestrial > Soil > Palsa > Peat permafrost | place: Sweden: Abisko... | reverse complement strand
GGCCCTGACGGGAACCATGTTTTCGGTCGGATTGTGGTGTTGCGAGATGCTCTCGTACCACTATACGGATGCAGTGCTCTTCCACATGGTGGGGAAAGTGATGCTGGTGAGCCTGCTGTGGCTGGCTTTCGCGGCGACCACCTGCGTTGGAATCTGGATGGATCGGGCTTCTCGGAGCGGGTCTGTCCTGGAACGGATTTCGGAGCGGCGAAGATTTTGATTTGGCCCGGCATGTTGGGACGGAAAGGGAATGATTCAGTCAAAGCTCCAGGGCCGGGGCGGAGACATTCGTCCCCCCTGAGTATCCTGCCAGGCTTGTTCCATGAGCCGCACGAGATTGCGATTGTTGTTGACGCGTTCCCGCCGCTCCGGATCGCGGCTGAATGAGTTGCGGAGTGCGGTGAGGCGATAGACGGTCAACTCCAAAATCTTGGCCAGCCAGACTCTCGCTCCATGATGTTTGCGGTAGTAGAGCAGAGTGGAGCGCATGCGCCAGCGAATAAGCTGTGCGCCCGTTGAGGACATTTCGAGGGTCTTGATCTGACGGGAGGACTCGCCGCCGATGTGGATGACGACGATGTCCGGCCAGTACATGATCCTGTATCCGGCGCTCTGAATGCGAAGGCAGAGGTCGACTTCTTCCGAGTAGAGGAAGAAGTTGGGATCGAAGAAGCCTACCTTGTCGAGTGCTTCGGCGCGAATGATGGAAAATGCTCCGGGAACCCAATCGACTTCGGCGGGCTCCAGCGGGTCGGCCCAGGTGCGGTCGAAGCGGCCAAAGAAGCGCGATTTCGGAAACTCGTGAGCGAGGCCGGTGAGCACGAGCAGGTCGGAGAGGATGCTGGGAAACATGCGAGCGGAGGGCTGGAGGGAGAAATCTCGCCCGACGAGACGACCGCCGGCCAGACCCGCCTTTGGGTCTTCGTCCATGTGTTGGACGGCGAGGGCGAGGGCATTGGGGCATAGAAAGGCGTCGGAGTTGAGCAGGACGACATAGCGCCCCTGAGCTTTGGCGAGGGCGAGGTTGTTGGCCGCGCCAAAGCCGAGATTGACATCGCTGGGGAGAACCTGGACCTGGGGAAATTCGGAACGGACCATCTCGACGGAGCCGTCGCGGGAATGGTTGTCGACGACAAATATCTCGATGCGGAGATCGCCCCGTTCCCGTTCCACGGATTGAAGCGACTCACGCAACACTTCACGCGTGTTGAATGAGACGATGACCAGGGATACATCGCAGGGAAAAGACGATGAGTGGGGGCTCATTGTGTCGGGCACTTTCCGGATTGGGAGTGAAGATACAGCACAGCACGAGTCGGGGAGGACCGGATGGGCCTGAGTCCGTGATTGCGGAGTTGGCTCCGCCGAAACAGGCATTCGGTATTCCAATTGCAAATCAATTCCGGGAATCCTCTATGAAGCCACTTCCAACTAGGGGAGAAGTGGTTGCGCTTTGAACTATAGTTTTTGAGGTTCTGCCAACAGTCTGACTCAGGAAAAGACTCATCCTGAGGAGAAACGATGACACTGCGAAAGCCGAGCTGCCTTAATTCGCGCAGGCCGCACAAGGACGATGGTTGTTCCGCCCCGGAGAGAACCGGATCGATTGGAAACAGGTCTTCAGATGTCCTGCGCAAAAACCGATTCTTCCTCGTCTGAGTTGGTCCTCTGCTGGTCGAAGGGCGACCCGGAGTTTGCCGGAGCGGCCTTTCTTTGCGGCTTCCACCACTCCTGAAGGCTGACGCGATCGGAGCGCAGTTCGAACTCGCGGAGATCGTGCTTCATTGCGTCTTCCACCCGGGCGGGATGGACTTTGTTGACGACGGCTGCGGCGCCGGAGATGCCGAGTCTTTCGAGCAAACGGGCGGCGCGCGTGAGCCAGGCTTTTTGGGTCTTGCCGGCTTCAGCGACCAGGACGGTGACGTCGGCCATGCGGGCGAGATACTCAGATTCCGCGGAGATGAGGATGGGCGCGGCGTCGATCAAAACGATGTCGTAGTCGGCGGAAAGGTTTTGGAACCGTTCGAAGACCAACCCATTCATGGGAGAAATCCGCGCGGGAAGCGACGGTGGCGCTTGCCTGGACCGCTGGAGTTCACTGGATTTTGAGGGACTGCCGGAAGCGGGTTCGGGAAAATTGACCGGCTGCCTGAGCATCTCCGTGCCCAGGGTGATGAAGGCGACGGGTTCCGAGTTGCCGGAGGGATCGATAAGAAGCGTTCTGCGGCCGAGTTTGGCGAGCATGCTGCCGAGGTTTTCGATGATGGAAGTTGTGCCGGCGCCGGAGTTGACGGCGGTGATCACGAAGGTGCGGGCGCCGGCCGTGCGCGCGGCGTGGTCGACGCCGGCCGCCAGACGGAGGGCGCATTCGTCGTAGACGACTTGGGTGACTTCGCGGTCGTCGAAGAGCATCCCGAGCGGGGCGAAACCGAGAATCGCTTCCACGTCGCTCGCGGTATAGATGTGTGGGTCGAAGAGGTCGAGTACGATGGCGCAGACCACTCCGGCGAGGATGGCGAGAGGGAATATGGCGATAAGGAGCATCTTGACTTTGCTTCGCTCGGGACCCAGAGGCGTCATGGCTGGAGAAAACAGATGTGCCGCGCCGGGAGAGCTGCTTTCGAGCTCAAGGTTGCTGACGCGGGTATCGACCTCCGTTAAACGGGCCTGGTTGCGTGCGAGGTCGGCTTCGATTTCCTGAGCGCGCTGAAGTTTCGGCGCGGTATCGACAGCCTGCCCTTTGCCCTGCTGGAGGTCGCTGTTCAGCCTGGATTCGACCAACTCGTCCTGTTTGAGCTGAGTGCGAAGCTTCTGCTCCAGGTGGGCGGCAGCCTTGCGCCGCAGGTCGGTTTGCAAATTCTGGATGGAGTTATTGATCTCCGCAAGTTGGTCTTCGGCGGCCTTTCTCTGCGGATTGGCCTCGGTCATGTTGCTGAGCTTGTCGAGCAGGTCGGCGCGGTGCTGGCTGAGAGATCCCTTGAGGGCCGCGAGGCTGGGGTCGCCGGCGATGACTTCGTCGGCGGCGGTGTTGAGGGCGGAATTGGTTGCAGATGGGTCGCCGCTGTTGAGCGCGGCCAACTGGGCCTCCACGGCGATGCGCTGTTCGTGCGCCACGATCAGATCGGACTGAATCTTGGCATTGTCGTTGTCGAGGTTGTTGGCGCCTTTGGAATTGACGGAGGCTACGCCCAGAGCTTTGGTGATCCTGTCCTGCTCCTGGAGAAGGGAATCGGTTTCGGTTTGAATGCGATTCTGTTCCTGTTTCAAAGAAGCAAGACGTTCGTCGCGGTCGAAGAATTTATCGTTTTTGGCCTTGGCGAGATAGGTATTGGCGACGGTATTGACAATGTCGGCCAGATGTTCCGGACGGGGACCAAAGACGGAAATATCCACCTGATAGGTAGAGCCGACGTGTTCGACGTTCATCGCTTCCTGCAGGCGCTGGACGGCGTTGCGTTCGGTTTCGCCTGGGAATTGCCATGTTCCTGGAGGCATTTTCTTGATGGCTTCGGCGAGAATGTCGTATTTGGTGATGTCGTGCATGGATTCGGCGACATCGGATTCGTAGGGGCGCTCCAGTTCGCGGTCTGCGACCAGTGTGGTGACGGGCGTGGGTGAGATGTAGATGGTCGCGGTGGCCGCGTAAGTGGGTTTGTGCTGCGCAATGACGGCGAGTCCCAGCCCCAGCACCAACAAGGTGACCAATAGCGAAGTGGTCAGATGCAGGCGAACGCTCTTAACGACGTTGATGCGGAAGGGACTCGTCCGCGAAGCCGGACGGAGCGGATACTGGCTCGACATCGGATTCTGCGGCTCGGGATGATTGGTCGGCGTCATGTACATGCGTTTCGGTCCTCGGGGAAGTTGCGATTCATGAATCCGATGCAGACGGTTGCGGATATCTCCACAATCTGGCTGGTCAGCGGAGCGGTGCGCTTTAGCCTGCGCCGGCGATGGCGGCCAGGCTGACCATGGTGCCTACCGGGCTGATTTTTTGCATTACGATGCCGAATTTGCTGAGCCCATTCATATCGACCAAAATGATGTCGCCGGAATGGAGCGTGTATTCGGTCTGGCCTTTTAGGGTCATGACCTCCTTGTAGCTAGCCACGAAGTCCTTGCCGGTAGAAGGCTGGACGATGTGGATCTTCGGATTGAATCCGGCATTGTCGCCGCAGCAGCCGGCCTGGGCGAGGATGGAGGTGAGGGTCGATTCCGGGGTGAGTGGGATGGTTCCTGGCTTGGCGACCTGCCCCAATACGGAGACGTAGATCGCTTTGGGCTGGGGGACATAGACGATGTCGTTGCGCCGGAGGCGCATATCGGCGTGAGGGTCGCCGCCTGTGAGCAGCTTTTCCAACTGCACCTGCACGGCGGTATTGTTACCGCGGTAAATAGTGCAGGTTTCGGGTATGCCCGGTCCGATGTTGGATGCCACGCCGTTCGAGAGGACTTGCGGAGAAATCATGCCGGCCTTGCCGATGGCGTCGAGCAGAGTGGGAGTGGCGTCGAAGGTGTAGGACCCTGGATGCTGCACATAGCCGATGACGCGCACACTATTGGAGCTGTACTTGTCGATGCTGACGGTGACACTTACGTTTTTGTAGTACTGGGACAGAGATTTCTGGATGGCCAATCCCGCTGCGTCGCGGGTGAGGCCGGCGACATGGACCTGGCCCGTATTCTTGAGTGTGATGACGCCGTCGGGGCCTATCGTGGTCTTGACGTTCAGGTCGGCCTGGGTGGGGAAATCGAGCGCGATCTCATCGCCGGCGCCCAAGGTGTACTCTTCATCGATGGGCGGCTGGAAGGTGTCCAGCACCTTGTCGTCTCTCAGGGTCAAAGTCGGGTTCGGAGACTGCGCGGGCACCGCGTTGGATGCGCCTGCCTGGGCCGGGGGTGGAGTCGCTTCGGTGGATTGCGGCGCGGGCTGCTGCGCGGCGCAGCTTACCACGGTCCAGAAACCGATAGCCAGCGCGGCGCAACCTGCGTGCCATTGCGAATTTCTTAGTTTCATTCCGACCCTCCGGGAGAATAGGCGGTTGCGAACCGTTTCCGTTTCAAGCTGAGTTGCTGCTGGCTGCGCTATCTCCATTTCAAAGTATGGCGGAAAGCGAGGCCGGCTTCCATCCCTACAACGTGTTATCCCGCTCGGTGCGAACCCACGCTGCCTTGGCGCTCGATCCGCGCAAAACTCCCGGAATCATGGCGAGTTTGCGAAGGATATAAAACGGCGTCAGGGCGAGTAATCGCAGTGTTTTCAGAAAATCCGGTCCGGCCCACGCGGCGGCCAGCACATGCGCGGCTACAACCGCGAGAGAAACGGCCGCGTACCAGCGCAGCCAGCCCAAGGGCAGGCATAGCGCCAGCAACAAGGCGAAGACCCCGTAAGCCAAGGGCAGGCCGGTGAGATCGCAGAGCGGCTCCAGCAGGCGCAAACGCCCGCGCAGAACCTGAGAAGCGATGGGGAGAGCCCAGGTGCGCGCGGTCAGCAGGCGGCCGCCTTCCCACCGGGAGCGCTGCACCGATTCTCCGGCCTTGGACTCAGGGAATTCGGCGGAGATGAGGGCGTCATCCAGATAGCGGACCTGTTCCCCGGCCATGACCAGGTGCAGGTGATACTCGAGATCCTCGACAACGGAGAAAGCTTCGTAAGGGATGGCTTCGAGGACTGGGCGAAGGATGGCGAAACCGTTGCCGAGAATGCCGGCGGAGCAGCCGAGCCGCTCGCGGCCGCGGGGGCGAACGACGTTGAATCCGCGAAAGGCAAGTGCGGCGAGTCGCGTGCTGGACTTCTCCGTGCTGCTGAACATTTCATAACGGCATTGAACGACGCGCGCGCCGGCGGCAAAGGCCTGCTCGACCTCAGCCACGGTGTTGGTGGAAACGGTAGAGTCGGCATCGACGACCATCACGGCGCCTGCACCGGCGGCCAGGGCGTGCCTGAATCCGTAGCGGAGGGCGAAGCCTTTGCCCTTCGCGGTCGAGTCGTTATAAACCAGCGCCTCGGCGCCGGCTGCTTCGGCCCGTGCTGCCGTTGCGTCGGTACAGTTATGGGCAACCACGTAAATCCGGACGCCGGCAGGAGCCGAGGCGCGCAGGCTTCGCACCGCGCGATCGACCAGAAGCTCCTCATTGTGGGCGGGAACGACAATGGCCAGCACCGGAGGGGTTTGCGCAATGGCGCGGAACCGGGAGCGCGCCGGGAGCAGATGGGCCGCGGTGACTACCAGCAATTCCAACACCAGCGGAAGCGTGATTCCTGCCAGCACTGCGCCCGCGAGAGTTAAGAGCAGGTGTGTCATGGAAATCAACGCCTATCCTTCCGCCGTAGCCTTGGCATTCGGTACTTTGCCTTCCGGTTCAGTGCCTTCCGGACGAGTGCGCCGAGGGAGGGGAGTTTATCTGCCCGCACCTGCGAAGACGGCCGGCGAGAGCACCGGATCTTCGACCGGATCGGTCGCAATCATCTGACGGCAGACATCTCTGAGCAATTCAACCCGGACATCGATATAAGGTGGATCCTGCCGGCGCAATCCCCAGGCAGGGGTGAAGCTTGCCAGTAACCGCTGCTCCGCTTTCGCGGTACGGTAGAGCGCGTCACTGACCATGGTAGTCGTCATGAAATAGTTATGCAATTGTCCAGTTCGAAGGACGCGAGAAAGGTGCGAGGGCAACTCGGCCAGCCAGAGCTGTTCGCGGCGACTGCGCATGGTGCTTTGCAGGCGAATCAGGGAACCGAGAGATTCGGGACCGACGTATCCTGCCTTGGAAAGATCGATGACGATGTTCATGCCCTCGACGCAGGCGTCGCGGCTGTATAGGTTGAATTCTTCCAGCGCGGGCCCGGTGAGGTCGCCGATCATGGAGATGAGCTTGGTGTTGCCCACCTGTTGAACGAGGATGTTGGACGCGGCGGAGTGCTTGGGTTGCACCGCGGAGGCAGCGATGTATCCCGGCAGGTGGCGAAGCAGGCAAAGGGCGTCGGCGATATAGCGAGCGGCCAGGCGCTGCGGCTCCTGGAGGGTGCGATGCAGCCATTCGAGGCCGGCCCGCTGCATCCATCGTGGAGCGCGCGGCTTGGTGCCGGACAGAGAATCGAGCGTGCCGCCTACGCCGATGCAAACGGGCACGTTCAATCGCTCGCGGTGCATGGCGAGCCACTGCTCCTGCTTGGGATTGCCGAAGGCCACCAGCAGAATGTCGGGACGCGCCTCTTCAATGCGGCGCAGGATGTCTTCATGATCCATTTTTTCGAGCGGCTGCGGCGCAGGCGAGTAACGGCCGACGATGCGCAGTTCGGGGAATCGCTGCTGGAGGACTTTGGCGGCGCGCTGGGAGTGGGATTCACCGGCCCCGAGGAGGAATATGCCGTAACCGCGGCGCGCGGAGACATCGGCCAGCCGCTCGACCAGATCGATTCCGCTGACGCGCTCTTTGAGCGGGGTTCCGATCAGCCGGGACATCCAGACGACGGGCATGCCGTCGGGGACGATCATATCGCAGGAGCAGAGGATATCGCGCAGGTGCTTGTCGTGCATGGCGTTTTTCAGAAAGTCGACGTTGGCCGTCGCCACCTGATGAAAACCGCCTTCTCGAATCTGTTCTTCAATCAGCGCGACGGTTTCGTCCATGGTCACGTTGTTGAAGGGGATTCCAAGGACAGCAACAGTGTTGCAGGAAGTGTTCCACATAGTTCAGATCCCTCGTGAGAGCGCCGGCTGGTTCGAATGCGGTCGACACATCGAGGAGGAGATCGATGCGTCGCATCTTTTCGGGACGATCGGGGCCCGTTCCAGTCAGAGACTAGGCGCGGCTCATGTCAGGCCGGCCGGCACCCAGTAGATCGCTTACTGATGCACTGCGATTTGGCTGCCGACGAAGGCGTCGTCGTCGATCTGCATTTTGTAGAAGAGCCAGTCCGGGTCGCTTTGCAGGATTTCCGCCAGATGGGTGCGGACATCGCCGGTGGGTTCGCGAAATCCATTCATGATCCGGCTCAGGGATGCTTCGTGGATTCCCAGCATGCGGGCCAGCCGGTTTTGACGGATACCGGTGGTGTACATGCGCAGCTTCAGATTCGGGTAGATATCGCGATTCAGTGTCACGGTTACGCTCTCGTCGAAATCGGTCTTTCAGCGTTCTGCGGAGGCAGAAGAGGCTGGGATAGCGAGACGGTAGCAATCGAGTCGCCAAACGTTCAAAGGCTTATCTGTCAACATTTTGTTGCTAAGGGCGGTCAGGAGAAATCCCAAAAAACCTCCAAACTTCCCAAAGTATCTTCTCGGGCGCGTCAATTGCTAAGAAATCGCCAATTATTATCTTGGCGAGTTATAAACCAAAGTTAGTTTTTTCGGCCTTTGAAGGTAACTCGAAACCGAGAGAAATATGGATTGCAGGTAATCGAATTATGACGCTGCGAGATGACTTGGGTAATCTTCCGGGATGGCTGCATGCCACGCGATTTGTTCGCGGGGCAAAGCTTGGAAGGGCGAATTGAATTGCGTTCGCGACTCCCGCCCCCTATACTGAAGCGACACGCGAAAGATTCAGGGACGGGTCTCCAGCAGGCTGCAAGGCTTGTGGAGCGAGTTGCAACCCAGATTGCCGCAATAAATTGTTTCGAGATTCGAATCCCTCGGATCGGACTGTCCGCCAGGTACACCTTTCTGGACGCGACGGCCAAATGCCGGCATTCCATGGCTGGGCAACGGGGTCATCCCGGCGAAATTTTCAATCGATTCGTGAGGTTTGATGGGCGGCCACATAGTTCTTGTCGTACAGAACGCACAGATGCATGAGCAGCTGATCCAGGGCCTGGCAGCGGAGGGATATTGCGCGTTGTGTTTCCGGTTTGTCGAGGAAGCGGTGGCCTACCTGCGCGAACCGGGATGTCCGGCCTATGTGGTGGTCTTCAACATTGCGATGCGGCGGCAGAGCGACTATGCGGCGGTGCTGGAGCTGGGAGCTTCGCGTCCGGAGCTGCATATTCTGCTGGTGACGCCGGAGCGGGGCGCGATGCTCGATGTGCTGTCGAGCGGCAATTTGACGGCCTGGATATTGGACAAGCCATTGAACCATGTGGAATCGGCGGCGATTCTGCGGCGGGCGTTGAAAGCCGCGGCGGTTGCGGCAAATGAGTCGGCAGGCGAGGGTAACGGCTTGCCGATGAGCACCTTTCTGCCCTATTCCGAGGAGTTCCTGAAACGCGTTGGAATGGCCGAAGTGCCGGTACTGCTGAGCGGGGAGACGGGAGTAGGCAAAGAGGTGATGGCGCGGCGGCTTTGCGCGTACTCGCCGCGGGCAGATAAGCCATTTCTGAAGCTGAATTGCGCGGCGCTGCCTTCGGAGTTGGCGGAGAGCGAGCTGTTCGGTAGCGTCAAAGGAGCGTTTACCGGGGCGACGGCGGACCGGCAGGGGCGCTTCGAGACGGCCCAGGGCGGGACGATCCTGCTGGATGAGATCGGCGATATGGATCTCAAACTGCAAACCAAGCTGTTGCAGGTGTTGCAGGACGGGGAGATTCAACCGCTGGGCAGCAACCGGACGATTCAGGTGAATGTCCGGGTGATGGCGGCCACCCATCGCGATCTGACGCGGGCGATTCAGGACGGGACGTTTCGCGAGGATCTCTATTACCGGTTGAACGTGATCAAGATCGTGATTCCGGCGCTTCGTCAGCGCCGTGAGGAGATATTGCCGCTGGCGGAGATGCTGTTGCAGCGGCATACGCCGAAGGGACAGAAACCGCCGGCGATCCGGGAACCGCTCAAGCGGTTCTTGCTGGAATACCGGTGGCCGGGCAATGTCCGCGAGCTGGAAAACGTGATGCGGCGCTTCCTGGTATATCAGGATTCGGCCTTGCTGATTCAGGAGCTGGTGGATGGCGCGGAGGAGCTGCGCTCCGGGCTTTCGCTGGCCAAGGTTGCCAGTTTCCCGGAGTCGCATTCGGTGGTCGCGAAGATACAGGCAGAGTCGGATTCGCAGAACGAGGGGGCGGCAACGAATCAGCCGGAGCGGGTCGACCGGCCTGACCGTCTCGACCGGCTTGCGGAGGCTTCTCGCATGGCGGAGACGGAGCTGTTGCTGGATGCCTTGGAGGCGAACCGCTGGAATCGGCGTCAGGCCGCGGCGTCATTGCAGATCGAGTACAAGGCGTTTCTCTACAAGCTGCAGAAGTACGGTATTGTGGAGTCGAAGAGCAAGCGCCGCGAGATCAGCGCCTGAGTTTGGGGCTTGCAGGAATTGCGCGAGCAATCGGACTGGGAATGCAGTCCCGCTTTCAGGAGCAATTGGAGTGTTCGAGAACATCCGCGAAGATTGGCGCACCTACGAGCGCGACTGGACACGCCGCGGACTGTGGGTGATGGCGGTCTACCGCTTTGGGAATTGGCGCTACGGGATTCGGAGCCATGCGATTCGGATGCCGTTTTCCTTTGCTTACAAGTTGCTCAAGGTGTTCTCGGAGATTTTGACCGGGATCGAGCTTCCCTGTGAGGTGAAGCTGGGGCGGCGTTTTCGGATCGAACATTTTGGCGGGATCGTTATTAGCGGCGATGCGGTCTTTGGCGACGACTGCATTGTGCGCAACGGCGTGACGGTGGGCTTGCGCCACACCGGCGAGCGCGGCGCGCCGGTGATTGGAGATCGCGCGGATATCGGAGCCGGGGCGAAGATTCTGGGCAGCATCCGCATTGGGGACGATGTGGCGGTGGGCGCGAACGCGGTGGTGATCGCCGATGTGCCATCGAACTCGATCGCGGTCGGGGTGCCCGCGAAGGTGCGTCCAAGGAAGCCTGTGCAAGGCGTTCAGGGTGGCGCGGTTGAGGCTCTTGCCGGTACATTGCCTTCGGCTCAGTAATGATTGGCACGATCGGGCGGCAGTTCGCCCTGCATTCTACATCGACATAGATTCCGATTCCTGCAGTTCCTGCTGCAATCGCTTCGCGAGCCCGAAATTGTACGGTTTCTTGAACATGGAAATGTGATCGCCGGGGACAAAATTCACCTTCACGCCAGCCTGCGCGATGGAGGCCCAGCCCAGAGTCTCGTCGATCTCAGTGAAATTGGGAATATCCGCGGCGCGGAAAAGATTTAGTTTTCCGGGATAAGGCCGGAGGGAAAGATCGTTGAATCCGGACATGGTGGCGAAGACGTTATCGAAAGCGGCCTGGGAAAGCGAAATTCCGAAATGCCGCTTGAGCCACATCATCGTCCGCAGATTGGTGCCATAGAAGGCTTCCACCAGTCCATCCCAATTGCGAATCAAGCCTTCTTTGATATAGGTCACTTTTTCCGGCCAGGAAATGCGTTGCAGCCGGTCGCTATGGAACACGAACTTCTGCACCAGACGCGAAAACCTCTGCCGAACTCCACTGGGCAAAGTAAAGCCGGGGCATTCCGCGTCGAAGAGCGCGACCAGTCCGACTTGGCGGCCCGCTTCGGTGAGATGGCGCGCGATCTCCACGGTGAGAGAACCGGCAGCGCACCATCCTGCCAGGCAGAGCGGGCCCTCGGGACAGACGGCGAGGATCTCCTCTGAGAATTTGCGCACACGTTCTTCCATGCTCATCGGCTCTCGCTCGTCGCCCATTTCGCGGACGCCATAGACTGGCCGGTCCGGTTCCACGATCTCCAGAATGGCGCTGTAGAGCAAATACGACTGGATGAGAAAGATGGGCGCGGAGCTTCCGTAAGGGCGAATGGGCACGATGACGGATGGCGAGACGCCACTGCGAATGACGCGGGCCAGGTCGCTGACCGTGGGAGCGTCGAAAAGAAGCGAAATAGGCAGGCTGACGCCCAATTCGCGTTCGATTCTGGCGAACAATTGAACGGTCAGCAGCGAGTAGCCGCCGTATCGGAAAAAATTGTCGGTGACGCCTATCGAGTCGATCTTGAGCAGATCGCGGAAGATGCGAAGAAGCGTGGTTTCGAGTTGATCTCTGGCCGGTTCGGCTCCGGGGCGGTCGGGCGCGATCTGCCAGGGAACCGCCTCGGGCCGGGGCAGGGCGCGGCGATCGATCTTTCCGCTCCCAGAGAGAGGAAAAGTCTCCATCCCAACCACGAGCGCCGGAAGCATGTATTCCGGCAGGGATTTGGAGGCATACTCGCGCAGGGCCGAGGCGGCCAAAGGGGCGCCGTCGAATATGACGTAAGCGACCAGGCGCGGTTCGCCGGGAATGTCTTCGCGCAAGACAACAACAGCGTCTGAAATGGCTGGATGGGCGCGAAGAATCGACTCAATTTCGCCGAGTTCGATGCGGAAGCCGCGGAGTTTTACCTGATAGTCGAGGCGGCCGAAGAATTCGAGCTGATTTTCATTGACGATGCGCGCCATATCGCCGGTGGCGAAGAGAAGCCTGGGCGATTCGCCTTGGGCGGGAAGAGGTTCGGATGTGAACCTGTCGGGCACAAATCGTTGCTCGTTCAACTCCGGCCGGTTGATGTATCCGGGGCTGACTCCGATGCCGCCGATGTACAGTTCGCCGGCGACGCCGTGGGGGAGGAGATTGCCGGCTTTATCGAGGATGTAAAAGGCGGTGTTGGCGATCGGCGGCCCCAGCGGGACGATGCCGCCTTCCCGGTGAATCTGGATGACGCCCGAGTAGATGGCGGTTTCGGTGGGACCGTAGCAGTTCCAGAGTTCACCGCCGCGCCCGAGCAGATCGTTGGCCAGTTCGCGGGGCAGGGCTTCTCCGCCGGAGATCATTTTCAGGTTGCGTTTGCCGGTCCAGCCGGAGCCGATCATCATGCGCCAGGTCGCGGGAGTGGCCTGCATGAAAGTGATGTCGTGATCCTTGATGAGTTGGGCGAGCCGGTAAGGGTCGAGCGCATCCTTGCGATCGGCAATGACCAGAGTGCCGCCGGAACAGATTGGCAGGAACATGTCCATGGTGGCGATGTCGAAGGAAATGGGCGCTACGGCCAAGGTGCGGTCGGACGAATTGACGCCAGGTTGCCGCCACATGGAGCAGATCAGATTCAGCAGGGCGCGATGGGTGATGCGCACGCCTTTCGGTAGGCCGGTTGAGCCGGAGGTGTAGATGCTGTATGCGAGATCCTCAGGAGCAAGCTCGGCTGGCGCGGCAGGGCTGGGGGCGGTTTGAATCTCCGGCGTTCCGTCGACGATAAGGATAGGCAGGGAGTCGATTTTGAGTGATCGGGAGAGGGAACCGGCAACAGAGCTGTCGGAGAGCAACGCTGCTGGGTTGCATTCCTCCAGAATGCTGCGCAGGCGGCCGCTGGGGTTGTGTGGGTCCAGCGGCACGTAACATGCGCCAGATTTCAGCACGGCGAGCAGAGCCATGGGCAGGTGCGCCGACCGCTCCATGCACACGGCTACGCTACGCCCAGGAGCGGCTCCGACGGATGCAAGATGCATCGCGAGTTCGTCGCTTCGCTCGTCCAGTTCGCGATAGGTGTAGCGGGCGTGGGCGGAGATGACGGCTGTGGCATTCGGACTCCGTTTGGCCTGGAGAGAAAAGCGGCGATGGACGAAGGCTTCTCCGGGGAAATCGACGGAGGTCTCGTTCCACTGGGCGTAGCTGGATTTTGCTTCCTCTTCGTCCCACATGGCCAACTGATTGACGGGGAGATCCGGATCTTGGGCTGCGTTTCCTACCAGGTTGAGCAGGTAACCTAGCCAGTTGCGAAGGGTTTCCTGTCTCCAGAAGCCGTCGGGGCTGCCCAACTCCAACAGACTGCCGTCTTCGCGCACGGTGAATTCCAGGCGGAACTTGTCAGACCCTGAGGGGGCCGAATCGCAGACAAGGAACTTGTAGCGGTAGGCTTCTTCCTGTTGCTGGCCATCGACTTCGCGTGGGGTTCTATTTGCAGTTTGGCCAGCTACGGCGCGGAAGGAACAGTCATCCTCAAGACGGAAATGAGCTACCTCGGCCGGTTCCACGACAATGTCGAGATTTCCCTGACGGGTGAGGCGCAGAAGCAGAGCGGCGAAGCCGGCAAGCAGCAGGCTCTCGATGCGGCAATCCAGTTGGCCCGCAATCCGCTGCAGCGAGTGCAGCGTTTCCGCTGGAATGGCCTGCGATGCTTGAATTTTCGACTCTCCCGGTGACTGCCAATCGGAATCTTGCCCCGGTAGAAAGCGGCTGGAGGGAGCGTCGGAGTTTCGCTTCGAATAAGACGGCGTCAACGGATTTGGATCCTCAAAGTCGTAGTGGCAGACGTGCGAAATGCGGGAAACGAAGTTGGTCGCGGGCAACTCAGAGACATACAATTTGCTTGCTGCGGGGGAGTTTAACTACGTATGCGGAACCTGCTTCAAACTCCTTGAAGTTTACAGGTGGTTGTGTCCGGAGGACTAGAGACCAAGGAAAGTTGAGAGACGGCTACCCAATTCGGGAAAGACTTCCCCGAAGGGTAGATGCGATTTTTTGTTGCCGGGTTGGTTGAAATGGCCTTTGGTAATGTAAATACCTCCCAAGCGGGTACTTTCGCTGACAGAATTACCGTAATCGTAGCGTATTCAGAGCAAAAGGCAAGTGTGCGATTGCTCACCCGATTCCAAAGACGATTCCCATTGAAATTTGAGATGCCGGATTGCGCTTTACAGGCAGCGGAAAAACTCGGTTTTAGGGTCGGTCGGAGATTTGTGTCCGGGTTAAAGGCAATGAAATCAACGCGGCCTTTAGGCGCTGAGGTCGCTTTGCATCAAGTTCGCCCAAATTCTGGAGTTTTCCCGCAGCCTCTTCAGGCCCGGCTTCCCGGCTTCCCGGTTCGTGCCGCACCTTCCGGCTGGCTGCCGGAACGCGACGCCATGCCGCCCATGGCCAGCAGGTAGGGCAGAATCATGGCGCTATTGAGCAGGTCGTCGAATGCGACCATCAGGATGAGCGCGGCGAGCGCCAGCCGGAGTTGGGTGGCTCGGGGGCCAAGGCCATCCGGCGGCGACCACGATGCGCGCATGACCGGTAGAAAGAGGATGGAAGTGAACGCGCCGAGGCCGACAATGCCGTACATGCCGAAGATGAGCAGCCAGAGGCTCCAGGGGCGCGTTTCTCCGTTTCGCCACCAGTTCCATTCGCCTGAGCCGAGGATGGGCGTCTTGAGGGCGACGGCCATGTGTCCCTCATCGCGCGCCAGCCGCCAGACGAGGGAGTGCCGGCCTAGGTCTCCCAGGCCGTCGGCGATGTGCCGAAGAACGGCGTTGTGCTGGGCGAGATAGCGGAGATTGACGCGGCTGCTCATGCGCAGCGCCGCAAAGGCGACCACGCCGAAGACCAGCACCGCGATCAGGATACGCGGAACCAAACGCTTCTTCAGCAGGGTGAGCGGCAGTAGCAAGACGAGCAGGACGATGCTTCCGGCAGACTGGCAAAGCAGCGTAGTGCAGATGAGCGCGGCGGTGGCCCAGCCGATGGGCACGCGAAGGACGCGCGGAGCGAGTTTGCGCACGGCGAGAGAAATGGCGATCAGCGAGGAGGCGGCCATCCAGATGCCGAGTTGATTGCCGTCTTCCAGGAATCCAATGGGGCGAAAGCGGAGGTAGCGTTGCGCGCCCACCCAGCGATAGGGCTGGTATCCATAGAGGAGTGCATATAACTGAGGTCCGGTGAAGAACTCAAGCAGGCAGATGGGGATGTAGCAGAGGCCGGCGGCGACGCAGGCTTTGGCAAAGAGCAGCAGCGACTCCGGCGTGGTGAAGTAGATTCGCCCGAGCAGCCATGGCACTCCCCAGGCAACGGCCTGGTAGCAGGCGCCGGAAATGGCTTCCGGGAATGTCTTCCAGTGCAGGACTGCCGATAGAATCGGAACCGAGCACCAGAGGACCATGGGCAGGTCGCAGAGCCGTGGACGGAAACGCTCGATCTCGGCTCGCTGGAAGAGCAGAATACCGGCCAGCGCAGCCAGGCCAGCAGCCGTGGCCTTGGTGAGAAAGTCGATGCCGGGGAGGCAAACGCCCATCACCCAGTAGGGAAAGTCGCTGTTGCTGGGCGCGTAGGCAGCTCCCGGCAACAGCCCCCAGGCGGCGAAGAAGTTGGCAAGGATTGCGATACGCACCGGGAAGCGCTGGAAGAGCCAGGCGCCGATGGGTATCCAGGCAATCAGCACGGCCAGTGGGATGATCTGCATAGGTTCGCGGAGAGTGCTCCTCGGGCTGATTCAGCTCCCGGCAGGCTACGCGCATCGGCGCGGGATGCGTGGGTGCTCGGCGAGATGAGACGATTGCAGACTGATGATAGCAGCCACATGCACGGGATCGATGGCGGCCACGAAGGAGAAACCATGAACGACGATTTTCCGCCGGCGACGCTGCCCGCCGGGGATGCGATTCATCTCTGGTGGATCGATCTGGATGGTCTGGGCCACGCGGACGAGGCACCCGCGGGATTGTTGTCATCGGAGGAGTTGGAACGCGCCGCGCGGTTCCATTTTGCCCGGGACGCGGGCCGTTACCGGCTTTGCCGGGCGATGTTGCGGCTGGGGCTGGGGTGGTATCTGGGCCGGAATCCGCGCGAACTCACGATACGAGCTGGAAAGTTCGGCAAGCCGTATGTGAGCGACGCAAGTTTGTCTTTCAATGTCGCGCACTCCGCCGGGTTGGGGGCAATCGCTTTTTCGACGCGAGGCGAGGTGGGTATCGACGTGGAAGGCGCGGATCGTTCGATTGAAGTCATGGACATAGCGTCGTCCTACTTCACGGCCCGCGAAACGGCCTCGATTGCCGCGGCTCAAGGGCCGAATCGATTGCGAGCCTTTCTGCGTATCTGGACGCGGAAAGAAGCGGTCTTGAAGGCGGTTGGATGCGGCATTCCGAACCGGTTGAACCAGGTGGACGTGACACGGGAACTCGTGGACTTCGACGGCGAGGCGATCACTCCGGGCGATTATTGGAAGTCCGAATGGCAGGTGCGGGACTTGAAGCCGAGGGAGGGATTTGCGGGAGCCATTGCCGCTGCGCCGGGGGATTGGGCGATCGAGCCTTGGCACGTCACCTGGGAAGATGCGCAATCGCGGCTGCTGGCGTAGCCAACGGGAACGCCAATTTTCCGTCGTGAAACGAAAGTTCCCTCGATACCACCAATGAGTCATAGCGTTCCTTTGAGAAAGGCTCTAGCTTGATTCTCAAAGGCAATCGAACAAGTTGACAATAGAAGCGCGTTGCCGGGAGACGCCGGAATG
>Ga0302325_10013897_pt1 | contig 17146 bp, 14 predicted proteins | sample Palsa_T0_2_FD_201948 | JGI IMG/M metagenome (GOLD analysis project Ga0302325, IMG submission 201948) | Peat permafrost microbial communities from Stordalen Mire near Abisko, Sweden - Palsa_T0_2 | ecosystem: Environmental > Terrestrial > Soil > Palsa > Peat permafrost | place: Sweden: Abisko... | reverse complement strand
GGGCTTCAAGTCCTTATTCGACAACTTGATTTCCAGCTTGCGATAGCTGCCGTCTTTGTTGTCGTTCAACGGAGTGTAGCCAATGGAATATTGACTGCGCATCTCGTCCTGCAATTCCTTGAAGACGACATCCAGCGTATTCTTGCGGTCGACACGATAGACATGGCCGCCAGTCTCGTCGGACATCTGATGCAGCGCCGAATTCCCGCCACCGCCGCCCAGATTGATGGTGCCCCATCCGCCGCCATATGCCCCCGGGTCGGAATACTCGATGCTGTAAATTACCGCGTCCGCCTTCTGGGCTTCCATCACCGCTTCCTTGATCGGCAGACGGCTGCCTTCGTCGACACCATCGGTGATCACCACCAGAACCTTGCGGCCTACTTCGCTGGTCAACTTGTCGTGGGCGGCCAGAAAAACGGCGTCATACAGCACCGTGCCGCGCGGACCTCCGGCGGTGGGAACCGGACCGGGACCAATGCCGCCCACTCCCGAACTGACGCGCAGATCGCGCATCGCCGAAGTTAACAACTTGGCGGAATTGGTGTAATCCTGTAACAATTCGGCCTCTTCGCCGAACGCCAGCAGGAAAGCCTCGTCCTTCTTGCGCAATACCTGGGTGAAAAACTGCGAGGCTGCGTCGCGTTCGATCTGGATCAGATTACGCTGGCTGCCGCTAACGTCGATTAGCAATCCGATGGTGAGCGGAAGGTCCGTTTCCCGCGTGAAATACTTGATCGTCTGGGCTTTGCCGTCCTCGAGGATGGTGAAATCCTTCTGCTCGAGGTTGGGAATCAACGCGCCCTTCTTGTCGCGGACCGAAGTCAGGATGTTGACCACATTCACATCCACCTTAATGGTGGGCAGGTCTTCGATATCGGGCTTCTTCTGCTGTGGAGGGGTCTGTGCCAGGAGCACAGCCCCGAGAGTGACAAAAAGGAGTGGTCGCATGCCGGTACAATGATGACGTATCCGGCGGCAATACTGTTTCAATATGAAAGAAGCCATTCAACACCTCCGGCGCAACGACCCGGTACTCTCCGAAATCATAGAGCGCGTAGGGGATTATGGTATCCAATTTCGCGCTCCCGAGTTCGAAACGCTGGTCAGATCGATTGTATACCAGCAGTTGAGCGGACGTGTAGCCAGTGTGATTTTCGGACGCCTCGCTAAGGCAGCAGGTGGCCGCTTAACCCCGGAAACCATTCTCAAACTGCGTCCGGCGCGGATGCGCAGCCTGGGACTTTCCAAGCAAAAGACGATTTACATCCGCGACCTGGCCCGCCACACCCGCGATGGCAAGGTGGTGTTCGAAGAGTTGGCGGCACTGGAAGACGCCGCCGTGATCGAGCGGCTCACAATCGTCAAGGGGATCGGGGTGTGGACCGCGCACATGTTCCTCATCTTCGCCCTCCGCCGCCCGGACGTGCTGCCTGTCGGAGATCTCGGAGTCCGCAACGCGTTACGGAAAGCCTACGGACTGAAGGAACTCCCTACTCCTGCGGAAATGGCAGCGATGGCCCAGCGGTGGCGTCCCTATTGCAGCGTGGCTGCCTGGTATTTGTGGCGCAGCCTGGACGGCGAAGCGGCGCTCTGATTGGCCATTTTAGTACACAGGCTGTGGAGTGTTTCTACAGCGGGAGTTATAATCGTTAAGATATTGAGATCCGCCGGTCTGTTTTGGCCCGCAGGATTGTCGGTATCAGGAGAGTTAAAGCATGCGCAAATTGAAACTCATTATTCCCGCCAGCCTGGTGCTGGCGGGCTTCGTCGCGAGCACGGCAACATCCTACGGCACGCCTGCGTATCTGACAAAGGAAAAGAAGAACAACCCGAACATCACCAGCTGCACGTCTTGCCACATCAAGGTGGGCGCTGCGGCCGATATGAAGAAGGATCCGAATCTGAACGACGTGGGCACGTGCTATTCCAAGAACGATCATTCCTTGGCGAAGTGCAACGTCCCTGCTAAGAAGTAACCTGACGCGCCCGGGATGCGGACCCGCCGCCCGTCCGCAAACCGCTGTTCCTGCTCAGAACACGCCCGGGCCTCGCTTCTCTCTTTTCCTGCTGGAAACTCGTCGTGCAACAATGGCCACAGAACTATGCTGGCCGACCTTCGTTTCGTCCTCCGCACCTTTCGACGCAGCCCTGGATTGATCGCCGCCGCCATTCTGGCGACTGCCTTGGGCGTAGGCGCCAATACCGCGATCTTCAGCGTGATTCAAACCGTCTTGTTGCGCCCCTTGCCGTACCGCGATTCGGCCAGGCTGGTGATGATCTGGGAGAAGAATCCCATTTTTAAGGGCTTTCTTGCCGAAAGGTTGCCGGTAGCGGGCCGCAATTACGTGGAATGGAAGCGCCAGGCGCACTCCTTCAGCGGGATGGCGGCCATGCAGGAAGCCCACTTCGATCTGACCGGCACGGACAAGCCGGAAGATCTCGCGGCCGTCCGGGTCACTCCCGATTTCATCCCTTTGCTGGGGCGAAGTCCGCTCCAAGGCCGCCTGTTCTCGCCCGACGAAGCGGTCCCCGGTAAAGATCGGGTGGTGCTGTTGAGCTACGCGTTTTTCCTGCGCCGTTTCGCCGCCGACCCGCAGACGGTGGGACGCGATATCGATCTCAATGGCAAAGGCTACACCGTCATCGGCATTCTGCCTCCCGATTTCCACCTTCCCGCCCTGTTTCAGGGTATGGACGTCCGGCGGCCGGATGTCTGGCTACCGATGAGCGATGTCTTTACCGCCGGCGATCGGGACAATCGCGTCAACTATGTGATCGCACGTCTGCGCGACGGCGTAGCGGCCGGTCCGGCGCGCGCCGAAATGGCGGTGATCGCGCGCGGGCTGGAGCAACAGAATCCCAAACTGAATACCGGCTTTAGCGCCAGCTTGTTCCCGTTGTCGGAGGAGGATGTGAGTCCGGCAACAGGGCGCACCGTGTTGGCGCTGCAGGTAGCGGTGGGATTCGTACTGCTGATTGCCTGCGCCAATGTGGCCAATCTGCTGCTGGCACGGGCAGCGGGCCGCGGCCGCGAAATGGCCATCCGCGCGGCGATGGGCGCTACTCGTGGACGGCTGGCGCGGCAGGCACTGGGAGAGAGTCTGCTGCTGAGTCTGGCTGGAGGCGCTCTGGGCTTGGTGCTGGCGATGGGCGCGATGGCGGGCATCAAGGCTCTGGCGCCCGAGGACAATTATCACTTCCACGAAGTGGGATTGAACTGGACGGTGATGGCATTCGGGATCGCTGTAGCGGCGGCGAGCGGTGTTTTCTTCGGACTGGTTCCGGCGCTGACCGCTTCCGCCGCTAACTTGCGGGAAAGCCTGGCACAGGACGGGCGCGCGGGAATCGGACGCGGCGCGCAGCGGCTGCGCAACTCGCTGGTAGTCGCCGAAGTTGCGCTGGCGCTGGTGCTGTTGTCGGGCGCCGGGCTGATGCTGCGCAGCCTGGTGAACGTGATGGACGTCTCCACCGGCTTGCAGCCCGACCATGTGCTCTCGATGCACCTGCGCCTACCCGACGATCGATATTCAAAGGACGAACAGGTGACGGCGTTCACGGGACGGCTGATCGACGGGGTCTCGCACTTGGGCGGCGTGGAATCGGTGGGGATCGCGAGTGGACTGCCCCTGATGGACAACCTCTCGGTGACCACATTCCGGGTGGTGGGAGAGCCCGAACCGCCGGCGAACCAGACGCCCGAAACCGATACCAAGATGGTGAGCGAGGATTACTTTCGCGCCGTGGGAACACCGATTCTGCGCGGCCGCGGCTTCACCCGGCAGCAGGCCGAAGAGCCGCAGACCAAGGTAGTGATCCTGACGCAATCGCTCGCCCGCCAGATTTTCCCGCGCGGCGATGCGCTGGGTCGCTCCCTGAAATTAGGCGGGAATGCGAATGCGATTCCGGTGACGGTGATCGGCATCGTGCCCGATACCCATGAAATGGGTCTCGACTCGCCGCCGCGGCCGGAGATGTTCCTGCCCACGCGGAATATTGCGCAGATGGCGCTGCTGATCCGCACCGCGGGCGATCCGCTGGCGCTGGCCGGTGGCATCCGCGCCGCGGTTTCGGCTATCGACAAGGATCAGCCGGTAGTGGATTTGAAGCCGTTGGCCGAGCACCTGCACGGGACCATGCAACAACGCCGCTTCGACACGCTGCTGTTTGGCGGCTTCGCCGCGCTGGCGCTCCTGCTGGCGGCGGTGGGACTATACGGCGTGCTGTCGTATTCGGTGACGCTGCGCACGCGGGAGATCGGCGTGCGCATGGCACTGGGAGCACAAGGCGGCGACGTGATCCGATTGATCCTGGTGCATGGACTGCGCATGACACTGGCCGGCGCCGTGCTGGGCGGACTCGGCGCGCTGGCGCTGACCCAGCTGATGCAGAGCCTGGTATTCGGCATGAGCGCCGCCGATCCGCTGACCTTCGCGGCCGCTGCCCTGGCGCTGCTGCTGGTCGCCGCGGTGGCCAGCTATGTTCCCGCGCGCAGAGCCAGCCGGATGGATCCCAGCCGGGCTTTGCGCCTGGGGTAACGGCCTAAAGGAAGTGCGGCTTGACGCGTAGCCGTCTGGGTTACGGTTCGAGAAGAGAGGTAGACGGCTGTGGAACCGGAGTCGATGAGCGGAACGCCGAGCCCGCATTCAGCGGAGCTGCCATGCGCAATCGCCATCCGGAGTTGTCGCCTTCAGATATTGATGAAGACGCTCTCTCTGCGGTTTGCGCGTCAGCAGGCGACCGTCACCCTCCGCTCTCCGGAAAAAGGTCAGGGCTTGGCTCGACCGGCCAGCGGCCTATCTGGCATAGTTCCGCCACGCCGCGCTGAAGTGAAACCTCCCACGCGAAACGATCTATCGGAATCACGCCTGGTTTAGCGCACGGCGGCCCATGGACCGGCTCCGGGAGCGTAAGTTCACCGCCCTCGATATCGCCCCCGCCGTGGCTTATCCGCCTCCACCGGCGCTGCCACTGCCGCAGCCGGCACTAGCGCCGGGTTCCAGGAAAGAATCTGCGCGCGCAGTTCGCTATGCAGCCCGAGAGCGAGCAAGAGCGGCGCCAGATACGGCACGACGTTGACATTCAGATACTCCGCCGCGCCCCACAGAGTAACAGCCGGCTCGCCCGATACCAGCTTCATATTGGTCTCGATACTGTATGCCGTATAGAACAGTAGCGAGATCACTGCCAGAATCCACAGCAGCGCCGTCCCTCCCGCCAGCACCTGCCAGAACTGCCGCGACTTGGGGGCGGCCAGCACCAACGCCCAAAACAGCGGAAAGCTGAGGGTGAAGAAAGTCGGAATTGTCTCGGCGACTGCCAGCTTGAAAGAACGCACTTTTACCGGTGGCGCCCCCGGAGCGCGGCCGAAGGTCCGCTGCACCGCGTCCTGCTTCGCCACGAACTCCGGGATAGGCGCCCGCAGAATCCACCCGCTGGGATCCACGGTAACGCTGGCGATGCTTCCTCCCGGCAGCAGGTGCAGCGCCAACTCGGCGGACAGCCGCAGTCCCGCCAGTATAGGAGTCGGAAGCAGCCACCACCATACAGCCAGCAGTGCGATCAGCAGCGAGGAGCCGCGCAGCAGGAACCGCAACTGCGGGCTAGCGGGCGATGGCATTGGCAATGGACCCGGACTTACGCACGAAGTACGCCCATGTCCAGAAGATCACGAGCGTGTCCAGCATCATCAGGCTTTCCCACAGGTAGAGGTGGGCGAAGTCGAACCAGGCGCGGCTATACTGACCCACGTAAAACAAACTGATGAAGCGCAGCAGATTCACCAGATGAATCGCTGCCGTGCCGGCGGCCAGCCCTTTGGCCTTTTGCATCCAGGGTGCCGGGAACGCCAGCACCGCGGCCCACAGCAGGATGGTGACGTGGGCGCCGTTGCAGCCATAAGCCATCTGAATGGCGAAACTGGTGACCGGATTCTGCAGCAGGTCTCCCACGGCCATGGCGTGGCCGCCGAACAGGCGGATCAGTGCGGCCGAGACCACCACCAGGCCGGTAGTGAACCGGGTCACGGCGGGTTGCGTGAATGGCGCCAGCAGCAGCCCGAATAACACCGCCAGGCTGATACCGAAGAGCAGCAGAAAGCGGCCCATGCGCATCTGTGCGCCGGGAGTGCCTGGTGGGGTTTGCGGAGTCCGCGTCCGCGGGGTCGATGAGGCTTTGGCCATCGGGTACTCCGCTATTTTTACATTTTCGGCGCGTCTCCGTCTGCCAGGCCAGGCCGGCGAATGGCCAGCGAGTACTACCATGCCTTCTGCGGAATGTCGCCCTTATAAGACCCTGTCGCGGTAAAATAACAGACACCATGCGAACGCTTTGTGTATTGCTATTGACCTTCTCGGCCTTCGCCGCCGACACGGTCCTGCGCATCGATGGTGTGGGACGCGACGGCGTCGCCCGCCCGCCGCTGCAAATTTCCCTGGCCGATTTGCAAGCCATGCCGCGTATGACCTTGCAGGCCAAAACCCACGACGGCAAAGATCATACCTTCGAAGGTGTCGCTCTGTCCGAACTGCTGCACCGCGCCGGATTGCCGCAAGGGGACGACGTCCGTGGACCGGCGCTCGCGCGCTACCTGCTGGTGACCGCGCACGATGGATACCGCGCCGTCTTCTCGCTGCCCGAGCTTGACCCTGCGTTTTCCGATACGCGCGCGCTGGTGGCCGACCACATGGATGGCCAGCTGCTTACCCCGCGTGACGGCCCACTCCGCCTGGTGCTGCCCGCCGAGAAGCGCGAAGCCCGGTGGGTTCGCATGGTGGAGCATATCGAACTCCTGGCTGCGCCCGATCCGGTCCGCTAGTGAAGGGCATCACAAACACCACCCTTAACGGTAGGGAGTTCGATTAGTGTGCGCCACTGCACCGCCTTGAGCTGTCGTGCCCGGCACATCAAAAGCAACCGACTCCCTCACGGTCGCGGCTGCGCTGGAAGTTGCAGGTTACTGAACTGATGACAACTGCGCAATCGGAGCCCCGAGCGTTAAGCGAGCGTGTTGCCTTTCGCCGATTGACTCACAACTTCTCAGTGAGCCGGCGGCGCGTTCGTCTGGAAATATTTCTTGTAGGCCGCAATCCAATCGGTGGAGATGTCTCGCTGTGCCTCTGCCAGGGCGAGATCCCCGCGGCAGACCATATCGCGCAGGCGATCCTCCAGTTCGTCTTTCACGCGCGCGTTCCACGCGGTTGACCGGTAGGATTGCGGCCATAGGTTGCGAATGTCGTCGGCTCCTCCCAACGCGGGCGTAATCAGGTAGTCCACCTCGTAGGCTCGCGGATCGGCGTTGGCAATTCCGTATACCTCGAACACCCTGCGGCGCATTTCCGCCGTCACCACCTGGTTCTTCGGCAATTCCGCGCGGCACACCTGGTCGCGGTCCACTGCGCGCGCCAACCCTGGAGTGAGGCGCCGGCTGGGTGCGTACACCGCGACGTCGCGATGCTGCCAGCGGATCTGGTAGACGTTCAGCAGGACCAGAGCGCATGCCAGCGTGAGCGCGCCCGCCACCGCCGCACGCCACCCCACGATACTCGCCGGAAATAGCCGTAGCCATGCGGGCCGTCCGTCAGGATGCGCCTGCGCGAGTGCTGCCAACTGAGTCCGCAATCGCGCCCGCGGCGCCACCGCTGCGGGCAGCGAAGGGTCCAACTGCCCATGGTATGCCCGGACAAAGGCGGCCACGGCGCTTTCCATCTCCCCCAGGCGCACCCGGCACGTCCAACAGGCGGCGGTGTGGTCCCGGATCTCGGCGGCGCGCACCGCGGAAAGCTCTCCATCGGCGGCCAGCAGCAGTTCTTCGTCCGATAGATGAGCGTCTCTGTCCCGCATAGTTCACCGTGCCGCCGCGCGGGAAATACGCGCCAGCGATCGGGTCAAAGAGAGCGACACTGCTCCCAGCGACATCGTCAGTACGTCCGCAATCTCGCGATAACGCAATCCTTCAGCCCGTAGCGTAAGGCACCTCCGATCCTGTTCCGGAAGGGCTCGCAGCACGGCCTGCAGACGCTGCTGGGTCTCTCCCGATAACATCTGCTCCTCCGGATCCGGCCCGGGGTCCTGCATCCACTCTCCCGCTTCCGGCTCCGCGCATTTCCCGCGTAGCGTTTGATAGCGGCGCCGCAACCCCAGGTTGTGGGCAACCCGGAACAGCCACCCGCGCAAATTGGAGCGCGGCCCTCCGCGGTGGAGATGTTGAAACAACGCCAGAAAAACTTCCTGCACTACCTCTTCGCCATCCGCCACACTGAGCCCAAAGCTCAGCAGATAGCGCAGCAGCGGCTCGCGGAAACGGTCGAAATGACCCACTACTTCCGCTTCGAGGGGAGTTGCCTGGCTTTCAGCCCGTGTGACAGGCGAATCGGCCAAACCGCTAGATGGGGTACGCATCGATCTATCCGAATGTATCGTCCCCGGCGCCTCCACCGCAAACCCTCTCCGATGAAATTCCGCCAGAGGCTCGCCTGTTCGGACTCTTTTAGCAACTTATGTGAAATTGCAGTCTTATGGTCTGAAAGGGCTACCCTGGACGGGAACTTTTTAGGACGAAAGCGGAATAAAATACGAAGTGCCAAGAACGAATCCTGGGGGCAAAGGGAGCCCATGCTGCAAACCAAAGATTCGGTCGACTTGCGAACAAGGTTGACCGAAGATCATTTAGAATCCAGAAGATCGATTGCCCGCTTGAGGGCCAGATTGGAAGCTGTGTCGGTGGCGTTGGATCTGGCCGCGGCGCATATCGATTTCGCCATCCGAGGGATCGAGCACCCCGGGCAGGAGGACGCCTTCCGCGCCATTCCGTCCCCCGAAACGCTGCTCTCCGTATGCGCGGAATATCGCGCCGAAGTGCGGCACGCCCTGGAACTTGCGGCTGACCTGGCGGCCATCGGCGAACACTCCGGCCCCAACCGTCTGTAATCGTACCGAAACATAAGGCGGCTAGAATTTACGGATCGCTCCTATGAGAATCCGCCGCCTGCTCGCGCTCCTTGCATTATCGGTCTGTCTCGGCGCCGCCGCTGACTTGCGGATCTACGCCATCGACGTGGAGGGTGGCAAATCCACCTTATTCGTCTCGCCCACGGATCAATCCATGCTCGTCGATACCGGTTATGACGGGTTCAAGAGCGATCAGATCCCCATCGCCGGGTTTCAGGTAGTGGTAGTAGCTGCCGACGGCCAGGCGCTCGAAAAACCGCTGCCCGGCGCGGGCCAGCCGAATCCGCAATGCGCCAGCAATCGGTCGATCGCGCCCGACACGGGAGAGAACGCCCATTCCATCGGCATGTGGATGGCCTACGGCGATTTTCACCTGGTCGACTTGGGGGACTTGTATTGGAACCAGGAGCACGATCTGGCATTTCCCCTAAACAAGCTCGGCAAGGTGGATGTTTACCTAACTACCCACCACGGCAAGAAGACCTCCGGATCGCCGCAGATGGTTTGGGCCCTGGCGCCCAAGGTTGCCGCCATGAATAACGGCCCCAGCACCGGCGGTTCCTCACAAGCCTGGCAGACCATCCACGATTCGCCCGGCTTCGTGGACTTATGGCAGTTACACTATGCCACGGGCAACGATGCGGCGCATAACGTGGACGAAAGATTCATCGCCAACACCAAGGAAGACGGCGAAGGTAAGTGAATTAAGATCACGGCGCATCAGGACGGCAGCTTCACAGTAACTAATGGCCGTAATCAGTTCGAGAAGACTTACACTAAGTAGACCGACTCCCTTACGGTCGCGGCTCCGATAAGCGCGCTCTGGTCAGAGCCCCGAGCGTAAGCGAGTGGGTTTGCATTAAGTTACTTCTTAGTCTCATTAATCCGCGACCGCTGGATAGCCTCGTCGAGCGCGGACACCAGTTCCGGCGCTGCCATCTGACTGAGCTTTTCGCGCGCGGCATTGACTTCATCCTTGCGTTTCAGCTTCAGATACGTTAGCCCCAGATTGTACTCGGAGTTGGCATCCGCGGGATTCAATTCCACCGCCTTCAACTGATTGGCCAACGCCTCTTCGAAGTTTCCTTCCGAGAACAGGAGCAATCCCACGCTGTTATACGCCCACGACATGCGGGCCGGAGGTTTCGGCGGCATCTTAGCGAAGCCGCGGGCGAAGTAATCGCGGGCATTGGCCGCATCGCCTTTACGGCGATAGAGATTGGCCAGCAGTAAGTAGCCTTCGTAATCGTCGGGATTCAGTCCGACATACTCGTTCATCAGGTCGAAAGCCCGCGGCAGACGGTCGAGAGCCGCATTGTTGGTGTAGAGAGTAACCAGTTCGAAGCGTAGTTCGCGATCCTTGGCATCCAAGGTTTCCGCTCGTTCCAGATAGTCGGCTGCATCCGCGTCCTTGTCACGTTTCAGCGCATCCTCTCCCAGCAGCCGAAGTAATTCCAGGTTGTTGGGATCGCCCGGCAGTAGTTCCCCGGCATACCGCAGCGCGTCGTCCGTTCGCCTAGTCTTGACCGCGACGTGGAACAGCATCGTCTTGACCTCGCGATTGTCCGGCTCCGCCTTGAGAACGATTTCGAGCGCAGGACGCGCGTGCTCCATGTCGGCGGTCTTGAAGTAGGCGCGCGCCAGCCGCATCTTCATCGCCGTAGTCGCCTGAGGCGACTTCGATGCCGCGGCGTAGTAGGGAATCGCCTCAGGAAGATTGCCTTCCTGTTCCGCGATTTGCCCCACCCTGTCCTGGATCTCGAAGAGACCGGGCTTGGCGTCCAATACCAGGATGTATTGCTCCTTGGCGTCTTTGGCCCTCTTGCCGTCATAAAGCAGATTGGCCAGCGTCATGCGTGCCGTGAAGTTGCTCCTGTTATGCTGCAGCACCGCCCGATAGTATCGCTCCGCGTGCGCCGTATCGCCGGTGTGGGTGAATGCCTGCACCATCCAATCGGTGGCTTGCTCGTCGGCGGCGTGCTCCAGCGAGTCGTATTCCAATGCCTGGATGGTCTCCGGCCACTTGCCGATCTTCACGTAGCTCCCCGCCAACTCCCTGGAGATCTCCCAGTTGCCGGGGTGGAGACGCGCCGCATGCTGCAGATAGGGGATAGCAGCGGCGGTTTGCCCTTGTGCCAGTTCCATCAGCCCCATTTCAGAGTTGGCCTCGAAATTGTCTGGCGACAGGGCCAACACCTTCTTGTACGCCTGATCCACTGACGGCCACTGCCCGGTAGCGGCATCCAGCTCCGCCAGTGCCATGAGAGCCCCGATATCGTCCGGGTGCGCCGCCAACACCGCGCTTAGAATGGACGAAGCCTGCGCTTTGCCGGTTTTCACGTACGCATCCGCCAGAGCATCCTGCACAGCCAGGCTGGCCGGGTTCTTCTTGCGGAGCTTCTCCAGGGTGTCTATTTCCAGCGCCGCATCGCCCAGACGTTCTGCCGCCCGCGCCAGCAGAATCGCCGCCGTTTCCTCGTCGCCCGGCGCGGCCAGCATGTACTGTTCCAGCGCTGTGCGTGCCTTGGCAAAATCCCCCATCTCCAGGTAGCAGCGGCCCATCAGTAAAGAGGCCCGCGGTGTGCCTTTCGACTGGCTCAACAGCCGGACGGCCTCGGGGCAATTCCCCGCCCGGTACATCTCCGATCCCTGGCGAAAAGCCGCGTCCGGCGCCTGCGTTTGCGCGCGCGCAGCCAGGCAGATCGCGGCGAACATCACCACGCCGGGAGTTGAATTGCAGGCCACGGATCATTTTACCCCGCCAAGGCATCGGCAGGATCGATTTCCCCCGCCCACTGTGTTCGGAAAGAAACCGAAGTTATCTTTCGTTTTTTCCGCTTGGCGTTCTCCGCGTTCTTAGCGAGAGATTGGTTTTTGAGCTGTTGTATACTCAAGCCAAGTCCGGCAGCGCCGTGCAACCCGCAAATCGTGATGTGCTATACATTTAAGTCGCTGATCGCTCTCGCAATCGCCGTCGCGCCATGCGCTTTTCCACAGGCCGGACTCATCGGCCAGAAGTCCCCGGATGGCCAGATTCGTTTCCAGGCCATCGAAGAGCTACAGATCGAAGGCAGCCACCGCGTCCGCCTGATGCCCATCGCCACGCAGCACATCACGCCCGACGACGCCAAGCACTTTCCGCAAAAGGAACTCTCCCAGATCGGTACCCTCCGCACGGATTCCAACCACCAGTTGGTCCGCGTTGACGATTCCGGACGTCCCACAGACCTCGTTCTACCCGATAACTTCGCCCCCAAGTCCCCCGTCGACCCCGCCGCGGCCCAGGGCCGTCTGGCCATACAGACATTTCAATCGAAAAAGTCGAAAACCGGGGAACTCATCGCGCCCGAGCAGTTTTTCGTCTTCGTGGCCGGCGCCGAGCCCGACCGCCTAGCGCTGAATCTGGTCAACCGCAGCGCCTTTTTCGCGAGCCTGGACGAGCAACTCGCAGCCATGGAAGGCTTCGTGGCGTCCTTCCCGGATTCTCCCCTGAAAGCCGATTTCCGCGCCCAACTGCAGGAACGCATCGCCGGCGGCCTCTCCGCTTTCGACAACCACGGGCCGTACGGCGATCTTTTACTCAGTCGCCGCTATACCGAACTCGCCCGCCGGGCGTTCCCTGAAGATCCCGCGCTCGGTCAATTGTCCACCCAGGTGTTGACCCTCATCCGGACCCTAGAAGCCTCCCGCATCAAGCTGCAATCCCTGGCCGCCAGCGGCGAATGGGACCTCCTGGTCGACGCTTATCTCCCTTTCGAACACTACCAATGGTCCTTTCCCGAGATCATGGCGCTCCGTCAGACGGCTCTAGAGGAAAGCGCCCACCTGCACGCCCATCGGGGAGTCCTGCTGGCCGAGCGGCAGGCGAACACCGAAGCTCTCCAGGAATTGACTCGCGCCCGGCAGCGCGACCCCGACAATCGCGAAATCGCCAAGGAGCTCGCGACCACCAGCCTTGTCGCCTCTCTGGCCGAAGCCAAGGGTGCCAAGCCCCACACCTTGCCCGCCGGGTCGCCCCAAGACCTGAGTTTCAAGCGCAGTTTGCACGATGCCGAACGCGCCATCCAGGATAAGGATTACCCCAAGGCCGACGCCGCCCTCCAGGAAGCGCGGGCGGAAAACAAAGACGCCCCGGAGCTTCTGGTGATCCAAGCCAGACTCCTGGCGGCCCGCGACCGCCATTCCGAAGCCCTGCCCCTGCTGGATGCCTACGACCGCGCGGTGTCAGACCCCGCCGCCCGTGAGTTGGGCAATAGCGCCCGTAACGACATCCTCTACGACATGGAGACGAAGCGGACCGCCTTCCGTCAGCAACTCCTGCGCCTGCAACATGATGGCGATTACACCAAACTGCGTGCCACCGCCGCGCAGGCGTTGGCGCTCGACCCCGAGGACGACGATTTCCTCTTCTATAGCGGCGCCACTGCCGCCCTGTTCCGCGATTCGGTCGCCAAAGAGCGGCTGGACCGGTACCTGGCGAAATCCAACTCCCTGCGCGGCGACCTGCTGACACGCGACCGCGCCTACCGCATCCGCGCTCTGCTCAATTCGCCCAAACCAGTAACGCCTGCCGGTACCCCCAACTGGCTCTCCGGATGGCCCGTCGCGGACGGTATTTACTATTGCCCTCTGAGCGCTGCGTTTCAACTGCCCATCGATGGCATCACCGGTTATAAGCTCAAAATGGCCTTCCAGTGGGACCGCAACCGGCTCAACGCCATCGCCACCACTTTCGACGACGAAAAGGGCTCGCTGAATTACCGTTCGCTCGGCGGCGCGGGCGATTCGCAGGGCAATTTCTTCTTTGGCTACCTGGGTACCGACCCTCAGGTACAAGTGGCCTCCACCCACCAGTTCGACAGCCCAATCGGCCTGCCCGAATTGCGGGTGGCCCACGACGCTGCCACTCCGCCGCACCTGGTGGATGAACATGGCCTGCCGCGCCTCCTGCTGCGCGAGTCTCCGCAGTTCGACGCCGCGGTGCTGACTGCCCTCGAAGGACCGCTGGCTACCGGAATCGCCGGCAATTCCTTCTTCAATCCCTTTATCTGGGACGGGCTGCACTACTTCAGCCTGTCGTACGATTCCCAGGGCCGCCTGGCAAGCGCCCGCGAATGGAATGCCGACAACCTGGTGCGCTTCACCTGGTCGGGCGATCGCTTGACCGAGATCCAGGCGTTTCGTAAGGAATCGCCCGTCCCTTACTATCAACGGACTATAAGCTATTCTGGAGCCATGATCGTTGGTGAGTCATATTCCCTCGGGACTAAGACCGGTCAGATCAAATACGTGTATTCTGGAAAGGTCCTCCAACAGGTGAAAGTAGAGGACGGTGGCGTGCACGACGGCAAGACGTGGACCGTACGGATGCATTGAACCTCATGGGTGATACCATAACCCAGATCGGGCGGTACGAAATCTCCCGGCAACTCGTAGATACCGCATTAGCTTCGGTCTATGACGCGTTCGACCCGGTGGAGCGGAAGTCCGTGGCTATTCGCATTCCGCGCACCAAACAGATACGCGGCTCAGGATTTTCACCGGGCCTGAAGCATCCCGGTCTCATGACCGTGCTGAGTTACGAGGAAAGCAAGGGAGAAACGTTTCTGGTTTTGGAGCCTTTCGAAGGGGAACCGCTCGACAGTCAGATCCCAGCGGGGGAGAAGATGGATCCGGCCGAGGCCCTGGCGTTGCTCCGCCAGCTTGCCAGCGCGCTGGATTATTCTCACGCCCACGGCTCTATCCATGGCAGTCTCCACCCGTCGGCCATCCTCTTGAACGAGCAGCGGCAGATCAAAGTACTCGATTTGGGCACCACCGATCCAACCGGCCGCCAAGTCTCGGCGGAGAAGCTGCTGCGCGCGGTCCATTATCTCTCTCCGGAATGTATCCGCGACCAGGCCATGGATGGCCGCAGCGATCAGTTTTCCCTGGCGGTGCTGGCCCATCGCATGCTCACCGGAGAATTGCCGTTTCCCGGCACACCTCTGGGGGTGATGTTCCGCATCGCCTACCAGGGCCTGGAACGGGACGCCATCCGCGAGCTGCCTCCCGCCGCGCAAACCGTATTCCAGCGGTCGCTCTCCAAATCGCCGTCCGAACGATATGCCAACTGCTGCGAGATGGTCGACAAGTTGGAGAACGCGCTGATCCGGCGTCCAGTAGCGGCCACCCGCCTGGCCGACGCGTCGCAATTCGCTGCTCCGCCAGCGGTAGCTGCGGCGCCGGCCGGACCCTCCTGGGTGGCGCGCCATGTATCGGGCGAGGCAGTCAAGTATTTCGGCATCACATTCGCCGTGGTAGGGCTGATTTTGGCGGGCGTGTTCTATTTGCTGTTGCCCAAGCCGCCCCGGCCGGTCCCCGTGGTAGCCGCTCCGGCGGCGGTATCCCAGCCCGTTCCGCCTCCCGCCGCTGCCCCTCCAGTAGCTCCGCCGGCGCACGCCGCCAAGGCCCGGCCGAAGCCCAAAGTCGCGAGGAAGGTAACCGAACCGGAAGTGGAACTCAAGCCGGTGGAACCGAAAATCATCCGGCAATAAATGGCGGAACGTTTGGGAGCAAGTTCTATGGAGCGAATATTGATCCGGCACCTCAGCGGCGCCCGGGCCGGGCAGGTGGATGAGTTTCCGGCGGACGAAACCAGCGAAATCCTGGTGGGGCGCGATCCCGACGCCTCCGTCTGTTTCGACCCCAGCCGGGAGGATCTGGTCAGCCGTCACCACGTCAAGATTGTGCGCGACCCCGAAGCTCCCAGCGAGTTTGCCGTAGTCGACCTGCAAAGCCGTAACGGCACCTTCCTGAATCGCCAGCGGGTCTACGCGCCCGCCCGCCTGGTGCACAACGATGTGGTGCAACTCGGTCCGGCTGGCCCCGAATTCCGCTTCGAACTGGATCCGCCGCCGGTCTCCAGCACCCGGCCCCATCCCGAAGTCTCCAGCCGCGGCGCCGGATCTCTCATGCTGGCGCCAATATTGGATCCCGACGCGGTCACCGGAGCGCCGCGCCCTATCGGCCGGGCTACCGTCGAGCGCATGCTGGGCGACACCTTCACCAAGGTCAAACATGAGTCGGATAAAGCGGTCTGGGTGGGCGCTGCGGCTCTCACCGCCATCCTGATGGCCAGCGGCTTGGCGTACCTGTATATGCACCAGAACGCCGTGGACGCAAATTTGCAAGCCCAGCAGACCCAGCAGGTGATCCAGCAGGTGGGTCAGGACGCCAAAAAGGCTCCCGAACTGGCGGAAGCCATGCGGCAGGAGGTTTCCCGCCTCAACGACCAGATGAAGATCTCCGATGAGCGTGCCGCCGAACAGCTGAAACAGTTGTCGCGGCAGATGGCGGAGCAGGAGGCGGTCACCAAACAGGCAGTTCGCGAGATGCAGAATCGTCCGCAGAATCTGGAGCCGATGCCCGCCCAGCCGGCGCCGGAAACCCCGTCGTCCACGCCGGTGGAGCCGCCCGTACGGACTTCGGTGCAGCAGGCCAGTTACGAAACCACCGTCCATCAGGGTGTGGACATGCTCCGCAATGGCGATCCCGATGGAGCCTTCAAACTGGCGCAGCAGCTCATCCAGTCGGAACCGAACCGCTGGGAAGCCTATAGCCTCGCCGGGTCGGTCGCCAAGCTGCAAAATCATCCTTCTCAGGCCAAAACGTTGTTCGAACGAGCTCTCTCTTTGGCCCCTGACGACGTCAAGCCGATTCTGCAGCAAGCCCTGCAGGAAATCGCTCGCGGAGGCCAGTAAGTTGGAGTAGCTTCGAAACCTGACCATGGGAATGTTCCAGCGAGTGCGCAATCTGTGGGATCGAAATCCTCGCCCCGCCGTCGACCCTGTCCGCCCGCCACACTTTGCCAAGGCGAAGCGCGCCGTCATCGAGATCCGCGCTTCCGTGGCCACCAGCACCGGGTTCGTGCGCACGGAGAACCAGGATGCCGCCATCTTCTCCCGGCCCGCCGATGACCGCGCTCTGGCGACCCACGGCGTGATCGCCCTGGTTGCCGATGGGATGGGCGGCTGCAAAGGCGGGGAGATTGCCAGTGCCCTCGCTTGCGACAAGATTCCCAAGACCTATTTCGGCGGAAACGGCCCCGCTCCCGCAGCCTTACGGCGAGCGCTCGAAGCCGCCAATCTGGAAATATACCAGGCCGCGCAGGCCCAGCCGGAATTGCGTGGCATGGGCACTACCGCGGTGGCAGTTG
>Ga0302325_10013896_pt1 | contig 17147 bp, 16 predicted proteins | sample Palsa_T0_2_FD_201948 | JGI IMG/M metagenome (GOLD analysis project Ga0302325, IMG submission 201948) | Peat permafrost microbial communities from Stordalen Mire near Abisko, Sweden - Palsa_T0_2 | ecosystem: Environmental > Terrestrial > Soil > Palsa > Peat permafrost | place: Sweden: Abisko... | reverse complement strand
GGGATTCGTTCTTCCAGCGGCTAAATCTGTTCCAAGTTCCGCCAGAATGGTCTGAGCCGTCATGATGTCAATGCCATCGATGCTGGTCAGGTTCACTCCGCAGACGCGCTTCAACTCAGCCTGCAAGTCGAATCTCGGCGCGTTCCCGTCCGCGCGGGATTTCTTCCGCTTCTGCTTCCGTTTTGCCGATTCTCCGAGGGGAGCTTCGGCCTGAACTTCGGTTGTCTTTACCTCACGCTGCGGGAGTGCTGCCAACAGCGTTTGGAGACGTTGGTCACACTCGGCGATCTGATTCTGTATGAAGTCATAAGCATCGACTGCCTGTTTGAGTTCAAAGAGCATGTCGGCCCGCCAGTTTCCTTCGAGACTGCGCGCAATTTCTTCTTCAGTGGCCTTGATCCGCCGATCGCGAAGTTTTGCAAGCTTCCATGGGTCACGTTCTCCATTCAGGATCGCGCGGATAATCGCCTGCCCTGTCGCACCGCTGATATCGCTGATCGCATTCGACAACTGCACGTTCATCACAGTCATTGTTTTCTGCATGTGCAGTACCGCGCGTCCGGCTTCCTTCACATGACGATCACGCAGGCGCCACAAACTACGCAGCGCGCGGATTTCTTCTGGTGGGTGAAATGAATCCCGCAACAAGCCATAGGTGTGCAACTTCAACAGCCATTGGCTTTCCTGTACATCGCTCTTGCGTCCGGGCAGGTTCTTAGTGTGGCGCGCGTTGGTCAGGCAGACCCTGAACTTCCGCGCTTCCAGAGTGTCATACAGTGCCATCCAATACACGCCCGTGGACTGCATCACCACCATCTCGACGCCACACTCCCTGAGCCAGTCGGCCATCCGCTCCAGATCCGCCGTCCAACTGCCGAACTCCCGAACGGGTTGCGGATCGCAGCCCGGCGCCACCGCCACATAATGGCTCTCATTGCCCACGTCAATGCCTGCCACGTTGCGGTTTACGATCTCCAGCCCAGGGTCTTCGGCGGTGAGCTTTCTTGCCAGTTCCTTGCGTTGTTGGCGATTGTGGCAGCCACTGCTCAAGCGCTCGAAAGTAGATTGTTTCCGGTTTGCCATGTCACACCCTCCTTGCCATTGAGTTGACCGGGCAGGCTCGGTAGACGATCTTACACAAACTCTCCAACGGGGTCGGTTCCGGCCTATTTCAAGGACGGCTCGCCACCAATCACTGGATCGCCAATACCGAAGTCATGCTGAGCGGCGGGCACAAAGGCACCAAGGTAATCTCGACCATAGCTTGCCCACCCGGTCACTACCGAATGTGACACGTGGCTCACCGTTTACACAAAGTTTCAGTAGTCACTGGACCGCGCCAAAAGGCGCAGTCCCAAGCTGAGCGGAGGGAAGCGACGAAGCGGCCGGACAAGAAAGGGAAACCGTTGGCTACGCCGCGCTCTGGTGCAGTCAGCATGGGCCGTCTCCCACAAGAGCAATTGTTTCCTGACCGCTCAGTTTTTCCGCCGCGCCGCCCGACAGGGAGAAAAGAAGGCCATCGTCGCCACCGCGCACCAGATCCTGGTCATCGCCTATCACATTCTGCGCGACCAAACTGTTAATCGCGAGAAGGGTGGAAGTTACTTTGACCAACTCGATCCGGAACGAACCAAACGGAAGTTGATAGCGAGATTGGAGCGACTCGGCATGGAAGTGGTCGTGCGATCGTCATCTTCGGCCGGCCCTCCCGCGCTGCAAACTACGACCCAACCAGTTCGCCGGCGCGGCCCGCCCCTGTAAATGCGCCGAACGCGGAATCGATTGTAAACACGGCTGATACTAATCGAGGTTTTCGAACGACCGTATTTACGACAACATCATCGGAAACTCGATGGGCAGCTCTAGGTGGCGCCCGTAGCGAACGCGTTGGCATCGACCGACGACAGCACGCCGACGCAACCCCTACCTGTCCGTCGACCTTCCCAAGTCCCGACCAACCTGACCGCACAAACCGCTAGCTGTAGCGCTGTCATCGAGCGTAAAACGTCAGCCCGTTTCGGCACCGGCTTTGGCGCGGCTTTTTCCCCTGACAAGCAGCAGCGCTTTTTCTATGTGCCTGACGGAACGAACAAAGAAAGTGCAGATTGTGGCTGGTTAGTCCTTCCAGACCGTTTCTTTATCCGGCGCCGATGGCACGTGGAAGAACTCCAGGAACTTGCGATGGCGGACGGGCAGCGCCTCACGTGGGGACGAGGCGGGCGCGATCGACTGAGCCAAAGCCATGATGCTTTGGCCCAGACTGGATCGATGAGATACCGCGACGCCGCTGAGAATTGCTCCTTGGACGGCCGCATAATCGTTGGAGAACTGCTGCGCGACCGGGATTCCACCAGCTGCGCCGCTTCGCCCTCCGAGAGACCGTGGTGCCATTGATTCTTTCGATTTAGCAACAAGCTAACCTTGTCGGCCAAGCCCAGATCCTTGAAGTGCTTGAGCCGGTCCGCGGCCATGTGCAGCGAGACCAGTTCGGGCGTGGTTACCAAGAAAATGCGGCGGGCCTCTTGCAAGACCTGAATAGTGAAGGGATCTAAGCTGCTGGCCAGGTCGGCGCAGATGGTGTCATATTGAGAACGTGCGAAACTGAGCACGATTTCGAAGCTTGCCGCGGTAAGGGTGGCTGGTGGGGTGAGTTCGCCAGCGTGCAACTGGCGCTGACGGCAAGGGTGGAAGTACCAACGCCGGGCTTGGCTGGGAAGAACGCATAAAGATCGCCCCGGGGTGCTAGGGGTGCCGGATGTTTGGCCAACTGCTGCGCAATGGAAGCGAGGGCTTCGGCAAGCTTTTCGTGGGTGATGGGTGACGACAGAAATTCGCGCAGCCCCAAGTGCATCAGTTTGGGGATAAGGAGGAGGGGATTCGCGTCCCGCGCCACGCTGATGATGGGAATCCCTGGCATACGCTCGTCGAGAGCGGCAACCAGCCCTTGGAGCTGCACGAAATCCTGGGCTGAGATAAGCACGAAGTCCGGCCTGCGTGAGCGGACGATTCGGAGGAAATCGTTGGGCTCTGGATAAAGGCCCAGTTCGCGGACGACCTCGATTTCCGGGAACTTAGCTAGCGCTGTTAGCAGATCCTGACGGAGATGCGGGTCCGGTACTACGAGGATTGTGCGCATTGGGATTACCTAACTACTCATCGGATGCAATCGGGTGGTTCAGTATTAGAAATTTATCCGGTCGTTTTATTACGGTCTCGGGCAGTTTTGTTGGGGGCACGGAAATTGGCCGGAAAGAGACGTATGATGACGGCATCAATCAGTGGTCTTTGGGGGCCAGCTCTGAGGCAAGGATAATCGGCTCTGCGCAGGAATCTGACGAAGTGCCCAATTGGCGGGGGGTTCAGAATTTCGCCCCTTCCGGTGAATTCGACGGTGCGCCGGTCCGGCAGGAATGCCGGTTTTGCGGAGGGGCCTCTCTGAAACTCGGCGGGGAGCGGACTGCCCGGAAGTCGTACAAGGCCCAGATTTCATAGAACACCTTGAATCCAGGACGTTTGAGGCCTGTCCATGGCCATCTCAGATATGTCGTGCGGCGGCGTCATCGGTGTTGAAGCGAGCCACCCCAAGCAGCGATTGCCGTTTTCACTTGTCGGAGTTGGCTTCGGTGAGCCAAGCCGAGCCAGGGTCGCCGTAGCTTCAGATGTGCACTGTCCGTGCAGGCGGATTTTCCTTAGGAAGCCTATAAACATTGATTGTCACGCAGTTGCGGGAGTCACAGCCGTTCGTGGCTCCGGAAACGTGTCTTTGCAGAACCTCAATAAAACCGGGGATCCCATCAGATTCCTGCGCAGAACCGGATAATCATTGCATATTCCAAAGCTCTCTGGCGAGCGAGTGGAATCGAAAATGTGGTTATTGTCACTTGGAGATCGATTTGCCCCCATTTCGCGAGTTGGCTTTAAAAAGCGTTCTCGGCTATGTATCGAGCCGTAGGGAGTTGGTGTGACAATGTTGCTACATAATTGTCGTACGTTTCAACAAAATCGGAACAACTTCCATCCTGCTGTTCCCTCAGGAAAAGCGTCAATCGCTGCCCAACACCAATAGGGTGGGCCCGCCTCCTCCTGCGCCACGGAAGTCCGTAGGGCATCGGTGCAGTTGGCATTGACTTCTCATGTATGTACCTTTTGATGCAGCTCACACTTTCTGGGCGCCAGCCGATGAGTGGGTTGTGAGCTTGCAGCCGGTCCTCCAATCGGCGCTTTTGCTGGCGATGCTATCGACAGCCGCCGCGCCGCTGTTCGCTCAAGCGAATAGCAAGGACGAAATCATTCAAACGCTGCTCGACCGGGTGAATGCGCTGGAGCGAGAAGTAGCAGAACTACAGGAAGTGCAGATTCAGCAAGCGGCAGCCCCCCGATCCTTGGTGCCCCCAGCTGCGCCGATAACAACAAGCCGAATCGCAACTTGCAATGCCTACGAAGAAGGCTGGCGAGAGCACCAGCACCGCCGCCAATGCGGACGCTTCTACGCAGATCGGGGCCTCCCCTCCGGGGGACAATGCCAGCCGGTTCAATTTCCATGGCTATGCCGACGCGGGATTCCAAAGAAACGTGGATGGGAACACCAAGAAGTTCGAACTGGGGGAAATCGATCTGTTTGGCACCGAGCGGCTCTCACCGCATTGGACGGCGCTGATGGAACTAGTCTTCGAAACCGACAACCAGACTCTGGTGGCGCAGGTTCCGGTTAATGTGGAGCGGCTCCTGCTCCAGTACCGGGGAAACGATTTCTTCAACGCGGATATCGGCTCTTATCGGACAGCCATCGGATATTACAGCACCGCCTACCTGCGCGGCTCTTGGTTGCAGACCGCCATCAGCCGTCCTAAGATGTTCGCCTTCGAAGACGACGGAGGGTTCCTGCCGCTGCACGCGGTGGGTGTCAGCTTGAACGGAAGAATACCGTCCGGAGAATTGAATCTTCACTACGTCGTGGAAGGGGGAAGTTCAAGGAACTATGGCAATACAGCGGGGCTTGCTCTGAACGAGTCGTTCAACCGCGCAATCAATGTGGCCATCTATTCCCAGCCGCGGGCCATTCCGGGGCTGGAGATCGGATTGTCAACTTATCACGACTTGTTCTCGCCCGCAGCCGGATTCGCGCTGGACCGTTCGGTATGGATGCTTCACTTTGTCTATGTGAGGGGGCGGGTGGAATTCCTGAACGAAGGCATGCTGATCGGACTGAAGGATGGATACCTAGGCTCAGGAACTGGTCTAGGATTCTACAGCCAGCTTGCGTACCGCATCGCATCGTCCTGGAAGCCGTATGCCCGCGTGGAGTATCTCAACGTGTATGGAACCGGGATAGAGAGCACAGCGAAAGCCCGCCCATTTGAGCCCTGGAAAACGGTGTATACGGGGGGAGTCCGGTATGAGCTGACCGACAGCATAGCGCTGAAAGTTGAGTTGGGCCGGGAGGCCGATTATCTGCGACCAATCTACATCTCAGCGGCGGTGCAGTTGGCATTCACTTTTTGACCTATGGGGCGAACCCTTCAATTGATGGCGGTTGCACTGATGGCAGCGCCCACGCTGCATTATGCCGCGGAGCCGGCGCGGACGTTCGCGGCAGTGGTACATCAGTCCAATCCGACGCACAATTTGCGGTTCGCCGATCTGCTCTCCCTGTTTGAGGGCGCGATCCGGGAGTGGCCCAATGGCTCAGGAGTGGTGTTGGTGGAGCGGGACCCGGGATCGGCTCCATTCCAATACTTGATGGGCCGCCTGCTAAACACAACGCCGGGCGAGTACAAGCGGCGATTGCAGAACATCGAGTACCGGGGTGAGACCCCCGTATCCATCAAGATCCTGAACAGCGACGCGGCGGCCTGCCAGTTTGTGTTCAACGTGCCGTCGTCCATCGCGGTTGTTGAGACCGGGTCGCTCGCGTCGCCGGGCTGCGCTGGAATCCAGGTGTTGCAAATCGATGGTAAGTTGCCGGGCGAAAAAGGTTACCGTCTGAAATGAAGCTTTGGTTCGGGACAGTCTTGATGACCGTGTTCATAGTGGGCGCGATCCTGGGCTCACTTCTTGGAGCGCGGGCGCTGCACGAGGCCTTGACCCGCACCCGGGACTTGTATCGAGTGGATACGGCCGGCTCACAGATCGAAGGCGACCTGGAGTACGAGACGCAGGAAAGCCGGCGGGCTTTTCTCTACGCGCTGGCGGTAACGGATCCAAACGACCAACTGCCGTTTGTGTTGGCGGCGCGTCAAGCGAGCCAGGGTGTGGATCAGATATCGAACCGGCTGCGAGGGCTCGGCGTCTCGGAGATCACCCGAGACGTGGAGGATTTCGATCACGCCTGGAACCAATACGGCCAGGTGCGCGATGAGGTCATGGCGCTGATCCTGGAGGGGCACTCGGCGGCAGCTTTGCGGGTGGAGTCAGGTCGCGGACAAAGAACGTTCGCTTCGGCGCTGGTTAGCTTGCACGCGCTCAAGTCCGGGCTCGCGGTTCGCGCTCGGACTGACTCGTTACGGGTGAATGCGACCTTGCAGCGTAGCATTGCCGGATTAGCCGCCTCTGCTCTTTCCACTCTCCTGATTCTTGGTCTGCTCGTCAAAGCCAACCGATCGAGGCGGCAGGCGCTGGAGTCGCTCGCCGCTACCAATGCGGACCTAACTGAGGCCAAAGAGCTCGAAAGGGCGCGCGCGTCAATTCTCGAGATGGTGAGCAGGCGCGAGCCGTTGTTGCGAACGCTCGAAAAGGTCGTTGCGCTGGCGCCGAGGATCGACTCGGAGGTAGGAGCGGCGGTATGGACGGGAAACGCAGGCGAAGCGCACCTTCAGGTGGTAGCCAATTTACCGCAAGAGCTGTCAAAAGCGTTGAAGCTGTACGCGCCACCTCCGTCCGGTCCCGCTCCCGCCGGCTTGGAGGAATTCAACCGCTACAGCGGTGGCCTGGCGGCGACCCTTGGATTTGAGGCCAGCCCTCCGAAAGAGTTGCGGGAAGCGTCGGGCGAACGCATCGGATTGCTGCAAATGTTCGGGCCGGCTGGGCGCACAGTCCGGTGGCAAGCGATGCTCGATCAAATGGCGCAGCTGGCCTCGGTGGCGATCGAGAATTGTCTGCTCTACGATCGGCTGGCGTTTCAGGCGCAGCACGACACGCTCACTGGATTGCCAAACCGGCTGCTTTTCCAGGATCGCGTTCAGCAGGCCACCCGAGTCGCCCGGCGACACGGCAAAAAGGCCGCGGTGATCTGGGTCGATCTGGACAAATACAAGCAGATCAACGATACGTTGGGGCATCGTGTGGGCGACGAAGTGCTTTGCGAAGTGACGCGACGGCTGCAAAACTGCTTACGGCAAAGCGATTCGGTGGCGCGCGTAGGCGGCGACGAATTTACTGTCCTGGCGCAGGACCTCGCCCAGCCGGCGGATGCCGAGCGTGTGGCTGCAACAATCCTCTCCACGTTTGCGCTTCCGTTCCATCTTGCTGCACACCAAACCACCCTCACCGCCAGCCTGGGCATCAGCATGTTTCCCGACCATGGTGAAGATCCAATCACGCTGCTGCGCAATGCCGATATGGCCATGTACAGCGCCAAACGAGCGGGCGGCGGAACGTTTCGGATGTTCCGTTCGGCTCTGAGCGAGTCGATGGACCGGCGGGTGTTGCTCGAGCGCGAGCTGAAGACCGCGCTTGAACACAACGAGCTACGGCTCGAATACCAGCCGCTGATCGACCGGAACGGGCATTTGGATGGCGTGGAAGCTCTATTGCGTTGGAAAAATCCCGCAGCCGGACAGGTATCGCCAGCGGAGTTTATTCCAATCGCGGAGGAAACCGGGCTGATATGGGCCATCGGGGAATGGGTAACTCGGACCGCTTGCCGCGACGCTGCTCGCTGGCTGCAGCAAGGATACGACGTACCCCACATCATGGTGAACGTGTCCGCTTTGCAATTCGTAGACGGCAAATTAACCGGCCTGGTAGAGCAAATATTGCGGGAATGCGGTCTTCCTGCCTCCCGGCTGGAACTGGAGATCACGGAAACGGCGTTCATGGACAACCTGGAGCGCGTGATCGGGCAGATCAAGTTGCTGCGGCAGCTGGGCGTGCGTTTCGCGATCGATGATTTTGGCACCGGCTACTCCTCGCTCAACCATCTCCAGAATCTTCCGGTAGACTGCGTTAAGATCGATCGTTCCTTCATCAAGGACCTCCAGCCGGGGGCCGAGGAGGGCACGGCGCTGGTACGCGGCATTATCGCCTTAGCCCACAACCTGGGCCTCCAGGTAGTAGCCGAAGGCGTCGAAAGTGCCCATCAACTGGCGCTGCTCAACACACTAGGCTGCGACATCATCCAGGGCTTCTACCTGCATCGGCCCATGCCGGTGGAGGCGCTAGAAGAACTGTTGCGAGCAAAGCGTAAGGGCACAGCTCTCGCCAAGGATGTGCCAGAGAGCCAACTAACACATACCGGGGCATGACGCGCGGGCTCCAGAACTTGTGCGGTGCCCGCAGCCGAAGATCGACATCCACTGCCAACGTGGCTGCGCGGTCGCGCGCCCGCTGGCTCAAGTCGCCTTCTGACAATGCCTGCAGCCGCCAGGCGATCCGTCGAAACAGGTGGGCTTGATTGGATGATTTCGATTCCTCGCCGAACAGCTCCAAATACCTCGCTCGGAGTGCCTTGGTCTTCTGGCACCGCAACTGTTCGATCTCTTTCCGTACCTCGTCGTTCATGGGTTCTCCTCTTGCCGCCAGCGGTCGTTCCGCTCCCGGCGTTTACCTCACTGTCCATGAACGCTCGATGGCCGGGCGAAACGCAAGTCGGAGATACGCCGGACGATGACGCTAAATGAAGGCGGCGGAACGCAAAAATAACGAGGGTCGGGCCCGCTCCCGGTGTTACGTCGTGTCTAGGTGCACCCGATCTTACCATCGGCGGGTGGAAGGCGTTTCGTTAGCCAGCGCACCGCAATCTGTCTGGGGGGCCGAAGATCCGCGGAAACGATCTCGCCACCGCCAGAGGGCCAACGGGGCTAGCGATTTTCGGCGAGCGTAACAAGCAGAAAGCAAAACGTACGCGGCTCCCCACAAATTCTTGCGCCGGGAAAAATTCGAAAATAGAGACCGCCATGGAGTCGTGGCCGACTTTCGGATGCTGAACGCTTATAGGCCAATGTCTCCGGGTCACGCAGTTAATTGAGTGGGTCCCCAGCGAGCTAGGATTTTTGTCCGTCTGGGGAGAGTTTTTACCCACCCGATACATAAGGAAGTCGAAGGGGAAAAACTCGGCCTGTTTTGGCGCGTTTTGAAGGGTTTTGGCGGTTGTCGGTGCAACCGTTAAGCGCTTTGTTCCCTGTGGTTCATAGCCACATTTTGGACCGCGCGCGGTGGCTCCGAACAGGGTCTAACGGGCCGGAATAAACGACTTCAAAGTACACCTAAAGTACATCAAAGTACATCCCGGTAGCGTCCAAGAATTGGATCTGTCTGACTTTCGGTCGATTCGACGCTATCTGCTAGTCGGGCAGGCTGGTATGCTGGCCAAATGCGTCCGGGCTTCGATCCGCTTCGACTTCTACTCATTTCGATTGCTGGCTGGCTAGGGCAGCAGCAACGCGACGTTATTGACTATCTCCAAGAGGAGAATCGAATTCTGCGGCAGCAGCTGGGAAACAAACGGCTCCGCTTCAGGGACGACCAGCGTCGGCGCCTAGCAGCCAAAGCCAAGAAGCTCGGTCGACGGATCCTGGGAGAAGTGGCGAGCATTGTCACACCAGACACGCTGATGACGTGGCATCGGAAGTTGATTGCCCGTAAATACGATGGCAGTAAGCAACGCGGCCCTGGACGACCGGCGACCCCAGCGAAGATCCAGGCTCTGGTGGTCCGCATGGCGACGGAGAACCGGGATTGGGGCTATCGCCGGATACAAGGGGCACTGGCCAATCTACGCCATGAGTTGGCGCGGGGGACGATTGCAAACATTCTCAAAGCGCATGGTCTGGAGCCGGCGCCAGAACGGAGCCGGAAGACTACGTGGAAGGAGTTTCTACTCCGACATTGGGAAGTGCTCGTTGCAGCGGACTTCTTCACAATTGAGGTATGGACGCGGAAAGGATTGACCCGGTTCGTGGTGTTATTTGTGATCGAGTTGTCGACGCGGCGGGTAGAAATCTGCGGAATGGCATCCCAGGTGAATGGATTGTGGATGGCACAGGTGGCTCGCAATCTCAGCGACGACACGGACGGGTTCTTGAAAGGGAAGCGATACCTGATTCATGACCGCGACCCGTTATACACCGCGGAGTTTCTTGGGGCGCTTGGCGCCACCGGGATAAAGAGCGTGAAGCTTCCGCCCCGTTCTCCGAATCTCAACGCCCACGCAGAACGCTTCGTACGGACGATCAAAGAATCGTGTTTGGACCGAATGATCTTATTTGGAGAAGGCTCGCTGCACAAGGCCATTCATGAATTCATGGCGCATTATCATCTTGAGAGGAATCACCAGGGTATCGGGAACCGGCTGATCACGCCGCAAGAGCCTCGCCTCCGGGGCAGTGGTGCGATCCGTCGTCGACCGCGATTGGGCGGAATGCTGAATTACTATTATCGTCAGGCTGCATGAGCACGCCCGATGCACGCAGTGGATGCGATTAACCGATCAGCGGTCGTAGTGACGCCGTCGCAGACGTTTTTGGATTGGCTGCATCGAGCAGATCCGACTAGTGCCAACGTGAGCTTGGCGGATCTGCGGGAAGAGCCAACAATCTATTTGCTACCGGAGTACGATACCGAAGCAGAGGCGCGCGAGCATCTCAGGGCCTGCTGCAGCCTGATCTTTGAAGAACAGCTCGATGGCTGGTATCGTGTGCCGTCAACCTGGCCGGTGGACCGGACCTTCGGCGTCTTCTGTCGCTGGTTTGAGTTCAGCTTTCATTCGGTATTACTCGACCTCTGCAACAATCCGCTGAAAAGCGACGAACCATGAAATCAGCCAGGCAGACCCGCGGCCAAAGACGTCTAGTGCCGTGACCGCATAAATAGTTGGAGATTGAGCGAAGATCTGGCATACTTGGGTATGCCACGATCGAAGTCGACCGTAAGCCTGACCGCAGGGGAGCGCGGCGATTTGAGGGAATTACTCAAAAAGGGTGTTCTTCCGGTGCGGACGGTGATCCGAGCTTTGGTGCTGCTGCGGCTGGACGAGGGAGTTTCCACGCCGCAAGCCGGAGCAATGTTCGAGTTGTCCGATGAAGGAGTGCGTAAGATCGCGTTGCGCTATCGGGAGGGTGGGCTCGAAGCCGCCGTGTACGAGGGTGCACGACCCGGCAAGCAACCGGCGCTGGATGACGCTCAACAACAGAAGGTAGTGGCCTTGGCTTGCGGCCCTCCACCTCCCGGACAAGCACGCTGGACGGTGCGCGTGTTGGCCGCGGAAGCCAAGAAACGCAAAATCGTAACCGGCATCGGTCGGGAAGCCATTCGAATCGCACTCCAACACCACGACCTCAAACCGTGGCGGGAAAAAAATGTGGTGCGTGGCAGAAGTGAATGAGGCCTACCTGGAACAGTTGGAAGAAGTGCTGGAAATTTACGAAAAGCCCTATAATCCGCTGGAACCAGTCGTCTGTCTGGATGAGAAACCCGTTGTTCTGCACCGCGACTTGCGCTCGCCCACCCAGGCGCAACCACAACAACCGGCCAAGCGCGACCACGAATATAAACGTTGTGGAACGGCCAACGTCTTCTGCGCCGTGGAACCGCTTGCCGGGCGCCACTTTACGTGGCCCACGCCGAACCGTTCCGGCCGGCAGTTCGCCAAGATGCTTCAGCGCATCGATAAGGCCTATCCAAACGCACGCACTATTCATCTGGTCCTGGACAACCTGAGCACGCATGCTCGCAGTTCTTTGGTGGGTTATTTCGGACCGCTGCGGGCCGATGAATTGTGGAACCGGTTCACGATCCACTACACGCCCAAGCACGCCAGTTGGCTCAATCAGGCGGAAATCGAGATCAGCATCTTTGCCCGCCAATGCCTGGGTTCCCGACGCCTGCCATCGCTGCCCGCTTTACGAGCACAAGCCAACGCCTGGAATCGCGCCGTGAATCGCCAACGCTTGAAAATCAACTGGACCTTCTCCCGCCTCGACGCCGCTAATGTGTTCCACCCCCAGCTCCAACTATTCAAGCGGTCGCGGCACTAGAACGGGATCCCACGCGGACGGGCGCAGTTCTTCAGGGTGCCACCGGCTTTGAGTGGCGCTCTCATTTTCTTACAGTCGGGGGTGTAGCTTGACGATTTCGAACTGATCGCTCCGATACAACGATTCCCGCTTCAACCGTCTGAGCACCTCTAGTTGCGGCCGGTACCTGTTCTGATCGATCTGATTACGATATATTGCGCTATCGAGGTAAAGAAGGTTGAGGTGCTCGTGCCGCGCCACCAGTTCTGCGATCAATTGGTCGTTGACGCGAGTTAACTCGATAACGTTCACAGTCGGCGGACCGTACATTTGGAGCACGAGCGGCTCCAGCGTGACCACATAAGTATCCGACGAACCCATGGCTGTAGCAATTTGTGACGCGACCACCGATGGTTCGACTCGCGTGCGCTGTTCTTCGCTCGTCAACTCATCGCGAAGAGCGGTTGTGTATACGTAGGCGATCGCCCCATGGATAACCAAAGCGACAGTCACGCCCGCCGACCTCCACCGCATCCTATTTCTGACGCCCCGGCATCGCCGGACCACATACGCTAGCCCCGTGCCCGCCAACAGAGACCACATCGTCATGAAGTTCATCGAGTACCGCAAGGCATCAGATGGTGCCACGTCACCATAGTTGACCTGGTAGAAGCTCCGCACGTGCGATACGTAAAGACCGAGGTAGGCGATGATCACCAACAACGGATACAAGGCCCGGTAATCGCAACGGCGAATCAGGAAGACCCCCACGAGTACCCATACGAGTCCCAGGCAATACCAGGACGTGACGCCAAATGAGCTGAGAAATACTGGAAGGAAGCTGCGCACTTGCTCCAGACCGAACGGGATGCGATGGAATTCCGCTGTCTCATTGAGGAAGACCTCACCGAATCGCAACGGTACCGCTGCAAATGCAATCGCGATGACGCTCCCGAGCGACGCTGCCCCAACCCGGCACCACGTAGTTTTCAGATCGCAGCTCGCCGCAACGCGGACGATCGAAACGAGAGGGAGCACGAAGGCAAGAACGAGATTCTCACGCTTCACCAAAATAGCGAATAGGAGAGCGGCGCACCAGGTGTACAGAGCCGCGACACTCGCTACGCTGGACTTTTCTGTAGGCCGGAAATACAAAAAGCGAAGGTACGCACAGAACCCGACCGTGACGCACATGTTGGAGACCGGTTCAGCATACGCAGCGATGCCGTGGACGGCAAACACGGGCGTCATCGCAAACACAGCAGCACTAACAATCCCGACAAGTTCGTCACCGGACAGCATCCGCGCAATCAGAAATATCATGACGACCGTCGCACAAGCTGCCGCGATCCCAACCAGCGCCGCTATCGCCGGTTGATAGCCAAGCACTCTTGCCGCCAGACTCACTACGTAGGGACTCCCAATGTAGTGGCCGGAATACGTCGTCGCCGATTGACACGTCCGAAGACTCCCAACATCGCAGACCGTTGTCAGATAGTTCGCCGTGCTCTGGGCGACGTGAGTTCCTTCGACTAGCTGTCGAGCGGCGACCGTGTACACGTACGCATCTTCATACTCCATCCCCAGAAAGAACACCCTGCCCGTGGGGAAACGCCATACGAGCGTCACGAGAATCACGAGCAGTAGGTAACGCGAGTTTCGCCGAATCGGCTCACGAACATGCCGATCCGTCCCGGCCATCAGCGCGCCAGCAACCACCAACCCCCAAAAGAGGCACCGTGCCACCACCAACGGACTGAATCCTAAGGGAACGTTGCCCATGTTCGTTTGCGCTGATCCACCAATCTGCGGTCTCAGGCGACTAGCGACGGCGGAGCTGGTGGAGGAAGGGCCTTGATGTGGGGGCTGTGGAGTCGCTCCGCGGACTGGAAGAGTCCGCCACACTGTTCCAGCACGCCGCACCTCTCGCATTCCTGGAAAAAGACATTCTTCCAGTCAGAAATGGACTTTCGCGCGAACTTCCACAGCGACGGGCGCAACAGGCAAAATGGCAAGTTGTACAGCGAGACATTCATGCCCCGAACGCTGAGTGTTTCCACTGCCTGTTCCAGTTCACCCTGGTATTCCGTGGGATCGATCCAGAGTTTCTCTTTGTTGCGGGGAGTGTAGCCTGTTGGCTCTAGTCCCATCAAGGCAACGTGTGTCACAAAGGGTAAGTTGCGATAGATGTATTCGGCGAGTTGCGGCAATCGCGGCACGGAGATCTTGTGCAGTACCACGCGTATCTCGATTGGTTGCCCCCACCGTGCGAGTTGGTGCAGGCCGAGGACGGTCTGGTCAAATGCGTGCTTCGCTTGCACGACGTAATCATGGATGATGGGATCATCCGCGTAGAGTGGAATCCCGAGCACCAAGTTCGGGTTATGAACTTCACAAAAGCTCCGGGTGAACGCTGGCCATGCGAACAAGCGACCGTTGGTCAGCATATGAACGCGGGTGTCAGGGCAATCGTCCTTGAGCCTGGTGAGGAGGGTCAGGAGTTTGGCTCCCAAGAGCGTTGGCTCGCCGCCCGTGATCCCGAGGTATTCCGGGCCGGGAGCAATTAAACGCAGCAGTTCCAGATTGATCGCGAGAAAATGATCGGTATCGTCCCGGTCCTTCGGTGGCTGGCTGCACATCAAGCAGTTACTACTACACCGCTCGGTAACGAAGAGCGAATTGTGTGACGAGTCAGGACGATATATGGTGCGCACAAAGCTGGACGTCGGTTGGATTGCAACAATGTCATTGTCACGGAGGTGGTCGTTGTCCCGGAGGGAATGGATCATCGGCACCAGCGCATCTGACAGGGAAGTCTCGGTTGGCTTGAGCGGCGTCAACACGGCCCGATAGCCGCTCAATTCTTCTGATGTTGCGGGCTGGGTCACCACATAAATCCGTTCGCGGCGCTCCTCCTCAGCAACGCCCAGCCGCGTAATTCTCCCGACCACAGGACTGGTCACGCCAACCGGAATGCCAGCGGTCGTCAAGCGCACGTCGGCACCTCCGCAAGCATGTCGGTGTGCCCCTGGTCGCGAATCCACGTGAAGAACGTCCGCAGCAAGTCGCGGTCGTCCTCAGCGATGAACCGAAACAGGTGCTTGATAATCTCCATATTCTTGAAGCAGAATCCGCTCGTGGGGCGATGGCCAAAGAGGTCACCCTGTGTCGCGTGATGAAAGACGGGATCAGCGCCGCAATACGGTTGGAGTGCACAATCCGCGCAGCCCGGAAGCGCCTCGTTGCAGGAGGCGGACAAGAGTCGCTGCATGGCGGTCCCAGTCAGGATCGTCCGGTAATCGTCAGTCATCACGTTGCCGAGGCGAAATGATTCATCGTTCATTTCAGCAAGCATCCGCGACTCGTCGCTTGCGTATACTGCGCCGTTGTAGTTGTACACAAGCACACCCGTGCCGGAGCCCGTGGGACTCTGAAGGTCGACGTACCCCGTTGGGTACGGCGTCAGAATCTTGGTGAGGATGATCTTTGCGTACACCTCCTGCATGTTCACGCCCTGTCGGTTTAGGTCAAGGATGTACGCCAGGCCTTTTTTATAGAAGTCTAAGAAGCGCGCCATTTCGTAGCCCGTACGGTGTTTACTTTTGACCGCGAATCCGTAAGGGCTAATGGGACGAAGGAAGATGGAATGAAATTCCTGCCTGCGGTACTCGTCAATGATCTCGATCGGGTAGTCAAGGCTTCTGCGCGTCGTGGTCATGACCGCCGCGACGTTCTGCGAGCCAATGACCTCGCGCGCCCGGTTGATACCCTCGATCGTGAGCTCGTAGCTGTTATTGCCGGGTCGCGGCCGATTCGCATTGTGAAGGAACGCGGGACCATCCAGGGACGTGGAGAGCTTGATGTTCTCATCGCGACAGTACGCGAGGACATCGTGGCTGGCGAATGCAAGGTTGGGACAAATCACGATTTGCAGATTCTTGTCGTGCTGCGCGGCAAGCTCTTTGGCGCGGGCGACAGTATACTTGATCGTCTCGAAGGCGAGCAGGGGCTCCCCGCCCTGGAACTCCAAGGTCAAATCCTTTGCCGGAACACGCATCATCAGTTGCAGCGCCCGCTCTGCGATCTCGGGACTCATGTCGTAGAGCGTTCGGTCAGCCGTTTGTCGTGAGACTTGGCAATAGTGGCAAGAGTGGTCACAACGCAACGTCACCACAAAAATGTGGAGCTTGGCGAACCCGTTGAGAAAGCTCTTCTTCGTCCGATACTTCGTCGCTAGGACATCAAGCAGGAGGGCGGAATCAGTATCGTAAATGACCTGTTTGGATTTAAGGGTCTTATAGAGTGTTGACCCCGGTTCGAGCCGATTGTGGACGAGAGTGTCCGTGGTGCCCGTCGGGACAATCGCGTACTCCCCGACGTCAGTGACGAGCAGTTCGCGGTCGTGATCGAGCCGGAGGAATCGAAACGGCAGCAGCGCATGCCCCGCTTTGCCGCTCTGGTACGTCTCGATCGTGTAGAACTGCCGCATCGTATCTCACCGGAGGAGTTCTTGCGCGGACCGGGCGAGAGCGTAATTCAGAAATTCGTCAGTGACGTGCGGTCGCGTGGCAGTGATGCACAGGAGATGGGCGTCCGTTCCCGAGGTGAACGACGCCGTGCAAATGTTCGCAAACGCCTCCTTGGTCTGCTGGAGCGCATCGGAGGTGTAGATGCGCCGTGTCAGCGTGATGGTGCTCGTCACCATGGCTCCGCGTTGATCCCAATGAGATCGGCGTTCTGCTGATCCGCGACGGGGTCGTTCGGCGTGCCAGGCGGAGGATCTTCCAGGACTCCTGACTCAGCGACCGCCTTCATCACCAGCAATTCGCGAATCTTGCCGGTGCGCTGTTCGATGCCCTCACGGAGTTGATTATCCAGGAGGGCGTTCCCGAACTCACCCGCGACCTCGCTGATCACCGCTTGATGCGGGGATTCCAGTGTCGCGGGCTTTGTCTTTAGGTGCAGGCGCAGCGTCTG
>Ga0302325_10013894_pt1 | contig 17148 bp, 14 predicted proteins | sample Palsa_T0_2_FD_201948 | JGI IMG/M metagenome (GOLD analysis project Ga0302325, IMG submission 201948) | Peat permafrost microbial communities from Stordalen Mire near Abisko, Sweden - Palsa_T0_2 | ecosystem: Environmental > Terrestrial > Soil > Palsa > Peat permafrost | place: Sweden: Abisko... | reverse complement strand
ACGCGCTTAAAGTGCTGAAATCGGCTGTCCTCATAGCAAAGACGCCGGAACAGGTCGCCTCCGTCCAAGATCGCATTCAACAGATAGAGCAGTTTCAGGAGGCCATGGCGCGAAGCCGCCAGGAACAGAGTGAGATCGCTGCCCAGACCATATCAACCACTGTTACCGATACGCGAGTATTCACCGTCACAAGCAGCGACGGCCGTAAATTCGACATCAAGCCTGACACAACGCAGAATGGCCCTAAGTATCCGACCGAAGCGCTCACAGGCCCGCATCATACGGCAAGGGGCGTCCTCCGGAGCGTGCAGTGTTCCTATCCATCTATCCTCACACTCCAGGTCGAACAGCCCGGCAAGACTGCGCCTGTCTCTCTTTACCGCAATGATTTCTATCAGATCGATTTCACAGTTACGAACTTCACTCCGAAGAGCAATATCAATCCATGCACAGATATTCAGGGCCTCAAGGCCAAAGTGGAATACGCCGAAGTCTCAGATAAATCTATCGCAGGCCAGATCATCTCCATCGAACTAAGCAAATAACAGCTCGTTTACGGTTGAGTAAAATCCGAATTCACTCCGCCGCCCGCATCCTACCCCCCGGCAACAGCGTATAAAGCTTCCCCCGCCAAACAATCCTGCTTGAAAGATAACTAGCAGCCCAAAACCCAAAGCCCATCAAATCGCGAACAGGATATAGCACATAAAGCCCAAACCAGCTCGGGTCGCGAACGACCTTATCTCCCGCAGCCCATGCAATCGCCCAGCGAGTCACAATGCTCCACGCAAAAAGCGCCGCGCCCAGCGCGGGATGCCCAATCGCCAGCGCAGCCGCCAGCGCCAGCAGCCCAAACGGCAAGCTGAAAGTAAGCGCAGTCCCCAAATGCCCCTTCGGCCGCGAAAAACGAGTCGACTTCATCCAGCGCACCTGGTGCTTGAGCGAGTCCACCATGCTGGAGTTGATAACCATGTGGTCAATCGTGTAATGGCTCAGCACCACCCGCCGTCCCTGCCGGAAGACAAAGTTACCCAGCAGGTAATCGTCTGAACAGTAGTCGCCCAGAATGCCCAGGCCTCCCATCTGCTCCACGCACTCGCGCCGAATGGCCATCGTCGGCCCCAGCACGAACTGCATTCCCTCCAGCAGATTCGCCACCAGCACTCCGGCCGTCATCTCCACCGACATACCCACCGCTTCAATCCGCGCCCAGACGCCGCCCTCCGCCGCAACCCCTCGATAGAGGCATGTCATCGCGCCCACATTAGCCTCCACAAACGGCGCAGACACAGCGCTCAGATAGCCGGGGCCGACACGCACATCCGAATCGCTGATCACCAGAATCTCGTGCGCAGCCGCCGCCGTCATCACCTCCAGCGAGTGAACCTTGGCATTGATATAGCGCGACTCGCCCGTCGACAGAAAGCGGCTCCGGATCTCCGGATAGCGAGAAGCAACCTCGCGGGCGATAGCCAGACCGGCATCGTCCAAATCGCGCGCGCAAAAGAGAATTTCGAACTTCGCTGCCGGGTAATTCTGCTCAAAAAAAGTAGCCAGATTGGCCGCCAACCCCGGCTCACTGCCATGCAGCGGCTTGAGCAAACTAAGCGCCGGCGCAAAATCACCCGGAGACGCATCATGCCCGCGCAAATGACGCCGCGCGCCAGCCAGCACCATGCCCGCGAAAACCGTAGACGTAATTAACCCGAAGATTCCAACAACCAGCAGAGACAGTAGCATCCGATTTCCGTCAATACAGCATACCGGCTCAGCCGTAACCAGGATCGTATCCAGTTTCGCAACTACGATTTTGCCGCGCTACGGGAATTCGGCGTCTTACCCGCAGGCGAAGCAGGACGCGGCACAATAATGGGCTTCCGCAGCGGCACAATGGCAGATTTCGAGCCGCCCGCAGCCTGCGTCACATGGACCAGCATCTCCGTGCGAACATACTCGACAAAGTTCTGCATCTGCCGGTTCATCTCCTCCATGCGCTCCCGCATCTGCAAGATGATGCCGATCCCGGCAATATTCACGCCCAGGTCGCGAGCCAGGTTGAGAATAAACTCCAGCCGCTCCAGATCCTCGTCGGTATAGAGCCGCGTATTGCCCTCCGTGCGCGATGGCAGCAGCAGGCCCTCCCGCTCATACAGCCGCAGCGTCTGCGGATGAATGTCATACATCTCAGCCACCGCCGAGATCATGTACGCGCCTTTGGATTTACGTTTCGCTGTCATGCTCTTTCTCAAAACCTATCCGCTAATATCCGACATTCAATGTAACAAATCCCGTCCTTCACTGCCCATCTTCACAACTTGTCAAACAACGTGACACGCGGATCCTGATTATTGAGTTTAGCTAACTCCCGCATAATCTCCTTGCTGCGCTCATCATTGAGCTGAGGCACAACCACCTGCACAGTTACAATCTGGTCGCCACGCTGGCCAGGCACAGAAGCGCTCTCAACCCCGCGATCGCGCATCCGCAGCTTCTGTCCACTCTGCGTTCCAGGCGGAATGCGAAGCTGCGCCCGGCCATCGATCGTCGGCACATCCACCTTCGCGCCCAGCGCTGCCTCGGCCACCGTGATCGGCACCGTCAGCTGAATATCGTCGCCCACGCGCGTAAACACCGGATGCGTGCCAGTACGCACAATGACGTACAGATCCCCCGGCGCACCCCCGTTCGTCCCCGCATTGCCTTTGCCCTGCAATCGAATACGCTGCCCATCCCGCGTTCCCGCCTTGATCCGGAACTCGATTGACTCCGTCCGATGCACCAGACCCTCGCCGTGACAGGTCGGGCAATCGTTTGTGATGCGTCCAGTCCCTCCGCAGCGCGGACAGGGAATGTTGAACTTCATGCGCCCGCCCATCTGCGTCACCTGCCCCGTGCCGCTGCACTCCGGGCACTGCATCGGAGCGCCAGAAGACGCCTGTCCATGGCACGTCGGGCAGACCTCCTGGCGATGAATGTCGATGCGCGCATTGCCGCCTCGAATCGCAGTCCAGAACTCCACCGGAGCCTGATATTCCAGATCCGTACCCGGCTCCGGCCCGCGAGCCCGTCTCTGCTGCTCATTCCCCGTAAATATGCCCGAAAAAATATCCCGAAAGCTGCCCCACGAAGCAGAACCGCTCCCCTGGCCGCCAGGTCCACCCGGCCCACCAGGTCCACCAGATCCAGGCGCCCCACCGAAACCGGAGAAATCAAACCCGCCAAAGTCGACCGGAGGACCCTGCCGCTGCCCAGCCTGCTGCCGCGCATAAGCCTCCGCCGTCGCGGGATCGATCTGGTCGGAGTAGAAGCCAACCTGGTCATAGACCTTCCGCTTCTTCTCGTCGGAAAGCACGTCGTTGGCCTCGGAAATCTCCTTGAACTTCTCCTCGGATTTTTTGTCGTTGGGGTTCACGTCCGGATGATACTTGCGCGCAAGTTTGCGAAAGGCCTTGCGGATATCTTCCGTAGTGGCCGTCTTCTTTACCCCGAGTGTGCCGTAATAATCCTTGTTCTGAGTGGTAGCCATGTTGTATTGAACTCGATTCCTATTTGAGTACCGTCAGCCAGCTTCCGATTCGCCTCTACCTTCATCGGCAGTTCTCGCAATGCGGTGATTTCTCATCCGAGCACTTCTCATCCTAAGACAATCTGCCTCGTCTTCAACTCCCCGGTCTCCGTGCGCGGCGCCGGCAAAATCTCAATCTCAATCCGCGTCGTAGACTGCCGGCTCGCCACCGCCAGATCGTAAGCCATCTGCATCTTCATCCAGAAGTCCGGCGTAGTGCCAAAATAACGCGCCAGCCGCAGCGCCGTGTCCGCCGTAATCCCGCGCCGCTCGCGAACAATCTCAGAGATACGCGTCACCGGAACCCGCAGCGCAATAGCCAGCGCATTCGCCGAAAGGCCAAGCGGCACCAAATAGTCCTCTCGTAAAAATTCACCGGGATGAACCGGGACCCCACCATCCCTGGCCTTTCTCGCAATACTCATACGCAATACCCTCAAAACCCGTCCCAGAGCCCAATCGAACCACAATAGCCTTGCACTATCCTCATCAACTTGCCTTGCTCTTGCCCTTGCTGTCGTCTTTGCCTTTCTTGCCTGTCATTCCCGCAGGGAATCTGCTTTTTGCATTGACTGACAACTAGTATCCCCAGACGCACTCTTCTCGCGGATTCGACGGCGCAGAATTCGCTCTTCTCCGCAGCCTGAAAAGTCTCCTCATAGGAGCACGAGCAAATCCGGCTTAACGTTTATCGTAACACGGAAAGCGTTAAACCAGAAAAGAGTCTGATTAATCCCCGCGCCAGGCAGCAATTCCAATTAAGCGCCGCAGACAATCGCCGCGAATCGATCGTCAACAACTCGAGTTGCGTGGAATTAATCACTTTTATGGCACAATAAATTTAACGACCCCTGCGCATGATCCAGACCGCCAAAGGAGAAACCCGCATGTTCGCATGCCGTTGCCTCTCATGCAGCCGCAACCCAGCAGTATTTGCCCTTGGACCTCTTGCGGTCATTCCCCCCAACGGGGAAATCTGCTGCTGCCAGAACCGCACATAATGCGCGGCTAATGTACGCTTAGCGCGCATAATTTTCGACCTTAACCCAAGCATTTACAACAGCTTAAGCCAAAACGTGGGTACACCCCCCCTTTTTAGGGCGACGATTCGGCGTCTGTTCGCCAATTTTGTTCGCCAATTTTGCCACACGCCATGCCGGCGAGACCAGCTGACTCACAAAACAAACTAGCCGGGCCGCGAACGGACCGGCTAGCAGTTGGAAGTTGGAAACTCAATCGCTCCCGTAATTTTGAATTGGCCTTAAACCAGCTTGGCGTCCAACTCAATCTCAGTGTTGTTCGCAAACAGCTTCGAAATCGGGCAACCAGCCTTCGCGCCGGCAGCAGCGGCATCAAAGACCTCTTTCGTCGCGCCCGGAACTTCAGCCGTCGTGGTCAGCGCAATCTTGGTAATCGCAAAGCCGCCCTCGACCTTGCCCAGCGTGACAGCCGCATGCGTCTCGATCTTGGTCGGCGTCAGGCCGGAACCGCCCAACTGCGCGCCCAGGGCCATCGAAAAGCAGCTCGCATGAGCCGCAGCAATCAGCTCTTCAGGAGTGGTGCCGCTGTCCGCGCCTTCGAAGCGGGTTTGAAAGGAGTAGTTCGCATTCGACAGAACTCCGGTTGCGGTGCTGATGGTGCCCTTGCCTTCCTTGAGAGAACCAGTCCAAACTGCACTTGCCTTGCTAGCCATAGTTGCTCCTTGCCCATTCAGGGCAGCCCGTCGCGGGCGGGTGATGAGATGAACTGAACCGTGTCCGGCTGCCGGCCGATGCCGGGATCGCCGTCCCTGGAATGCCCCAGCGACCAGGACAAAAGTCGCCAAAGGCTCTGAAATCTTGGGTGACGGCCTCGCACACACGCTGGATACCGCGCCCTCATACATGCTAATCTCTCCACCATGCTTCCGGAGCGCCCAGCGGCACTAGATCCTGAATTTGACCCTGAATTTTCACGCAGGAATCAGCCGGCACATGCCGCTGAGGCGACACACCACCAGCAGATCTGCCCCAACTGCAACCACCTGCTCATCGGGCACCACTGCAAGCTGGTATGCACTCAATGCGGATACTACCTCAGCTGCTCTGACTACTACTGAGCCTGCCATCAGTCCGCCGGCACGCCCGATTCAACAACCGGACGGGCAGGCGTGAACTCTGCCAGCTTAGCCCGCAGCAGAACTTTGCGCGCCAGTCCGGTCAGCGGCAGCGCAGCCAGATCGTGGAGCCGCACCCAGCTTCGCCGCTCCGAAGGGACAGTGAGCTCTTCAGCATCGTCTTCAAAGACCGTCCGGATGCGCACATAGTAGTTCACCTGCATGATGGCGTGCCGAACAGTCATGCGCAGATCAGGACCAGAAACCTCAGTATCCCGCAACGCCGGCAGCTCCCACATGCCGGGCATCACCGTTTCCTCCGACGCTCGCTGTTCCAGCAGCACTTCCCTGCCTGGCCGCGCGTTGCTGTCGCTCTGCGCATTCCGAATCACCAATGCATAGGCCGCATCCTGGCTGCGCATCTTGGCTCGAGCACGCACCGGGTGCTCACCGCGTGTGCGGCAATCGCGCCTCACCGGGCACACCAGGCACTTGGGATTCTTGGGTAAGCAAACTGTCGCACCCAACTCCATCATGGCTTGGTTAAAGTCACCAGGACGTTTCGGATCGAGCAAGCTGTTCGCCAGCTGCATGGTCTTGCGTACCAGCTCAGCCTGCCCGGTACGGGAGTCGCTTCCCAATCCCGCCAGCCGCTGAACCACCCGCTCCACGTTGCCATCGACCACCGCCGTTGGCTCGCCAAATGCGATGCTGGCGATTGCCGCGGACGTGTACGCTCCAATGCCAGGCAGCTCCCGCAGCTCCAGCGCCGTCTTTGGCATAGTCCCGCGGTGCTCCGCCGCAACCACCTTGGCGGCTTTATGCAACATGCGCGCACGCCTGTAGTACCCCAGGCCGCTCCACTGGGCGAGCACCTCAGCCTCCTGTGCGTGAGCCAGTGCAGCGACCGAAGGAAAGCTCCGCAGAAATGATTCGAAGCGGCCTTCAACAGCAGCCACGCGAGTCTGCTGCAGCATGATCTCCGAGACCCAGATCGCGTAGGGATCCTTCGTTCTGCGCCAAGGCAAATCACGCCTGTTGCTGTCATACCAGCCGAGCAGGCGCTTACGAAGATCCAGCAATACCTTTTTAGTGAGAACCGCATCCTCTGCCGAATCGCCCAACGTGGTGCCCATAGGCCGATTCTAGAGGTTTTCTGCCCCTTTTGGCACACTCCTTGAACCTCGATTCAGCAGGGGTACCAAACAGATTCATCCTGAAAAAGTGCATCGCACACGATCCGGAATCTGAAGGTCAGAAACTCGACTTCAGTGGTAATGTTACTTTAGGTAATTACCGAGCATGTCGACGTAAACCCTGTGGTTTCTATCAATTTTCCGCTGTACTTCCGGTGTGCAAAGGCGCTGCTTCGGTAGCTCCGATCACCGGGCCAGATTCCCGTATCAGATCTCACCAATCCGGAGACTTCCATTGAACACTCTGCGTCTGTCCAAATCCGCCGCATTGCTCCTTGTCCCATTCGCCTTGTCGTTCTCTCCATCTTGCGCCCTGGGGCAATCCTCTCCAAATCTCCCAACAGCCAGTTCTGACGCCAGTTCACTCGACACCCCTGCAAACACTCCTGCGTACACTTTTGTGTCTCCTAATCCTGCGGCTCTCTACCCAGGTGGGGGACAGGTGTCTCCGACCGTTGTCCGGCACGGCATTTCTCCATTTTCGCGGCTGGCGATTGGAGCGGAAATCTCACCGCTTGGCGTCGGCGCTGTAGCGGCCATCAATATAAGCCAGCATTTTGATGCTCGCGTGTCAGGCAGCATCTTCCAATACTCCACCAACTTCACCACGAATGGGTTTGATGTGGACGCGAACCTGCATATGGCCTCAGCCGGCGCATCGCTCGACTATTATCCCTTCCATAACGGCTTCAGACTCAGCCCCGGCATCCTTGCTTACAACCAGAACCGCGCCAACGCCAATGCGCCGGTCACTCCTGGAACCAGCTTCACCTTGAACGATCAGACCTTTTACGCAGCTACGCCCAACGCCGCGCTGGGGATCACCGCGCTCTCCGGCACCGGCTCGCTCGGCTTGCATTCCACTCGCCCTGCATTCATTGCCACCACCGGCTGGGGCAGCCTGATCCCACGCTCCGGGAAGCATTGGGCCATTCCCTTCGAGATCGGAGCGGCCTTCACCGGGGCGCCGACCGTGAATATGAGTCTCACCGGCTGGGCCTGCTACGACCAGGCGCAGACGCTGTGCACCAACGTTGATGACCCGTCCAATCCCATCGCAGTACTCATTCAGGGCGACTTGCAATCCCAGTTGGCCAAGTGGAGGAACGATCTGAACCCTCTAAAGGTTTATCCCATCATCTCGACAGGCATCGTTTTCAACTTCAACATCAGATAGCGCCTTACACAAATTGCAGTTTGCAGAAATCGAAATCGCAAGCAGAACAATGGCCGCTCCAGCAAAAACTGGAGCGGCCATTCTTGTTTCGTTGTTCACAGTTGGAACGCTTAGTTAGTCTCCGGCGACTGGCTCTTCCGTCCGCTGGACAGTCTGGGCAATCGGCTTGGCTGGCGCGATCGCGTCCAGACGAATCAGGCCCTCGATCGGCTTTTCACCCAGAACATGCTCGCGATAGAGCTTGGCCATGCGAGCGGATTCTGCATCGGCCTTGATCTTCTCATCGCGTGCGCGAATCTTCTCTTCGCGGGCGTTCTTGGCAATGCCCAGATCGTCCAGCGTGTGATTTGCCTCGGCGTTGACGTGCTGCATGTTCAACTCCAGTTTGTGGCCCTGGTGCGCCATGCCTACCTTCTTGCCGCCAGCGAAGATCTCATGACGCCCGTGCTCCTCATACCACTTGGTGAGGGTCGCGGTCATGTGCATCTTCTCGATGATGTTCCGCCAGCCCACGCCCGTGTTGTACGCGCAGAAGCTGATCTCGCCCTCTTGAGTGGCGTAAGGAATGATGCATTGTTCCGTGCGGCGGAAGTCGTAGTTGAACAGATCCTGGAACCACATGCCTGCGATAAACAGGAAGTTCCAACGATCTGTCCGGCGCTTCTTGATGTCTTCAGCGGTACGGTCTCCCTTGACGCTGCCGTAGTCCTTACCCGAGGCGCCGAAGGTCTTGTCCATCTTCCTCATCATGTCGCTGATCTTGAAGTGGGTAGGAGACTTGAATGGATCGTAGTTGCGCAGTAGCGCCAGAGCGATGCCGAACATCGACAGGAACTTGCCGCGGGCCGCGTCGTTAACCTTGGCAACATCTTTCGCCAGACGGTCAGCGTTGAGGAAGGCCGTCACAGGAACAGCTTCCTTGGTTTCCTTGTCGATCATCAGCGCCATGCCGATACCGCAGTTCGGGTGGCATCCGCATGAGAGCTGGCCCCAGTCGTTATTGGGTCCGTGAACGTTGTCGGCCCAATCCGAGAAGGTGCTCATGAAGCTGATCGGGAACCAGTCGCGAATAGGTTCGCCAAGGCCGGTCTGGTTCTTCACGTCGTGCGCCAGATGGCTCAGTGTGTAGCGCTGCGCAAGACGGCGATCATCGCTGATGTCCTCATCGCGGCCAGTGAACGAAACCGGCTGGAAGCTGAGGAAGCTGATGGTCTTTGGATTGTCGAGCGCGAACTCAACGATGCGTCCTACCTGCTCATTGTTGATGCCGTTGATGATCGTCGTGACCGGCACGATGTCCACGCCGGCTTCATGCAGATTGGCGATCGCTTGCAGCTTCACATCGAACAGGTTGCCAACCTTGCGGTGCGAGTTGGCCGCGTTGCCGATGCCGTCGAACTGAAGGTATACGTAGCGCAGACCGGCTTCAGCAGAGGCGCGGCAAAGCTCCTTGCTCTTGGCAAACTCAATACCGTTCGAGGCTGCCTGAACACTGTTGTAACCAACCTTGCGGGCGTATGCCACAGCATCGAGGAAGTAAGGCGACAGCGTGGGCTCGCCACCGGAGAACTGCACGCTCATCTGGCGACGCGGCTTGATGGTAATCGCGTTGTCCAGCATGGTCTTGATCTCGTCCCACGTCAGCTCGTGGACAAAGCCAACCTGGTTGGCGTCCATGAAGCAGGGATCGCACATCATGTTGCAGCGGTTGGTGAGATCGATGGTGAGAACGGAACCGCGGCCGTGGGTTACAGTCGACGTGCCGTGATTGTGAAGCTTCTCATCGTTGTGCGCGCGAATATCGCGGCCAGGGAAGCTCTCTTCCAGATGCCGGAAAAAGGCGGTGTCATGCGACATCAGGTCTTCAAAATGGCCATGCTTGGGGCAATCCTTGACCATATAGATCGAGCCATCGCGCTCGATGATCTGCGCCTTGATCTCGCCGACCTTTTCATTGAGCAGCACTTCGTGAGGCAGCTTGCCGTCCAGGATCTGCTGGCGAATCTCCGGAACGCACTTGGGACAGAGCGAATCCGTCGAACGCGGCCAGCCGAGAGGCGGCTTCTCCTTTTGCCAGCTCTTCAAGAGCGGCTTATCGCTCCACTTGGGAATGATGGAGTCATTCGGATTGATCCGATTGACGCGCTCGAATACTGCCCACGTGGCCTTCGCTCCGTAGACGACGGCCTTCTCTGCGTATTTAATCGCTTTTGACATCGGCGCTGCTGTCTCCTTGATCGAGATTCTGATCACAAATCTGTTGCAAACAAGTTGAATGACCTGTCTAGTTCAATAAGTCTACCGAATCCAGACCGAAATTCGGGGAATAATCTGGCGTTCCGAGTACCGGATATTACCGGGCTTCGGAATCTGAAATGCCATCACTATCCTACTTCCCCAACGGGCGCAACCCAATGAAACGACAGCGAATGGCAATTTCCTCGGGGTAAGCGGTCTTTGCAGTCGCCGAATGGAGACGGCAATCGCAACACTGGGAGCCGCGCTCAGCGGCTGCGCCCGTCGATTTCCGAATCAGAGTTCGAAATCCGAGTTCGAATTACGTCCCACTCGACTCTTTGTTGGCGACCTGATTGATGATCCGCTGCACGATCACCACCTGCACATGAATATGCTTGGCCACATCGGGCAGGAACTCGGTAATGAAGTTGCCAATCGGAGCGGTTGCCAGAGCAATCCCGTAGCGCTCCGCGGTGGCGTTGGCATTGGTCTCGCGGCCAGGGACGTAGAGGTTGCCGATCTCGTCGTCAATGCCGAACCCCAACAAATCGGCATAATTCAACATGCCTTTGCCGTTATCGCCCTCCGTCCACGCAACCTGATAGATGGCATGAAAGATGCGGCGCTTGTAGCTTGCCTTGGGCATGCGGTGGTAATGAGGATCCTGATGCACCAGACTCGGAATCAGGAACGTGCCAAAGAATTCGCCGGTGAGGTCCTCGGTAAAGCTCACGCCAACATAACGTTCCCATCCCATGAACCCCGGCCCGTAAGGCGAGTGCGAATCGGCGGCAACCGAGATGCCAGCTTCGCCAAGGATCGTGATGATATTGAATGGATCGATCAAGTTCTTGGTAGCGAGCCAGGCCTTTTCCCGTGGCGTCAGCGGCTTGACCTGCGGCCCGTCCTCAAAGCGCAGATACCAGTTGATAACGGGTATCTTGCAGGGCGGGGCGGTACAGTTATATATTTTGGGCTCGCTTTCGCGGTTGGACTGCGCAGGCTTAGGCGCATCGGGCAGATTTGTCTGCTGCGCAGGGTTGGCCGGCGATGAAACAGCCGGCTGCTGCGTTGATTGTGTCGATTGTGTCGTCGGTTGTGCAGGCTGTGCTGGTTGCTGCGAATCTGGCTCAGTATTCTCAGGCTGCATCACAGCTTGCTGCCCGCTCAAAAGCGAGTCGTTGCTGTCGAATGGCGTTCTTGCCGGTTCAGCGTCAGACGTCAGGGCACCAACCGGCACTATTTGGATCGGCGCTGTTTGGCTCAGTGCCGCGGGAAGGGTCGCGGCGAACAAAACCATGCAAGCGGCCAAAAGTTCGGGCTTTCGCCACTTAGAAACACGATTTCTATCTTGCCGCGCTCTGGACATGGCTCTCCATCGTCTCAGATTCGACGCAGAATTTGAGGAAAAAGTCGCGCCACAAATGCCTCGATTCAATAGAGAACAGCCAGAACTGTCCAGAATTGCCCAGAACTGACCAGCCGACGTCGATCCCGGAGTTAATCTGCACGGCACATCGCGTACGGAAACGCAAATCTAACCGTTGACTCAGACTATTCCCGATGCGCAAACTAAGAGCGGGGGTGGTGAGCTATGAATGCGTATGCTTCGTCTAACGATGTGTTCAGCCGGCGCGTGGAAGAACTGATGGAAGGTATCGAGGCTGAAGTGCGCCACGCCGTGGCGTATGTGGATCGCGTCATGGTTCCCGAGGTTCGGCGAGAAGCCGGCGGTGCTGCGCGACTTCTGGCTGTCCATTTGGAGCGGCTGGCCGACAGGCTTCATCCACTTCCGGAGCGAGACGGGGAAAGAGACGGGGAGCCGGCCGGAAAGCGAGGACTGTGACTCAATCCGCCTCCGCCATAGAACCTCACCTCCACGGCAGATCGTTGCCGCGTCTGGGCTCTTTCTCTATAGCCGTCTTCGCGACCTTCGCAATCGCCGGCTGCAGTCACCATCATCCCTATCCCGTAGCGCAGGTTCCCGCCCCTCCGCCTATTCAACCCACGACTTCCAGACCATCTGCGGCGCCCATCCCCAGAACCGTTCCTGGGCCAACACCTGTGCCCGCAGCGCCCAGCGATGTTTCAGCGGAAGATGCCCAATATATCGCCAGCCACGCACCCATCTATACCGAGGAGGGCGTAGCCAGTTGGTACGGGCCGCCTTATCACAACCACCAGGGCGCCAATGGCAAGATCTTCGACCAGAACGCAATGACCGCCGCACACCGCACCCTGCCTATGGGATCGCTGATAGTGGTCACCAATGAGAAAACCGGTCAATCGGCGACCATGCGCGTCACCGATCGCGGCCCATTCGTTCAGGGACGTCTGCTCGATCTGTCCATGGCCTCCGCAAAAGCGACTGGAGTCTACCGCGCGGGCCTCGCGACCGTGCGCATTGACGTCTACGAAACCCCGCGCCCCATCGATGCTGGCGGCCGGTGGTGCGTTCAGATCGGCGCATTCGAACACGAACACAAAGCCGAAAAATTGCGGGACGAACTGGAACGCGAGTACGAATCCGCGAATGTGATCAACTTCGAGGGACCGACGGGCTATTGGGTTCGCATTCGCCCGCAGGGCGACAACCGGGAACAGGCCGAGTTAATCGCCAGACGGTTGCGACCCGCCGAGGGTGACGCCTACCTGGTAAGGCTGGATTAACGCAAGACCCTTCTGAACGCAGTGAGTCTACCGCAATGACCGAGTCGAATCCAATGATCGATAAAGCTAAACTCTCCGCCATGCTCTCGGTAAGAGAAGGCGCGAAAGCCATCGAATTTTACCGGGCCGCATTTGGAGCTGAGCTTCTGTTTTCCATTACGGAAGGCTCGGTGATCGCGCAGATGGCGATCGGCGGAGCCGAGTTCTGGTTGGCCGACGAATCGCCGGAACACGAGAACTTCAGTCCTGAATCGCTGAGCGGTTCGACGGTGCGCATGATTCTTGTTGTGGATGATCCCGATAGTCTCTTCGACCGGGCGGTAGACGCGGGGGCCAAGGTCGTGTGGCCAGTGGCCGATCAACCGTATCGCTGGCGCATCGGACGAGTCGCAGATCCCTTCGGACATCACTGGGAGATCGGCAAGCCGCTGTGAGATCGAAGCCTGCGCTCTCCGTGAACTGACATGCATTGACCCGCCCAGGGCCGCTTGATACTCTGGTTGCACAACCTCAGGGCATGGAGTTCGCCCCGAACCGCTGCGCGGCCTGCGCATGCTGATGACTCCTACGATTCCGTAGGAGGACGTTTGCCCGAAATCAATCTTAGAAAAGCAACAGCAGAACAGCTTCGCCTGCTGCTCGACCTGCTGCGATGGATTCCCATCGCCAGCGCCGCTGGAATCCTGGCTGGATCGGCATCCGCGCTCCTGCTCATCTCGCTGGAGTTCGCCACAGATGTGCGCGAAGCCCATCACTGGCTGATCCTGCTCCTAGCTCCAGCCGGGCTCGGCGTGGGCTACCTCTATAAATACCTGGGCAGCTCAGTCGAGGCGGGCAACAACCTCATTCTCGAAGAGGTCCACGATCCAAAAGCCGTGATCCCGCTGCGAATGACGCCGCTGATCCTGCTCGGCACCTTTGTCACGCATCTCTTCGGAGGATCGGCCGGCCGCGAAGGCACCGCGATCCAGACCGGCGCGTCGCTTGCCGACCAGCTCACCAGACCGCTGCGCCTCATGCCCCGCGATCGCCGCATCTTGCTCATGGCTGGCATCAGCGCGGGCTTCGCTTCGGTCTTTGGAACGCCGTTAGCCGGAGCCGTCTTCGGCATTGAAGTGTTGGCCATCGGCAGGCTCAGCTACACCGCGATTGCGCCCTGCTTCATCGCAGCCTTCGTCGGCGATCTGGTAACCAAGGCCTGGGGCGTACACCACACGATCTATCGCGTTGCAGAAGTACCCACATTGAACGTTGTTGGCATCCTGTCCTCGATGGCCGCCGGAGTCGCTTTCGGCCTGGTCGGCATGGCCTTCGCCAAAGCCACGCACGCCGTCTCTCACACAGCACGAAAGCTGATTCCTTTCGCTCCCTTCCGGCCATTTGCCGGGGGAATTCTGGTCAGCGCCGCGGTCTTTGCGATCGGCACAACCAAATACATCGGCTTGGGCATTCCGACCATCGTTGCATCCTTCCACGGCCCGCTGCCCATCTACGACTTCGCCGCCAAGTTCCTCTTCACCGCACTGACCATTGGCACAGGATTCAAGGGCGGCGAAGTCACGCCGCTCTTCTTCATCGGCTCCACGCTGGGCAATACGCTCTCGCACATTCTGCCGCTGCCGCCTTCACTGCTGGCCGGCATGGGCTTTGTCGCCGTCTTCGCCGGAGCAGCCAACACACCCATTGCCTCAACTCTGATGGCAGTAGAACTCTTTGGCGCGGATGCTGGCGCATACGCGGCCATCGCCTGCGTCATCAGCTATCTCTTCTCAGGACACGCCGGCATCTATCAGGCGCAAAGGGTCGGCAGAAGCAAACATCTCAGCACCACCGCCGAGGAGGGAATGTCTCTCGCCCTAGTGGCCAAGATGCGTGACACACCACCAGATCTTCTCCAGAAAATAGACGATTTCAGATTTCTCGAAGGGAGCCTTATGGAACATCTCAGCGTTCTGCGCCTTTACTTTTCCGCCTCCGAGATGAGGCGCAACGATAGCTGGTGGAAGCGATTCGCGCCGCAAAGCCTCGGACCCTATCTGCTCCGCCAGGCCAAGGAACACGGCACGGAACAGGCGCTGCTGCTTCGCGTCATCGGCGGCTTTCTCAAGAATCAAGATCTAATCATGGACACCGGCGAGATTCCGCCCGCACGGTTGCCGCAGTGCCTCGAACTGGTCGGCGAAGAAGAAGACTTGCAGTCTTTCCTCAAAGACAATCGCGACCATCTGCAGAACGTCCGTGTTGTTTTCCTGCGCGGTGAAGAAGCGCGCTATGAAGCAGCCATCGACAAAGAAGAGCTGGAGCAGCTGTTGGAGATCGAAGGGATCGATCAGGCCCAGCAAACTCGGCGGGAAGCCTAATTCGGCGGCGGATAAAACGGCAACTTATCGTTCTTCTCATTGGCACGGCGAACAGTCACGTCATCAAACAGCAGCGCGGGCGAAAGAATCGTCTCCGGCACAGCCCCATCGTAGTTGGCGATGTAACGCTCCTTGCCCGCCGAGATCACACCAGAGCGCAAAGCGCGCTGATCGAGATCGTCCAGCGTTGCGCCGCGAACCAGTTCGCGCTTGCCGTCGTCGCTGATGCGATAGAGCAGCCGGGGCGTCAAATCCGGACCCAGCGTTTCGACATAATACACGCTCTTCAGTCCGCGGTCTTTAGCCAGCGCCAGCAACTTCTGGTTCAGCTCAGCGTCTGATAGTCCTTGATGCGGAATGACGTTCAGCACGCTGATCTCAGGCCGCGCCGGCCCGGTGAGCGCCGCTCTGCCGTGGCCATTAGACTTGGGAAAATCGCGCACCGGCTCACGACCGATCAGGTAGTTCTCCAATCGCCCACCCGTAATCAGCTTCACCTGCTGCGCGGGTACGCCTTCGTCATCGATCTTGTACGCCCCCACCAGCGTCTTTCCATTCAGCGTGGTCAGTCCAGGATCATCCACAACATCCAGAAACTCCGGCAGAACCCGCACATGGTAGCTCGACGCGAACGCGCCCTTGGTGCGCGCCTCGGTTCCCAGATCCGGCCGCACGGCAGTAACAGCCGAGGCCACCAGCTCATGAATCGCGTCCGAAGAGGCGTCAGCCGAGAGCAGCACGGGCCCGTGATACTCCTCTTCGACAAGCGGAGCCTTGCGCAAATCAGCAAGCGAAGCAGTAAGGCTCACCGCATGTTTGTTGAAGACTTCTGGCGAGTCCAGATCAGTCAGCGATACGCCATTCGAGCCATAGGAGCGGTCCAGGTGCATGCCATCCGCGGCCTGCGTCCCAACAGCGAACGACTCTTCGTACCCCGTCAAGCCTTTGCGAACAATTGCGCCCTCGCTGTTGACCAGGTAAGTATTCACCGACCGCGCGTGGAAGATAGCCGTGACATACTGCACATCTTCTTCCACTGATTTGAGCGCCGGATCGGCGCGATACAAACCGCTGGCCTCACATACGCGTTTGGTCCACACTGGGCTGTCAATCTGCAGATGAACCGTGTCTTCCAGTGACACCACCGGCGTCTCATGTGAAAAATCATCCTGCTGCGGCGGAGTCTGCACCTGTTTGAGTTGCGCCTGCTTGTGTGCGTAGGCCGAGAGCGCGGCCTTGTAAGCCTGGTCGGTAGCCTGCCACAGCCCCGCGCGCAAAGCCAGCGGATCGTTATCCAGCGCCGCTAACTGCACTGACCCATCCCCGCGCGCAGTCGAGCTATCGATCTTGTAATCGCCCACTCGAACCGTCACCCTGGCTAGTCGCTGGCGGCGATGATCCTCGCCGACACTCGCGCCAAAATCACTCTTGATCTGGTAATCCTCAATGTCTTCGATGCGGTACTGGATAAAAAACGGTTTCTCAAAGCCTTTCAACTGGAGCTGATCTTTACTGCGGTCCAGTTCTGCAAGCATGGCCTTGAGAACGGGATCCTTTTCAGCATCGGAGCGTGTTTGTTCACCCGCGGCAATCAGCGTAGAAGCAGCCAGCGCAACAGCAGCGAGAGAAATGGCGAGGCAATGTCTGGTCATCAGTTTCCCTTCCCTGCCAAAGCTGTTTCCGTAGCGCTGGGGTTAGTCAGGATCGGCACCCGCTCTGTTCCCTGCGGCTGCCGCTGCGTTTCCATCTCCGTGAGCAGCATCGCCGGTGCAACTGCGGACACCGGAATAGATCCCGATTCAGCCCCGCACTCGCCATTGAAAACCTCGCTCTTGTCGCCTGTTGCA
>Ga0302325_10013891_pt1 | contig 17151 bp, 15 predicted proteins | sample Palsa_T0_2_FD_201948 | JGI IMG/M metagenome (GOLD analysis project Ga0302325, IMG submission 201948) | Peat permafrost microbial communities from Stordalen Mire near Abisko, Sweden - Palsa_T0_2 | ecosystem: Environmental > Terrestrial > Soil > Palsa > Peat permafrost | place: Sweden: Abisko... | reverse complement strand
AAGCATGGCGGCGCGCCTTCTCGTAATGTCTTCGCCCGCTTTCAAAGAGGTTTTGAGCGGCTCTTTGAGAAAATTCGCTCGTCCTACTCCTCTCTGCTGGCACAGCTTGTTTCGGTTCGGCTCGCCTTCGTTCCATGCTTTCTTGTTGTCTGTCTCTTAGCGTTTGCTCTGATTCCATTTCTTGGCCAGAATTTTTTCCCGGATACGGATAACGGCCAGTTTATTTTGCATGTGCGCGCGAAGACAGGAACCCGTATTGAAGAAACCGCGCGCTTGGTGGATCTGGTTGAGGGCAGCGTTCGCCAAACGATTCCATCCTCCGAAATGGATAATATCCTCGATACAATTGGCCTTCCCTACAGCAACATCAACTACATCTATAGCCGCTCAGGGCTGACCGGAGCAGCGGATGCAGACGTCCTGGTTTCACTCAAAGAGAAGCACCACGCTACCGCCGATTATGTCCGCACTCTTCGCGACAAACTGCCGCAGGACTTTCCCGGCGCCACGTTCTACTTTCTCCCCGCCGACATTGTCACCCAGACTTTGAACTTCGGGTTGCCGGCACCGATCGATATCCAGATTGACGGTGCGGACATCACTGCAAATGCCCAGGTTGCCGACAAGATGCTTAAAGAGGTCAGCCATGTCCGCGGAATCGCCGATCTGCGCATTCAACAGCAGGGCGATTATCCAAAACTTCACATCGATGTCGACCGCACAAAAGCACTCGAAGCCGGATATACGGAACAGGACGTTGCCGACAGCGCGCTGGTCTCCTTGAGCGGAAGCTTCCAGGTGACGCCCATGTTCTATCTCAACCCGAAGAACGGCGTGCAATACAACCTGGTCACCCAGACGCCTCAATACGACATTCAGTCTGGCCAGGATATCGAGAATATTCCGTTGACCGCCGCCAATCAAAGGCAGCCCGGGATTCTTGCCGACGTCGCGTCGATCCAGCGGACCAGCGAGCCGGTCTCGATCAACCACTACAACATCCGGCGTGTCGTCGACATCTATGCGTCGGTTCAGGGCAGGGATCTGGGCGCCGTGGGACGTGAGGTCAACAGCATCGTCGACGCCAACCGCAAACTGCTTCCGCGCGGCAGCTTCGTTGCCGTTCGCGGCCAATATGGCACGATGTGGACCTCCTACATCGGATTGATTGGCGGCTTGGCATTCGCAATCGTTCTGGTCTACCTGCTGATCGTCGTGAACTTCCAATCCTGGCTCGACCCATTCGTCATCATCACCGCTTTGCCGGCGGCCCTTGCCGGAATCGTCCTGTTCCTTTTCATCACGCATACCACTCTCAGCGTCCCTGCGTTGATGGGAGCCATCATGTGCATGGGCGTGGCGACGGCGAACAGCATCCTGGTTGTTTCCTTTGCCAAGGAACGGCTGCTGCATCACGGCGATGCCGTGGTCGCTGCGCTTGAGGCCGGTACAACCCGTTTTCGCCCGGTCATCATGACTGCGCTGGCGATGATCATCGGCATGATTCCGATGGCGCTGGGGCTGGGCGACGGCGGCGAACAGAATGCGCCCCTCGGCAGAGCTGTGATCGGAGGACTTCTTTGCGCGACCGTCGCCACTCTGGTTTTTGTACCTTCCGTTTTCGCTCTCCTGCACGGCCGTTCTCGACATGCAGATTCGCAACCGATCGGGACAGCGGAAGATGAACCCATTCACGCGTAGTCGTGTCCACAGCCAAGGAGGCAAGCGATGAGCAACAAGGAAACCAATCAAGCTTCGCAAAACAATTCCGAGCAACGCCCCCAGATCGAGAGCCGACCGCTATCCCGCTCTCTGTTTGTTGGATTGGCGGCCGCGGCCCTGCTGCTTGGCGTAGTGATCTACTCCGGCATTCACCAGCGTGCAATGGCGGCAAGCAATCTTGGCGCTGCAACGGAGCGGGCTGCCATTGCGGCGGTAAACGTGGTGGAGCCTAAATCTGGAACCGATCTCCAGGAGCTTGTTCTACCGGGCACCACGCAGGCGTTCATCGATACCCCTATCTTTGCCCGTACCAGTGGCTATCTCAAACAGTGGTACTTCGATATAGGCGCGCATGTGGAGCAGGGGCAGTTGCTCGCCGTGATCGAGACTCCTGAACTGGATCGGCAACTGGCGCAGGCGCAAGCGAATTTGAAAACCGCGCAGGCCAATGAGAAACTCGCTGAGATCACGGCGACACGCTGGCAGAATTTGCTCAAAACTGACAGCGTCTCCAAACAAGAGACCGACCAGGCCGTCCAGGACCTGAGCGCAAAGCAAGCGACGGTCGAGTCGATGACTGCCGACGTTCAGCGATTGCAACAGTTGCAGTCCTATGAGAAGGTATACGCTCCTTTTTCCGGCGTGATCACGGCGAGAAATACGGACATCGGCGCGCTCATTAACGCGGGGGCCGGCGGTGCGCAGGGGATGGCGACGGTGCCCCAGGAACTGTTTCATATGGCGGCTGTGAATCGCCTGCGCATCTTTGTCTCTGTACCGGAAGTTGACTCCGCGGCGGCGCGGAATGGCGCCAAAGCACCGCTGACGTTGGATGAATTTCCGGGGGAGACATTTCAGGGAACGATCGCGCGCAACTCCGACGCGATCGATCTCAACTCAAGAACACTGAACGTGGAAGTCGATATCGACAATCGCGGCGCGCGCATCAAGCCGGGCGCCTATGTCTTCGTGCATCTCAAGCTGCCCGACAATTCCAAGAAGGCAACCACCTCGCTGAGCATCCCGGCAAACACTCTGCTCTTCCGGTCGGAAGGACTTCGCGTTGGAGTGGTTCGCGGCGATCATGCGGAACTCGTGCCGATAACGATCGGACGCGACTATGGCTCGACTGTCGAGGTGATCGATGGACTCAAACCGGCGGATCGGATCATTGTCAATCCTTCGGACTCGCTCACCACCGGAACCCCGGTTCGAATCGATGCCCCACAAGCAGGAGGTTCGAAATGAAAACAAGGCTGATCCCGTCTCTGTTGTCGATGGCGACGATCCTTGTTGCTGGTTGCATGGTTGGGCCCAACTATGTGAAACCGTCAACGCCTATGGCGCCAGGCTTCAAAGAACAAGCACCCAATTTGTCTCAGGCGAATGACGGTTGGAAGCTTGCTGAGCCGGGCGATCGAAAACCGCGAGGAAACTGGTGGGAGATTTACGGCGACCCTCAGTTGAATGCGTTGGAAGCGCAGATCGATTCGGCGAATCAGACACTGAAGATTGCGGAAGCGAACTACCGCGAGGCGCGCACTGCCATTCGCTTCAATCGTGCAGCCGAAGCACCGGCCATCGGAGTCGCACCGAGCATTTCCACCGTGCGCGACTCTGCGAACCAGTCCTACTTTCCAGCGGGTCTAGCTAACAACGGAGAGGGCGATTTTACCCTTCCTGTCGATATGTCGTGGGAGATCGATCTTTGGGGAAAGATTCGTCGCGGCGTTACCGCGGCAAAAGAGCAAACTCAGGCGAGCGCCGCGGACATGGCCGCGGTGCAATTGAGCCTGCAGGCGGAGCTGGCTTACGACTATTTTGAACTGCGCAGTGCCGATGCGGAAAAAAAGCTGCTCGACGATACCGTGCAGGCCTATAGCAAAGCGTTGGGGCTTACCGACAACAGGTTCGAAGGCGGAGCCGCACCGAAATCGGATGTGGCGCAGGCTCGCACACAACTGGAGGATGCCCAGGTTCTCGATACGGACATCATGGTCCAACGCGCTCAGTATGAGCATGCGATCGCCATCCTGATCGGCAAGCCGCCGGCAAACTTCAGCCTGCCCCCCAGCCCCATCGATCTCCAAACGCCGGCAATTCCCGCGATTCCACAAGTAGTGCCGTCCCAGTTGCTGGAGCGCCGGCCGGACATAGCGGCAAGCGAACGGCGAATGGCCGCGGCCAATGAACAAATCGGTATTGCTCAGGCCGCTTACTATCCCGCGTTGAACCTAAGTGCACTGGCAGGATTCGAGGGAACCTCGGCCCTCAACTGGTTCAACTGGCCCAGCCGCTTCTGGGCAGTCGGCCCAAGCTTCTCCGAAACACTCTTTGACGCAGGCCGGCGGCGCGCGACCAAAGAGTCGGCCGTCGCCGCCTATGATGGGAACGTTGCGACCTACCGCCAGACGACACTGACAGCTTTCCAGCAGGTCGAGGACAATCTCGCCGTCCTGCGCATTCTTGCAGGAGAGTCGCAACAGCAGCACAGTGCCACCGCCGCGGCCGAAGAAACCCTTCATTTATTTATGAACCGCTACGCTGGCGGCGTAGATACCTATCTCCAAGTCGTCACGTCACAGACGACTGCTCTCAGCAACGAACGGAATGACATCGATATCCGGCGTAGACAACTCGACGCCAGCGTCCTGCTCATCAAGGCTCTCGGTGGAGACTGGAACGTCAACAAACTGCCTAAGGTCTAACGAATCCATCGTCAACTTGACTTAGAAGTCGTCCTGGAGCGGCTGGTAGAAATGAGATCGGACCCTCTGGTAGCCTCTGCCGCAAATGATGCGCTGGACGACATCAAGTTTTACATGAAATTTCAATGATCTCTGCTTGATAAGCCGGGCTTTCGCCCTCGGTGCTGTGGCGCACTTGTACTGGTATGGCGCGTGCCTTTGGTCCTGTTCTTCGCGGCTGGGCCGGTCTTCGGCGAGGGCAACAATGCGACTAGGCTGGCTAATGAACGAGGCAGGCAATCGTTCGTGGCGAATGAGAGTGGGACGCACTCTCGCTAGCTCGGCTGGCGCGGACGGTAGTAGCAAGTTCCGCCGGCCAGCACCGGCGTCCAGATGCTGGGATCGGCGGGTTGTTCGCTGGAGCCTAAGAACAGAATGCCGTCCCCGGCGAGCAGACGATGGATATGCGCCAGCAGCTTCTTGCGCGTCTCCTGCGAAAAATAGAGCATCACGTTACGCAGGAAGATGATGTCGAAGCGGTCGATGGCTGGGGAAAACGGCGGTTGATTGCCGCACAGGTTGGCCTGGCGGAAGTTGCACAGTTTCTTGAGCTCCGGTTTCACGGTCCAGTCTTCGCCGTGATGGTCGAAGAAGCGGACGATGTTGCGCGCGGGCAGTCCGCGGTTCATCTCAATGCGGTGGTAAGTGCCGGACTGGCAGCGATGCACAACTTCGTTCGAAATGTCGGTGCCTTCGATGCGGATGTTCCAACTGGCGAGTTGGGGAAAATGCTCCAGCAGCATCATGCCGGTCGAATAGGCTTCCTGGCCGGTCGAGCAGGCGGCGCTCCAGATGCGCAGCGAACGTATGTTGCGCCGGCTCTCGACAATCCTCGGCAGCAGATCGGTGCGCAGCAGCTCAAACGGGCGGCTGTCGCGGAAGAAGCTGGTCTCGTTGATGGTCATCGCCTCGGCCACGGAGCGTTCCAGCGAAGGGTCGCGTTTGAGGCGCAGGAGCTGGATCAGCTCTTCGATATGCGAAAGGCCGTGGTTGCGCAGCAGCTTGGCCAGGCGCGTTTCAAAGAGGTAGTCGCGGCTGGGGTCGAGCACGTTCTGCGAGTGCTCGTAGACCAGTTGGCGCAGGTAGCTGTAATCTGCCGGGGCCGAGTTCATCGACGGCGGAGGGTGCGGCAAGGCGAAGGGTTTGGCGGTCATATTCATTGGCAAAAGGTCACACAGCCGATTCCCGAAGCTCGATAGCCTCGCGGTTGCTTCGGCTGGATAGCCGAAGGATTTCAGGGGCGATTGCGTTCAAGGGCAGAATGCGGTGGGCGAGACCGGCCTGGGCCACGGCTCCCGGCATTCCCCAGACCGCGCTCGTGGCTTGATCCTGCGCGAGCACCGTCCCGCCGTGTTCGCGGATGATGCGGCTGCCGGCGAGGCCGTCGTAACCCATGCCGGTGAGCACCACGGCGAGGACGCGCCCGCCATAGACTTGCACCGCGGTGCGAAAGAGCACGTCAACGGCGGGGCGGCAGTGGTTTTCCGGCTGCTCCTGGGTCAGGCGCAGGACGGGAGTGGCGGAAACACCCGCAGCGGCTTCCATGTGCCAGTCGCCACGGGCGATATAAATGTTTCCGGCGCGAACCGGCTCGCCGGCGACCGCTTCCGTAACGCGCAGCGGGCAGCGGCCATTGAGCCGCTCGGCCAGCAGCTTGGTGAAGAGCTCAGGCATATGCTGCACAATCAGCACCGGCAGCGGAAAGCTAGCCGGAAGTGCTGGAAGCAGGACATCCAAAGCCGCCGGACCGCCGGTGGAGACGCCGATCAATAGGACGGCCGGCGGCATTGCGCTGGCTGGCGGCGCACTCTGAACCGGCGCGGGCATCGCGCCTGGGATGCTGAAAGCTGGCGGCCTGGAGAGTGGCGGATGTTGCCCCGGCCAGAGAGTTCGAGGTTCGGCCTGCGCTCGGCTAGCTGACCACGGATCCGGGGAAAATGCTGCGCCGATCTGGTTCTGCAGCTGGCTGCCCGTGGCGCTGGCAGTCAGCGCGAGAATCTTGGGCACCAAGTCGTGCGCAAGGGATTTTACGGCTGCTTCACGCGATGGCTGGCCTGCGGGTTTGGCAACGTAATCGGCTGCGCCGCTGGCCAGGGCTTCAATGGTTACTTTGGCGCCGCGCTGCGTCAGTGAGCTGCACATGATTACGGGAATGCGAATGCCCGCTGCTTTCATCTGCTTCAGGGTGCTAACGCCATCCATTCCGGGCATCTCCACATCCAGTAAAACCAGGTCGGGGCGAACCGACTCCATCGCTCTCAAGGCAGAAGCGCCGTCCGACGCGGTCGCGGCAACTTCCAGATGCGTGTCGGAGCCGACCACGCTGCGCAGCAGGGCCCGCATCACGGCGGAATCGTCGACAATGAGGATGCGAGCGGGCCGCGCCGCGGCCGCCGCTTGCAGAAGATTGGAGCGCATAGCCCTCAGGCCTCCGCAAATCCGAGCATGGCCAGCTTTTCCGTCAGGGCTTCGTTACCGAATGGCTTCATGAGGTATTCGTCGGCGCCGGCGTCCAGCGATCGGGTGATGAAGTCGTTCTCAGCCTCAGTGGTCACCATCATCACCTTCACATCGTCGTAGCCCTCGGCACGCATGTTTTTGAGCATGTTGAGGCCGTCCATGATGGGCATGTTCCAGTCCACCAGGGCCAGATCGAAGGGATCGTCTTCGTGCAGAAGGTCGAGACCTGCCTTGCCGTCGGCCGCCTCTTCACACTCGATACCCTTCTGTTCGAGCAGCCCTCGCAGAAAGTCCCGCACGAAGCGGGAGTCGTCGACTATCAAAGCACGCATTTGGAACCCTCCTCGGAGATCGTGTTGCCGGCGTTGCAATCGTTGCACGTATTGAGATACATACTGCATGGAACTGGCGCCATCATGCCGCCGGCGCCAGCCGCATGGGATCGAGACGCTCCGGATCGAGCATCACCAGCAGTCCTTCTTTCAACTTGAATGCCCCGGCAAAGAGCGCGCCGCGGCGCGCGTCCAGGATGGATGGATTCGGCTCATGATCGGCGGAAGAAACCGTGAGCACCTCGCCGACGGAATCCACCAGGAGTCCAAAACAGCCGCCTGAGCTTTCGAGGACGAGAATGTCGTGGTGGCCCTCTTTGCGCTTCGTGCTGTCGCCCTCCGATTGCAACGGCATGCCCAGCAACTGACGCAGGCTCACGGTAGTGAGCACGTCGCCGCGATAGTGGATGAGGCCTCCGACAAACTCCGGTGCCAGTGGCACGGCCTGGGGCCGGGTGTTGCCGACAATCTCAAGAATGTGAGTGATGGGCAAGCCAAAGAGCGTCTGCCCAACCCGCACCGAACACATCTCATACATCGTGGCAGCCGGAGAATCTTTACGCAGCGCCAAATTGGACATCGTGGATTTTGCGCTCATGCGACTGTCTCCTCGACCTGATTCCATTCTGAGTTTTGCTGCTGTCCTGGCAGCGACTGAATCGACGCCAGATCGACGATGCCGGTCACATGATCGTTGAGCAGCGTGACCCCGGCAGCGGCATGTTGCGAGCCGGCCTCAAAGAGATCGTTGCCGGCAGCGACATCCAGCACATGGCTGACGGCGATGCCCACATGGCGATTGCCCTCGCGGCAGACGACTACCGTAATCTGCGCATCGGGATTGCCGGCAGCCGCGGAGAAAACGCCCGCCGAATCTTCGATCGGCAGCAACTGCCCTTGGAAGTTGAGCACCGGCCGGTAGCCGACGTACTCCACGCGCGAAAGCGGAATGCGCTCGATGCGCAAGACATCTCCCAGCGGAACGGCGGCGCGGCGCTCGGAGGCCTCGACCAGCAGGAAGCGCGATGCCATTGCATCCACTTCTTCGACTGCCTCGGCCACTTCTTCGGATTTGCCCATGGTGACTCCAGCATGCGATGCGATCGAGCCGGGATCGAGGATCAACGCCAGATCGCCGCTACCCAGGATGGTTGCGCCAGAGTAAAGCCCGATCGACTTGAGCACCGCGCTGAGCGGCTTCACGACAATCTCTTCCGGATCGGCCAGGCCGTCGACGACCAGGCCGAAACGGCGGCCGTCGGCGTCCAGCACTGCGATGTAATGGTCGCGCTCGGCAGGCGCTTGGAGCGCCGAATCTTCACCGGCAGCCAGATGCAGGCCCGGCGACCTGAGCGAAGGCGATAACATGCGATCCAGAAAAATCAGCGGCAGCAGTTGCCCGCGCAAACGGTAAAGCGGCGTACCCTCCATCCACTCGATGGTCGCCGAGACGCGCTCGGGCGGAATATGCACCAGTTCCGACAACGCACCCTGGGGAAGGGCGAAGCTCTGGTCGAGACTGCGCACAATCAGCGCGGGAATGATGGCCAGCGTCAGGGGAATCCGCAGCCGAAGCGTGGTGCCCTTGCCCGGACGAGACTCGATCTCGACCTTGCCGCCGATCTTTTCGACGTTGGTGCGGACTACATCCATGCCCACGCCGCGGCCGCTGACGTTGGTGACGGCCTCGGCAGTCGAAAAGCCGGGCAGGAAAATCAGTTGCAACAATTCCCGTTCGCCGAGCTGAGCGGCGCGCTCGGCGGAGATCAGCCCTTTTTCAATTGCCTTGTTACGCACCCTTTCGACGCCAATGCCGGCACCATCGTCCGAAACCTCGATGATGACGTGGCTGCTCTCCTGGTAGGCGCGCAGCCTGAGCGTGCCTTCCGGGTCTTTTCCGGCGGCGATGCGCACCTCCGGCTTCTCAATTCCGTGATCGAGCGAGTTGCGGACGGCGTGCGTGAGCGGGTCTTTGATCGCCTCCAGCAGGCTCTTGTCGAGCTCGGTCTCTTGCCCCTCCATCACCAGGCGCACTTTGCGTTGCAACATCTGCGAGAGGTCGCGAATAATACGCGGAAACTTGGAAAAAACATTCGAGACCGGCTGCATCCGGGCCTTCATCACCGACTCGCGCAGGTCGGCGGTGACCATATCCAGACGGCGCGAGAGCATGGTGAACGTAGGATCGGTGGCCGTGGCCTGCAATATCTGGTTGCGCGTGAGGACCAGCTCGCCCACCAGATTCATCATGCGATTGAGCAATATCACGTCCACGCGCAGCGTCGAATCGGACGCGGCTGCGGCCTTGGGCTTGCCGGTGTCCTCCGCGGGCGCCTTGGGTGGCTCCGGCGCGGACATAGCAGTTTTGGCTGGCGGCGCGGGCGCTGTTTCGGGATCAGGAATTGCCGGTGTGGAAGAATTCGACGATGGAGGCGCCAAAGATGCAGTCGATTCCACAGCAACTGCGCCGGCAGAGACCGTTTTGGCCGCAACCGCAACTACAGCCGCCTTCGGCTGCTGCAGCTCATTCAAACGCGCAATCAGTTGCACATCCTGCTGGGCTTCGGCTTCCGTGCCTTCGCCTTCCTGGTTGTGCGACTCAATGATCCTTAGAACGCCACGCAGCGCGTCCATCAACTGCAAAAGGCCGGTGATGATCGGCTGGTTGGCCGAGAGTTTACCGTCGCGGAGCAAGCCCAGCAGGTTTTCGCCGGCATGGGCCAGCTTTTCCAGGCGCTTGAAACCGAGAAAGCCGGTCGTGCCCTTGATGGTGTGGACAGAACGGAAGATTTCGCCCAGCAGTTCGGTATCCTGCGGGCGCTCTTCCAGGTCCGTCAGGCAGCGTTCCATCCTGTCCAGGCCCTCCTGGCTTTCGATGAGAAATTCGCGAGTCAATTCGTCCATAGATCATCCATTGCGGTTCTCTGCCGGCGAGTCTGCCGGCGCACATCCCCCTTATCGGAGCGGGAACGGCAAACTTGAGAAAAATGGTGGGCACGGTAAGACGCCGGTTGCAGAGCGATTGCGGAGTCGTCCCAAATACGGCGGAAGGTCCGGATTTGGGACGTGCGCCAACATCCCGATTTGCGCTCGAAGGCGCGGCGGTTTAGCCTGAAACTCCACCGGAGGCGGATTTGGCCGACATGCAGAAACTGATTGAAGCGGCGCTTGGAGCGGCCGAGCACTCCTACTCGCCTTATTCCGGCTTTCGTGTGGGTGCGGCGCTGGAGTTGGCCGGCGGCGAAATCGTGACTGGCACGAATGTCGAAAACGTCAGCTACGGACTGACCATCTGCGCTGAACGTTCGGCTCTGGTGCGGGCCGTTGCCCAGTTCGGGCCAGAGATTCGCATCGCAGCCGTAGCCGTCGTCAATTTGAACGACGCACCCAGCCCGCCCTGCGGCGCGTGCCGCCAGGTGCTCGCCGAATTCATGGACGGCGACGCGCTGGTGAGCTTTCCTGGCGGCCTGGTTGGCGCTGTTGCGACAATGACTCTGCCCATGCGCGAACTGCTGCCGCATGGCTTCGACCTGCCGCTCAAGTGATCTTGCGATAGTCTCAAGAGTTGCGATTCCGAGGCGAAAAGCTTAATGACTGCACCCATTCATATGATCGACCTGATCCGCAAGAAGCGCGACCGGGGCACGCTTTCCGAAGACGAAATCCGATTCCTGGTACGCGGCGCGGCCGGCGAGAGCATCCCGCTCGAACAGCTTTCCGCATGGCTGATGGCCGCGTGGCTCAACGGCCTGGCGCTGGACGAGATTCGCGCGCTGACCGTCGCCATGCGCGACTCCGGCGCGAAGTTCGACCCCTCGCGCCTTGGGAAAACGACGGTAGACAAGCATTCGACCGGCGGCGTCGGCGACAAGACCAGCTTCCTGGTCGCCCCGATGGCTGCGGCCTGCGGCGTAGCTGTGCCCATGATCAGCGGGCGCGCACTGGGACACACCGGCGGAACGCTGGACAAGCTCGAAGCCATCCCCGGCTACCGCACGGCGCTAACGCTCGAAGAATTTGAAGCGGTGGTGCGCGACTGCGGCGTTTCAATTGTGAGCCAAACGCCGGCGCTGGTTCCCGCAGACAGGGTACTCTATGCCCTGCGCGACAGGACCGGAACGGTCGAGAGTCCAGGGCTGATCTGCGCCTCGATCCTGAGCAAGAAGCTTGCGGCAGGACTGAACGCGCTGGTGCTCGACGTAAAGACCGGTTCTGGCGCTTTCCTGCGCAAGCGCGAGGACGCCGAGTATCTGGCCGCGCTGATGGTGGCGACGGCGGAAGCTGCCGGAACGCGGACCGTGGCGCTGATGACGGATATGGGCCAGCCATTGGGCACGACCGCCGGCAATTGGATTGAGCTGGCCGAGTCGGTGGCTGTGCTAGATGGCAGAGAGCCTGATGGAAGCGAGGATCTGAAAGAGCTTTCGCTGGTTCTGGCAGGATGGATGATCCATCTGGGCGGAAAAGCCAAGACCCCCGAGGAGGGTTACGTCTTTGCTGAGGGCGCCATTTACGACGGGACGGCAGTGAACACATTCTTTGAAATGATCCGAGCGCAGGGCGGAGATGCTTCGGTTTTCGATGATCCCAACTTCCACAGGCCGGGAGCTACGCAGGTTGTCGAAGCATGGGAAACCGGCTACATCTCCACAATGGACACCACCATGCTGGGCTGGGCTGTGCAGCGTCTCGGCGCGGGACGCGAAAAGGCCGGCGAGCCGGTCGATCCCCACGCCGGCATCCGCTTCCACGCGCGTCGCGGGGCGTTTATCGAAAAGGGTAAGCCGCTGGCGACGCTCTACGCAACCCGCGAAGGGCTACTGGCCGAGCCGATAGCGCTGCTCCAGAAGGCGATAGCAATTTCAGAATCGAAGCCGGTGCCGGTGCCACTGGTGAGCCGCATCTTCACGCTCGAAGAGGCAAACACCTATCTGAATGCCGCGAAGTAAGCGCGCCCCAAGAGAAAACCCGGCTGCACCGCTCAATACGATAAGGTAAAAGCAATCGATACCGGGTTTTGCAGCGCGAAATCACACCTGTGGAGCGGACCTTTTGGAGAGATTCATCGGCGTTTTGGGCATTTTGGCCGTGCTGCTGGCGGCCTGGCTGGGGTCAACCGACCGCAAGGCTATTCGCTGGCGCACCGTGGCCTGGGGCTTGGGGCTGCAACTGATCTTCGCTTTTCTGGTGCTGCGCTTCAGCATCGGCCAATTGGTGCTGGAGAAATGCGGCGACGCCATCAACGCCATGCTGGCCAACACGCAGGCCGGCACATCGACACTCTTCGGCCAGCTCGGCCTGCCCAACTCCGGCGCATTTGGCAAGCTGCTGCCGCCCAATATGGGCTCGATCTTCGCTTTTCAGGTGTTGCCGACGATCATCTTCATCTCGGCATTCTTCGCGCTGCTCTATCACATCGGCCTGATGCAGATTGTCATTCGCGGCTTCGCCTGGGTGATGCAGAAGACGATGAGAATCTCGGGCGCGGAGAGCCTGAATGTCGCCGCCTCCATCTTCATGGGCCAGACGGAAGCGCCGCTGACCATCCGGCCCTTTCTCGCGAAAGCCACGCGCTCCGAGCTGATGACCATAATGACCAGCGGCATGGCGCATGTTTCGGGCGGCATCATGGCGGCGTACATTGCGCAGGGTATCGAAGCGAAGCATCTGCTGGCAGCCGTAATTATGACCTCGCCGGGCACGATAGTCATGGCCAAAATGCTCGTCCCGGAGACCGGCAAACCAGCCACCGAAGGCCAGGTGGTCATTCCCAAGGAAGAGCAGCATAAGGAAGAGAACCTGATTGGCGCGGTTGCGCGCGGCACCATCGACGGCGGCAAGCTGGCCTTCAACGTGGGCATCATGCTCATCAGCTTTTTGGCGCTGGTTTCGCTGATCAATGGATTGATGGCGTGGATTCACGGCAGCCTGAGTTGGTTCCCGGTGAGCGTGAATCAGGTGCTGGGCTTCTTCTTCGCGCCTGTGGCGTGGATCATCGGTGTGCCGTGGAAAGATGCTCCAGCGATCGGCAACCTGCTCGGCACGCGCATGGTGCTCAACGAGTTCATCGCCTTCCAGGCGCTCGGAGTACAAAAGGCCGCGCTGATGACGCGCTCCTTCACCATCGCCACGTTTGCGCTGTGCGGTTTCGCGAACCTCGGCTCCATCGGCATGCAGATCGGCGGCATCGGCGCACTGGTCCCCGAGCGTCGCAACGACCTGGCCAAGCTCGGCGTCCGCGCCATGCTCGCCGGGACGATGGCGAATCTCATTTCGGCTGCGATTGCGGGGATATTCTTAGGTTAGAGGAAATCTCAATGCCTACAGTTTTAGCGAACCCCGCAGAGATGATTGAACGTGGGGCGCCGCATCTGATTCGCAACGAGGAGCAGTTGGAGGCTTACACCAAGGCCCTGTATCGTTTGACTTCTCTTTCGGATCCAGCGCCCGCGCAGGTCGAAGCAATCGAATTGCTCACGCTCCTGATCGAGCGTTATGAAGTGGAGCACTATTCCATACCGCAAGCATCTCCGGCAGATGTGCTTCGCTTTCTACCGGAGCAACACAGCTTAAAACAGCGCGACCTGGCCGGCGATCTTGGCGGCGAAAGCGTCGTCTCGGAAGCGCTCTCAGGCAAACGTAAGCTGAATGCCGCTCATATCGAGCAGCTTAGCAAGCGATTCCATGTGTCCCCGGCGGTGTTCTTTCCCTCTTGAACTGCCGGAATTCTTCTCGATGAAGATGATGACCCGGAGCTGACTATGAACTTCGCACCGAATGAAAAGCTACTTCAGCAGTTGGAAGAAGGACGCACCGAACTGGTCTTCGACCTGATCGCGTCGGGAGTTGCCGCCAATTTTATGAACGCCCACGGCGTCCCGCTCATCCGCTACTGCGCCTACTACGGCGATGTGAGCGCGATCCGATTTCTCCTGTCGAACGGAGAAACCCTCGAATCGCTGGGACCCAATCTCGACCTGGGAACTGCGGCCTATCACGGACACTGGCGGCTCTGTCTTTTCCTCTTAGAACAAGGCGCGGACGCAAATCTGGCCGATCCCGAAACCGGAGAAACGCCGCTGCACAACGCCATTGCCAAGACAGACCGGCTGACCTACGACCGCGTGGTCCAGATATTGCTCGCCCACGGCGCAGACCCTAACGCGGCGACCATCCCTGGAGTAGAAACCGGCGCCTTCATGCGCGACTGCCGCACCAAAGGCGAGACTCCGCTGCACCGCGCCGCGGCCTTCGGTGAGGTGGAAACGATCCGGATGCTCAAAGACGCGGGCGCAAAGCTGGATGTTCACGACGTCCATAGCGATACGCCGCTTTCCTGGGCAAGCTGGTATGGGCGACCTACGCCGATCCTTCGCGAACTGCTCTACGGCGGCTTTCGCATTCACCCGCAGAATCAGAGCATGGCCGCCAATCTGCTGGGCAAAGCGCTGCTTTAGCGAAGCCCAGTTCGCGATGCCGAACTCCGGTGCTAAAATCCGGTTGAAGCGAGGACAGAATGATCGGCGTGAAGGAAGCAGTGCAGGCGGCGGCAACCTCCGTAGAAAGTCTTTACCCGGACGCGAGGGGAATTCGACTTGAGGAAGTGCAAAATATAGGACCGTTCTGGTCTGTGGTCATGTCGTTCAACACGGGAGAGCCAACGACGCTGGCTTCTGTCATGGGAACCGAAGCACGACTGTTCAAAAGAGTGGAGATAGATCCGGATACGGGAAGCCTGATCGCGCTGAAAGTCTGGAAGCAATGAGTTCCTACGTTGAAACCCTTCTCGATACATACAAATCGAAGGGTCTTTTGGTTGACTCCAATCTACTTCTTCTGTATCTCGTCGGCTCTTACGATACGAGCCTCGTCGGGGATGGAAAGTTCAACAAGCTCTCGAAATACACAGCCGAGGATTACCGCTTGTTGGTAAGGCTCAAGGCGGTATTCGCGAGGTCAGTTACCACGCCGCATGTACTGACGGAAGTGAGTAACCTGACAAACGATCTTCCCTCTTCCACCCGCAGCGAATGCCTGAAAGAATTTGCGGCAACGTTTGAAGAAATGGAGGAGTTGATGACTCCAAGCCTTGAGGCTGCTCGACGTTCGGATTTTCATTTTCTGGGTTTGACAGACGCCGCATTGGCTCAATGGTCAAGCCGCTTCCTCGTCGTCACAGACGACCTTCGCATGGTAGCCAAGCTGAACGAATCCGGCCAGCAAGCGCTCAACTTCAACCACCTTCGAGACTACCTTTTTGATGAACTGCGTAAGTCGTAACATCCGCAACTACCAATCCAAGTCTCCAATCGCAGGCAGGGGAGAATGGGCGCCTTGAGCAAACTGCATTCAGCGGCTAGGCCCAATGGGAAACAACACGATATCCGTTCACGTTTTGGGGGAATATGAAGTATTTCGACCAAGCAGAGGACGCCGCCGACTTCCTCAGATCCAAGCTGGGATCGCCCAACGCTCGCATCGGCATCGTCCTCGGTTCCGGTCTCGGAGCAGTCGCCGAGGCCGTCGCGTCGCCGGTATTCGTCCCTTACGCATCAATTCCGCACTTTCCCCAATCCACAGTCGAAGGCCACTCGGGGCGCATCGTCGCCGGCCTTCTCGGCGGCGTACCAGTCATCGTCATGCAGGGCCGCGTGCATTATTACGAGGGCTACACGCCGCAGCAGGTCACCTTCCCGATGCGCGTCTTGGGCAGGCTGGGTCTTGAAACTGTGATCCTGACCAACGCAGCCGGCGGCATCAACCCCAATTACCAGATCGGCGACCTGGTTCTCCTCGCCGACCACATCAATATGCTGGGTTTCAACCCGCTGATCGGACCGAACGAGCCGCGTTTCGGCGACGGCAAAGCGACCGGGCTACGCTTCTTCGACATGACCCAGGCATACTCCGTCGAGCTGCGCGCCATGGCCCAGCTTGCCGCTCGGGCCGAAGGTTTCACCATGCACGAGGGCGTGTACCTGGCCACTTCCGGGCCGAGTTTTGAAACGCCCGCGGAGATCAAGGCATTTCGCGCGCTGGGCGCGGACCTGGTCGGCATGTCCACCGTGCCGGAGACGATTGTGGCGCGGCATATGGGCATTCGCGTGCTCGGCATCTCCTGCGTGACCAACCTGGCAGCCGGCATCAGCGCCACGCATCTGAGTCATGAGGAGGTCTTCGAGGCCGGAAGCCGGGTGCAGCATCGGCTGGCGGGGCTGTTTTCCCGGCTGGTGCCCCAAATCGCCGGAGCGGGAGCCTGACCGATGCCATCCAGCGAGACCACAGCACGACTTCCCTTCCCGCCGTTGATGCTGGCCGTGGCCGGCGCTTCCGGCTCGGGCAAGACGACCCTCGCGGCGGAGCTGGCGCGTACGCTGGGGGGACTGCATTTCTCGCTCGACACCTATTACCGCGACCTCAGCCATCTGCCGGTGGGCGAGCGCGCCTCGCAGAATTTCGACGATCCGAGCATGATCGATCTGCCTCTGCTGGCCGCGCACCTTGAAGCTCTGGCGCGCGGCGAAGCCATCGAGCGCCCGCTCTACAGCTTTTCCGAGTACATCCGCATCCCCGGCCAGGCCGAGACCATCCGCCCCGAGGCTGTGGTGATTGTCGAGGGGCTATTCACGCTCTACTTTCCCCAGTTGCGCCCACTCTACCAGCTCAGCGTCTTCGTCGATACGGCCGACGACATCTGCTTCGAGCGCCGCCTCAAGCGCGATAAGGAAGAGCGCGGACGATCCCCTGAATCTGTCCGCAAACAGTACGACGCCACGGTCCGGCCATGCGGGCTGGCCTTCGTCCGTCCCCTGATCGACTTCGCCGACCTCAGCGTCGACGGCACCGACCCGCTCGATTTCAAAGTGGAGCAGGTAATGAGCACCTTGCGC
>Ga0302325_10013890_pt1 | contig 17153 bp, 14 predicted proteins | sample Palsa_T0_2_FD_201948 | JGI IMG/M metagenome (GOLD analysis project Ga0302325, IMG submission 201948) | Peat permafrost microbial communities from Stordalen Mire near Abisko, Sweden - Palsa_T0_2 | ecosystem: Environmental > Terrestrial > Soil > Palsa > Peat permafrost | place: Sweden: Abisko... | reverse complement strand
GCCGGGGGCGGCCCGGGGCCCCCGGGGTTCGGCCCCCCGGGGGGGGCCCCCCCCGGGGGCCCGCGGCCCGCGCCGCCGCGAGGACGCGCGCACCGAGCTGACGACGGCCCGGGCGACACCCGGCCCGCGGGGAGCCCGCGGCCACGGCGGCCCGAGCGTGCCGCGCGCCGGGTCGCCGGGCGGCGCGTTCGCCCCGTCCGGCCCCGCCGGACGCCGCGGGAAGGCCGGCGGCGGAGGGTGAACGGCACCGGCGCGCCACACGAGGACTTCGTGCTGCGCGGGCTCAGCGTGCTCGACGAGTCGGGCGGGTTCTGCGGTCCGCTCGACGTGCGGGTCTCGGCAGGGCGTGTCGCCGAGCTCGGCGCGGGGATCACCGCGGCCGAGGCGGCCTCGATCGACGTCGCGGGCCTCTGGCTGATGCCCGGCGTCTTCGACTGCCACGACCATGTCTCGATGTCCTCGCTCAACCTCGCCGAGACGCTCGCGACGCCGGTCAGCCTCTGGGCGCTCGAGAGCGCGCGGAACGCCCGCCGGACGCTCGAGGCCGGCGTCACGTTCGTCCGCGACATGGCGGGAGCCGACGCGGGGATGCGCGATGCCATCGCGCGCGGCTATGTCCCGGGCCCGACGCTGCAGGTCTCGACGGTGCTGATCTCCCAGACGGGCGGTCACGGCGACGGCTTTCTCGCCGGTGCCGGGCTCGAGATCACCCCCGGCTACCTGACGCCCGACTATGCCGGCAAGCCGCGCTTCGTCCTCGACGGGTGCGACGCGATGCGCCAGGTGGTGCGGGAGGTGATCCGCTCCGGGGCGGACTGGATCAAGCTCGCGACGACCGGCGGGCTCGTCTCCGACCACGACCACCCGCTCGTTGCCGACTTCACGCTCGAGGAGGTCGAGACGGCGGTCGCGGAGGCGCGCCGCAAGGGCAGGCCGGTGGCCGCACACGCCTACGGCGGCGAGGGTCTCGACAACGCCGTCGCGGCCGGTGTGCGCTCGATCGAGCACGGCGGCTTCCTCACCGAGGAGCAGGCGCGGCGCATGGCCGACGCAGGCTGCTGGCTCGTCCCGACCCTGTCGGCGATGCGCGACACGCTCGCCTGGGCCGAGCAGGGGCGGCTGACGCCGGTGCAGTGCCGCAAGATCCTCGGCTTCGGCCTCGAGCTCGGCGCGGCGGTGCGCCTTGCCAAGGACAACGGGGTGCGGCTGGCGCTCGGAACCGACTACATCAGCCGCGATCAGCACGGAAACAACCTCGAGGAGCTCCGCCTGATGCACGAGGCCGGCCTGACGCTCGAGGAGACGCTGCTCGTGGCGACGGCCGCCGGAGCCGAGCTGTGCGGCGTCGGCGACCGCTACGGCCGCATCGCCCCGGGCTACGTCTTCGACGCGCTCCTGCTCGCCGACGAGCCGAGCGACCTCGGCCGACTGTGCTCCCCGGGCGCGCTCGCGGGCGTGTTCAAGGCCGGCAGACCGGTGCTCGGCGGCCCCCAGCTCGCCGAGCAGGGGCTGGCCGCACGGCTCGGCGCCGCGGAGAGCGTCCGCTGAGCCGACGCGTGCGCCACCTGCCGGGTCCCAGCGGGTCGGGAGAGCGCCGGTGAGCGGAGCAGCCGGGGTCGTCTCCGTGCTCGAGCTGCGCGTCCTCGCCGGCTGCGAGCAGGCCGTGATCTCCTTCTACAGCGAGCGCGAGGTGTTCGAACACGCCCGGCGAAGCGGCGGCTTCCGCTCCGGGCGTCTGCTCGAGCCGCGCGAGCCGGGTGCGCCGTTCCTCGTCCTCGCCGAGTGGGACGACGCGGAGGCCTACCAGGGTTGGCTCGACAACCCGGTACGCGAGGAGCTCGGTCTCGGGCTCGCCCCGCTCCTCGACGGCGCGCCGGCACGGGGCGGCGTCTACGAGCAGGTAGGTTTGTGGCCGCTCACCCCGGGTCGGAGCGGCCCGGATCAGCCGCGGGAGGAGCTCGATGAGTAGGTACCGGGTCGCGATGGACATCGGAGGCACGTTCACCGACTTCGTCATCCGCGACGGGCGGGAGGGCCTGACGCGCTCCGGCAAGGTGCTGACCACACCGGCTGACCCGGCCGGAGGGGTGCTCGAGGGGCTGCGCCAGTTCATTCCCGAGCTCGGCGAGATCGAGTTCCTCGTGCACGGCACGACCGTCGGCCTGAACGCCTTTCTCGAGCGCAAGGGCACGCGCATGCTGCTCGTCATGACCAGCGGCCTGCGCGACGCCTACTCGATCGCCCGCCACGACCGCAAGGAGCTCTACGCGCTGCGCTACCACAAGCCCGAGCGGCTCGTCGCTCGCCGCGACGTGGTCGAGGTGGTCGAGCGCTTGCGCTGGGACGGCTCGGTCGAGACGCCCCTCGAGCAGGACTCGCTCGAGCCGCTCTTCGCGCGCATCCGCGCGGAGGGTGTCGAGGCGGTCGCGATCTGCCTGCTCCACGCCTATGTCAATCCCGCGCACGAGCTCCTGCTCCGCGACCTGCTGCGCGCCGAGTTTCCCGAGCTCTCGATCTCGCTCTCGCACGAGATCGCCCGCGAGTGGCGCGAGTACGAGCGCGCCTCGACCGCGGTCCTCAACGCCTACATCGCCCCGCGCGTCGAACGCTACCTCGCCACGCTCGAGCTCGAGCTCGGCGCGCTCGAGGTCTCGAGCCCGCTGTATGTCATGCAGTCGAACGGAGGCATCACGAGCGCGCGAAGCGCCCGCGCCGAGCCCATCCAGACGCTGCTTTCGGGGCCGGTCGGAGGGACGATCGGCGGTGCGGCGCTCGCCCGCGCGAACCGGCGGCGAAACCTGCTCTGCATCGACATGGGCGGCACGTCGTTCGACCTCAGCCTGGTCGTCGACAGCCAGCCGACCGTCTCGACCGAGACCGAGCTCGAGGGCCTGCCGGTGCTCATGCCGCTCGTCGACATCCACACCATCGGCGCCGGCGGCGGGTCGCTGGCCTGGCTCGAGGCGGGCGGGCTGCGCGTCGGCCCCCAGAGCGCGGGCGCCGACCCGGGGCCCGCCTGCTACGGGCGCGGCGGAACCCAGCCGACGGTCACCGACGCGAACCTCTTCCTCGGCCGGCTCGACCCCGGCTACTTCCTCGGCGGCCGAATGGCCCTCGACGAGTCGGCTGCCGAGCAGGCGCTCGGCTCGGTCGCGAGGCAGGTCGGGCTGACCACGACCGAGCTCGCCGAGGGGATGCTCTCGATCATCAACGCGCGCATGGCTGACGCGATGCGCACGATCACCGTCAAGCAGGGGATCGATCCGCGCGAGTACGCGCTCGTGGCCTTCGGGGGAGCGGGCCCGATGCACGCCGTCTCGCTCGCGGAGGAGCTCGAGATCTCCGAGGTCATCGTTCCCTGGAGCCCGGGCACCTTCTCGGCCTGGGGGATGCTTCAGACCGACATGCGCCACGATGTCGTGCAGAGCTTCTACCGGGGGCTCGCGGGCGTCGCAGCCGATGAGGTCGCGGGCGCGTTCGACGCGCTCGAGGCCGAAGGGGCCGAACGGCTCGAGCGCGAGGGGATCGCCGCCGAGGAGCGCTACTTCGCCCGCTCGGTCGATATGCGCTACGTCGGTCAGGAGTACACGGTCAACGTGCCGGTCGAGACGACGATCTCGCTCGAGCGGATCGACGCCTCGTTCCACGACGCGCACCGGTCGCGCTACGGGCATTCGACACCAGGGGCCCCGGTCGAGTTCGTCAACCTGCGCCTGGCGGCGATGGGCCGGATCGCGAGCGAGGCCCACCCCTACCACGCTCCGCCCGAGGGCTCGGTCCCGCTGCTCGGCCACCGCCCGGTCATCTTCGCCGGCGCCGAGCACGACACCCCGGTGCTGCTCCGCGACCGCCTGCCGCTCGGGAGCCGCTTCGAGGGGCCGGTGATCATCGAGGAGCAGAGCGCGACCACCGTCGTTCCGCCCGGGCACGACGCGGCGCTCGACGGGCACGGGAACATCCTGATCACGAGAGCCTGAGGGGGAGGAGAGCGAGAGATGGCCCAGACCGCAGACCGCTTCGCCGCGACCGCGGATCCGATCACCACGGAGATCATCCGCAACGCCTTCGTCTCCTGCGCCCAGGACATGAATGCGACCCTGATCCGCAGCTCCTACACCTCGATCATCTACGAGGGCAAGGACTGCTCGGTCGCGATCCTCGACGAGCACGGGGACGTGCTCGGCCAGTCGCTCGGGCTGCCGCTCTTCCTCGGCAACCTCGAGATCTGCGTGAAGCTCGTGGCGGAGATGTTCGGCTGGGAGGCGTTCCGTCCCGGAGACATCTTCTACATGAATGACTCCTACATGACCGGGACGCACCTGAACGATGCGACGATCTTCGGCCCCGTCTACTGGGAGGGGAAGCTCGTCGGCTTCTCGGCCACCCGCGCGCACTGGCTCGACGTGGGCGGCAAGGACGCCGGCGGCCCGATGGACTCGCACGAGATCTACCAAGAGGGGATGCGCTGGGCGCCGACGCGGATCTACGACCGTGGCGAGCCGCGCGAGGACATCATCGACCTGCTGCGCCGAAACGGCCGCTTCGGATACTCGCTCGTGGGCGACATGAACGCCCAGGTCGCGGCCTGCCGTACGGGTGAGGCGCGCTTCCAGGCCATCCTCGATCGCTTCGGCTACGAGACCTACGTCGCGGCGCGCGAGGAGATCTACCGCCAGTCCGAGCAGCTCGAGCGTGAGGCGGTCGCCGCGCTCCCCGACGGCACCTACCGTTCAAGCGGCTTCCTCGATGACGACGGGCTCGGTCACGGTCCGATCCCGGTCGAGCTGAGGATCGACGTCACGGGGGACCGGATGGCGATCGACCTCGAGGGCTCCTCGCCGCAGATGGACGGACCGGTCAACTGCGGCTTCGCCCAGACGATCTCCGCCTGCCGGGTCGCCTTCAAGCTGCTCATCAACCCGGAGCGGCCGGTCGACGGTGGCACCTTCCATACCCTCGAGGTCAAGGCGCCGCCGCGCTCGATCTTCGACGCGCAGGAGCCGGCGGCCTGTCAGTGGTACTTCAGCTCGCTCGGCCTTCTGATCGACCTCGTCGTCAAGGCGCTCGCGCCCGTTCTTCCCGACAAGGTCGCGGCGGCACACTTCGGAGACTCGATGGTCCTCTTCCTCGCCGGCAAGGACCCCCGCCGCGACGACCAGGGCTTCCTCTACGTGATGCCGCACGCGGGCGGCTGGGGCGGGTTCGAGGGCGGGGACGGCCAGGACGGTCTGATCAACAACGTCAACGGCGCGTTCAAGGACTACCCGGTCGAGGTGTTCGAGGTCAAGTTTCCGGCCTTCATCCGCCGCTACGAGTTCCGGCCCGATACCGGCGGCCCGGGGCGCTTCCGCGGCGGCTGCGGTCTGCTGCGCCGCTTCGAGGTCGAGCCCGAGGCGTTCCTCTACCTCTGGCTCGAGCGCTCGGTGACGCCGGCATGGGGTCTCTTCGGCGGCGGCGACGCGGTCGGGCCCGACGTGATCATCAACGCGGGCGCCCCCGACGAGCAGCGGATGCTCAAGGTCAACGCCCTTCCCCTGCCCCCCGGGTCGGTCGTCGACCTGCTGACCGGCGGCGGCGGCGGCTTCGGGATGCCGCTCGAGCGCGACCCCGAGCGCGTGCGCGCCGACGTGCTCGACGGCTACGTCAGCCGCGAGGCGGCCGCGCGCGACTACGGCGTCGTGCTCGACGACGCGCTCGTGGTCGACCTGGAGGCAAGCGCACGGCTGCGCGAGGGCCAGGGGGCCGGAGCCGAGGCCTGAGCGGGAGGCACGCTGGCGGTGGTTACGGTGGTCGCGGTCGACCCCGGTATCGACGGCGAGCGGCTCGGCGGGCTCCGGATCGGGGACGACGGCGCCGGCCGCCCCGACCGGCCGCCCCGTGCACCGGTCGTGCCCGGGCAGTATTTCGGCGCGCCGGGCGCCCCGCCCGGGTGCAGCGACCCCGCTCCCTCTCGCTCGCCGCCGCAGATCCATGCGGCCCCGGCGAGAAGCGCGGTTCACTTGGCTCAGGGAGGCTCAGTGCTCGACCACGGCCTCGGCCGAGACCGCGGCGAGCGCCGCGCGTGCCTGGCGGATGAGCCCGACGAACCCGTCCCGCGCGAGGGAGGGTTCCGCTGCGTGCCAGGCGAGGTAGATCGACCCGCGCGGCTCGTCGAGCGGGACGAACGCCACGTCGCTTCGGAACGCCTGAAAGAGACTCGAGAGCACCGAGATGCCGATACCGGCCGCGACGAGCCCGAGCGCCGTGTTCGGGAGCGAGCACTCCTGCACGATCCGCGGCTCGAAGCCGGCGGCCCGGCAGCCGTCGACAACCTGGTCGTAGCCGTCGCGGGACTGGTCGCGCGGCCAGAGCACGAAGACCTCGTCCCGCAGATCGGCGTAGGCGAGCTGCGGCCGGGAGGCGAGCGGGTGCCCGAGCGGCAGCGCGACGTGGATCGGGTCGTTGAAGAGCAGCTCGAAGGTGATATCGGGCTCGCTCCGGTGGGAGCGGAGGATCGCGATCTCGACCGACCGCGACTCGAGCGCCGCGAGCAGCGGATCGTCGAGCATCTCCCGCAGCTCGAGGTGGATCTCCGGGTAGGCGCTGCGGAACGCCGTGACGGCGATCGGAACGAGGAGCGCCGTGACCGAGGGCAGGAAACCGACCGCGAGGTCGCCGAGCTCTCCGCGGCCGACGCGCCGGGCGCGGGTGAAGCAGCGCTCGACACCCAGGATCGCCGCCGGCGCCTCGTCGAGCAGCGTCCGTCCGGCGCTCGTGAGCCGCACGCCGCGGGTGTTTCGCACGAGCAGCTCGACCTCGAGCGAGGACTCGAGCTCGCGAACCGCACGGCTCAGCGACGGCTGCGAGATGTGGAGCCGCGCCGCGGCGCGCCCGAAGTGCAACTCCTCGGCGACCGCCGTGAAGTAGCGGAGGCTCTGCACGTCCTGTTTGATAGCCCGAGGCTATCAGTCAATCGGAAACGGGTCCTGGACACGGAGCGGCGAAACGTTCAAGATCGGGCCGAGGCTCCTTGCTTGATGCCGTCCGTTGCTCCACCGGGCGACGTGGCTTGACGACATGGTTCACCGCACGCATGGTTCACCGCACGGCAGTGTCTGGCCGCACGATGGCCGCACGACAGTCGTTTTGGCGTTTCCGGTTTCCGCGTTTTCCGCACCATCAGTGTCTCCGCACCACAGTGTCTTTGCTGCACGACAGTGTGTCTTCTGCACCACAGTGTTTCTGCTGCACCACGGCACTTCCGCGCACGACCGTGTTCCTGCGCACGGCCGTGTTTCGCCGGACGAACGGCGAGCCGGCTTTCCACGCGACGACGCGTGACGCTTCGACGACGCGGGCGTCGCCGACTCGGTGTCCTTCGTGTCTCGAATGCGGCGACGCCGCCGACGTCTAGGTCGCTCATGATCAAAAAACGCATAACGGGAGGTTCGATCCGGATGGCACGCAAACGCTCTCTGACCGCACGGAATCTGTTCGCGTCCCTCGCTGCGCTCGCGGTGGGGCTGGTGCTCGTGGCGGGCGCCGGCGCTCGGGCCGGCACGCGCGCCGCGTCCAAGCCGATCAGCATCGCGGTTCTCCTGAACTCGTCGGCCAACACCTACTACCAGGCGAACCTCGCGGGCGCCGAGGCGGCCGCGAAGAAGTACGGCGGTGACGTCACGAAGGTCTTCTCCGCCAACTTCGACGCCGCGACCCAGGCCGCCCAGATCCAGGATGCGATCACGGCCAAGGCCTACCAGGTGTTCCTGATCGCGCCGACCGCGTCGAACGTGATCGTGCCGCAGGTGACCCAGGCGGTGAAGGCGGGGATCAAGGTCGCGTGCATGCTCTCTCCCTGCGGATCGAACCCGAACGGCATGGCGCGGCAGATCCCGGGGCTGACGACGTTCGTCGGCTACTCGATGAGCGAGAACGGGGCCGACATCGCCGAGGCGGTCGTCGAGGCCTGCGCGAAGCTCGATCCGTGCAACGTCGTCTACGAACCCGGGGACAACACGCTGCCGGCAGAGGTCGTTCGCACCGGGTCCTTCAACGCCTACCTGAAGTCGCACCCGTCCATCAAGGTGCTCGCCGAGCAACAGGGTCAGTACCTCGCCGGTCCCGGCCGGACCGCCATGCAGAACATGCTCGAGGCCCATCCCGACATCAACGTCGCGGCCTCCAGCGGCGACCAGATGACGGCGGGCATGGCCCAGGCGGTCAAGGCCGCCGGCGATAGCGGGAAGATCAAGCTGATCGGCAACGGGGCGAGCGTTCCGGGAGTCGCGGCGGTCAAGGACGGGCAGTGGTTCGCGACGATCGCGAATGTCCCCTGGACCGAGGGCTACATCGCCGCGGAGTACGCGATCGAGGCCGCTCAGGGGACGCCGCTCGCGAAGATCCCGGGCTTCGTCGACGACCTCAAGGACACGGGCGTGGGAACGGCGATCATCACCGAGGCTACCGCGGGCAAGTTCAAGGCACAATGGGCCGGATGACCGTCGCTGCCCGAGACGCGCGCGCAGCCTAGGCCGCGGGCCGTGGACGGAGGACGTGCTGAGGCCGGGCGAGGAGCTGCGGTCTCCCCGCCCGGCGCTCCGCACGTCGAGCTGCGCGGGATCAGCAAACGCTTCGGCGGCGCCCAGGCGCTGATCGACGTCAGCCTCGCCATCCCGCGCGGGACGATCCACGGGCTCGTCGGCGAGAACGGCGCCGGCAAGTCGACGCTCGGCAAGCTGATCGCCGGCGTCCACCGCGCCGACAGCGGCGAGCTGCTCGTCGATGGCAGGCCGACGCGCTACCGGACGCCGCGCGAGGCGCTCGAGGATGGGACGACGATCATCGCCCAGGAGCTCAGCCTCGTCCCGCAGCTCTCGGTGTTCCAGAACGTCTTCCTCGGGGCGGAGGCGAGCCGTGCGGGGCTCCTCAGCGATCGATCGCTCAGGCGGCGGTTCGACGCGCTCAACCGGCGCACCGGGTTCGAGCTGCCGGCCGAGGTGCGCACGGGGAGGCTCGGTATCGCCGAGCAGCAGAAGGTCGAGCTTTTGCGCGCCCTCGCCCGCGAGGCGAGCCTGATCGTGATGGACGAGCCGACGGCGTCGCTGACGACCGACGAGTCCGAGAAGCTCTTCGAGATCGTGCGCACGCTTCGCGCCGACGGCGTGACGGTCATCTACGTCTCGCACTTCCTCGAGGAGGTTCTGGCGCTCGTGGACAACGTGACCGTGCTCAAGGACGGACGCTTGATCCGCACCTCGCCCGTCGCCGACGAGACGCCTGCGCGTCTGGTCGAGGCGATGCTCGGGCGCCAGCTCGCCTCGACCCGTGCGGCCCGGAGCGTCGTCCCCGAGGGCGCGGCGGTCGTGCTCTCGGTGCGCGACCTGTCGCGCGAGGGCGTGCTCGAGGGCATCTCGTTCGACGTGCGCGCCGGTGAGGTTGTGGCGCTCGCGGGGCTGATCGGCTCGGGTCGCTCGGAGGTCGCGCGCGCGGTCTTCGGCGCCGACCGCCTCGACACGGGGACGATCGAGCTCGACGGCGAGCGGCTCGCGATCCGCAGGCCGCACGATGCGGTGCGGGCCGGAATTGCGATGGTGCCCGAATCGCGCAAGGATCAGGGCCTGCTCATGCGCAGGTCGATCGTCGAGAACGTCTCGCTGCCGCACCTCGGCGCCCTGAGCGGCGCCGGGGTCGTCGCGCGCAGGCGCGAGCTGCGTCAGGTGGGCGCGATCACCGCGAAGGTCGACGTGCGCGGCGGCGGCCTCTCGGCCAGGGTGACGGGTCTCTCGGGCGGGAACCAGCAGAAGGTGCTGTTCGCGAAGTGGCTGTTCCGCAGCCCGCGCCTGCTCATCCTGGACGAGCCGACGCGCGGGGTCGATGTGGGGGCCAAGCTCGGGATCCACGAGCTCGTCGTCTCGCTGGCCTCGACGGGGATGGCGGTGCTCCTGATCTCGTCGGAGATCGAGGAGGTGCTCGCGCTCGCCCACCGGGTGCTCGTGATGCGCGGCGGGCGCATCGTCGGGGAGTTCGAGGGCGACGCGATCGCCGAGGAGGCGATCCTGCACGCCGCCTTCGCGACCGCGCCGGGCGAGCGCGAGAGCCGGCGGGCGGAACCGGTGACCGGGTGAGCGGCGACTCGGTGAGCGCAAACCGGCTCGCGCCGGCCGCTCTCGGTCAGGCCTTGCGCGCGCGGCTGCTGCGGCTGCGGGTGCGCGACTACGGCATCGTCGCGGCGTTCCTGGCCCTCTTCATCGGGCTCAGCTTCTCGAGCAACGTGTTCTTCACCCAGACGAACCTGTTGAACATCCTCGACCAGAACGCGCCCTACGGCATCATCGCGGTGTTCCAGACGGTGGTGATCATCGGCGGCGGCTTCGACCTCTCGGTCGGGGCGATGTTCGCGCTCGGAGGCGTCGCCGCGGCGCAGACCGAGCCGCACATCGGCGTCGCCCTGAGCCTCGTGGTCGGGTCGCTGTTCGGTCTCGGGCTCGGCATCTTCAACGGGCTCCTGATCACGGTTGGGAGGATGAACGCGTTCATCGCCACGCTCGCCTCGAGCTTCATGTTCTACGGGCTCGGCGACGTCATGACCAACGGCTTCTTGGTCACGGTGACCAAGGCGCAGTTCTCCGATCTCGGCAACAACGACTTCGCCGGGGTCGCCTACGCGATCTGGCTGTTCCTCGCGGTCGCGCTCGCCGCCTGGTTCCTGATCGACCGCACGACCCTCGGGCGCTACATCTACGCCGTCGGCGGAAACCCGGAGGCGGCGCGGCTCTCGGGCGTGCGCGTGAACGTCGTGCGCGTCACGACCTTCGCGCTCTGCGGCCTCGCGTCGGGGATCGCCGGTGTGCTCGTCGCCTCGCAGATCTCCCAGGGCCAGGCCGACACGGGCACCGACCTCACGCTGACGACGATCGCCGCGGTCGTCATCGGCGGCACGAGCATCCTCGGCGGGGAGGGCGCGATCTGGCGCAGCGTGCTCGGGATCCTGCTGCTCGCGATGATCGGCAACGGCTTCAACCTGCTGAACATCAACCCCATCTACCAGCAGATCGTCGAGGGCGCGATCATCGTCCTGGCCGTCGCGCTCGACGCCTGGTCGCGACGCCCGGGCGGGTAGCCCCGGCGCCCCCGACCTGCCGAAAGGAGAACATGGCTCGCGAACTCCAGATGATCCCGGTGGCCACGCTCGCAAACGGACACGCCTTTGCGCTCGGCGTGCACACGCTGCGCGGCGTCGCGGACGGGCCCTGCCTGGGTGTCGTCGCGGGAACCCACGGCGACGAGCCGCTCACGGTCGAGACGGTGCGCCGCCTGCTCGATGAGCTCGAGGCGCTGCCGCTGCGGGGGCAGGTGCGTGCGATCGCGTGCACGAACCCCTACGCGCTCCAGGCGCTGACCCGCAACACCCCGGTCGACATGGCGAACCTCAACCGCGTGTTTCCGGGCGACCCCGACGGCACGTTCTCCGAGCAGCTCGCGCACGCGATCTGGGCACAGGTCGGCAGCTGCGACTACCTGATCGACTTCCACGGCAGCGGAAACGACTCGACCGTCGACTACGTCTACATGCACGGTGCGCTCGAGCTGGCACGGGCGTTCGGCTGCGAGATCCTGCGCGACGCTCCCGCCCATCCCGGCTCGCTGTCGAAGATCGCGACCGACGCCGGGATCCCGACCCTCGTCAGCGAGCTCGGAGGCGGACAGCAGCGAAACACGCACTACCTCCGGAAGGGGATCCGCGGCGGTCTCAACGTGCTCAAGCACGTCGGCATGCTCGACGGCGAGCCCGAGCTCCCGGCGCGGCAGACGATCGTCGAGGAGATCGTGACGATCGCGCCGCATCACGGCGGTCTGATGGTCTCCGACTTCGACGCGAACGACCTGCTTCGCAGCGTTCCCGCCGGGACCGAGCTCGCACGCATCTACAACCCCTCGACGCTCGAGGAGCTCGAGATCCTGACCGCACCGTTCGACGAGTCGATCTTCGTCCTTCTCCGCGAACGCTTCTCGACGGTCGATGTCGGCGACTACAGCTTCATGATCGCAAACGGCGCCACGGGCCGCCCTGTCTGACGAGCCGTGCCGCGGCGCCACCTCGGCGCCGCGGAAGGAGCGGAGCCTTCGGCCACTCAGGCCGACGGGGCGCTGATCAGGGTCACCGCGGCGAAGCACGACTCCGCCGTGTGGTTCGTCCAGTCGTGGGCCGCGCCGCGCTGGACGACGACGTCGCCGGGGCCGAGCACGAACTCGCCCCCGCCCGTCGTGAGCGTGATCTGACCGGAGAGGATGACCACGTAGTCGAGCGTGTCGGTGGCGTGCATTCCCGAGCTTCCGCCCGGGCGGAACTCGATCAGGCGGAAGGCCGACCCGCGCGGAGCGGGCGGCTCGAGCGACCAGGGGCGTCGCGCCGCGTCCTCCCGGCCGTGAAGGTCCGGCGGCGTCTCGTCGGCGACCCAGATCTCCCAGGCCCTCGCCTGCGCCGTGTCGATCACCGCCTTCGGCTCGTCGTCGATCAGCACGACCGGCTCACCCCGATCGTCGAACCCGGTGACGATGCGCTTCATCGAGCCTCTCGGCGCATCGTCGCGTCCCCCGCATCACTCACCTCAGGCCCCTCCCTTGTTTCGCCGGATTGGTCAACTGTTGGCCGGATTTCTGTCAACCGGCTGCGGCGGCGACCTCGACCGCCGCCTCATGTGCCCGGGTCGGCCGCTCTCCAGGCGGTCGAGCCGATCGCGCGCTCGCGCTCCCGATATTTGAGCTTCGCTGCCCGGACGCCTAGCCCTGCCCGGGCGAGGAGCTCGATCCCCGGCGCGAAGGCTCGGGGCCGCATGCGCGGCGCCGAGCACCCCCGGGGCGGGCCGCGACGGGAGGCGAGCTCGCGCCGCGGCGCGCCGTGCCGTTCGCGGCGTCGGCTCGCGGGCACGGTGCCGGCGGGCGCGGGCAGGCGGCCACGCGGTTAGCTCCGTCACCGGGGCTGCCGGTCGGGGTCCGCGTGCGAGCGCTTCGTGGACGACCGCGGATGCGAGCCTCGCCGCGGCCTGGCGGGCCGCGAGGCACGACGGCAAGCCTCGTTCCTCGCCGCCCGACGGATGCAGATCGCGGCTCCCGCCCGGAACGGGCATCATGGCGGGGTGGCGTTTCTTCCCAAGGTGCTCGGTCGCCGGCTCGGCCCGGTCGGGGTCGCGCTGACCGTCTATGACGTGTGGAGACACCTGCCCGCCAAGCAGCGGGAGCAACTCATCGAGCAGAGCGTGAAGCACGGCACTCGCGCCGGGCGCTTCGTCGCCAGCGAGGGGTCGAAGCAGGTTCGCAGGCTCCTCGGCTAGCCCCTCCGCGCCGTGGTGGTCCGGCTCCGGGCCGGCGCCGGGCCCTCGGGCCCGCTGCGGACGGGATCAGCTCCCTCGCCTCCCGGTCGCCGCGAGGCGCTTGATAGCGTTGCGCCTGCCTCGATCATCGGTTTAGCGTCTGCGTCCGACGTGTCTCGCCCCGCGTGATCGCGCCCGTGTCCCGCTCCACCTGCCCTCCCCCCGCATCACGCCCCAGCGCGATGGAACACACCTCGAAGGAGGGCACGCCTGGATGAGCGGCGCCGACGATTTCCCGAGCTCGGCGGCGGTCGACGAGGCGGCGCTCTGGCGGCTCGCGACGGCGCTCGCACGCTCGGAGACGTCCGCCGCCGTAGCGGAGACCCTGGCGCGCGAGGGCGGCGCGGCGGCGGGCGGGTACTTCGCGAACATGGCCGTGCTCGAGCCGGATGGCAACGGCGTGCGTGCGGTTCATCACTCGGCCGTCGAGCCGGACGCCGAGCCCCGGTGGCGCAGCTTCGCCCTGAGCGACGCCGTGCCGGCCTGCGAGGCGATCCGGAGCGGCCTCCCCGTGCTGCTGCGCTCCGCCGAGGAGATCGTCAGCAGGTACCCGCATCCCGACCTGCTGGCCGAGGTGGAGGGGGCGGGGCTGAACGCGCGGGCGTCGCTGCCCCTGCGCTCGGCGAGCGGCCTCACCCTGGGCGCGGTCGGCTTCGGCTGGCAACACCCGCAGCCGTTCAGCAGCGCCCAGCTTCGACGGCTCGACCTCATCGCCGAGCTGACGGGGCTCGCGCTCGAACGGGCGCTGCGCCAGGCGCCGGCGGGGCTCCCGCGGATCGTCGAGACGATGCCGAACGCGTTCTTCTCGCTCGACGGTGGCCTCCGCATCACCGCCGTCAACGCGGAGGGCGAGCGCGTGCTCGGCGCCACGCGCGCCGAGCTCGTCGGAGCCGACCTGCTCGAGTTCTTCCCTGCAGCCGCCGGCAGCACGTTCGAGACCTGGTACCGGCGGGCAATCGACAGCGGCGGTCCGGTCTTCTTCGAGGAGTACTACCCGACGATCAAGGCCTGGTACGAGGTGCACGCCTGGCCCGACCAGCACGGCGTGAACGTCTCGCTCTCGAATGTCAGTGCGCGACGAAACGTCGAGCTCGAGCGTGCGGTGGCGTTGACCGAGGCCGAGCAGGCGAACGCCCGACTCAGATTCCTGGGCGAGCTCTCGTCGCGTCTTGCCGGCGCCCGCACGCGGGTCGAGGTCTTCGAGCGTCTCGCCCGCGCGGTCATCCCGATCATGGCCGACTGGTGCACGCTCGTCGTCCCCGTCCGCGACGAGCTCGTACGGCTCGCGGCGGTTCATCGCGACCCGGACCTCGATGCACTCGCCAGGCGGCTGGTCGGCAGCTATCCGCACTCCTTCTCCGGCCCCTCGCCCGGGGTCGTCGTCTACCGCAGCGGCGAGCCTCTCAGGCTCGCACGCCTCGCGGAGGAGATCATCGCCGGCCTCGACGACAGCGCCGCGAGCGCTGCCTACGGTCGCACGCTTCAGCTGCTCGGCGACGGCCCCGGCCTGATCGTGCCCATCAGCGCCGAGGGTGAGGTGGTCGCCATCCTGACCATGATCCGCAGCCCCGGCGGCCCGTTCACCGATGCCGACATCGAGACGATGCGCGAGGTCAGCGGCCGGGTCGCGACCGCGCTCCTCGACGCTCAGCACGTCGAGGCGCAGCGAGAGATGGCGAGCGCGCTTCAGGCGGCGGCGCTGCCGGCCACCCTTCCGACCTTCGAGCACGTGGAGCTCGGCGCCGCCTACCGGGCCGCGAGCGAAGGGAGCCAGGTTGGCGGTGACTGGTACGACGCCTTCGAGCTGCAGTCGGGACGGATCGCCCTGGTCGTCGGCGACGCCGCAGGTCACGGCGTGCAGGCGGCCGCGATGATGACGCAGATGCGCAACGTGTTGCGCGCGCACCTGTTCGACTCCTTCGGTCCCTCGGACTCGCTCACGCGGCTCAGTCGCCTGATCGCGACGCAGGATCCGGACGCCTTCGCCACGATCATCTGTGTCGAGATCGATCCGCGCAGCGGCGAGGCGACCTGGGCGTCGGCGGGCCACCCGAACCCGATCCTGGTCAGACGCGACGGGAGCTCGGCGCATCTGCGCGGCCGGCCGGGTCCGCCGATCGGATGGATCGGGGCGCCGCTCGATCAGCGCGACGAGCATCGGCTCGTGCTCGAGGCCAGCGACCGGCTGCTGATGTTCACCGACGGCCTCGTCGAGCGTCGCGGCGTGGACTTCGAGATCGGCCTGACCCACCTCATGATCCTCGCCGAGCAGACGCGCGACGGCGCTGATGCCACGGGCGCCTGCGAGGCGATCCTGCGCGACATGCTCTCGAGCGCGCACGAGGACGATGTGTGCCTCCTGATCGCCGACTACCGGCCGCAGAGGTGAGGATCGAGAGGTCCGGCGGCCGCTCGGCGCTCGGGTGCCCGGCGCGCCACGGGGAGGGCCGGCGAGCGCTCCGACGCCGGTCGACCCTGAACGTTCACCCGGTTCGGGCCTCAGCGTTCGAGGTGCATGGTTCGAGATGGATGGTTCGACAACGGCGTCGTTCCGCTTCACCCTCCCGGCCCGAGGCACCCGCTCACGCCGCTCGCGGGCCCGCCTTCCCGGCGCGGAATGCCTGCCAGGCGCGGCCCGTCGTCGTGCCGAACAGCCCGGCGATCGCGAGCGCGTTGAGGCCGTGAAGCGCCCCCAGCCACGGATGGGCGAGGCCGTTCTTGCCGAGGACGTACTGCACGACGAGCAGGACGAAGCCGATCGCGATCGGGACGATCGCAAGCCGGGCGGCGAAGGCGAGCGCGAGCGCGACCAGCCCGGCCAGCACGATCAGAGACCCGAGCACCTTGTGGGTCTGGTAGCTCATGGCGCCGAACGCGCCCGCGGCGGCGAAGAAGAACTGGGCCGCGATCGCGACCATCATCAGGCTCAGCCACATCCGCAACACCTTCCGCGACAACTCCATGTCGATGCCTCCCATCCGTCGGCTGTCGGTCGTAGGGTTAGTATACGAACGATTAGGAGACGAAGGGAGGGGAGCCGGCGGGTGAGGGAGACAGGTCAACCGCTCGGGCTCCAGCTCGCACTCGTGAGCAAGGCGGTGTCGCGCGCCTTCAACGAGGCGCTGGAGCAGGCCGGTGGCTCCCTCCCCGCCTGGCTGATCCTGACCACGCTCCGCGACGGTGCCCGCGGCAGCCAGCGCGAGATCGCCCAGAGGATCGGGATCAAGGGCCCGACGCTGACGATCCATCTCGACAAGCTCGAGCGGGCCGGTCTCGTCGTGCGCGCCCGCGACCCGCAGGACCGCCGCAACAGTCAGGTCGAGCTGACGCGCGCGGGCGAGGACGCCCACACGCGGCTCCTCCGGGCCGTGATCGCGTTCAACCGCCGGCTCCGCGCCGGACTGAGCGAGGAGGAGATCCGGCTGCTGCGCGGCCTGCTGACCCGACTCCAGGCGAACGTCTCCTGAGCACCGCCCCGCGCGCAGCGATGCGGGCGGGGGCCGGCGGAGCTCGCCGCGCCGGCGAGCTGGCGTGGCGGCGTCGGGCTAGCCGGGCTAGCCGTCGAGGTTCGAGTCGACCCTCGTACGCCGTCGTCGCCGGGCGCCGATCCGCCAGACGAGCAGCGCGACGACGATGACGCCGTAGACGATCCGGATCGCGACGTAGGTGGTGCCGTGGTGGTGGAGGGTGGCGCCGAGAAGGAGGATCCCGGCGATCAGCGCGATCCGGAGGATGATGAAGTGGCGTCTGCGCATGCCGAACGGCCCACCGCGCCGCTGCCTGGCGGTGGCCGTCTCCCCCTCG
>Ga0302325_10013887_pt1 | contig 17153 bp, 12 predicted proteins | sample Palsa_T0_2_FD_201948 | JGI IMG/M metagenome (GOLD analysis project Ga0302325, IMG submission 201948) | Peat permafrost microbial communities from Stordalen Mire near Abisko, Sweden - Palsa_T0_2 | ecosystem: Environmental > Terrestrial > Soil > Palsa > Peat permafrost | place: Sweden: Abisko... | reverse complement strand
AATGCCGCCAAACTGGTGCAGATTCGCGCGCTTCCGGCGCTGGCTGGCGCGAGTGCGTGAAACTCGCTTCCGCGAGCCTCATCCCCACGGCGCCTGATCAACATCTGCCCGGCCCCATCCAGAGGGGTTCATACTTCGAGCCGCATGTTTCCGCCATTTCTGCCCGGCAAAGCAAGATCGCCTCCGCGCACCATTGCAGCGGCCCGGTCGACTGCAAATCTCTCTTCGCCCTCGCCGACCGCCACCGCACCCAACCGCTTCTGTATCAAGCTCTTTCGCAATTTCAGACTGAAATCTCCGCGGAGCAGCGGCGGCATCTGCAACCGAGCCATCAATTAAACCTGCGCAAGGCCTTGCTTCTATCGCGCGAACTGATTCGCATTCTCGAACACCTGTCGGCACTCAAGATCGAAGCTCTACCTACAAAGGCCTCGCCGTTGCGGAAACTGTGTACGGCGACATCGCTCTCCGCCGCGCCTCATCTGGTTCTGTCATCTCGCCCGCATCCTGCACCTGCCAAATTTGAACTGGCCACAGATAGCGTCGCAAGCGAAAGAACTGGGAATCGTGAGGATCTTAGGCGTGACCATGCTCGCGGCGCAGCGATTGCTGGCGGCTACCATCCCAGCTCCCACGTCACAAGCCAGACTTGTCGCAGACGATTTCGAAACGCGTACCCTGGTAGACGAGATCCAAACTCACATCACCAGCGAGAGTCCCTACGACGTTGAGTCCCTCGCCTACTTTTGCCTCATGATGCGGCTTCGCGAAAGACCAGCCGACCGGCTCCGCTTTCTGCAGCGCCCCGTCTTTACGCCCGGCCCGGCGAATGGGACGCGATCGACTTGCCGCGTCCCCTGTTTCCGCTCTATCGCTTGGTCTGTTCGTCGCGTCTGGCGGCGAGGTCCCTCCATGACACGTTCGATGGCAGGCTGTCGGCATCTGAACGGTCAGAGGGTCGCTCAGCCAGCTATGCCGTCAGCACGGCCAAGTCAATCAGTATGGCGACGGTCGCAACGTCAAAGAGCACATGCAGGGTATTCGGCCGGATGCCGTTGCGCTCCGGCAGAAAGGCATGTGTCGCTGCGTACATCGTTCGGTAGCGAGCGGCTCGCTGTGGATCCGGGCGAAGGAGATACGGCATCCACCAGGCCGTGAACGAACCGTAGCATGCAAGTCCGTAGGTGATCCACAACCACCAAAAGACCCACTCCGGGTAGCCTCGTCCAAAGTAAAAGACGGTGGCAGCAAGTCCGATCGCAACCGGAGTGAAATTGATCAAAGTGGTGATGAGAAGTTTACCGGTAGGGAACTCCACCCTAACGCCTTTTACGTTGTTGAGCGTTCCAAGAGGAATCCAATTGTGGAGCGCCACGAACAGCACGACAAAACACTGAAGGGCGAGCAGTGCGACCATAGCACCGGAATGCATAGGACTCCGCATTATACTTCCCCTTTCTCTCTCTTAACCCGTGAGGTTCCCCAAGACTTGGGTGACTGGCGAACTGGAAGTTAACGGTTGTAATTAGGCGTGGGTGTTGAACAAGTCACTGCGATTGGCGATCGGAATGGTGGCTCGGCAAAGGCCATCGCCAGGTACTGGTGCCAGCAGGAGAAGTTCTTCGCGTAACGGTTTCCACGATAGCGGGCCACGCATTTGTGAAACTCCTTGTGGGGTAGATGCTCGATCCATTGGGCAAACACGGTGCGGCCGGAGTTCATACCGCATTGTTGCCGCTTCGCCTGTTACCCCCAAAACGGTCGCGTTTCCTTTCCCTCTTCGCAGTACAATCCCGTAGAATTCGTGCCGTTGCGGAACGGAGGCGAGAAAATGCGTCGATATCACCACATGGGAATTCCTACCAGCCAACCGAGGCCGGGAGAGCGCCACATCAAGCATCTGAAGACCTTTATAGTCGGACACGAAAACAGCGAGTATGGCGTGGAATGGATGCGGTTCGAAGCAGACGCAACGATTCCCGAGTTGGTCAGGCAAGTGCCACATGTTGCTTTTGAGGTGAGTGACCTGGCGTCCGAGCTGGTAGGCCGGGAAATTCTGATTGCGCCGAACAGCCCATCCGACGGCGTGCGCGTCGCGTTCATCGTCGAAAACGGCGCACCCATTGAGTTGCTTGAGTTCACCGATCCTAACCATCCGGATCGGCGTTAAGAAACGATTTGGAGTTCAAATCGTTCCCGCCGACGGCTCTGAGGCTTCAGCCAACGAACTTTTCCCAAGGCTGACGTCTCGACAACCTCCAAAACCGGCGGCTCGGGCTCTTCGTTCTTGGTTTCAATTGATCGTCGAGGCCAATCTCCAAAAACGTCTGCAGGGGGTAACTTTATTTTCCCTGTCCCGCAATGTCCTAATACGCACCCACGCACTGAACACTTTCCCGTTCGCGTCCTGTACTTTCCGGGATGGCTGTTCGAGACCTTGTCGGAAAAGTTTATCGACTCTAGATTGCACTTATTGTTTGTCGTAGTGAGTAAGCGAGATGAACCCAGGTCCTCACGGCGACACCGGGCTGTCTTCCTTCGCGTCGACTTCTGAATCAGCCCACGTATAAGGCCGACTCAAGTTTTGGGATCACGAACCTCCCCCATCTCCCATTAAGGAGAATCTGCCTAGCGCCGAAGTGTGTCCGAATCTGTGCAGGAGGAGTGTGTCCAATGAAAACTCGCAATCTAGTTCAAGCCTTGTCTTTGAGCTTTTTCCTGATCGCTCCTGGAGTGCTCTTCGCCCAAAATCCCAACTGTACGATCATCATCCCCGCCGCTCCGTTTACTGCGGCTGGACTTGCGACGCCTTACCAGCTGACCGCCACGAATCCTGCTCAGGGAGAGTGTCATGAGACAAACACGGCCTCGTCGGCTTTTGTTCAAGCTGCCATACTCGATCCGGCCAGCGGCCAAATTTCGATTTACAACCCGTTGGTGATTGACGCAGGTTCCCTGCCGGCCCCAGGGGCAGCCCCGATTATCCCGACGCTTCCGGACAACGCGATCGTGGCTCTTTGGTTCGGATTCAACGGAAACAACCTTGTGCAGCAGGGTGCCTCTCCGGGCGTCCTAGAGGCCAACGGCTGCGTAAACGGTCTGCCGAATAACGTATTCGGACAATTCTCCTACTGCAATGCGCCGGCTTTCTTCAGGGCTGCCAACCGGGCCATCCGCAACGGTCAATTGCACGTTCCGCATTTTGGGTTCGCCCGCGACGGACGGGTCTGTCCGTCGGTCCGGGACTTCTCTGTTGTCGATCAGGACCAAAGCGACAACTTGCCCGTCACCTATCTGATCAGCACGGGTGGTCTGCTCGCTCAAAATACAGTGGCCAATACCCAAGCGCTGCCCGGTGCCACTACGCTTGGCAACCCCAGCGATAACGGCCTGCTCGACAGGTTCCTGGATCCGGCTCTCGGCTGCACCCCCTGGAAGGTACCCGACCTTGCCGACCCCGGTCAGCAAGCCCCTGGTTTAGCACTCAACGAATTACAGGCGCGGAAACATCAGAGAGCTCCAATCGCACGGATTCCTGCCGGCGATCCTATGGTTTTGAACGGCGATGGATCCACCAGCCTTGCCAAAGTGAATGCCTACCGGCGAGGTGTGGACCAATACGAGGCGCAGTCTCTTGACCGAGCTGACACAGCGCGATATTGCCGACGCATGTTGCGAATCGCACCCGACAGGCTCTTGCGCGACCAAACTCTGCTGCTCGCCGGTCCTTCCCCCGTCACCGATGCAGCGAATTCCCTCTTCACCTTCATGGCGCAACGCTTTGTGGCCAGTTACAACATCCTGGGTTGCGCCGCCTTGGTCGATATACCCGACCCGGTATCTTTCACGCAGGATGCGAACGGCGTTGCCATCAGCGCCACCATCGACTTATCCAACTATGAGAAATGCAAGAAGAAACTCGACCGGTATAAAACCCTGGATGATGAAGCCGACGACGCCGAGAGAGCCGAGGATGCGTCGGATTAGCGCCCGTCAAACCGCCATTGTAGCGGCGGTAGGCGCGGCATGCTCAGGGGACAAAGAAATCCTCTGAGCATGTTTATCCGAACTTTCAGACCTAGAGTCGAGCTGGCGCAAACGACTGCGATGTTCTGTGTTGTCGAAACGAAAACTACGGTTGTGAACACTCTCCTGGTGAATGCTATTTGCAATCTTGCGAAGCCAGGAATTCTCGGATGCATTGTGCTCAATATCTTGTGGATCTCAATTCCCGCCGCAGCACAAATCTCTCCGGGTCCTCTCTCCCGTGCCCACCAGTCGATCAATGGCGTGACCGAGTGTTCGAATTGCCATGAACTCTCAACCGGAAAACCCACCTTCCAGTGCCTGTCCTGCCACGGAGAAATTGCGTGGCGAATCGCAGCGCGAAAAGGGCTGCACGCCACGTACATGATCAAACCGGGTTCGAGCCTGGAATGCGCAAGCTGCCATCCCGAGCACAACGGCGAAGATTTCATCCTGACAAACTGGAACGTTAAAACCTTCGACCATGAGAAGACCGGCTACAAGCTCGAGGGTAAGCATTCAGGGTTGGGCTGCAGCCGCTGCCACGCGCCGGAGCACGTCTCCGAAAAAGAACGCTTGAGCATCAAGGTCAAGGATCTGAGGAAAACATTTCTGGGGGTTTCCCCCGAGTGCACCAACTGCCATCAGGACCAGCACAGCGGTCGGCTCGGCGCCGACTGCCTGCAATGCCACAACTTCTCCCAATGGAAAGAAATCGATGTTCGTACGTTCGATCATTCGGTCACGCGTTATCCCCTGACCGGTCTGCACGTCAAGGTTCCCTGCCAGCAATGTCACACTCCGGGGCCCGATAAACAGCTGCGCTACACCGGAATTCGGTTTCGCAGCTGCAGCGATTGTCATGCTGATCCGCATCGCGGAGGTTTTTCGCAGACGTGCCAGTCCTGTCACACCACCGCAGGCTGGAACCGGACGATAGCGTCGGAGATGAATCGCACGTTTGATCATTCCCAGACGAAGTTTCCTTTGCTTGGGAAACATGCCGATGTGGAGTGCGTACGGTGTCACGCAAGAGGGGACTTCAAGAAACCTCTGGCATTTGAGAAGTGCTCGGATTGCCACCAGCCAGATCCACATGGAGGACAGTTCGCCAAGCTCGCAGGCGGAAGTGAGTGTTCTAACTGCCACTCCACGGACGGGTTTAAACCCTCCACCTTCGGAGTCAAAGAGCACGCGGCCACCGCCTACCCGCTCGAAGGCAAGCATGCGACGCTGCAGTGCGCGAAGTGCCATATTTCGAAGAGCAAAGCCGCGGTATATGCGATGAAGTTTCGGTACTGCACGGATTGTCACGCCGACGCGCATGCCGGACAATTTGCCGCGGCGCCATACTTCAACCGGTGCGAACATTGCCACACTCTCCAACGGTTCCTACCATCCGCATTCGGGCTGCGCCGACACAACGAAATTCCCTTTCGTTTGAGTGGCAGTCACGTGGCGGTTCCATGCGGCGACTGTCACAAGGAGTCTGCGAATCTCAAACCGAAACCAACCGCGCAGTATCACTGGCAACGCGTGACATGCCAAACTTGTCACGCAGATCCACATGAAGGGCAATTTAACGGATTCATGCGGCGGCCGGCGCCTGATGGAACGGCGCTCCGATGTGAAGTCTGCCATTCCGCCGAGACCTGGGGAGAACTCTCCGGCTACGATCATTCGCGAACCGCCTTTCCACTGATTGGAGCCCACAAATCCGCTAAGTGTGCCGATTGCCATAAGCCTCCGAACCCCAGAGCCGGGCTGGTGCATGTAGATTTCAAGGCGGCGCCTGAGACATGCGAGGCGTGCCACGCGGATGTCCACGGGCTGCAATTTGCGCGGTCCGGAGTCACGGCCTGCGCCGACTGTCATGACGCTGCCAGATGGAAGCCGTCTCTGTTCGACCATGACAAGCGGACTCCATTCGCATTGCAAGGCGCACATCGCAATGTGAGCTGCGAGAGTTGCCACAAATTAACGCGAATGGCCCAAGGCAAGGCCGTGCTCGTTTACAAGCCCACGCCGAAAGCGTGTGCAGCGTGCCACGCACCCGGCGCGTTGGGAAAAAGCACGACCGGGAACTGACAGCAATCAGGCGAGGGTGAGTGATCGCCTCTTGAAACAAATGAGGAGGAGGAGTTTGGCGGGGAGTGAATTGCTAGTTCAAGCGTTCTTGCTGTTCCAGATGACCGCCGGTGTTCCGGCCGGGCAGCAGGCCGCAACCTCTGCCTCTGGTGGCAGTCCACATGGGCCTATGCAAGTTGCCTGCGAGAAATGTCACACGGCGTCTGCGTGGAAGCCGATCCGCTCGAAGCCTGACTTCGACCACAACAAAACCGGTTATCCATTGCGCGGCCTGCACCTGGGCGTGACATGCGAGGAATGTCACGTCAACCCGGTATTCGCTAACTTGGGCAGCAATTGCCAGGATTGTCATGCCGACATTCACCGGCGGAAAAATGGCTCGGAATGCGACCTCTGCCACCGCGTCAGCGGCTGGCAGGTTCTGATCCAGTCTATCAACGAACATCAGGATCGTTTTCCGCTGATCGGCGCACACGCCGCGGTGGACTGCTATTCGTGTCATAAGGCGGGGGCGGTCGGTCAATTTAATCGTCAGGGGCTCTCCACCGAGTGCGTCAGCTGTCACCTGAAAGCATTTCAGAAAACGACCGCGCCCAATCATCAAGCGCTGGGATATTCGACGGATTGCCTCCAATGCCACGCCAATATGGACGGTTGGACGAGCGCGATTGTTCCGCGTGCGAAAACGCGAAGGTGAAGGTAGTTAGGATGCACGCAGCAAAGCTCGAAGCAAGGAAGATTTGAAGCGATGGGACCGCGACAATGACAGTCGTTGATCATGGGAGCAACCCCCGGTGAGAATGATCGCAGAGCTCGGCCTCGTATTGTTGTTGGCGTCTGCGTGTGTGGCGAATGGGTCAGGGGCCGGTCCGGCAGAAATCCGAAGAGTGAAGGTCGTCCGCTTCGGCGACAAAATAAAGCTCGAGATCATTCTCAACCGCCCGATACATCCGGAACTCAGGATCGCGACCAACCCTGATCGCTTGGTCTTGGATCTTCCTACCGCGTCGACCAACTCAAGACAGCTACGTATTGTTGTGAACCGAAATGGCGTAAAACGGATTCGCATGGGCCTAAATGGCGCCGCACCGCCGGTCACGCGTGCCGTGGTAGACCTCGATCGCGCCCACCCGTACACACTTGCTACGGCGGGCAATACCGTTACGTTAACCGTGCTCCCCGCAGCCGCGGTGCCTCACGGTTCGCGTGCCGCAGGTGCCTTACCGGCGGCCAACAGCACATTGTGGGACAGGCTGAGACCCTGGCAAGGCACGCCGAACACAACGATGAAGCCGTCATTGCCGGAACCCACCGAGCCATCGTCCGATGCAAAACTTCACGTCAGCTTCAAGGTGAAGTACGTCGCGGAGGGAGCCGCCTATTTGATCGGTGGACGCAGCTCCGGCTTGACCGCAGGGATGAGGCTCGTCGTGCATGAGGTCGACCCGTCCTCGGCAGATTCCCCAAACCCTCAAGGAGCGGTTGTCGCGGAGTTGAAAGTCGTTTCGGTGGCAGAAACTTCAGCGGTGACAGAGATTCATAACACCAAGCGGGATGTGAAGCCCGGCGATTGGGCTGAACTTTCCGAAGCCGATTACGCAAAGCTAGGGGAAGAACCGGGCACGAACGCTGCTTTCAAGAATCCATCGTCGCCGGTGGTTCCAGTTCGACCGTCGAAAACGGCACAAGGGGAAGAAGCCTTGCAGGAGGGTAGCTGGAGTCGTGCCCGAATCGCCTTCGACTATAGCGGAATCACCAGCAGCGGTTCAACGCCAGGTCACGGCAGTTCGCTGGGATTGGCATTTCACACGGATACAACTCGCATTGCCGGCACCCACTGGAGCCTACAAGGCGACTGGCGAGGAAGACTGACCATGAATTCCCAGCCCGATGAGGAAACCATGCAGGACTATCTGGACCGGACCTACACCATACAGTTGTCGTACGACAACCCGAACTCCAGCTGGGTTGCGGGTGTGGGACGTCTCTACCTGCCTTGGGCAGTGAGTCTGGACACGATCGACGGCGGATACTTGGGACGCAAAGTCGCCCCCGGGGTGACGGCCGGCGTTTTCTTTGGTTCTACTCCAAATCAGGCATCCTGGCACTATCGTCCGGACCAGCAAATTGGAGGATCCTTCGTCAATTTTGAAGGCGGTAATTTCGATGGCTTCCACTACACCAGCACAACCGGGATTGCGCTCAGTTTTCTGAAGTGGCAGCTCGACCGTCCCTATCTTTTTCTGGAAAACGCGCTCTCTTGCATGAAATATGTTTCCGTTTATCACTCCTTCATCGTGGACTCGCCGCAAGGCGTCAGCACGGACGGTATCACTCCGGGAACGGGAATCAGCCGCAGTTATCTCACCGTGCTAGTTCAGCCCGCAAAATGGATTTCCTTCGAAGTTTTTCACAATTACCTTCGGGATGTCCCCACCGCTGCGACCGCATTCATCGGCACGGGCCTGGTGGACAAACTTCTATATCAGGGTGTGAATGGATCGGTGCGGGTCGAGCCGGTCCGGAATGTCGCGATCTACACCACGATTGGACAGAGTGACAAGACCGGAGACGTAAAGCGAAGCCTGAACCGGATGTACGGGGTTAGCTGGAATCAGATTGGGCACACAGGGATCCGCGCCGACATCCACTACTCGAAGTTCGACAGTTCTTTCGCGCGCGGAGATTACAGGGTTCTTTCGTTATCTCGCCCTCTGAGCAGACACATGAACTGGAACGCTCAAGCTGGCAGTCAGACCCTCGACTCCGCATTCACCGTGAACCAGCACTCGGTATTCGTAGACACCTCTTTCGACACCACTCTCACCGGTCGTACGTTTCTGCAAAGTGGATACACCATCGAACGCGGGGCGCAATTGAACTATGAGCAGTGGCACCTGAGTCTGGGATATCGTCTCGACATGAAAGGTTCAATGAAATGAATGCATACGCAACCACCCTTGCGCCCACCGCGGCAGCGGTGAACGGCGCGGCGACAAAACATCAGAGACTCATTGTGCTGCTCTCAACCATGGCGATGGCAGCGATGGTCGGCCTCTTGCTTTATGGCGCCGACTACTATCGACTCAGCCAGGCTGACCGGGCGTTTTCCCCGAAGCATCATCTATTGCGCCCCGGCGGCGTTGTTGGGATCAACTTAGGCTTGTTGGGTGTCTTCATGTTGTGCGGAATCTTCTTGTATCCGCTGCGGAAGCGCTGGGGATGGCTGCTAAAACAGGGTAACTCGAAACACTGGCTGGATCACCATGTCGTTCTCGGGTTGGCTGCGCCGGTCTGCATCGCCTTTCATGCGTCGTTCAAATTTCACGGTCTGGCCGGCATGGCCTTCTGGGTCATGGTCGCAGTTTCCCTGAGCGGCCTGATCGGGCGCTACCTTTACGCCCAAATTCCGCGCCAAGTGGCCGCCGCCGAATCGTCTTTGCTCGAGTTTCAGAGCGTGCTCGATGGTCAGACGATCGTTCCGCAGGCCGATTTGCAACGTCTGTTGTTCCACTTGCCCGCGCCCGATCGCGTGTCGCATTGGTCGTGGTTCGCCGCGCTGCTCTACATGATGGCATCCGACTTGGCTCGGCCGTTTCGGGTCGCATGTCTTCGCGTCAGGGTTTTGGGAATCAAATCCACGGCTCGTTCTCTGGGCGGGTTCTTGCCCCAGCGGAATTTCCGGTTTGAGGAAGTGATTGGTCTCGCCCGCAAACATGCCTTGATTTCCCGTCGTGTCATATTCCTATCTCACGCCCAGCGTGTGTTCAAGCTATGGCACGTCGTGCACAAGCCGTTTAGTTATGCCTTTGCTGCCCTCGCGCTCGTCCACATCGGAGTCGCGATGTTGCTTGGATTTATGTGAGCCGGAGCTAATGGGATGGAGACTATTTTTTCGGTTCTGATTGCGGTCGCCACTGTGACCTTCTTCGTGCGCGGCTATCTAAAGACTTTGAATCAGGAGGAGGAACGGGCACGTCTGATCGTGGAAAAATCGAGTTCGTATTCCGAAGGCCCGCAGGGCCTGCATCCTCGTATTGACGCGACGAAATGCATCGGCTGCGCGACTTGTACAACCGTCTGCCCGGAGGGGGATGTGCTCGCAATGTTGGGCGGGAAAGCAGTCATTGCCAACGGGCGGAAGTGCATAGGCCATGCGAGCTGCGCGGAAGCGTGCCCGGTTGGCGCCATAACGATGCACATGGCCGGTCCGAGCGTCGGCGCGGATACGCCCTACCTAACCTCCGAGCTTGAAACAACGGTGGAGAATCTATTCATCGTCGGAGAACTCGGCGGATTGGCCTTGATCAAGAATGCGGTGAACCAGGGAAGCCAATGTATTGACGTCATCACGAAGCGAATCAGGAGCCATCGGGTGCCCGAATCCGCCTTTGGCGTTTACGACGTCTTGATTGTTGGCGCGGGTCCGGCCGGCATCAGTGCTTCTTTGCGCGCCATCGAGAACAAACTCAGCTATATAACCATCGAACGAGACGAGGTTGGAGGGACGGTAGCGAAATTTCCTCGTCAAAAAGTGGTGACCACGACTCCATTAGTGTTTCCCATGAACCTAAGTTTAAAGAAAACGGAGTTATCCAAGGAACATCTTCTGGCCTTCTGGGACATGGTTCTGAACCGAGTCGAGTTCAATGTCTGTGCCGACTCGATGGTGACAGACATTCGAAAACTGCCCGACGGCAGCTTCGCGGTCATGACCGCGAGTCAGGGATATCTCGCTCGCACCGTAGTTCTGGCCATCGGAAGGGGCGGCAATCCAAGGAAGCTCGGCGTAAACGGAGAGCACCTACCCAAGGTGATGTACCGTTTGATCGAAGCCGATCACTATCAGAACAAGCGCATCCTGATTGTCGGCGGCGGCGACAGCGCCGTTGAGGCTGCCCTGGGCCTCGCGCAGCAGCCCAGTAACCAAGTAACCGTGTCTTATCGAAGACCAGAGTTTATGCGCATCAAAGAACGAAACGCGCTGCGTATCAGGGAGTTGGCGCGATCGGGGGTTATCCGGGTCATATTCAACTCAACGCCGGTGGAGTTCAGACCCGACTCTGTCACTCTCGGAATCGGAGGATCCTTGCAAACCATTCCCAACGACTTTGTCTGGATCTTTGCCGGGGGTACTCCGCCGTATGACTTTCTCAAACAGATTGGAGTCGGCTTCGGAATGCGTGACATGACGTTCGACGCCAGAGACCTCGTCGGCGGAGAGTGAGGAGGGAAGGCTGCGGCTCAAGCAGAACACTTTCCCACTCGACACGTGCCCGACTCAGAGCGGAACTGCGCGTGTCCCACGGGGTGGGCGAGTGTGCGGACAAGCCGTTTACGTTTTGGCCGGCATTCATCGACTCAAGCACTCAAGCAACCGGCATATCAGAGCGGCATGACTTTGCGACCAAGAACCCATAGTTTCCCGTTTACCGAAATCCATGCAAGTCTTTTCAAGAGAAAAAGATTGTCCTGAGGTGCGCTCGGGAGGAGCGCGCGCGGTTGGGCTCAGTCTGAACCCGCAGCTCGCAGCTGCGCCTCTCGGCGATGGTTCCTGCCATCAGAGAACCGGACAACCGGGCCGACTGCGAAGGTGCTGGTAAGGGGCGGGTTTTGAATCATTTCGTCCATCAGGACGCCTCGACGCAGCCCCAAACAAAACGGGCCACCAGCGTTGACCGGTGACCCGAACTGCAGTTACACCGGGGTCTAGAAGCTCAGATGCATACCAAACTCCAGCACCCGAGGTGAACCCAGACCGAATACGCCCGTTCCGTTGCCGACACGGTAGGATTGAGCGCTCGTGCTTCCAGCGGCAATACTGTTGATCGAACCACTGCCTTGGGTAAGCCAGCCGGTCATCACGCCAGGAGGCTGGTTAAAGTTGGAGAAGTTGGCCACATTGAAGAAGCCGATACTCGGTTCGATCGTGAACCGCTCATCGAACCGATGAACCCAGCTGGCCTTGAAATCCAGGGCTCTCGTCCATGGGTACGTCAACTGGTTTGGTGGGGCCTGCGCCAAGATCGGAGCCACGGCGCCAATCTGTTGCAGTTGCGCGACGGTAAACAAGCCAGCGGTGACCAGCTTCTGGCCAGCCGGGGTGGGCTCATTTCCGTAGGTCGCGTTGTAGCCGTTGATTGCCTTGTTCATTCCAGCCACGTCAAACTGGCGCATAAACGAGCCGTTGGTGGTGCCGGGCATGGGTTGGTTCTCAAGCCCACCTCCGGTGAAGTCGGTCTGGTAGATTTGCCCCGGAGTAAAATTTTGACCGATAATCGCCGGGCTGGACAGCGGGCTATAGAAGTGAGTGATGACCCCAAAACGGAGGCCGTAGGCTACATCGAAGCTTCCACCGAAGGAGATCTGGTGGGTGCGGTCGAGCAGTGACGGTCCCATGAATCGCAGCGGCTGATCGTTGTCGATCGCAGTCAGGACGAAATCCTGATCATTTTGAGCCGCCGGGTTCCCCGGAGGTGGGGGGCCTTGGAATGCCAGGGGATTTACAAATCTCGATAGCGAGTAGGCGACCTGGAAGTTTGCCGCCTTCAGCCCGGGAGCCGGGTTCACAACGTTCTCCGTCAGCTTCATCTGCAGGGCGTTGTAGACAGAACGACTGATGGGCTCCTCCATGTAAAACTGACCTAGCGCTGGATTGGTCCCCGTGAAGGCGCAGGCGCAAGCCCCGCCGGTATCGAGGGGGCTTCCCATCCCGTTGCCCACGAAATCGCCGATCTTAGCTCCCGCCGCGATGGTCCCTGCGAGGTCCCCAGGGTGTCCGAAAGCAGTCTCGGTCGCACTGATTGCAGCTTGGGCATTGGCACGGTTAAAGTTCGAGATGTCCCCTGCGTGGTTGAGATCCACCGCGAGCAGGGCGTGGGTCTCGACGTTCCGCAGCAAATCCGCGCTGAACAACATTCCGTGACGGATTTCGCGCTGGATGCCGAGGTTCATCTGGACCGAGCGTGGGCTGACATAGCTGGAATCGAACAGTCCCTGGTTATTGTCGTATGCATTTACGTTCGCGCCGAACAGTGGGTTGCCTGGCGTCAAGTAGTTGCCGATGTAGGCGCCATTGGGGTTCGTCAGGCTGAACGGCGTGTTGGCTTTGAACGTATTCTCGAAGGTCACGATGGTCGAGGCGGCATTGCCGATGGTATCCGAGCAGGCAGTCGCCGTGGTTTCACCCAAAGCGAGTTGCGCTGGATCCGGCCCGATCACTCCTGTGCCATTCGAGCAAGGTTCCACGATCTGAAGGAATGCACCATTTTTTAAACGCGCGGGCCGGTCAAAGAGAACGTTGTTGAAGATGACGTTCTCGTAGTACAACCCGATGCCGCCACGAACCACGGTCTTGCCATCTCTCGTCGGATCCCAGGCAACCCCCAATTGCGGGGCGAAGTTGAGATTGGGATTTCTCACCGCGTTTCCATGTCCAGGGAAGAACTGGTTGATGGGGGCAATGGCGGGGATGTCGCTGTCCGTCCGGCCCGTGTCGCGCTCCCAACGCAAGCCGAGAGCCACGGTCAGATTCGACCGCAGCTTCCAGCTATCGCCGATATAGAAAGACAAGCGATTGTCCGGTCCCAGGCCGCCCGCGGGAAATCCTAGCGCAGGTTGAGTGGTGGAGAAGCCTTGACCATTCGATGCGAGCACCTGACTTATGTGGTCGTCTAGCGGGTTGCCGTCGGGGGGAGGAGTGGTACCGCTGATCTGCGGAGCGGTGCCAAAGAAGCTGGCAAAGCCGCCGCCCTGAATATGGTTGAAGCCGAAACCGAAACGCAGAATGTGTTTGCCGATCGTCTTGCTGCCGTCATACTTGATCTGATGATCGCTTTGCGGAGTGCTCTGCGGCGCGAGTTCGTTCGGGCCGGTGCTGAAGCTTCCGATGAAGATATTGACCCCGAGGTTGGCCAATGGCAGATTCGACCCGGTCACGGCGTCGACGATCTGGTTCTGGAACTTCAGATACGAAAAGCGAATGGTGTGGGTAAAGCCGCCGGTGTTGAAATCCAGGCCTACGACCTCATTTCGCGTGTAGTCTTTGTTGTTGTAGACAGAGAAACTGCTCGAGAAGAACGTGGCGTCGGCCGAATTCTGGAAGTAGTTGAAACGGCCAAACAGACGCGCGGTCTTGGTCAGGGAGTAGTCCAAGCGTCCGGTCAACTCAACTTCTTTGAAGGGAGATGGAAAGGTCCCCGAAAAAGCTTGGTACGGAGCCGCTTGGAGAACCGGCGCAGCCTGGTGCTGCAGGGTGCGCTCGCCGTCCAAGAAGAAGAACAGCTTATCCTTTCTGATCGGTCCGCCAACGTCGGCGCCTTCCTGGTTGCGCTGCCACGGGGTTGGGATTCTGTGGCCCGTCGCTGGGTCGATGGGTGAGGGCAGGTTTGCGGCGCCGACAGCGCTGTCGCGGAAGAAGCCGAAGGCCTCGCCGTGGTAGGCGTTGGTGCCGGACTTGGTGGTCACGTTCACCGCGCCGGACGAAGTCAGATCGTTCGAGAGATCCAGGCTGGACTGCGCCAGCGAGAATTCCTGAATCGAGCTCGCCGGAATGTCTTCGGTCGTGGTGCCCACCGTCTCGTCGCTGACGTCGACGCCGTCAACACTGATGCGGGCGGTGCGCCCAAAACGGCCGCCGAACGAAACCGAGGAGTAGCCGACTTTGGTCGGATCGAAATTCGCGCCGTCCTGAATCTGGACGCCAGGTTCCAGTTGCGCGAGATCAAGGAAGTTGCGGCCGTTTACGGGCAGGCTTGAAATTTGCGACGCGATAAGGACGCCTTGCACTTCGGCTTGTTCCGTGTTCACGCTCACTTCACTGGCCTGCACTTCAACGACCGTGCTCTCCTGGCCGATTTCAAGCTGAATGCTGCCGTTGGCGGTGTTGTTCACCTGGACGTCCACCGACAGTCGCGTCGTCTTGAAGCCCCTGGCTTCGGCGCGGACGGAATACGTGCCCGGAACCAGTGCACCAGAAGAGTACGTTCCAGCGCCGCTGGTGGTGGCATGGACGGTTTGCCCAGTGGGGCCGGTCATGGTGACTTTGGCGTTGGGCACGACTGCGCCGCTGGCGTCCGTCACCGTGCCAGAAATGCTGCCGTCTGAGACCGAGGTCTGGGCGAATACCACAGAACACAACGGCAGGACGGATAGAGCAACCAGCGCCAGCAGCGCAAACCGTGCGCTGAGGCGAGGGGGACGAAACATGGGCTGAGACTTCAGCTTAGAACTCATTACTTCCTCCATCACACTGGATTTGACCGCAAACCGACTTCCGCCAGAGTGTTCCCACCCGCTCCTGCGATCGCCCGTCACTGGCTGACACGCGTTGCGGGTGCACCCGCGTAGAGTGCTGACTTCAACAAGGCAAGCCGAGGGCCGTCTTTGGAGGAAATACGTGAGGTTCCACTGCTCAGGTACGTGTGTGCGGGACGAGAGAGTGACGAATCGATCAATTATCGAAACCAAGTAAAACCAGGTCACTGATCAATTCGTGCGGATATCCGTAGAGATCGCCGGAGATGCTATGGGATTCGGGAGGTGGGAGGAACATTTGCCTCGACAATTGCATTCGTAACATGCATACTGGTCGGTATGTTAGCGGCTAGAAACAGACCGAGACGCAGCGGGATCACAGCGCGCGATCCCGGGCGCACGCGAGAGCGCTTGTTGCGGGCCGCCTTCCAGGAGATACACCGCTCAGGATTTCGAAGCGCTGACCTCGATGCCATTCTGGCTAGGGCAGGCGTGACCAAGGGCGCGTTGTACTACCACTTCGACAACAAAGAAGCCCTCGGGTATGCGGTCGTGGACGAGGTCATCGCAACTAACCTTCACCAGAAGTGGGTGCAGCCTTTACGGAACGCCAAGGATCCCATCGCCGTTCTGGTCCGCATTATTCAGTCCGAATCGCTGAAAAGAGAGGACGTGCAGCGTGGCTGCCCCTTGCTTAACTTATCCCAAGAGATGTCCGGTCTTGATGAGGGATTCCGCAGCAGGACGGCAAGAGTTTATAAGGACTGGCGCGTCGCCATGGCGGGGGCGCTGCGCGAAGGACAGAAACGCAGGGTGGTGCGGAGTGACATAAACGCGAATGAAACGGCTACGTTTCTGATCGCGGCGTGGGAGGGGTACGTCGTTTTAGGAAAGAATTCTCAGGATCCACGGACGTTGCAATCAGGGCAAAGAAGGGTGAGCGGCCACCTCGAGTCGCTACGCCCGGCACGCGGCCGGGCGCGAGCGGCAGCCCGCGGCTAGCCCGCCGCTTCGGATGGTTGGAACATGCTTTCTAACGACCATGCTGCAATCACGGCTTGGCGACCAGGAACGGACGGTTTCGGTTCGCCCTGACGTTTATGTTGTTTCGCCCCGGAACATACGTACCGGTAGGTATCGCGAAGGTGCAATGATCCGGTGCAATGATCCGTGCAATGATCCGCGGCGATTGGCGCATCATAGTTGTTCGCATCATAGTTGTTGAAGATATGTGGGAATCCGTCTCGAGAGGGGAAATCCAATGAAGCGAAAGATGGTCAGGACAATCACGTTAGGAACTCTTGCGTCGGTTGCCGTGCTGTGCGCGGCGCAGCCAGGACGCGCAGCAGACGCCAAAACTCCGTATCCCGGCATGGCTCCGCTCGATCAGTACCTGATATCGGATCGAAACGTCGAGGTTGCTCTGGCACGGACCGCGGCTCCGCCGTCCATCTCCCGCGATGCGAAGGTTATGGTCCTGGGGCCGCACGGCTACGAAACCGCCGTCGAAGGCAAGAACGGCTTTGTCTGCATGGTAGAACGCGCGTGGATGAATCCATTCGACAGTCCCGAGTTTTGGAACCCTAAGAATCGCAGTCCGATTTGCTTAAATCCACCCGCCGCTCGAACCGTGCTGCCGCTCACCGTGATGAGGACAAAATTGGTGTTGGCGGGAAAATCGAAAGAAGAAGTGAAGGAAGGTATCAAGGCCGCGATCGGGAAAAAGGAACTGCCGGCGCTCGAAGCTGGCGCGATGAGCTACATGATGTCCAAACAAGCGTATC
>Ga0302325_10013886_pt1 | contig 17154 bp, 17 predicted proteins | sample Palsa_T0_2_FD_201948 | JGI IMG/M metagenome (GOLD analysis project Ga0302325, IMG submission 201948) | Peat permafrost microbial communities from Stordalen Mire near Abisko, Sweden - Palsa_T0_2 | ecosystem: Environmental > Terrestrial > Soil > Palsa > Peat permafrost | place: Sweden: Abisko... | reverse complement strand
TCGGCGACAATGCGGGCATTCACGGCGTCAGGATCTGCGCCGGTACGATAGCGGAAACACACGATGTTCAGCGGGACCGGCGTCAGCAGTTCCAGTTCGGGCGTTTCCATGACGCGCTGTTCCAAATAGCGTGCGAGTTGACAGGTGCGGGATATTGCCGAGCCCAATGCGTCGGCGCCATATACCTGTAGCGTGAACCAGGCCTTCAGCGCGCGGAATCCTCGGGAAAGATCGGGTCCAAAATCGCAAGGCCAGAATGAGCCGCCGGCTAGTCCTCGCTCCTCGCGGCGTAAGTAAGCGGCGGAAGTAGCGAAGGCCTGGCGGTGCAGCAAGCCGTCGCGCACCAGGATGAAACCGGCGTCGTAAGGGACCTGCCCCCACTTGTGAAAATCGAATGCAAGCGAATCGGCACGCTGGATTCCATTCAGACGCAGCGCGAGATCGGGCGCCAACATTGCCAGGGCTCCGCAGGCTCCGTCGACATGAAACCACAAATGTTCGCGGGCCGAAAGATCGGCCAGGGCGCTGAGATCATCAATAGCGCCGGTGTCTACCGCCCCGGCGGTACCGACTACCAGGAAGGGTGTAAATCCCGCGCGCCGATCCGCCTGGATCGTTTTCTCCAGCTCCGCCAGATCCATCCCCTGGCGCGGCCGCGCCGGAATCAGGCGTAGCGCATCGCTGCCGATGCCGGAATAATCCAGCGCTCGCGATACGCACATATGGACGGCCGACGAGGCGTAGGCGGTCAGTCTGCGGGAAATGGAAGCGATACCCGAGGCGCGCACTTCGTAACCCAAAGCCACATCGCGGGCGATCAGCACCCCGACAAGATTCGCCATCGAAGCGCCGGTCACAAACAGTCCCGTGGCGCTATCGGGAAAGCCGAAAAGCGTTCGCATCCAACGAACAATCTGTCGCTCTACTTCAATCGGAATGTGATCGCGGCCGCCTAGATTGGCGTTGAGGCTCGCGGCTAGCATTTCGGCCAGAATGCCCGCTGGCGTTCCGCCGCCCTGCACCCAACCCATGAAACCGGGGTGCGTATTGCCGCCCGCATACGGCTGGATGTCGTTCAGGAATTTGCTGTGCACGTCGGCGAGATCGGTAGGCGTGCGGGGCAGGGGATCACAAAAGCGCTCCCGAGCTTCATTGGGAATCGGTTGCCAGACGGGCCGCTCGCGGATGTGCTCGACGTAACCGAGCGCATCGTCAAGCATGCGATGAGCTTGAGCTCGGAAGGAGGGCCAGTCGGCCGGGTCTAGAGATTCGTCGGCCGGAATGGAAGGATCGTCCGCCATGGTCTAGTCGACGCGTGCTTCGGGCAGTGACACAGCCCCCGCTTCGTTGAGGATGACAATATCGACGCGGCGGTTCTTGGCGCGCCCTTCTAATGTGTCGTTAGTCTCCAGAGGAAACGAATCGGCGTAGCCCACTACTGACATCCGGTTGCTGTCGATGGAGAACTGAGTGCGTAGCGCCTCAAGCATCGCGATGCTGCGCGCGGCCGAAAGCTCCCAGTTGCTGTGGAATCGGGAATTATGGATCGGGATAGCGTCGGTATGTCCTTCGAGGCGGATGGGATTGGGGATTTTTTCAATCGTTGCCGCGATCTTGCGCAGAACCGGAAGCCCGGCCGGGGCTACCTGATCGTCACCGGAAACAAAGTAGGCTGCTTCCTGCAAGCTCACCACTAGGCCGCGTTTTTCGGAGTGGATGGTTATGCGGCCCGCCTGGATGTCTTCGGCCAGGCTTTGCTTCAGCATTTCGCTGGTAGGGTAAAGGTCGGCTGGCACCTGGGGACTGGTCTTGGCAGGCGCGCCGGCTGGACCGCGCATCAGACGATTACCATGACCTACGTCTTCGGTGGTTCCACCGAGGACCTGCGTCACCTTCGGCGGACCGTCGAAGGCCCGGTTAATCGATTCGGCGGCTTTAACTACCTTGTGTCGATCGGCTTGCGAACTGGCGTATAGAACTACGAAAAAGGCGAACAGCAGCGTGATGAAATCGGCGTAAGACACCAGCCAGCGCTCGTGCTTTTCTGGTTCATGGCCTGCCTGCGAACGCCTCATACCTCGGCGCGAGCCCGGACGGGCACGGTGGGCTGGACCGGCGCGGGCTTCGCTTCCGGATCGCCCGCCAGGCTTTCCAATTTCCTGCGGATCATCTTCGGATTCATGCCCTCAACCACGGCCGCCACGCCTTCCAGGATCAACTCCGTAGTTTCGATGCGCCGTTTCGCGCGCCCGCGAATTTTGCTGGCGGCAGGCAGGAACAGGAGATTCGCCGCCCCAACGCCGTAGATGGTGGCCACAAATGCTACTGCGATTCCGCGTCCCACTTCATCGATATTCGCCAGGTTCTTCATTACCTGGATCAGGCCCAGGACCGCACCAATGATGCCGATGGTCGGCGAATAACCGCCGGCGCTTTCAAACACTTTGGCGCGGCTCAAAAGGCGGCGCTCTTCCATTTCCTGATCGATCTGCATGGTGTGCTTCAACTCGGTGAGTTCGGCGACGTCGATGGCGAGATTGATCGCCTTGCGCAGAAACGGGTCTTCGATCCGTTCGACATCTTCCTCGAGGGACACGATGCCGTTGCGCCGCGCTTTGGTTGCGAATACGATGAGCTGCTCTAATATGGCCTGAGAGGAAGCGGCCGGCTCGAAGAATACGTACTTTAACTCGCGCACGGCGGCGATGACGTCGGCGAAGGGAGTGCTAATCAGTACGGCGCCCACGGTCCCACCCAGCACGATGAGAGCGGCTGTTCCCTGCGCAATGTCGGCTAGCGAGCCTTTTTCGAGCAACAACCCGCCCAGAATACCGCCGACGGCGATGAGCAACCCCAGTACGGTTCCTTTGTCGATGGACAGGCTGGGCGCCGCGTCATTATTCCGAGCAGCAGGATTCCGAGCAGCAGGGTTTGGTTCAGCCATTTTGGTTCTGTTGGTCTTCAGCAATCGTGGGGCAGATGCGCCGGCGGAACTCGACGATGCGCGCCAGAATTTCGTCCGCGCTTTCCCGTACAAAAAGCCTTTGACCCGTGGTCAGAGCGATGGTGGTATCCGGCACAGTTTCAATCTGCTCGATCAAATCCGAGTTCAGCAGGATGGAGTGGTTGTTGATACGGGTGACCCGGATCATAAATCAAGCTGCGGAAAATTCCGCATCCTTGTCGGCATCGTTACCGGCCGGGTCGTCGCCCAAATCCACTTGCAGCGCGTCCAGCTTGGCATAAAACGTGGTTCGCTTCAGTTGCAGCAGCGTAGCGGCGCGCTTCTTGCTTCCGCCCGCGAGGCGCAATGCTTCCGATAAAAGCGTCTTTTCGAATTGGCCCACGATGAGGTTGTAATCGATACCCTCGGTGGGCATGGCGAACATGCGCGGATGATTTGGAGAGCCGCTGAGGGCGGTAAAGTCGGCCATCCTCAAGCTGGAGCGATTGCCGCTAAGCGCAATCGCACTTTCGATGGTGTTCTCGAGCTGGCGGATATTTCCGGGCCAGGGGAATTTCTGCAGCCAAGCGATGATCTCGGCCGGGATGGCCTTCATCGGGATTTGCTCGTTGCGGCAGATTTTTTCGATGAAATGAGGAACCAGGTCGGCGATGTCCTCAACGCGCTCACGCAGCGTGGGCATATGGATGGGCGCGACGTTCAAGCGGTAATACAAATCCTGCCGGAACTTACCGTCCTCCACCAGTTTTGACAGGTTGGCGTTGGTGGCGGCGATCACGCGTACATCCACGCGCATGGTTTCAGATGAACCGAGGCGATGAAATTCGCGCTCCTGCAGGACGCGCAATAGCTTGGCCTGAAGCGAGAAGGGCATATCGCCGATCTCATCCAGGAACAAAGTTCCGCGATTGGCCTGTTCGAAGCGGCCCAGGCGGCTCTGAAACGCACCCGTATAAGCTCCCCGCACATGACCGAACAGTTCGGCTTCGAGCAATTCACCTGGGATGGCGTTGCAGTTAATAGACACCATGGCTTGGCTGGCGCGCGGGCTGGCATCGTGGATAGCGCGGGCCACCACTTCCTTACCGGTTCCCGTTTCACCGGTGATGAGCACAGTGGCGCGGCGCGGGCTGACCAGCCGAACCAGTTCTTTCACCACCCGCATGGAACAGCTTCCACCCACCAGGCTGCGGGTCCATGGCTCGGCCCCCTCGCCGGATTCCGCATCGGGAGCTTTCTTCGATCCCTGGCGGCGGAGTTTCGCCAAAGCGAGGGCGCTAGCGCGCTCTTCCACGGTGGCCTGATCCGTAATGAAGGCGTCCGCGCCGAGGTAACAGAGGCTGAAGGCGCCTGACGGCGAAGCTTCCGGCACCCACGCTATCAGCGGTGTTCCGCCCAAAGATATCCGTTGCAGGCCGCCCAGCATTTCAGCCCGTCCCACCTCCAGGTGCGGCAGCCTGGCCACGATTACGTCAGGCGCGTCGGGTGTCCCGATCACAGCCGACAGGTCTGAAATTCGATGGACGATGTCCACGGCCCTTACCCCCGGCGTGGAACTCCAAAAATCGGCAGATACGGGTAGGGTGTCGTCGGTGCAGACAAAAACTCTCATAGTGTATGCGTTCCATCGGAGGAACAGCGCTAAGGGTTTAGAGCGATCCCCCTGCCAGGATAGGGGGAACCCGCAGCCTGGATGGGGGTAATGAAATGTTCCGCGGATTACGGTTAGCTTGTCGAATTAACCAGCAATGTCGAGAAATCCGGCCGGAGACATAGCGGCTTCTGAATGGGCTGGATGGGACGGCACCGTTACCTGCAAGGCCTCGCCGATCCGCTCGTTGACGCGGGCGATGGCCAAGAGGTCTTCAACGGTTCCTCCACCCGCAAACAGAGTGAATATCCGCTTGTCGATAAACTTGCTGAGCCGGAGCAAATTCAGGCGCAGTGTTTCAGGCAGCGTATTGGCCGGATTGCTTAGCTCCACCTGCAGAAACGACCATAGGCGCTGGTTATACTGCAGCGTGTCGGTGAGGTTATCATCAAACTCGGTGGTATGGTTGGCCTCCCACTTACGCGCGCACTGGCGTAGCTTCTGGGCTCCGCGAAACAGGACCGAGGCCTCCAGTTCGCGTCCTTCCAGCGTTTCACGCTGCATTTGTTCGTAGACTTTCCCTTGTTGCATTTTCACTTTTCCTTAGGTTTTCGAGAATTTATAATTTCTTGCCGCAGATCCGACGCCACCCGATCGGCCACGGGTCTCCAATTCCGCAGTGCCTTCTGGCGGAACAATCGCATGGATGGATACCACGGCGTATCCTCGCGATCCTGTAGCCAGCGCCAATCGTTACAAACCGGTAGCAGCGTCCAGACCGGCCGTCCCAGCGCCCCCGCCAGATGAGCCACGGAAGTGTCGACGGTGATCAGCAAATCCAGCTCAGCGAGACAGCGAGCCGTCACGGCATAGTTGGAAAGATCAGGGCTCAGGTCGACGATGGTTTTTGAAGACAGCCACTCGGCTTCCGCCGGCGCGGGGCCTAGCTGAAGACTGAAGAACTGGGCGCCTTCGATATCGACCAGATCGCGAAGCAGTTCCAGAGGGATCGAACGATTGCGATCGTTGCGATGATTCGGATTGCCCCGCCACACTAATCCCACGCGAAACTTAGAGCACAACGCCAGATTCTGAGGGGCCGTCGAATTCGGCAGCGGCCGTAAGTATGGTGTTTCGCCTGGCATAGAAACTGGAATGGAATCGATGCTAGTTCCGAACAATCGGGGCAGACTCATCAACGGCGCATGCACATCGAACTCCGGCGCTAGGGTGGGTCCGGTGAAAACCTGGGCAAGCTCCGGCATGCCTTCGAGAAGAGCCTGCAAGGATTCCTGGCAATGCACTAATACTTTGGCGCCTTTTTGATACAGAAGCCGCGCATAGCGGATGAACTGAATGGTGTCTCCGGCCCCCTGCTCGCTATGCAGAAGAATCGTTCTGCCCTGGATGCTCGATCCATCCCATTCGGGGCGTGGAAGTCTCCGCACCTCGGCTCCGGGCTGTTTCCAGCGCCACTCATATTCACGCCAGCCTGACTCGAAATCCCCTTGGAGCAGCGAAATCAAAGCGCGATTGTTGTGGGCTTCGGCGTAAACGGGATCGATCGAGATGGCAGTGGAGTAACAACGCTCAGCTTCGCCGATGTGGCAAAGCTCCACGCAGAGATTCCCCAGATTGTTCCAGGCCGCCGCGTAATTCGGCCGAAGGGCCAGCGCTTTGCGAAGGTGAACTTCGGCGTCGCGGGTCTGTCCTGACGCGCGCAGTAACAATGACAGATTATTGAGCGCTTCCGGGAATCGCGGCTGGTGCGAGATCGCCTTACGAAGGTGACGGATAGCGTCCTCTTCCAGGCCCATGTCCGCCAGAACGCCGGCCAGCAGGAAGCGGCTACCAGCATCGCGGAAATTCGCATCGCATACCGATTGCAAGACGTCTCGCGCGGATCCCAATCGTCCTTCTGTGCGAAATGCGGCTGCGAGCCGATGGCTGACGGCCTGATTGCCGGGACTAAATTTCAAACTCTCGGTGTAGTGCGAGATGGCCTGCACTCGATCGCCAAGTCCTTCCATGGCGCGCCCCAAGCGATCATAGGCGGCAGCCGACTGCGGAGCGATCATCAGCGCTTGGCGGCAGACGATGGAGGCCGGTTGAAACAGCTTCAGCTCGAGCAGCGCGTCGGCCAGTGAAAGATACGCCGACTGATTGCGCGGATCGATCTTTAAGCCTTCCACCCATTCCTGAGCGGCCTCGGCCAGACGTCCCTTGGCTTGTAACGCCTTCGCGGTAGCGAAGTGCCGGTCGACGCTCGGCTCGACTTCGGTTACTGGCATACCGGTTCTTTCTCGAGAGCCAGGGGAGCAACCCGAAGCTCCTCTGGTAGCGCAACTGGATGCGTATCTTCAGGCTGCCCGATGCCGGCTACTTGAGTAAACAGTATGTCGATCTGCACGATACCGGTAAAATTGCGGATCTCATCAATCCGCGCGATCACGCCCGGCGTTTCAGTTACCAGGAAGCAACCGGGCAGTCCGGGAAGGGCCTTTACACCGAAGTTGGAAAGCTCCGACGGGGATTTCCGGATGACACGCATGGGCTCGCCTGGTTGGATCAGGCGAATGAAAATCGCTCCAATGGAAATGAAGTCGCCCGGAGCACCAAAGGAAAAGCCCACCTCGAAAAGATTGGCGCCGCGAAACTGCATTGCGAATCGCGTCCAGCCGGTGCGGCGGCTCGAAAGGAGGTAGGTTTGATCCGCGCGATGGGCCACGCCGTCGTTCCAGAAGAAGATGATGCGCCTGGGATCCTCGGGACACTGGAACGCTTCGGGGCGCGTTTTTCTCAGGAAGATGCTGCGCACCGCATCGCCGATGACTGGATTGATCCGCTGCGCCAAACCGAAGATCCAATACACGCTGGAACTTTCGAGGCTAGCCAGTTGATGGGCGGACGCATATTCCAGGTATTCCGGATCGAGGTCGGCTGCGAACAGGGTGCGGGTGCGGGAAGAACCCATGTTCTCGTCATGCACCCAGGATTGGAATGCCGTCAGTTCCGCCTTCACGGGCTCAGTGAGGGAGCGGACCAGAATCGCTTCCAGGAACGGCCGAAGAGCCAAGGATGTGGTGGCTGCAATGGGAGGCGAGGCCGCGAAGCGGCGGACAAAATCGATCAGGCCCTCCTGCACGCGGGCAATCTCGGCGCGCTGCGGTTTTGGCAAATACTGTTCGCCGAACACGGGATCGCCCTGGGAGTCGTATCCGGTGGTGCTGCCAAGATCGCACATCAGGCATTGCTCCACCAGTTCGGGCGAGCGCATAAAGGAATGCGCGATTCGCAAGGGCTGACCGTTTTCGGCCATGAATCCCTCGACGCGAGTACCCGAGCGTTGGATCTTGCGCACGCCGCTGCCGGTGACCAAGTACAGTCCATGGGTCTTGGTGGGCACTTGTTCGTGGTCGAGAATTTTCTGAAGGCAGTGCTGGATGGTACCCGAATAGCCCAAGTCGACCACCGCGATGCGTCCACAGCTAACCGCCACTTTCTTGCGAAAGTATGCGATGAAGCGGCGCCGCAGTTCGGACGAGGCGGCCACGGCCCGAGATTTTAGCAGTGGATCCGCCGCGATCTTCAGAGCCAGTTTTCCAGCTGTTTCCGCTGAAACGAGCGCGTCGCCGTTTAGCCCGAGGGCGGACCAATCGATCCCCAAAGGTTCGCACAGGTCGCGGGCGCGCGCCGGTTGCGGCCGTGCCAGATAGGTCTCCAGCTCCGCGGCGTCGCCCTGGAAGATGCAGGCCCGGATGACCGCATAGCGAGAAGCGAAAAACTCAACCGTGTCGAGCTCCGTACCGGGATTGCTTGGAAATTCATCGATGACACGCTTTAAAATCCGGCCCTCGCGCATCAGACAGAGGACTGTAGAAATGCCTTCCGCCGCGCAGCGCTCGATCACCCATTTTCCAAAGCCCGCCATAACCGGACCTAGAAACAAAGCTCCCCAGGACCGCAGCGGATCGGTCCAGTTTTCAGATGTGTTTACCGCTTGGGCGCGCAACGAGCTCAAACCCGCGTCGCCCGTACCGGGGAAATATACGGCGCGCTCGGAGGGGGGGCCGGAAAGCTCCAGTTCCAGGGCGCGGCGAAATTCCTCGGGCACGCGTGGACGCCAGATGGCTCCTATTCCTAATTCTTGGGGTGCCTCAAAATCGGCGTGGCGGTCGTCTCCAATATGCAGGATCTGGGCCACTTTCCACGCGGTCTGCCGCGTGAGCTCGGCGTGCAGGCCGAGCGCCTTTGGTTTCCGGTAGCGGCAGGAATTTAAGATTAGGTGCGGGGTGCGCGGCAGAATCGCACGCAGATGAGCTTCTTCAAAATAGGTGTCGGAGACAAACGCCGCTGGAATACCTTTTGAAGCGGCATAATCGATCAGCTCGACAATCTCGGGGTCGTGAAACGTACACTGGCGCTCGAATTCGAGTTCGGCCGCGATTAGTTCGGCCGTTGTATGTCCATCCCGCAACAGGCCCGCTGGAAACGCGTGGTAAATCTCGGCGAGTGTCACTTCGCGATCGGAGACGCGACGTGAGCGGGCGGATTGCTCAGCCTCCATACGCTCGGTGGCGAAGGTGGCGGCAGAAGTGGACGGGTACAGCGCGCCGCGTTCGATCAGCCTCGCTCCTAATGCGAAGAACAGATCGGCCGGAGCCGGGAAGGTACGCCAGACTGTCGTATCGAAAATATCAAGCGAGAGCAGCCGGATCTTGCCCGAATCGATGAGGCGTCGGGCATCTTTTAGCGGTTCGTGCGGCTGCTTCATTCGATCCCTGCCCGGTAGGGCAATTGGTTTGCCATTTCTTTCCTGCTGTAATTCCGAGAGATCAAGCCTTAATCAGACCGATTTCCTGACTTCGGCCTGCGCTGGGTGACGACTCGGTGGCAGTTGCGAAGCATCCAGGAGCATTTTCTCGTAGCGCAGCAGACGCTTCATCTTCTGCAGTGCCTTGTAATAGTCCCCAGCGATAACCAGCTGGCTGACCTCCTGAAGTAACGGGGCTGTGCTGGATGCGGCGGCCAGGACTTCGCGCGTCAAGTCCAGGTATAGTTGCATGGATTCTTCGCGCCGTTCCGGCTGTATGTACATGAGCTCGATGGCCAGATAGATACGGCTACAGGGAGAATTGCTCTCCGACTCCGGTAGGATGTCGGGACAGCGGAGAATAGGGGTGTGAGTTTCGATCATCAATTGGGTCGAATACGCGCCGTTATTGCGCACCACGGCTCCGCCCAGGATGATCCGCTCTTGTGGTTTGAGTGTAAGAACGAGTCCCATGTGACACCTTAAATTCCCCGCCGTCAGCCCTGTTCCGTTTAGCGGCCGCGCGCGAAATATAGCCTTTCCAGCTCCCGAACGTCTTCTCCGCGACGGCGTCTTTCTTGCTCCAGCCGATACCACACCCGGCCCAGCAGAAACAGCGTCGCCGGCTCCGGTTCGTTATGCATTTGATTCAACGTGATACTCTGCATCAGTCCCAGCTCCGTGTTGGACAGCAGATGCAAGGACGCGTCGGACTCCGCCGATTCGTGCCCATCCGTTACTTTCGTCATGTTGGGTGCCATAGTCTGCCTTTGGGCAAAGTATCGTCCGCTGGACTGCATCTTATGGGAATTTATTCTGAGAGCGCCCACCCGGGAGTTTCTTTTTTTTCAGAAGAATACCCTAGCGTGACGATACTTTGTCCGGGAGATCCTGCCCGGAACTCGCATGTTAAACGCATACGTTGCCGAACGCGCCAACAAAGGCCAAGAATCCTATTGGGCTCTCAAGGGTTTACCTCCGTTCCCCGGTGTCGTGACGCGTCTGCTGGGCTTACTTGCTACCGACGATTACGAGATGCACCAGCTGGTGGATCTGATCGGCGGCGATCCGATGTTCGCGTCCGAGCTGCTGCTCGCCACGAATTCAGCCAAGTACGGTTTAGGCAAAGAGGTAACCAGCATCCGACATGCGGCGGCCCTCCTGGGCCGGGAAGCGCTGCGATCCTTTGCCGTTGCGGTCTCGCTGCGCATGTACCTCGGCCGAGTCGCACGTCAGGATCAGCTGGCGAAAATCTGGCGTCATTCGCTGGCTACGGCGGTAATTTGCGATTTGCTGGCTGAATGCCACCCGGAAAACCCCAGGAATTCGGGAGACGACACGCCTTACGTCGCCGGGCTGCTGCATGACATTGGAAGCCTGGGGCTGATGGTCGCGCGTCCCAAGGAGTACGCCGCGGCGCTGAGCGATGCCATTCAGAATTCCCAGGATCTTCGGGAAATAGAACAGAAGGCGTTCCAACTGGATCACTGCGCGGCGGGGCATCGGATGGCGAGCGCCTGGAAATTTTCGCCCGCGATTGCCGAGGTCGCGCTTCGACACCACCAGGAGCCTTCTGGAGGCGACTTCACGTTGCTGGAGCTGGTGAAGGTGGGGGTTTTGATGGCCGATGCTTTAGGCTACGACGTGGTTCCTCCCCGGCAGGTGAAGACATTGGCTGAGTTGGCGGAGCTTCTTCCAGCAGCCGCGGGGGTCCGTTTTGATAAACAAGCCGGAGCGCTTCCGGAGCGAATCGCCGAGCGCATCCGGTCGTTTGAATTATGAGTTTTCGTTTCGGAAAGGGAAGAGCAGAGTCATGTTTGTATTAGTCGGCATTCTGGTGGTCTTTGGGTCGATTATCGGCGGCTACTTGATCGAAAAAGGAAATCTGCTGGTACTGGTCCAGCCGGCCGAGTTGATAACCATCGGAGGGGCCGCCATCGGCAGCGCGCTGATCGCCAATCCTCCCGCGGTAATGAAGCGGATTGTGGCCGGAGTTCTGGCCTCCGTCAAGGGATCTCCCTACACCAAGGCCACCTTTCTCGACACGCTGAAGATGTTGTATGAATTGTTCAGCCACGTTTCGAAGGTCGGCATGCAAACCATTGAAACCGAGGTTGACGCGCCCGACAAAAGCCCTATCTTGTCGAAGTATCCCAAGTTTTTGGCGGACCACCACGCACTTGCGTTCGTGTGCGATACGATCCGCACCTATTCCTCGGGTTCCATGAGCCAGCATCAGCTGGATCATTTGATGGAGATCGATATCGAATCGGCGGAGCATGAGGATCAAACGCCGGTCTCGGCGTTGGCCACCATCAGCGATAGCCTTCCAGGACTCGGAATCGTCGCGGCGGTGTTGGGCGTTGTGGTCACCATGGGTTCGCTCGGCGGACCTCCCGAAGAGGTGGGTCACAAGGTGGCTGCGGCGCTGGTAGGGACATTTCTTGGGATCTTATTGTGCTATGGCCTGGTGGGCCCGATTTCCGCCAACATGACCAAGCTTAACGATGGGCGCGCGCAGTATTTCCAATGCATCCGCCAGGGCTTGTTGTCGTTCTTGGATGGAAGCTCGCCGATCTTAGCTGTCGAGTTCGCGCGCCGGTCGTTGCCATCGGACCTTCGGCCCACGTTCAAGGATCTCGAAGAGACCTGCCGAAACTCGAAGAAGGAATAATACTTGTCCTCCGGTCCGGTCATCATCGTAAAGAGAATAAAGAAAGGCCACGCCGCCCATCACGGTGGTGCGTGGAAGGTCGCGTATGCTGACTTCGTCACCGCGATGATGGCCTTATTCATTGTCCTGTGGCTGCTGAGCAGCAGCGAACGCGTGCAGAAAACGGTGGGGGGCTATTTTCGCGATCCGCGAGGAAAAGGCAGGTTGGTAGGCACCACTGTCTCGGGCGCGGGCGAAGCCATGCAGGTCAAGCTCGACGAGATGGACAGCCTGAAGAAAAAGATTGAAAAAGCGATGTCCCAGGAAATGAAGGATTTCAACCGGCTCAAGGACTTCGTCAACATCACGATTACAGAAGAGGGCCTGCGAATTGAGCTGGTGGAGTCCGCCTCCGGATTATTCTTTGACAATGGCAGCGCGGTGCCGTCTCCGGCCGGCGCGGAGATCTTCGCGAAACTCGCCGAAGAAGTGGGTGCGCTGCCTAATCTGGTCGTCATCGAAGGTCACACCGACGCCAAACCATTCAGCGGAATCCGTGACTATTCCAATTGGGAGCTGTCGTCCGATCGCGCTAATGCTGCCCGCCGCCTGATGATGAGCCACGGCCTGCGTGCCGACCAAGTTGCACAGGTGCGTGGATATGCCGACCAGCATCTTCGCAAGCCCGAGGCTCCCGAGGATCCTTCCAATCGCCGTATATCGATTCTGGTGAAACGCGCGGAGCCATCGCTGCCGGCGGAGCAGGCCGAAGTCGACCCCAAGACGGCCGCACTGCCTAAGGCTCAGGCTGTTAAGACGCGATGACCACCGGCCTGTGCTCCGGCATCCACGCTAGTCTTTAGCCGATCCATCAACAAGCCGGCCGTATCTTGGGGCTGGAACATGCTGCATCCGATCGTGACCGTGATCTGGACCACCGCTCCCCACCAGCGGATGCTGGATGCTGAGATCAGAGCGCGGATGCGTTCCGCCGAGATTGTCAGGTTATCGATCGACGCAGCTTCCAGGATAGCCAGAATCGAATCGTCCCCCCAACGGCCTGCGATGTCAGTAAATCGAACACATAGCAGCGTGGTGCGGCTCACCATTCGAAGTAGCTGATCCGCGGCCTCGTGGCCCATCTTCCTGTCCCGGTCCTGCATATTGTCGATTTGGATCAGAATGGCTCCCGTAGCGATGTTGTCCGCATGGAAATGTTCGAGTCTCACTTCAAGCTGCTTCCGCATATACTCTTCGGACGCACTCTCGATTTTCGAGTCCCACAGTCCATGCTGTTCGAGCATGCGTCGACGCCTGACAAGAGCAGGGATATCTCTGCTCTCGCGAATGATTTCGCGGGCTCCGATCATCTCCCCGGTGGCCGATCGCACCGGCATCGTTTCTAGCTCTACGGCAATTCTGTGTCCTTGCTTATGCCGAAGGAACATCTGAGCATGCCGCTCCACTTTCTGATCTAGCGTTTCCCGCAGCGGCATAATGTCAGCCGGTACGCCTGTTTCGCCGCAGTAGGAGAGGATATCGCGGAATGGAGCGCCCAGAACTTCGCTACCTGTGAATCCGGTAATGGCCTCGGCACTTTTGTTCCAAAACCTGATGATGCCTTGCCGGTCTGCGAACCAGACGCCGTCGGGCAAGGAATCGAGAAGCGCTAGATGCAGCGGTTCGGACTCCGGCGGTAGTGCCTCCTTGCGCAGCTAATCCTCCCGTACCAGGCTCTCAACCGCGAACGCCATTTTGCCACGGGCGTTGATTAACCGTCCTTGATATTTATGGATCCCGTTCACTTGCAGAGCCAGCAGCGACTTCGCCGGATGATCGACGATCAGAACATCCCCGGCCTCCAGTGAAATCAAATCGCGGATGGAAATCGACGGAGCTCCCATGGTTGCCTCTAAACGGACCCGGCTGGACCGGATCTTTTTGAGAATCTCCGCGGGTTTAGCCGGACCAGTCTCCACCTTACGCGACATCCACTGCTGGTCAAATTTTTGACGCATCATTTTGAGAATGACGCTAGGAATGGCCAGGTTCATCATTCCCGACACCTCGCCTATCCGCATTTCAATCCCAATCGCAACTACTGCCTCTTGCGGCGCCAGCACCCGGAACGATTGGGTTTCCGTTTCCACCGCTTCGACGGCGAATTCCAGGTTTACGACAGATTTCCAGGCGCCCTGGAGATCCTGCAGCATGATGCGGAACAAGCTTTGCAGCAGCTTCAATTCGATCTCGGTGATTTCGCGCGTGAGGGTCACAGGTTGCCGTCCGCTACCACCTAACAGAAGCTCGATCATGGGGAAGATCAGGGCGGGATTCAGCTCCATCACCGCGTTGCCTTCGTAAGGTTGTAACCCTAACGAAATCAAACACGTAGGCGAGGCCAGTTCAGCGCTGAACTCGTGATAGGAGAGCTGTTTGACGCTCACGATGGAGGCCGTTAGGTAGGCTCGCAGGTAAGCGGATAAACTCGCCCCCAAATTGCGCGCAAATGTCTCGTGAAGGTTATGAATCGCCTTCAGTTGTGCTTTTGAAATCCGGTCTGGACGCCGAAAATCAAACAGGGGGTTCTTCATAGTCAAATTCGCGTCATGATCGACGGCGATTGGCGCGCCTATGGCTTCTTCGGGGGCGAGTTCCGATGGTTGCATCAAGTGTTCTCCGTTGAAAGTACGCAGTCCGCAATGCACGTGCGCTGCCAATGACCTTGGCATCAGACTTGCCTTAGACCATCCAGCATGAGTAAACGGTTTACGTTCCCGCTCCAGAAGGCTCTGGATTGGTATCGCCAAAGTTTGGCTACCGAGCAGGCCTCGCTGCAACGCATCATCAGCGAGATCCATGGGCTCGACCGGCTGAAAGAATCCCTGCTTCGCCGCCAGCATTCGGAGCACGAACAGCTGCACCGCGCGGATCAAATTTCCGGTAAGGACTTGCGAGGGCTGGCCAATTACTCGGCACTGATCCGGGCCGATCTGGGACGCCTGGCGGCTGAGAGGAGCCGGAAGGAAGCCAGTCTCGTGGAACAACGCCGGCGAGTGAACGTGCACCACCGGCGCGTGCGAGTCCTGGAGGAATTGGAACAGCGCCGCAAAGCGGAGTGGACGCATGGCGTGAGCGTGGAAGAAGACGCGCTGGCGTCCGAAATGTTCCTGGCGTCGGTATCGCAAAAAGCCAGTCGTAATCGCGCGCCGCGGAGCGGAGCGCAAAACTCGTGATCAAGAATATTCCGACCGCCGAGACGATCTCCCCGCTTCGCAAAGCGGCGATTTTTTTAGTCACTTTGGGCGAGGAAGCCAGCGCCGAATTGCTGCGCCATTTGTCCGGGGACGAAGTTCACAGGTTGTCGCAAGAGGTGGCTCGGTTGGGCTCGCTTCCGTCCGAGCAGACCGAAAAGGTTCTGGGCGAGTTTTATCAGATGGCCGTAGCCCGTCAGTACGCCAATCAGGGTGGCGTGGACTTCGCGAAAAAGCTGCTCTCTCGCGCATTCGGCCCTGATGAAGCGCGGCGCATGATCGATCATCTGGTGCGTTCCATGGGCTCCAGCATGGCCAGCTTCGATTCGCTGCAACGCACCGATCCGCAGCAACTGGCTCGCTTCATCCATAACGAACACCCCCAGACCATCGCGCTGATCCTATCGCATCTGCTGCCGGCGCAGGCGGCTTCGCTGCTTGCATCGCTGCCCGCCGAACTGCGGTCCGACGTTGCTCTGCGCATGGCCAGTCTGGATCAAATCTCTCCAGAAATTATTTCGAAGATCGCGGGCGTGATCAGCCAAAAAATGAAAAGCATCGGAGGCTTCAGCCGGGAAGCTTACGGAGGAGTACGCGCCGTCTCCGACATTTGCAATCGTCTGGACAGCGACATGAGCAGCCAGATCCTCAATGAAATCGATATGAGCGACCCCACTGTCGCCACCACCATCCGCAACCTCATGTTCGTGTTCGAGGACATTTTGATGCTCGACGATTCCGCCATGAACGAGGTGATCGGAAAGGTCGACCGCAAGGCCCTGATTACCGCGCTCAAAGGCACCAGCGAACAACTGAAGGATCATTTCACGCGCCGCATGTCGACGCGTGCCAAGGAGATGATGATGGAGGATCTAGACGCCCTCGGCCCGGTGAAGATTAAAGATGTCGAGGCCGCCCAGCAGCAGGTAATCAATGTAATCCGCCAGCTCGAACAGCAGGGCGTGGTCTCATTGCGTGGATCGGTGGGAGAACAGTACGTTGTTTAGGTTTGGTCTCGCGCTACTGGCCGTTTCCACGGGAATTTCGCAAACGCCTGGGCCTCAGAACGCCGCGCAAATTCGGGCGCTGATGGAGGAGTCCGTGCGGAAGCAGAGCGCATCGGTGGCGCGGCAGGTGGAATCCGTCCGCGCATTACAGCCAGGAGCTGCCGCCCCGCCGCCGCTTCTCGCCATGCCGGTGGCACCCCGCAGCCTGCGCCCCGTCTTAGGCACACTGCGCGACTGCGATCCAATCTCGCCCAGTTCATTCGATCCCCAGATTCGCGCCGAAGCCGACCGCCAAGGTATTGCTCCGGCGGTGCTGCGCGCAGTCATCGCTACCGAATCGGCTTTCATTCCCTGCGCGGTTTCGGACAAAGGCGCGATGGGGTTGATGCAGTTGATGCCTGGAACTGCCCTGGAGATGGGAGTTTCCAATCCAATGGACCCTGGCGACAATCTGCGCGGAGGCGTCCGTTATTTGGGGCAATTGCTCGAACGCTATGGAGGCGATCTCAGGCTCGCGCTCGGCGCCTACAATGCCGGCCCAGGTTTGGTGGATAAATTCGGGGACGTCCCGCCCATCCCTGAGACGCAGAATTATGTGCGCCAGATCCTGAATAAGCTTTCCCTGGCTCCGCCAGTTGCTCCAAAACCGTAAAAAGCAAGATCTAGCGCGCGAGCCGCCAAAGGCCCGCTTCAACTTCTGCGAAGCCGTGATCGCGATAGATGTTGCGCACCGGGATATTGCGCGGGGTGTCGATAACCCGTGCCGTAAGCGTTCCGGGAACTTCGGCAAGGATGTGCCGCAGGAATTGATGTTCGATTCCCATGCCCAACACGCGGCAGCTCACGGCGAGCACTTGAATATTGCCGTTCA
>Ga0302325_10013884_pt1 | contig 17157 bp, 15 predicted proteins | sample Palsa_T0_2_FD_201948 | JGI IMG/M metagenome (GOLD analysis project Ga0302325, IMG submission 201948) | Peat permafrost microbial communities from Stordalen Mire near Abisko, Sweden - Palsa_T0_2 | ecosystem: Environmental > Terrestrial > Soil > Palsa > Peat permafrost | place: Sweden: Abisko... | reverse complement strand
AGGCGCCGGCTGCGCCGGCTCCTCAGGATGAGGTCGTAAGAAAAGGATTTACAGGCTCAATGCCCCCCGCACCCGCATCCGCTGTCGTGGCATAAAATGCCCGCCGCGGTGCCGCCGAGCACGGCGTCCTGGTGCTCCGGGGCCACCGCGGCTCTCACGTTGGCGACCGGGTCGGGGTCGGCCATCTCGAAGGGATAGTCGCTGCCGAGCATCAGGCGTTCGGTGCCGACCATGTCGATGAGAAAGCGCAGCGCCGCCGGGCTGAAGGTCAGCGTGTCGTAGTAGAGCTGCTTCATCACGTCGAGCGGGTCGCCCTGGTAGCCCTTGGAGCGCGGCTCCGGACGGTTGTCGGCGGCGTGACGGAAGCGCTCGATCAGCGCCGGGAGCAGGCCGCCGCCATGGGGAATCTTGACCATCACGCCGGGGAAGCGCGTGAACACGCCACCGAACATCATCCGCGCCACCGCGACGGTCGATTGCAGAGGATAGCCGATGCAGTTGTGGAGGAAATATTCGCGCAAACCCGCCGCCGGCTGCTCGTCATAGGGATGAAAGATCAGCAGCACCTTCATCTCCTGCATGGCTTGCCAGAACGGATCCAGCGCGGGATCGTCGAGGAATCGCGACGGGCCGAGATAGGTCGCGATCTGCGCCGCCTTGAAACCGTATTGGTTCATGGCGCGCTCCATCACCTTGATGGCGGCCTTGGAATCCTGCAGCGGCAGGTTGGCGGCGCCGAGATAGCGGCCGGGATCGGTGGCGACGACGCCGGCGATGGTGTCGTTCTGCAGTTCGGAGAACTTGATCCCGAGATCGAGCGGCATCGTGTAGCCGGAAAAATCCACGTAGCCGGCGAGCACCTGCATGTCGACGCCCTGCCGGTCCATGGTGGCGATGCGCTCGGCGGTGTGGGTCAGCGGCATGTACATGGGGCGGGTGTGGGTGCTGCCTTCCAGCCGCACGATCCAGCGCTTCTCGTCGCCGGTGAGTTCGACGCCGTATGACTTGCCGGCGCTGCGCATCGCCTTCCACATGTCGGGCGGCACGATGTGGGAATGGGTATCGATGACGGGAGAAGCCATGGGGGAGGGGTTCCGCTGTTTCGAAGATCAAGGCCGCACGGCCGGCGATTCCATCGCCATGCCGCGGGCGCGCTGCATGAGGAAGAGTTCGAGGTTGACGTATTCGGGCGAGCCGTATTCCGGCACTTCGGCGCGCATACCCGAGATGCAGGTGCGCAGGCGGCGCTGCAGCGAGCCGAGGCTCTGCCATTCGAGCCGGTAGAGCGGGTAGCCGGTGGGATGGCCCTGGGGGACGATGTTGCCGGCGAGCCGCTTGCCCCAGTTGTCGTCGTGGCACTGCGCGCAGGATAGGTTGAGCTGGCCCTGGCGCAGCGTGAAGAAATCGCCGCCGGCGGCGGTGAAGGGCGCCAGCCGCGCGTCGGTGGCCGGACTGATCGGCGTGCCGCGGGACTGGCGTGCCACATAGGCCGAGAGCGCCAGCAGTTCCGGGCTTTCGAAGCGCAGCGGCGCCGCCTTTTGGCGCTCGCTGCGGCAGATATTGATCTGCCCCTCGAGATCGACGGGGCGTCCGCGCGCGGCGTCGAAGGCCGGGTAGCGCGCCGCGACGCCCTTCATGGTCTGCGTGGCATCGCCATGGCAATCGGCGCAGGAGCGGTTGGCCGCGCCCGCCTTCTGGTTCCACAGCGCTTCGCCGTCGAGCACGGAGAGCATGCCGGGATTGGCGCTGTCGTCATCCTCCATCGCCCGCGTTTCCCGGCTCATGTCGGCATAGCCGGAGCGGCGCTCGGCCGGCGCGATTTCAGCGCTGAAGCAGGGGATGGCAGCGAACAGGAGCAGCAGCGTGCCGAGGATTTTCGCAGGCGACATGATGGAAACTACGTTCGCTCGCGCGGCGGCCGTTGCGCAGCCGCGCTCATTCGACCGTGATTTCGGCCGATGCGGTTTCGACATTGCCCTCGTCGTCGGTCCATTTGAACTCGAACTTTCCGCTTTCGGTCGCCACCGCAAAGAAGCTGAAGAAGGGGTTCGCGGCAATCGCGGGGTAAAGGCCGGCGCGGAACACCTCCTCGCCGTTGTAGGTGCACACGAATGTATTGATGATGTCGCGCGGGACCATGGCGCCGACCTCGTTGCGGCGATAGCCGGTCTCCATGACGTGTGAGATCAGCGTCTTGATCTCGATGACCTCGCCGCGCTTGGCCTTGGGCGGGACGTTGATGAGGGTGCGGGCCATGGCTAGTTTCGCGCCTCCAACGTTTCATTCCGACGCGCGGCCGGCTTTCTCCCTCCCCTTGAAAAGGGGAGGGTTGGGGAGGGGATCGCGGGCCGCGAGCGCAGTACTTGTGTAGAGTCCGCGGACCCCCACCCCGACCCTCCGCCTGAAGAAGGGGGAAAGGGAAATCCGATCGCGCGTCGGTGCGGGTACATCTAATTGTACTCCAGACACGCGGCCAGCGTGACGATCACGTCGACCGAATCGGACCAGAACGAGCCGTCGCTCATTTCCGCGATGGCGACGATGGTCTGGGTGTCGGCGAGGCGGATGCGGGTGTTGAAGGCGGCGCGGCCGGCGCGCGGGCCGAAATAGGCGTCGATCACGTTGGGCTGCGGATTCTTCTCGTTGAAGACGTGGACCACCTTGACGTGGTCTGCAGCCGTCATGGGGCTTTCCACCGCGACCGACATGGCGACGGTGTTGCCGTTTTCGACCAGCGGCGGAATATCGAGGGTCACCTTGCCCTTCTTCACGATCGCTTCGCCGATCACGCTCTTGATCGCGGCCTGCATCTTTTCCGGCGTCGCCGCCGCGGGGCGCACCAGCAGCAGCGGGACCGCGCCCAGTGCGCCGGCGGCGCTTGCGCCTGCCAGAACCGCGCGCCGCGTCGGCCTGTGGTTCTTCCTCATGGATCCCTCTTGTCGTCGCGCAGCGTCTTGAGAAAGGCCACCACGTCCTCGATCTGCTCCGCCGAGAGGACGGTCTTGCCGCGAAACGCCGGCGCCACCCGTTCGAGCCCGTCAAGGCGGTAATAGGACGGCATGATGGTATCCGGATTGAGCCGGCGCGAGTCAACCATGCGCAACCGCAATTCGCCCTCCGAGTAACGCGACCCTGATCCCTTGAGATCGGGGCCGATGGTACCCTGGAACTTCTCCTCCGGCAGTGGTGCCGAATGACACAACAGGCACAGCCCGGTCTGCCGGCTGGTCACGATCGCCTTGCCGCGGGCGGGGTCGCCGGGTTCCCCGGTCAGGGACTCCGGGATGGCGTCGCCGACCACGGTGTAGGGCCGCGAACCCTCTTCGGCGTGGCCCCCACTGCAACACATAATCCCCAAGCAAAGGATCGCAATCGCGGAGGCGGCAACCCGCATTGCCATGCGCTCAGCCGAAGACCTCGGAGGTGATGGTGTTGAACCAGCCATCGGCGAGCTTTGCTTCATCGTTTCGCAGCGTACGCGGCGCATTGACCGGGCTGGTGCCGCCGGAGCCCGCGACCTCGGCCAACTGGCCGTTCACGGGGTGATATATGGCGGCGACCGAGATGCCGTAGTCCGGCGCGATCAGGCTGTAGCAGGTGTTGATGAGCTTGGGTGTTTCCGGCGTCTCGCCGCGCGCGAGCTTCGCCACCGCGACGGCGCACACCTTGGCCTGGGCGTTGGCGGCGAACGCCGATTTCGGCATCGCGCCGGCGATGGCGGCATCGCCGACGATGTGGATACCGGGCACCTGGCGCGACTCGAAGGTCACCGGATCGGTCGGGCACCAGCCGGAGCGATCGGTGGTGCCGGCAATCTCGGCGATGCGGCCCGCCTTCTGCGGCGGGATCACATTGGCGACGTCGGCCTTGACCTTGTCGAAGTCGGTGGCGAGCGTATTGGTGGCGGGATCGACCGAGGCGACCTTGCCGCCCATCGACAGCGATACCCATTCGATATTGGGATACAGCTCCTTCCAGGCGTTCTGGAACAGGCGCTGCTTGGAGAAGGCGTCCTTGGCGTCGAGGATGATGATCTTCGACCGCGGCTTGTTGGTCTTGAGGTAGTAGGCGATCAGGCTCGCGCGCTCATAGGGCCCGGGCGGACAGCGGTAGGGATTCTGCGGCGACACGATCACCACGACGCCACCGTCGTTCATCGCCTCGATCTGGCGGCGTAGCAGCAGGGTCTGCTCGCCCGCCTTCCAGGCGTGGGGCATCCGTTCGGCGGCGGCCTCGTTGTATCCGGGCAGCGCATCGAAGCGCAGCTCGATGCCGGGGGCGAGCACCAGGCGGTCGTAGTTGAGCTTGTTGCCATTGCCGAGCGTCACCGTGCGCGCCGTCGCATCGACGCCCGTCGCGGCCGTTTGCGCGAGGGTGACGCCGTCGCTGCCGATCTTGCCGTAGCCGAACTGCTGCTCCTTGATGTCGCGCAGGCCGGCGATGACGTCATTGCTGAACGGGCAGGCGGTGTAGGTCGGATTCGCCTCGACCACGGTGACGTCGAGCCTGGGGTCGTACCGCTTCGCCATGCGCGCCGCGGTGAGGCCGGCGAACCCGCCTCCGATCACCACGATCTTCGGCTGGGCACCCTGCGCCAGCAGTGGCCGCGGCAGCATGGCGAAGGTGCCGGCGGCAGCCCCGGCGGCGACGAACTGGCGGCGGTTCGGATGCGGTCGCTTCATGGGCATCGTCTCTCGTCTATCTCTGCCGTCTATTTCTGCGCGCCGTACCAGGCCGCGATGGCCTGGATCTCTTCGGGGGAAAAACCCTTCACGATACGGTCCATGATGGTGGCGGCGCGCTGCCCGCTGCGAAACTCCTGCAACGCCGCTACGGTCTTTGCGGGGTCGCGCCCGACGAGGCGCGGCGGCGTCGACGTGTCGGTGGCATTGGGCGAATGGCAGCCGGAGCACGACAGCGCGCCGGGCGGCGCGTCGGCTGCGATCGCGGCGACGGGCAGGATGCCGGCGGCGGCCAGAATACTCATGCCGGCAATGGCGCCTGCGGCGAAGGAAAGCTTCATGGCCGTAGTTCCCGGAGATGAGCGGCGGCCCGCGGCCGCCGCTCGTTCGTGTTCACACGCTTTGGCGCGTCACACTTGTCCGCGCTCACACGATGGTCAAGCCGTGGTTCTTGAGTGGGAAGGTGCGATAGCGCTTGCCGGTCGCCGCGGTGATGGCATTGAGTACCGCGGGCGGCGCCACGCAGATGGTCGGCTCGCCGACGCCGCCCCACACCGGTCCGCCCGACGGCATGACAATCGCCTCCACCTTCGGCATCTGGGCGAGATGCAACATCTCGTAGGTGTCGAGGTTGGTCTGCTCGATCGCCCCGTCCTTGACCGTGCATTCGCCGAGGAACAACGCCGTCAGGCCGTAGATAAACGAGCCGGCGATCTGCCGCTCGATCTGGGCGGGGTTGACCGCGTAGCCGGGGTCGGTCGCGCCGACGATGCGGTGGACCTTCACCTTGTTGCCGTCGACCGAGACCTCTGCGCAGGCGGCGATGTAGCTGCCGAAGCCCATGTGCTGCGCGAGCCCGCGATAGACGCCTTTCGGGGCCGGCTTGTCCCAGCCGGCCTTTTCCGCCACCGCGTTGAGCACGGCGAGATGCTTGGGGTACTTGGCCATGAGCTTGCGACGGAATTCGAGGGGATCGACGCCCATTTCTTTGGCGAGCTCGTCCATGAAGCTCTCGATGTAGATGGCGTTGTGGTTGATGTTCACGCCCCGCCAGAAGCCTGGCGGGATGTGCGGATTGCGCATGGCGTGGTCGATCAGCAGGTTCGGCACGTCGTAGCCGAATGCCGCCTCGGCGCCGCCCTTGTAGAAACCGGCGAAGGTCGCGGGATCCATGCCGTTCTGCATGCGGCCGGGCGCCACCGTCGCAAGGATCGACTGGCCGGAAATGCGGATGTGCAGGGCGGTGAGGTTCTTCTTGTCGTCGAACCCGGCGGTCATCTTGCATTGGGTTATCGGGTGATACCACCCATGGGTCATGTCCTCTTCGCGCGTCCACAGGAGCTTCACCGGAACACCCGGCATCTCCTTGGCGACGAGGACGGCCTGCCTGACATAGTCGACCGAGGTGGCGCGACGCCCGAACCCGCCGCCGAGGAAAGTCTTGTAGACCTCGCACTTGGTAACGGGAATGCCGGCGGCTTCCGCGGTCGCGGCGAGCGCCTGCTCGCCGTCCTGCACCGACGACCACACCTCGCACCTTTCCGGGGTGTAGAGCGCGGTGGCATTCTGCGGCTCCAAAGTGACGTGGTGCTGGTAGGGATAGGCGTAGACGGCTTCGACCTTCTTGGCGGCGCCGGCCAGCGCCGCTTTGATGTCGCCGCCCTGGTTGCCGACAATCGCCTGGTCGGCGTCGAGTCCGGCCTTGAGGACGTCGGCGATGGTGGCGCTGGAGACCTTGGCATTGGGGCCTTCGTCCCACACGATCGGCAACGCTTCCATGGCGGTCTTGGCGTTCCACCATGTGTCGGCGATGACGGCGACGGCATTGTCGCCGACGGCAGCCACCTTCTTCACGCCCTTCATCGACGCCACCTTGGCGGCGTCGAAGCTCTTGAGCTTGCCGCCGAACACCGGACAGGCCTTGACGGTGGCGTTCAGCATTCCCGGCAGCTTGATGTCGATGCCGTAGATGGCCTCGCCGTTCACCTTGAGCGGGGTGTCGAGACGCTTGACGCCCTTGCCGGCGATCTTCCAGTCCTTGGGGTCCTTGAGCTTGACGTCGGCCGGCGGCTCGATCTTGGCCGCCGCCGCGGCGACCTTGCCGAACGTGGTGGAGCGGCCGGACGCCTTGTGGGTGATCACGCTGTTGGCCGCGCTGCATTCGGACGCCGGCACCTTCCATTCATCGGCCGCGGCCTGGATCAGCATCATGCGCGCGGCAGCGCCGCCCTTGCGGACATATTCGTTGGAGGCGCGGATGCCGCGGCTCCCGGCGGTGAAGAAGTCGCCCCACACGCGCTTGCGGGCGAGGTTTTCGCCGGGGGTCGGGAACTCGTAGGAGACCTTCGACCAGTCGCATTCGAGCTCTTCGGCGACGAGTTGGCACAGGCCGGTCAGCGTGCCCTGGCCCATTTCCGAGCGCGCCACGCGGATGACGACGCTGTCGTCCGGCTTGACCACGACCCAGGCGTTGACTTCCGGGCTGGCCAGTGCGGCCGAGGCCTCGGTGCCGAACGGAATGTGGAATCCGACCGCGAGCCCGGCTGTTGCCGAGCCGACCAGGAAGGAGCGGCGATCCATGTTGGGCATGTAATTCATCGACACCTCCCCTTAAGCATTCGCTGCGGAATGGATCGCCGTGCGCACCTGCTGATAGGTGCCGCAGCGGCAAACATTGGTGATGGCCTCGTCGATGTCGGCGTCGGTCGGCTTCGGCTTCTCCTTGAGGAGCGCCGCCACGGCCATGATCATGCCGCTCTGGCAGTAGCCGCATTGCGGCACGTCGTTGGCGATCCAGGCCTGCTGCACCTTGTGCAGGTGGCCGTTGTCGGCGAGCCCTTCGATGGTGGTGATCTTCTTGCCCTCGGCGGCGCTGACCGGGAACGAACACGACCGCGTCGGTTCGCCGTCGATATGGACAGTGCAGGCGCCGCACAGGGCGATGCCGCAGCCGTATTTGGTGCCGGTGAGGCCGATATTCTCCCGGATTGCCCAGAGCAGCGGCGTATCGGGCGCGACATCGACGTCGTACGTCTTGCCGTTCACATTGAGACGGGCCATGCGTGTTTTCTCCTCGAGTTGGATTTCGGACCGTTTTGATTTTGCCGGGATCATAGCTTGTTTCGAACGAATCCAAAATGGACCCTGGCATTCCGGAAACGATGAGGCCATTCACGGAAAAGTGAGAGGCCCCTGATCGCATCCCCACTGGTCATTCCGGGGCGCGCGGCTTCGCGCGAACCCGGAATCCAGGCTGTGGCGCAAGGGGCGAGGCCGTCTGGATTCCGGGTTCGCGCAAGAGCGCGCCCCGGAATGACCGCCTTAAGTTGCCCCGAACAGCGCAGCGGTGAACTGCGGGTAGACCTCGGCGAGCTGCGGCGCGATGTCTTGCCGCAGCATCGCCAGCGTGGCTTCGCTGGGAGCCGGGGTGGTCGGCACACTATTAGGGCTGTCATAGGCGAAGCCGGTATTGTCGGCGACTTCCTGCGCAGTGTGGCCGGGATGGACGCTTTCCAGCATGAATCGCCGCCGCTCGCGGTCGAATCGGAACAGGCAGCGATTGGTGACGAGCGCGATCGGGCCGCCGGGGCGGTAGACGTTCGCCGGGCTGCCGCCGGGCGCACTGATGAAGCCGACCCGCGGCACCAGGGTGCGGCGCGAATGCTCGGTGCGGAACAGCACCACTTTCGGCACCACGTAATAGAGATGCGCCGAGCCGAACGAGCCGGGAAACCGCACCCGCGGCTTGTTGTAATCGCCGATGCTCACGAGGTTGATGTTGCCCTCGCCGTCGATCTCGCCGCCGGACAGGAAGAACACGTCGATGCGGCCCTGGCCGGCACAGTCGAACAGCTCGCGCCCGCCATCGGTGAAGAAATTGTGCTTGCGGCTCTGCAGCAGCGAGACATACGGCATGCCGCGGCCGCGCTCTCTAGCCAGCAGCGCCGCCATGGCGGGGATCGGCGAGGCGTTGCCGACGGCGATGTGGCGGACGTCGCCAATCAAGCGGGTGATGACATCGGCGAGCAACTCCTCGTCGCGGCAGGCGGTCGAAGGCGACACAGTGTTCACGAGGCCCTCGTCACGCGGCGCGACGGGCATGGACGTGCTGTTCGAGATAGCGCGCGAAGCCCTCAGGGTTCGCGGCGAGGCGGGCGTATTCGCCCATATGGGCGAGGTCGGCGGCATAATGGTCAGGCAGGCCGAGCGGCCAGCAGCCGTTCTCGGCCACCGCGATCGTGTCCACATAAAAGCCCGGCAACGTGCCGGCCGCGAGCACGGGATCGTCGAGCAGGTTGCCGTCGACGATCTTCTCCACGGTCACCACGGTCTTTTTCCCCGCATGGGCCATGGTGGCGAGCTCGCGCTGGCGGCCGATCCACACATTGCCGGCGCGGTCGGCCATGGGGGCGTGCATCAGCACCACGTCGGGATGCAGCGCCGGCAGCAGCACGATCGGGTCGTCCTCGCCGAACGGATTGTCGATCACCCGCCAGTCGGGCCGGTGCACGAGAATGTCGGAGCCGATGATGCCGCGCAGCGGCATGAAGGGGACGCCCTTTTCCGCCGCCTGGAACGCCGCGTGCAGCGCCGGACAGGTCGCGTCCATCATGCGGATGGTCGCCGCTTTGATCGCGGCGGTGAAGCGCGGCGCCGGCCCGAATTCGCCGAGGCTCACCGCGGATGTCTCGAGCACGCCGACGCAGCCGGCGCCGATCAGGAGATCGGCCTGCAGGCTCGAGGTCGGCAATGCCACCAGATGGAGGTCCTTCACGCCGCGGCGGATCAAGGCGCGCGTCGCTTCCATCGGCACGCCGGCGACCTCGCGCGGCACCGCCAGCATGATGCCGTCGCCGATCGGCGCCAGGGCTTCGTCGACGGTCTCCGCGATGGCGGGCATTGATGCTCCTTTAGCCCTGCGGCGCTCGATATCCCAATCGTGTCATCGCCCGCGAAAGCGGGCGATCCAGTAACCACCAGACTACTATATGCGCACGCATTCACCATCAGCACAGGGGTTGCTGGATGCTCCGCTTTCGCGGAGCATGACACCGTGGCGTTTCGGACCGGACCGTCATAGTCCGGATCTCACTTCACCTTCCACGGAATGATGAAACGCTCGAGCTCGTTGAGCAGCAGAGTCAGGACGAAGCCGATCAGCGCGATCATGAACAGGCCCACATACATCCGCTCGACCGCGAAGGTTTCCCATGCGCTCCAGATCAGATAGCCGAGCCCGCTCTTGGCGCCGATCATCTCGGCCACCGCGATCAGGATCAGTCCGATGCCGATGCCGAGCTTGAAGCCGGTCATGATCACCGGCAGCGCGCCGGGCAGCGCGATGGTCCAGAACGTGTTCCAGCGGCTGGCCTTGTAGTTGCGGCCGACATCGAGATAAATCTGGTTGATCTCGAGCACGCCGGTGGTGGCGTTGATGGCGACCGGAAAGAACACCCCGATCGCCACCATGAAGATTTTCGACGGCTCGCCGAGCCCGAAGATGAGCAGCGCCAGCGGCAGAATCGAGCTCTTCGGGATCGGATAGGTCGCCGCGATCAGGGGATCGAACACCGCGCGCACAGCGCGGTTGAGCCCCATGACGATGCCGAGCACCAGGGCAGGGACGCCGCCGATCAGGGTGCCCCAGAACAGGCGGCGAAGGCTCGTCAGGGTATGGGTCATGAGCTCGCCCGACTTCAGCATCTCGACGAGCAGCGCAAAGATGCTGGACGGCGCCGGAAAGAAGCGGGTGTCGATGATGCCGAACCGCGCCGCCAGCTCCCACACGATCAGCAGTCCGAGCGGAGAGGCGATGCTCAGGATGCGGTCGCGCAGCCGGATCGACATGCGCCTGCCGCGGGGCGCCGCCACGGCCGGCTGCGCGGTGGTGGGCACGGGAGTCGGGATGCTCATTCCGGCGCTCCGATTCCGTCGGCGATTTCGCGGGCGCGCTGGACCTCGTCGCGCAGATCGGCCCAGATGCGATGCACGAGGTCGCCATAGGCCCGCGCGCCCTGCAGTTCCATGATGTCGCGCGGCCGGGGGAGCGGGATCTGCACGAACTGCTTGATCCGGCCCGGCTGCGCCGTCATCACCATGACGCGGTCGCCGAGCAGCACCGCCTCGTCGACGCTGTGGGTGATGAACACCACGGTCTTCTTGTGCTCCTCCCAGATGCGTAGCAGCTCGTCCTGCAACAGCAGCTTGTTCTGGGCATCGAGCGCGGAGAACGGCTCGTCCATCAAGAGGATCTGCGGATCGTTGGCGAAGGCGCGTGCGATCGCGACGCGCTGACGCATGCCGCCGGACAGCTGATGCGGATAGTAGCTCGCGAAGCGGGTGAGGCCGGTGCGGTCGAGATAATGAGCGACGATGTCCTTCACGGCGGCGGCGGGGACGTTGCGCATGCGCAGCCCGTAGCACGCGTTCTGCCACACGGTCATCCATGGGAAGATCGAATCGCCCTGGAACACCATGGCGTTCTGCGGCTGCTCGCGGCGCTCCGGCACGTCGATCTCGATGGTGCCGGAGGTTGCCTCTTCGAGGCCGGCGAGGATGCGCAGCAGCGTCGTCTTCCCGCAGCCGGACGGGCCGACGATCATGAAGAACTCGCCTTGCCCGATGTCGAGCGAGACGTCGTCGACCGCGACCAATGTCCCGAACACCTTGACGAGGTCGCGGATGCGGATCGCCGGCCGGGGTTCCGCCGCCACGGGGCGCAGATGGGAGGCGGTGCTGGCCATTGGTTTCCGGTCCATGGGACGGCGGAGTGTGGCCAAATTCGCCCGTCCAGACAACAGCGCCGCTTCTCCCTCCCCGTCTTCGGGGACGGTGTAGCCATGACGCCGGTTCAAATCGATGGGAAAACCCTGTAAGCGAAGCGCAAAGGGACGGAAAGCATGTCGGGAGCCGGCCACGGGCGGCGCGAGCCTTACATCGGCCGGGCGATGCCGCGCTTCGAGGATCGCCGTCTCGTCGCCGGGCGCGGGCGCTTCAGTGACGATGCCGCCTCCGCCGGACAGGCATATGCCGCCTTCGTGAGATCGCCCCACGCCCATGCGCGGGTCGGCGCCATCGATGCCGGCGCCGCGATGACGCTTCCCGGCGTGCTGGCGGTCATCACCGCCGCCGACTACGCCGCCGCGGGCGGGCGTGGCATCGCCCACATGCCGAACCCTGCCGATGCCCATGACGTGAAGCTGCGCACCTTCGCCGGGCCGGGGCGCAGGACGCCGTTCGATGCGACGCATCCGCCGCTGGCGGCCGAGCGCGTACGCTATGTCGGCGAATCCGTCGCCATGGTGATCGCGGAGAGCGTCGCGGCGGCGCAGGACGCCGCCGAACTTGTCGCCGTCGACTACGACGTGCTGCCCGCCGTCACCGACGCGGTCGCGGCACTGGCGCCGGGCGCGCCGCTCGTTCATGAGTCCGTTGCCGGCAATCTCGCGGTCGAGGCGGAGTTCGGCGACCACGCGGCCGCGCATGCGGCCTTCGCCGCGGCCGATCACGTGGTCACGCAAATGTTCCGCAACCAGCGCATCGCCTCCGCGCAGATGGAGCCGCGCGCCGCCCTCGCCGCCTATGACCCGGCGCAGGGCCTGTTCACAATCTGGACCTGCAGCCAGGGTGCGGTGCGCATCAAGGCCGCGCTCGCGGCTTGCCTCGGCGTCGCGCCGGAGCAGGTGCGAGTCATCACCGGCGATGTCGGCGGCGCGTTCGGCCTGCTCAGCAACGCCTATTGCGAGCAGGTGATGGTGGCCTTCGCCGCGCGTCATGTGGGCCGGGCGGTGAAATGGACCAATACCCGCTCGGAGGCCTTCCTCACCGATTACCAGGGCCGCGACATCGCCACCGAGGGCCGGCTCGCGCTCGCCGCCGACGGTCGCATCCTCGCGCTCGCGATCGCGATGACCGGAAATATCGGCGCCCACGCCGTGACCTACGTGCCGCTGTCGAATGCCTATCGGGTGGCGCCGACCGTCTACGACATTCCGGTCGCCGCGGTGACCATACGCGGCGCGCTGACCAACACGGTGCCGACCGCGCCGTTCCGCGGCGCCGGCCGGCCGGAAGCGACTTTCGTCATCGAGCGCCTCATCGACATCGCGGCGCGCCGTCTCGGTATCGACCGCATCGCGCTGCGGCGGCGCAACCTGATCCGGCGCGCGCAGCTGCCCTACCGCTCCGCCACCGGGCTCGTCTACGACAGCGGAAGTTTCCGGGCCAACATGGACGCGGTGTTGAAGATCGCGGAGTGGTCGGGTTTTCCGCCGCGCCGTCGCGCCGCCGCCAAGCGCGGCCTGCTCGCCGGCATCGGCATCGCCAATTACGTCGAGTCTCCGGTCGGCCAGCCCAATGAGCACGTCGAAGTGAGCGTGCGCGCCGACGGCGCGGTCGAGGCGGTGGCCGGCACCCAGTCGAGCGGCCAGGGCCACGAGACGAGTTTCGCCCAGGTGCTCGCCGACCGGCTCGGCATCACGCCGCAGGACGTGAGGCTCGTCACCGGCGACACCGCCGTGGTGGCGGCGGGCGGCGGCACCCATTCCGACCGTTCGATGCGGCTCGCCGGCACGCTGCTGGTCGAGGCCTCGGACCGGATCATCCTTCAAGCGCGAAAAGTGTTCGCAGCGCTCGCCGGCTGCGCCGAGGGCGAGGTGGATTTCAGCGACGGCTTCTTCGTCTCGCCGCGCTCGAACCTGCGGCTCGATGTCTTCGACATCGCCCGCGCGATCGAGACCGATGCGGCGCTGCCTGCGGACTTGCGGGCGCCGCTCAAGAGCGCGGCGAGTTTCGTCGGTCGCATTCCCGCCTATCCCACCGGTGCGGCGGTGTGCGAGGTCGAGGTCGATCCGCAGACCGGCCTCGTCTCGATCCGCGGCTACGCCTCGGTGGACGACAGCGGCCAGCCCATCAATCCGCTGATCCTGCACGGCCAGGTCCATGGCGGCATCGTGCAGGGCGCCGGGCAGGCGCTGTGCGAGGCGGTGATCAACGACGGCACCGGGCAGGTGCTGAGCGGCAGCTTCATGGATTACGCGATGCCGCGGGCTGCGATGGTGCCGAGCTTCACTGTCGCGCTGACGGAGGACCCCACCAAGGGCAATCCGCTCCGCGTCAAGGGCGGCGGCGAAGCCGGCGTCACCCCGGCGCTCGCCGTCATCATGAATGCCGTGATCGACGCGCTGTCGCCCCACGGCATCGAGCACATGGACATGCCGGCGACCCCGGCGCGAGTGTGGGCTGCGCTGCAGGCGGGGCGGTATGCGGCGAAGGGTTGATCTCAGGTCAACTCAGTCATTCCGGCGCGCGCGTCTTCGCGCGAACCCGGAATCCAGTCCGCGGTGCCGCCGCCGAGGTCGTCTGGATTCCGGGTTCGCGCAAGAGCGCACCCCGGAATGACGCAGTAGCCCTACAGCGGTGTCCGGAACTTCTTGTACAAGTCCTGCACCGCGGCGAGCGCCTCGTTGTTGAGGGGAATGTCGATCGGCTCGCCCTGCTCGGCGGAGAGGTCGGCGGCGAGGTAGCACTCCATCACCCGCCGGGCGGCTTCCGGCGCCACCATTGGCTCGCGGTCGAGCATCACCGATTCGAGAAAGTGCAGCGTCTCCGGCCCCATCTGGCCGGCGAACACGTGGTCGACCTGCTCGCCGGGCATGGTGCTCATGGGAAACCGCGTGCCTTCGCTCACGGTGTTGAGCCAGTTGTCGCGCTGTGAGTCGTCGAGGAACAGCGAGCCTTCGGTGCCGGTGATCTCGATCCAGGTGGCGCAGTAGTTCGGATAGCTCGGCGGCAGGTTCCAGCCGCCGCCGATCGCGACCAGCGCGCCATTGTCCATGGTCACCGTGGTCCACATGATGTCGAAGGAGCCGTTGACCTCCTTCATGTAGCCATAGGCGCCCTGGGAATAGACGCGCACGGGCTTGGCCGGCTCCAGCAGCCAGAACACGAAGTCGAGGTCATGGGTAGACTCCATCGCGGCCGGCGACAGCCTTGTGCGGCCGGCGATCCGCTTGCCGAGGCTTCGGCTCAGGTGCCGGCTCACCATCACCGACACCGGGCGGCCCAGCGTGCCGTCGGCGATCTTCTTCCTGGCGTAGGCGATCTTGGTGTTGAAGCGCTGCGAATAGCCGATGGTGAACTTCACGCCGGCGCGCTTGGCTGTCGCGATCAGTTCGTCGGCCTCGAACAGCTCCATGGCGATCGGCTTTTCCAGGAGCACGTGCTTGCCGGCGCGCAGGCAGTCGCGGGCGATCGGGAAATGGGTCTGCTCCGGCGTGGTGCAGATGTAGACGACGCTGATGTCCTTGTTCGCGACGATGTCCCGGTAGTCGAGCGTCGCGGTCGCGGGATGGGTGAGCGCCTTGATCTCGGCCAGCCGGTTGGGGCGGATTTCGCACACATGCAGCTTCTTGCACAGCGCCGAGCGCGCCAGCGTCTCCGCCCGGATGCCGCCGCACCAGCCGGTGCCGATCACTGCGGCTTCGAGGAGTTCCACTGAGTCTTCCTTTGCGGGTGTTTGGTATTCTGTGCGGTCATTCCGGGGCGCGCGTCTTCGCGCGAACCCGGAATCCAGGCTGCGGTGCGGGTTGCGAGGCCGTCTGGATTCCGGGTTCGCCGCTGAAGCGGCGCCCCGGAATGACCGACTAATTTTGTGTTCACCGAACCGACACTTGATTTGTCCCGGCAATGACCGATGGGATTTGATCGTATAAGCATGGCCACCCCGCAATGAAAAGGGCCGGCCCCGCGGGACCGGCCCTGTCGTCAAAGCAGCAAGCGTCGATCAGGACATCGCCTGCTTGACGCGGTCGGGCGAGAACGGGACCCGGCGCATGCGCACGCCGGTGGCATCGAAGATCGCGTTGGCGATCGCGGCCGCGAGCGGGCGGATCGACGGCTCTCCGGCGCCCGACGGCGCGATTTCCGGATGGTCGATCAGCACGCTTTCGATCTTCTCCGGGCTCTCGGTGATGTCGAGGATCGGATAGGAAATCCAGTCGACGGTGGTGACGGTCTTGTCGTTGAACTTGACCTCTTCCCACAGCGTGCGGCTGATGCCCTGGATCACATTGCCCTCGATGGCCTTGGCGAGGCCGTCCGGATTGATGATCTGGCCGCAATCATGGGCGACCACAAAGCGCTTCACCCAGATCTTGCCGGTGGAGCGGTCGATATCGACTTCGGCGATCGCGGCGACGCGGGTGCCGTTGCGCTGCGAATAGGCGATGCCGCGGCCATTGACCTTGACGCCGGTCTGGTCGCGCCGCGGCGAGGTCCGCGTCTCCCAGCCAAACTTCTCCGCTGCCGCCTTGATGACCGCGGCGTCGCGCGGCTCCTTGATGTGCTGGAGCCGGAACACGATCGGATCCTGCTTCAGGTCCGCCGCCACCTCGTCGATGAAGGACTCGCTGGCGAAGTGGATCTGCGGACCGACCGGATCGCGCAGATGCGACGAACGCAGCGGCGAGGCGCGGTCGAGCAGCGGCGCAATGGTTTCCCAGGCGAGGCGCTTGTTGGGAAACTCATAGGACTCCGCCGGCACCCCGAAGCCGTCGCCCGACGCCAGCGCCACGCCGAGGGTCTGGCCGGCCAGCGTGTCTTTCGGCTTGCCGCCATTGGTGTCGACGTCGACCCGCGAGAACCCCTTGCTGGTGTACTCGTAGGCGATGATCTTGCCGTCGGCGTCGAAGCCGAGGCGGGCGCGATGGATCGAGGCGGGACCCTTGGGGTCCCATGCGGTTCCCTGCTCGCGCATGTATTGCAGCCGCACCGGGCGGCCGACCGCCTTGGCGATCACGGCGGCGTCCATGGCGCAGTCGTCGGCGTCGTTGCGCCCGTAGGAGCCGGGGCCGGCCATCCACTTGACGTGGACCTTCTCCAGCGGAACATCGAGCGTGGCCGCAAGGCCGGCCTGGACGAAGTGCGACTTCTGGGTGCCGCTATAACAGGTGACGAAGCCGTCCTTGATCTCGACGAAGGCGCAGGCCGGCCCCATGGAGGCATGGGACTGGTACGGCCATTCGTATTCGGCCTCGATCACCCGGGCCGCGGTCTTGAAGGCGTCGTCGACATTGCCCACGTCTTTTTCGACGACGCGCTTGCGCACCGGGGATTTGCGGATCACGTCGTACAGCGAAGCTTGGGGCGGGAACGGCGGCTTTGTCTGCGACCACTCCACCTTGAGGTTCCCCATCGCCTGGATGGCGTCCCATTCCTTGTCGGCGACGACGCCGAGGAAGCCGTTCTTCCACACCACCTGGGCGGTAGGGATGTCCTTGATCGAGCTTTCATCGACTTTGACGGGGACGCTGCCGGCGACCGGGGGCCGGATCATCCGCGCATGGACCATGCCGGGCACCTTGACGTCGGTGACGAAGTCTTCCTGGGCGAATACTTTCGGCGCGATGTCTTCGCGCTTGATCGGCTTGCCGACGATCTTGTACTCGCTCGGCTTCTTCGGCAGCGCCTTGCCCGG
>Ga0302325_10013883_pt1 | contig 17157 bp, 16 predicted proteins | sample Palsa_T0_2_FD_201948 | JGI IMG/M metagenome (GOLD analysis project Ga0302325, IMG submission 201948) | Peat permafrost microbial communities from Stordalen Mire near Abisko, Sweden - Palsa_T0_2 | ecosystem: Environmental > Terrestrial > Soil > Palsa > Peat permafrost | place: Sweden: Abisko... | reverse complement strand
GGGCGTCCCTCGACTGGCGTGCGATCGAGAAGAAGACCCCCAAGCGCGAGGTCGATCGCTACTACGCCATCGTGCGCGACTTCTTCAAGGCGGCGGAGAAGGTGTGGGGACCGTCGTGGGGGAGCCCTCTCTTCATGGTCACGCGTCCGGTGACCATCAAGGCCATGCTCCGCGTCTGCGGCGACCTGGCGCACGTCGACGACGAGCCGGTCGAGGGGCGCATCGCGCGCTGGCAGCGCACGCTGTCGCCGTGGAGTGAGATCGCCAAGAGCTTCCGAGTGGATGGGTTCTACGAGCGCTTCCCGGCCAAGGGTCAGATCGAGCGAGTGGGTCGCATCCATCGCGAACTCGGTCGCGCGGCGGGCATCGAGGCCAGGAAGCGCAAGGGCGAAGACGAGGGGTAAACGGGGGAAGCCCAGGGAAGGCCAGCACCCCGGTCGGGAAGGCCAGCGTGCTACTGGTGGCCGATGGCCCACGGCAGGCCGCCCGAAGGCGCCGCTTGCCATGCCCGCGCTCCGGAGTCGCTGGCAGGTGCGGGCGCCCGCTGGGCGACACGGGGTTCATGCTGGCTCCGCTCGTTCCGGTCGCGCGCGACTCGGTCGCCGCGTTCGACCAGTGAAACGCCGGGAACGCTCAGGATGCGGGGGGAGAGCTCGTGGCAGGCGGGGCAGCTCGCCGGGGAAGCGAACTCCCTGACCGCGCGGTGAAGCTCGAAGACACCGTGGGCGGGACAGTCGTACTCGTAGAGAGGCACGGCGCGCCTCAGGTGACCGATGCGAGATCGTGGCCGGGGGGAATGGCCGGTAGCGGCAGCGCGCTCGGACGGATGTCGATGCCGAAGATCTCGGTCGGAACGGCCAGGGTGGCGCATGCGTTGGGGATGTCCACAATTCCGCTGATGCGCCCCTCCACCGGCGCGGTCCCCAGGATGGCGTAGGCCTGAGCCCCGGTGAACCCGAATTTCTTGAGGTACTCGATGGCGTTCAAACACGCTTGGCGATACGCCACGTGAACGTCGAGATAGTGCTGCTTGCCTGCCTCGTCGACGGAGATCCCCTCGAAAATGAGGTAAGAGGAATACCTTGGCTCGAGGGGGCCGGTCTTGAAGATCGGGTTCTTGATCCCGTACTTCGCCATTCCCCCCTTGATGATTCCGACGCGCAAATCGAGATAGCCAGCCATCTCGATCGCTCCGCAAAACGTGATCTCGCCGTCACCCTGGGAGAAGTGGATGTCTCCCATCGAGAGGCCGGCCCCCTTCACGTAGACCGGAAAGTACACCGTCGAGCCGCGCGACAGGTTCTTGATGTCGCAATTGCCGCCGTGCTCGCGCGGCGGCACGGTGCGCGCTCCCGTTGCCGCGGCCTGCTTCGCGGCCTCGCCTTTCAAGCGCCCCATGTGAGCCGTCCCGGCGCTGGGCAGCGCGCAAAGCGGCGGGACGCGCCCGGGATCGGTGTCAAAGAGCGCCTTCTCGCGCGCGTTCCACTTCTCCAGAAGGTCGGGCGACGGAAGGCATCCGATCAGTCCGGGGTGCATGATGCCGGCAAACTCGACGCCCGGGATGTGGCGCGAGTTCGCATAGATGCCGCTGAAGTTCCAGCACGCCTTGCGGGCTTCGGGATAGTGCTCGGTCAGAAACCCGCCTCCGTTCTCCTTCGCGAAGATGCCGGTGAAACCCCACTGCGAGCCCTTGAGCACGCCCAGGTCGAGAATATCGACCACCAGCAGATCTCCCGGCTCGGCTCCGTGTACGCCGATCGGGCCGCTGAGATAGTGGACCTTGGTCAGGTCGACGACCTTGACGTCGGTCGCGCTGTCGTCGTTCATGATCTGACCGCCGGTCCAGTCGATGCACTCGACGCGGAACTGATCGCCCGGCTTCACCCAGGAGACGATGGGGATGTCGGGGTGCCAACGATTGTGCAGAATGTCCTGCTTCTCCGGACTCGACGACAAATCGACGCCTATCAGAGTATCCATCGACAACCTCCCATGAGTGACATGACGACCATCAAAAGATAAAAAGCGAGAGCATCGCCTCGCCCTCAGATAACGAGATAACGCCCCAGAGATTCTTCATCCAGGTCACCCCGCGGACTTTCGTGCACGATGCGCCCGCGCGCCATGACCACGACGCGGTCGGCGACCGCCAGAGCGAAGCTGAGCACCTGTTCGGACACCACGATGGTGAGCCCGCGCTCGTCACGGATCCTTCGCAGCTGGACGGCCATCTCTTTGATGATGGATGGTTGCAGTCCTTCCGTCGGCTCGTCCAGCAGGAGCACCTTCGGGCGGCTAGCGAGGGCCCGCGCAATGGCGACCTGCTGCTGCTGTCCCCCGGATAGATTTCCCGCCCGTCGCCTCCGCATCTCGCGCAGAACCGGAAACAAGTCGTAGAGCTGTGCGGGGACGACGTGCTCGGACGGCGGCAACCCCGTCTGGATGTTCTCCTCCACCGTGAGCATGGGAAAAAGCAGACGGCCCTGGGGAACGTAGGCGAGCCCCGAGCTGACGCGGGCGAACGGCGGAGCGCTGGTGACGTCGTGACCGTCCACGGATACGGAGCCGCTGCGAACCGACAAGAGCCCGATGAGCGCCTTCATCAGGGTGGTCTTGCCCATTCCGTTCAGCCCCATGACGGCCAGGATCTCCCGGGTCGCCGCCGCCAGCGAAAGCGACTCGATGACTTCGCTTTCGCCGTAGCAGACACGAATGGAGTCGACCGTGAGCAACGAGTCGTTCATGAATGATCGAGCCTCAATGGCCGAGGTAAACCTCGATGACGCGGGGGTCCGCTTGCACGACTTCCATGGAGCCCTCGGCCAGAAGGCGGCCCTGGTGGAGAACCGTGACCCGATGGGCGATCTTCTTGACGAACTCCATGTCGTGCTCGACGACGACGACCGCCTGGCCCTTCGCCAGGTTCGCGATGAGCTCGACAGTCTTTTCGCGATCTCCCACGCTCATCCCGGCGACCGGCTCGTCGAGCAGCAGAAGTCGGGGGCGCTGGATGAGGAGCGCACCGATCTCGAGCCATTGCTTCTGGCCGTGCCCCAGCGTCTCCGCGCGATCCCGCAGGCGGTCCCCCAGGTACACGCGCTCGGCAATCTCCTCGATCGCTGCGACCACGTCGGCGCTTCGCCGGAAGCGCCAGGCGGACCACCAGCTTCGCGGATCCGGATACGACATCTCCAGATTTTCGAACACCGTCAGCGACTCGTAGACCGACGGCGTCTGGAACTTTCGCCCGATGCCGGCCCGGACGATGCGATATTCCCGCAGACCCGTGATGTCTTCATCGTTGAACCGAACGTGCCCGGAGCTCGGCGCGGTGCGGCCCGATATGAGATCGAGAAGGGTGGTCTTCCCGGCGCCGTTCGGCCCGATGATGGCCCGCACTTCGTCGGCGTCGACGGTGATGCTGAGGCCGTCCAGCGCCTTGAAGCCGTCGAAGGAGACGCTCAGGTTCTCCGTCTGCAAGATGGGCGTGCTCATGTCACAGCAGTCCCGCGCCGTCCGTCGGGGCGTTCTTGGTGGCGAGGGGGGCGTCGCCGCCCGGAGGAAGGTGGGTAGCCTTAGCCCGAGCGGCCGCGCCTCGGCCACGGAAGCGGAGAAGGAGCCGGTAAATGAATTTGCGAAGGTCGATCCCCGCGAGACCGTCGGGGAAAAGCATGACCACGCCGATGAACAGCGCGCCGATGACGAACAGCCACAACTCCGGAAAGGCGTCGGAGAAGTAGGTCTTGCCGAAATTGACCAGAAGCGTCCCGTAGACGGCGCCGAGGAGCGAGCCCCGGCCGCCTACCGCCGCCGAGATGACCATCTCGATCGACGGGACGATCCCGACGAACGACGGCGACATGAAGCCCACCTGAAGGGTGAACATCGCTCCCCCGACGGCAGAGTAGATGGCAGCCAGAACGAAGACGAAGGTCTTGATGCTGGCGACGTCGTAGCCGGTGAAGAGGACTCGCTCTTCGCGGTCCCTCACGGCGACAAGGAGGCGGCCGAGCTTGCTCCGCATGATGGAGAAACCGAGGGCAATGGCGCCGAGGAGCATCACCGCGTTGAGGTAATAGAGGATGAGCCTGGCCGAGTCGGTCCGGATGTCCCACCCGTGCAGGGTCTTGAGATCGGTGATCCCGTTGACGCCGCCCGTGTATCCCTGTCGGCCGATGATCAAGATGGACAGAATGGAGGCGATGGCCTGGGTGATGATGGCGAAATACACGCCTCCCACGCGCCGGCGAAACATGGCTGTGCCGATGAAGAGTGCCAGCATACCGGGCACCAGGACGATGGCGCAGAGTGTGAGCCCGAAGCTCCGGAAAGGTACCCAGAACGCGGGGAGGGCCGTGATCTGGTTCCAGTCCATGAAGTCCGGGATCCCCGGTGTCGACTGGATCGCCGTCGTCACCGGGTCGGATGCCTCGAGCTTGAGGAACATGGCCATGCAGTAGCCGCCGAGGCCGAAGAAAACGCCTTGCCCGAGACTCAGAATTCCGCCGTTCCCCCAGCAGAGGACGAGGCCCAACGAGACGAAGGCATACGTCAGGTACTTGCCGAACAGGTTCAGGCGAAAGATGTCGAAGCACAACGGAAATACGGCGAGCAAAAGAATCGCTAGAAGCACGAAGTAGACATTCTGGCGTCTTCGCAGATCGACGAGAACCTGGGTGGTCCAGCGTCGGACCGCGCTCCCACGGGACAGCGGTGGCAGGGAGTTGATCATCGCCGCATTACCTCCGCATCTTCAGGGCAAAAAGGCCTTGGGGCCGCACCATCAGGACGAGGATCACGGCCGAAAGCGTGACGACCTTGGCCATGGATCCGGTCATGAAGAACTCCGTGGCGGCCTGGGTCTGGGCGATGGTGAAGGCCGACCCGATGGTGCCGAGGAGGCTTTGGGCACCGCCGAAGACGACGACGAGGAAGGTGTCCACGATGTAGAGCGAGCCGCTGGTGGGTCCCGTGGATCCGATGGTGGTGAAGGCGGCGCCGGCGATACCGGCAAGCCCGCATCCGAACGCAAACGTGAAGCGATCGATGCGCCCGGTGTTGATGCCCGCCGCGCTGGCCATCGAGCGGTTCTGCATGGTGGCGCGTACGTCGATGCCCAGGCGCGTTCGAAACAAGCCGACGAAGACCAGCGCGGTGAGGACGGTGGTCAGCCCCATGACGACGAGGCCGTTGATGGGGATGTCAATCGTTGCCGTCGGCTTCACGGAGCCCATCAACCAGGCGGGAAGCGTGGCGCTCACTTCGCGCGCTCCAAACGCCGAGCGGAAGGCTTGCTGCATGATCAGGCTGAGCCCCCACGTCGCCAGCAGAGTGTCGAGCGGTCGTCGATACAGGTGCCGCACCATGAAGTACTCGACGGCCAATCCGACCAGGCCGGCCAGAGCGAAGGCGACGACGACGGCGAGCAAGAAGTACGATTTGGACAGCCACGGAGCCCAGCGATCGCTCACCTGCGAGAGGCCGTACGTGGTGTAGGCGCCGATGGTGAGAAACTCGCCGTGGGCCATGTTGATGACCCCCATCTGGCCGAAGATGATGGCCAGCCCCAGCGCCATCAGCAGCAGGACGGAGAAGTTGCTGAGGCCCGTGAAGGCCTGCATGACCCAGATGGCCATCATCGATCAAGTCCTCCGGCGTGGTCGCCCGTCACTGGTAGCCCTTGGGAAACGGATTGGGCTGGATAAGCCCGGATTCGTAGACCACCTTGAATTGACCGTCCGCCTGGGCCAACCCGATGCGCAGCTTGCTCCAGAGGTGGTGGTTCGGATCGATCTTGACGTAGCCTTCGGGCGCCGTGGTGAGCTCGATGCCCGGCGACGCCGCCACCACCTTGTCGATGTCGAAGCTCTGCGCCTTTTCCACGGCGGCCTTCCACAGCCACGGTCCCAGGTACGCGGCTTGGGTGACGTCGCCGATGACGGAGTTCGGGCCGTACTTCGCCTTGAAGGCAGCCACGAATTTCTTGTTGTTCTCGTTGTCCAGGCTCTGGAAGTACTTCATGGCCGCGTAGAAGCCGACCATGTTCTCGCCGCCGATGCCGAGCATCTCGTCTTCCGTGACCGAGATGGTCAAAAGAGTCTGGTTTTCGGCGGTGACACCTGCCGCGCGCAACTGCTTGTAGAAAGCCACGTTGCTCCCGCCCACGACGATGGCGTAGACGACGTCGGGCTTCGCCTCCTTGATCTTGTTGATGAGCGAGCCGAACTGCGTGTGCCCGAGGGGGTAGTACTCCTCGCCCAGCACCTGGCCATGCAGCACGTTCTCGATGTGCTTGCGAGCGATCTTGTTGGATGTTCGCGGCCAGATGTAGTCGGAGCCGATGAGGAAGAACGTATTGGCGTTCTTGGTTTTGTGGATCCAGTCGAGCCCGGCGAGGATTTGCTGGGTCGCCTCCTGACCGGTGTAGAACACGTTCTTCGACTGCTCCAGGCCCTCGTAAAACGTGGGGTAGTAGAGCAGTCCGTTGTCCTTCTCGAAGACGGGGAGCACGGCCTTGCGCGACGCAGACGTCCAGCACCCGAAGACCGACGCGACGTGGTCCTGCTCGAGGAGCTTCTTCGCCTTTTCGGCGAACGTGGGCCAATCGCTGGCGCCGTCCTCCTGGATGATACGGATCTTTCGACCGAGTATCCCGCCGCCGTCGTTGATCTGGCCGATGGCGAGCCGCTCCGCCTCGATGGATCCCGTTTCGCTGATGGCCATGGTTCCCGTTGCACTATGCAACTGGCCGACCACGACTTCCGTATCAGTCAAGGCCATCTTCCCGCCCGCCATCATAGGGGCGTCGCTCGAGGGGGTACCGCTCGAGCCGCTACTTCCTTTGCTGCATCCCAAGAGGCAGGCAACCAGGGTCAACACGACGGGGAAAGCATGGACAGCGAGGCACTGCGAAATAGTGCGTGGGTGGCTCATTTGCGTCCTTCTGTGGATAGGGAACGGGCTTTGGCAAGATGCAAACTTGGTTGCGCCGCCCCCGGACGCACCTGACGCTTCGAGTCATAGCATTGACTTCGTTTCGGATAGATATTTTGTCTTCGTGTTCACGCGCTCGAAGATATGGCCTTATCGCTTCGGACGTGTTTCCGGATTGGGTCCGGATCCATGACCTGGCGAGGTCGCGTGTCACGGCTTGGCGAACGCCGCGCCGACTGCCCTCTTGCCTTACCGTCCTTCAGCGCTCTACGGCGACGTCCCGCGTGTCGTGCTCGACTCCGTCACGGAGCAGCGTGACCCGCAGCGTCTCCGTTCCTGCGGGAGGGGCGACGCGCAGCCGGACGGTGGCGTCCCCTGCCATCGCGGGGAGGACCACGTTGCCGCGGTTCCAGGTCGCCGCGAGGTCGGGCTTTGCCAGCGACGCCCGCCACGGCCACGGCGCACTCGACGCGGGCACCGGCTCGACGGCCACGCGCCACGCGCCGGGCAGATCCGGGTACCGGTGAGGCCGGGTACCGGGATAGGGCACCAGCGCCTGGAAGGTCGCTTCCGCGTCGTAGTTGGGCCCGGAGTCCTGGGTGACGGGGGTCTGCGTCGGGGTGTGCGGCGCCGCGTGTACACGAAGCTCGACGACCAGCGCGTCTCCGTCTGCGGCCTTCGCGCTGGCCTCCACGAGCCGGGGCTCCTCCTCGGGCACGACCACCCGCCCGCTAGGACCAAGGCGCAGCGAGGCCTCGCCGCAAGGGCCCTTGTCTCCGTCGGATGCCAGGGTCGCGCACGCCCCGCACTCGCAGCCGTCACAGACCGGCAGCTCCGCATCGCCCGAGAGGCCGCGCCTCGCCCGTAACCACTGCTCCAGCGTGATCTCCCCGGGAGATCCGGGCAGGCTGTCGAGCCACGCCTCGTGGAAGTCCGCGGCTTGCCCCTCGCCGATGAAGCGCAGGTGCCACGGCTCGTGCTTGTAGCCGGTCTTGGGATCGATGGGCACGGCGTGGTCCCAGCGCGCCGCGCAGCGCGATCCGTCCTTCCGGTCGTCGGGGTCGATGGGATAGGAGACGACAAAACCGCTGCGCCACGCGTTCTCGTCGAGCCAGCGCCCGCCGGGCGTGCAGCCGAAGCCGTCGCGGAACACCGGCCCCTGCGACGCCCACTCGCCGGTGAAGAGGTCGACCGTCGTCCCGAGCTGGTGCTGACTGTGCCCCGGCAGCGCGCTCTGCGTCGTCGCCTCGCAGAACCCTGCGTGTGCTTTCTGGGCCCAGCCGCCGAAGACCCAGCACTGCGTCCCGAAGGCGCGGAACGCCGACTCGACGCGCCCCTGCAAGCCCTCGAGGCGCAGGGCGTCGAGCATGTGCCTCAGCGCCACCGCAGCGTCGCGCCGCAGGCACGCGTGCGCGCTCTCGCACTCCCACGCTTGCCGCGGCGACAGATCGTGCAGGTCCACCAGATCGCCCGGCGCATAGCTCGGCGACAGCGCCCCGGTAGGCGAGCGATTGACTAGCGCCAGCGGATCGTCGCCGTCCACGAAGGCCACGCGCGTGTCGGCCAGCGCGAGAAACGAGTGGAACGGACCGCCCGGAAGCACGATGGGGCAGGAGTATCGGGGGATCGGGGTGGCGACCCCGAAGGGCCAGGCCCCCGCATGGCTCTCGCCCGCGTCGGCGTCCGCGCCTGCGCCCGCGCCCGCGCCTGCGCCTGCGCCTGCGCCTGCGCCTGCGCCCGCGCCCGCGTCGGCGCCAGCATCCAGCGTCGCGCCCCCACGCCCCGCCGTTTGTGCCCTGTGGCAGCTCCCGCTCACCGCCCCCGTGACCACGATCCCCGCCATCACCGCGGCGGCCGCCCGCAGCCTCACCGTTCGCCCATCGCTCACCATTCGACCTGGTACCGCGCCGGATCAAGGCCGCGCACGTGCACCGTCATCCTTCGCTCGCTCAGGCGCACGACGGCGTGCGCCGAGGCGGCTCTTCCCGGCGCGTCGTCGTCCAGGTTTTCGATCAAGCTCTGCACCGTGACGTACGGAATCCCCGCAATGACGTCCAGGTGGTTCCAGTGCAGATGCCCGTTGAACACCGCACGCACCCTCTTGCTCTCCTCGAAGATGCGCCTCAGGCTCGCCCGCTCTTTCACCAGCGCCAGGTGCGCGCGCCCCGGCCACCAGCGTGAGTCCTCGACCTCCTGTTCGCTCGCCGAGTGGTGCATCAGGACCACCGTCGGGGCGCTCCCGGCGGCAAGATCCGCGCGCAGCCAGTCGACCTGGGTGGCCGGCACGCGGACCTCCACGTCGGGCTTTTCGAGGGTGTGGAGAACGACGAAGTGCCAGCCCTGCACGTCGAACGCGTAATAGAGCGGCCCGCTGCGCTGCCAAAAACGGTTCAGATCCTCGCGGTTCAAGGTGACCAGATCGTGGTTGCCCGCCACGTTCACCAGCGGCGCATGCGCGGTTCGCAGGATGGACTGGCACTCGCCGTAACGCGCCAGGTCCGCCTCGCGCGACTCGTCTTCGATGTCGTCGCCCAGGTTCACCACCAGGTCCGGCCGCACCTCGTCGTTCATGGCCACCACGAAGGCGCGCGTGAGATCACCCGCCTGGTGCGTCAGCTTGCGAAGCTTGCCCGCCCAGCGCGCCTCCGGTCCGAAGTGAAGGTCGCTGATCATCCCGATGGTGAGCTCGCCGGCCATGGGCCTATGATACTCGTCAGCCATGCGGCCCATCGTCATCGGCGCCGGCCGGGGTAGCCGCCTCGGCTCGGAGACCGACGAAATCCCCAAGGCGCTCGTCCCCGTCATGGGGCGCCCCATGCTCGAGTGGATCCTCGAGGCCCTCGGCGCGGCCGGGTTCGCGCGCAAGGACGTGGTCTACATCTGCGGCTACCGGGCCGATGTCGTTCGCAGCCGCTATCCGGATTTTACGTTCGTAGAGAACCGCGACTGGGAAAAGAACAACATCCTGGCCTCGCTCCTCTGCGCCCGGGCCCATCTCGCCGGCGGCTTCGTGTCGAGCTACGCCGACATCGTCTACCGCGGCTCGTCGGTGAAGAGGGCGGTGGCCTCGCCGCACGACAAGGTGCTGGTCTGCGACACCGACTGGCGTCGGCGCTACGTCGCGCGCTCCCAACACCCGGAGAGCGACGCCGAGAAGATGCGCGCCGCGGGAGCGTGCGTACTGGAGCTGTCGCGCCGCATCCCTTCCGAGGCGGCCAGCGGGGAGTTCATCGGCGTTACCAAGTTCAGCGCCGACGGCGCGCGCGAACTCGTCGCCGCCTTCGACCGGGCCCGCTCCGAGTGGGCAGGCAAGACTTGGCGCGAGGGACGCACCTTCGAGCGTGCGTACCTCATCGATCTCTTCCAGGAGATGATCGAGCGCGGGTCGGCCTTCCATCGCGTGGACACCCACGGGGGCTACATGGAAATCGACACCCAGCAGGACCTGGCGAGCGCCGAGACGTGGTGGCGCGAGTCAACGCCCGAGTGAGCCGGGGGCACCGGAGAGGCTCGGTGCACTGAGTGGCGATGGTGGCCGACCCCGACTTCGAGGTCCTCCTCGACGGCGTGAGCAAGTGCTTCGCCCCGGCCAAGGGCGGCCAGCCGGCCCCCCCCGCACTCCGCTCCATCACCCTGGGCGTGGCGCGCGGGGAGATCGTCGTCGTCGTCGGACCGAGCGGATGTGGCAAGTCCACCGCCTTGCGCATCGTCGCCGGGCTCGAGGAGCCTGACGCCGGGACGGTCACCATCGCCGGCCGGCCGATGGAGGGAGTTGCCCCGCAGGACCGTGACGTCGCCATGGTCTTCCAGGGCTACGCGCTTTACCCGCAGATGACCGCGCGCGAGATCCTGGAGTTTCCCCTGAAGATGCGCGGTCAACCCCGGGACGCGCGCGTCCGGGCCATCGCCGAGGCGGCGGCGCTACTGCGCATCGAGCCGCTCCTCGACCGTCGACCCGGGGAGCTCTCCGGCGGCGAGCGCCAGCGCGTGGCCATGGGCCGCGCCATCGTGCGAAAGCCACGCGTCTTTCTCTTCGACGAACCCCTCTCCAACCTCGACGCGTCCTTGCGCGGCGACATCCGTCTGGAGATCGGGCAGCTGGTGCGCCGTCTGGGAGCGACGGCGCTCTACGTCACCCACGACCACGTCGAAGCCATGACGCTGGCCGATCGCATCGCGGTGATGCGGGGCGGGCGGCTCCTTCAGCTGGCCACGCCGCGCGAGGTCTACGAACGGCCGGCCACGTCGTTCGTCGGCACCTTCCTCGGCTCTCCACGCATGAACCTCGTGCCGGCGCGCGCGGAAGGGGACGCCATCGCCGCCGGTCCGTTCCACTTCTTCAGGCCCGCCGGCACGCTGCCGGCGCGCATCGAGGTGGGGATTCGCCCCGAGCACGTGGCGCTCGGTGACGCGCCGGACGCCGGCGAGGCAGGCGAGATCCTCGCGGTCGAGCCGCTGGGCGCGGAGACGCACGTGCTGGTCAAGGTCGGCGAGCAGGAGTTGCGCGCGCAGCTGCCTGGGTTCGACGAGCACCGCCGGGGCGATCCCGTTCGCGTGGCCATCGACCCCGCGCACGTCCTCGTCTTCGATGCGGACGGCGAGGGCGAACGCGTGGCGTGAGGCCGCCCCTACTTCGCCAGCCAGGCTTGCACGGCCAGGCCGAAGTCGGTGAGGCCGCCCGCGTCGTTCGTGAACATCGGCGGACCCCACGCCGGGTCCGCCACCCAGGCCGTCCAGCTCGCCCCATTTCCCTCGATGTAGCTCTCGAGACCGTCCACCCAGGCGTCCGAGGTCGCCTCCAGGTTGAAGTTGGGGTCGTCGGGCGAGGCGGTGGCGACGAGCTGGTATCCCCACTCCGAGACCACCACCGGAACCGTCGCCACCGCGGCGGTGACGCGCGCCTGGAAGGCGCCGTCCCAGTTGCCCGGATAGATGTGGGCGGTGAAGACCAGATTCCCGCCGGTGAGGGGGAATTGCGCCTCGCCGCCGGGATACTGCGACCAGCTCGGCGAGCCGACGATGATGAGGTTACTTGGCGCCCCGGTGCGAATCGCGGTGATCCACGCCTGCGCTTGCGTCTGGAAGGCGCTCGTCCAGCCGCCGGGGTCCCCGTTGTCGACGGGCTCGTTGAACGCCTCGTAGAGGACGTTCGGGTAGCCGCTGAAGACGGAGGCCACCTGCGTCCAGAAGGTCACCGCGTCGGCGCTCGATTCCCCGGTCGTCGTGTCGTCGATCTGATGATAGTCGACGATGACGTAGAGATTTTTCGATGTGGCATAGTCGACGGCGGGGCGAAGGACGTTGGCGATGTAGTCGCCGGCCGAGACCGCGGTGACGGTCACGCCGGCGCTCGCTGGGGCGTCGGGCCCTATCGGAAAAGGCATCGGCGAGTAGTAGGGGAATCCCTCGTTGGGCACGGTGCGCGGATAAACCGGCATTCGGATGACGTGGGCGTCGAGGTTGGCCGCGCCGAGAATCTCGTCGACGCGGTCGGTGATACCCGTGATTCCCGCGCCGCCGGCGGCAAGCGCGCCCAGGTCGGGGATCGCCACGCCGCGTAGAACCACCGTTCGACCGGTGGCGTCTTCGATCAAGTTGCCGTGAACGCTCAGCGCAGGAAGGAGGGGCAGCCCCGCGTCTCCGGCGTCGCCTCCGTCGCCGACACCGCCCTCGGCGACGGTCTTCGGGGCGGCGTCGGACCCGTCCCGCGAGGCCGTGGCGTCCCGGGCGCCAGGGCTGTCGGAGTCGGCGTCCCCTCCGCCGCCCCCATCGACCTCTGCGCCGACAACCTCGTTGCCTCCGCTGCGGCTCCCACAGGCGACGAGCCACAGTGCCCCGCCAAACGTCGCACTCCAGCGAAATATCGAGTTTTTCACGAAGACCTCAACCCCCCGCCAGAGCGCTAGCAAAACCAGGTATCGAGGTCAACGCACCGAGAAAGGACCGCCGCTCGCCGCTCGTCTTCGCCCGCAGCGTAGCGCCGGGACGCGCCCGCACACGGCAGAGCCTCATGTATCGTCCGGGCGTGATCGCGCGCCGCGACCTCCTTCGTGCTTGGGGCTCGTCGATCGCGCTCTCTCCCCTGGCCTGCGGGCAGCGCTCGCGGCCCGAGCACCGCGATGGGCGCCTCGTCGTCACCTTCTGGTACGCGTACGGCGACCTCGTTCGCAAGGTGATGCTCGATCTCGTCGCGGCATTCAATGCCAGCCAGGCCCGCGTCTTCGTCGAGGCCGTGCACCAGGGCGACTACTACGAGTGCCTGGCCAAGTTGCGCACGGCCCTCGCTGCCGGCGCCGCGCCGACCCTCTCGCACGTGGTCTGCGAGGTCGTTCCGTACCTCGCGCGCGCCGGCGTGCTGGAGGACCTCGGCGGCTACGAGGGAGCGCGCGCGCTGCCCTTCGTTCCTGCGCTCGAGCAGCGCGGCACGTTCTCGGGGGGCGGCGACCCCCCGCTCGTCTCCATTCCCTTCAATCGCTCCACGCCCATCGCCTTTCTCAATGGACGCATGCTGGACGAAGCGCACGTCGCGGCGCCGCGCACCTGGGACGAGCTGGTGGACGTCGCGCACGCGCTCACCCGACGCGCCGCCAACGGCGAGGTGCGCTGGGGCTTCGAGGTCCCCATCTCCTGGTGGTACTGGGTCGCCATGGTGGGCCAGGCCGGCGGTCGCCTGGTCGAGCCGGGCGGGCGCGTCTCGCTGGGAGGCGAAGCCGGCGAGAAGGCGCTTCGCTTCTGGCAGCGCCTGGTGCGGACCGAGCGCGTCATGCGTCCCCCTCCGGGGCGCGACTACCAGGCCTGGCAATCCTCCAACGAGAGCTTCCTGCAGGGACGCATCGCGATGATGTGGAGCAGCACCGCCTACGTGCGCTACCTTGAGCAGAACGCGCGCTTCCCGGTGGTGGCGGCGGCGCTCCCGCGCGACGTCCGCGCCAGCGTCCCCACCGGCGGCACGATGTTCGTGGTCCTGCGCGCGGCGCCGGACGAAGAGAAGAAGGCCGCCTGGGACTTCGTTCGCTGGATGTGCGACGCCGAGCAGACCCTCGCCTGGTCGACGCGCACCGGGTACATGCCCGTCACGCGACCCGCGGTCGAACGCCTGGTCGATCGCGGCTGGTACGCGCTCCATCCCAACGATCGCGTGGCCTACGATCAGCTCGCCGCGGTGGCCCCCTGGCCCTGGGCGCCGGAGCTCTTTCGCGTCGAGCGCGACGTGGTCGAGCCGCGCCTGGAGGAGGGCGTGCTGGAGGGTGTCGACGCGCACGCGCTCATGGACGAAGCGCGCGAAGAGGCGGGAAGGCCGGCGTGAGACCCCGCTCCTCGTGGCACCCCTGGGCGCTGCTCGGACCCACCCTGGCGCTGCTCGCTCTCTTCTTCCTCGTTCCCATCGGCGTGGCCGCCTACGAGAGCCTCTTCTCGTGGGACATGCTCACCCCGCCGCGCTACGTGGGCAGCGCGAACTACGCGGCGCTCGCCGCCCACGGGGAGCTCCTGCGCGTCGCGCTCCGGACCCTCGGCTACAGCGTTCTCGTGGTCACCGGCACGATGACCCTGGGGCTGGCGCTCGCGCTCCTCCTCGACCGGCCGGGGCGCTTCTTCGGCTTCGTTCGCGCCAGTGTCTTCAGCGCTTACGTGGTCAGCTGGGTGGCTGTCGCCCTGCTCTGGATGTGGTTGCTGGATGGCAACTCGGGCGCGCTGGGCGGGCTGATGCGCGTCCTGGGAGTCGGGCCGCTCTCGCTGCTGGGGGATCCGCGCTGGGCTCTGCCGACGCTCGCCGTCGTCGGCGTGTGGAAGCTCACCGGCTACGCCATGGTGGTTTTTCTGGCCGGCCTCCAAGCGGTGCCGCGATCGCTGCTCGAAGCGGCGGCGCTCGACGGCGCCGGGCCGGGATCGCGCCTCCGTCACGTCACCCTGCCTCTCCTGGCGCCCACCGCGGCCTTCGTCGCCACCACCAGCCTGGTCACGAGCTTCCAGGCCTTCGACGTGGTCCGCATCATGACGCAGGGGGGTCCGGCGCGGGCAACGGAGCTCTTCGTCTACGCCATCTACGAGCAGATCTTCCTGAACCTCAGCGTGGGCCGCGCCAGCGCGCTCACGCTGGTCTTCTTCCTGCTCCTCCTCGCGGTCGCCGGCCTCCAGCTTCGCGCAGGGCGAGCGCGCTCGGGGGTGTCGCGATGATCGCGAGGCCTCACGGCCGCCAACCAGGGCTTCGCGCGGAGACCGTCGCCGCCGGCGCGCTGGCCTGCCTCGCCGCCGCGGTGTGGCTGCTGCCGTACGCCTGGATGGTCGCCACCTCCTTCAAGACGCTGCCGGAGATCGTGGCGCACCCGACGGCGCCGCTCCCCGAGCACCCCGACACAGGCGCTTACCGCGAAGTCTTCGCCACGCTGCCCGTCGCTCGCTACATGGCCGTCACTGTCTTCATGGCGGGGGTCATCGCGCTGGCGCAGATCGCCCTGGCCCTGCCCGCCGGGTACGCCCTCGCCAAGCTGCGTTTCGTTGGACGCGGCTTCGCGTTCGGCACCGTCCTGGCGTGTCTCCTCGTCCCGGCGCAGGCCACCTTCGTACCGGTGTTCCTGCTCTTCGCGAAGGTGCACCTGGTGAACACCATGACCGCGCTGGTCCTTCCCTTCGCGGCCAGCGCGCTGGGGACGTTCCTGGTGCGCCAGGCGATGGTGAGCGTGCCCGACGAGATGATCGAGGCCGCTCGCATGGACGGAGCAGGCGAGTGGACCATCGTCTACCGCGTGCTCGCGCCGATGCTCAAACCCACCCTGGTGTCGCTTTTTCTGGTGAGCTTCGTCTTTCACTACAACGATTACTTCTGGCCTTTGGTGATGACCACCGACGACCATGTGCGGACGCTACCGCTGGGGGTCGCGCTCCTGCGCGAGCAGGGGACGGGCGTGCGCTGGCATATCGTCATGGCCGGCAACGTGGTCCTCTCCCTCCCCGTGCTGGCGCTCTTCGCCATCGCGCAGAAGCACCTCGTCCGCGCGGTCAGCGCGCGGGGCTGAATGGGCGGAGCGCGCCGAGGAATCGCGCCATGCTCGACAAGGTCGTGAATAATCCGGGCTAGGAGACCGTCGGGCAAAAGGCCCGACGGACTCCGTCGTGACGTTCTCAGGACGGGGACGGCATCCGCCGCCCCTAGCCGAGGGCTTAGCCGGGGGCTAGCCGGCCGGGACGGTCCATCCGCCGATGGTGAAGTAGAGGCCGTAGCTCGTCGTCTTTGGCGGGTTGGTGAGGCTCTGTCCGTTCTGCGAGGCCGAAGCGGTGAGATCGCTCTGCAGCCCCGGACCGAGTCCGACGAAGAAGTGCGGCGCGAGGTGAAGGAGGAGCGGCGCGTAGACGATGACGTCGATCGCGTTGCCGTTGACGCCGGCGAGCGAAGAGACATCGAAGGCGAGCCCCGCCTTCGGCCAGAAGGAGAGGAGATCGCCGAGGGGGAGGTCATAACCGACGCGCGCGCCGAAGGAGAACGTGTTCCCGTCCGTCGACGTGACGATGCCCGTGTCGTCCGTCTCCCTCAGGTGCGTGTGGGTGAAGGCGATCTGGCCGCCCAGCGAGAGTCCCCGGATGACGAAGTAATCGGCCGCCGGGGCGACCACGAAGGTCCAGGAAGACGGGCCGCCGTTGTTCGTCGATTGCCCCCCGAGTTCGAGGTTCATGTCGCTGGAGATGGCCAGCGTCCCCGGGCCGCCGAAGCTCTGCACTGGGCGCGGGGCATAGCCGTAGCCGGGGGGCGGAGCCTGCGCTGTATAGGGAGCTTGCGCCGCCGCCGAGCCCGCCGCGGTGACCATGCCGATGGCCCCGGCGACGAAGATGCGCTCTTTCATCGCGCCAGGGTGCGCGCGCTCCCCGGCGTTTTCAACCCGATGTCCGAAAATCGATGACGCCGGACTCGAAGAGTCCGCGCACTAGGTGAATGACCTCGGCCCGAGGCCTACCGGAGATCTCTACGATGGTATCGAGGTCGATGGCGCCGTCCATCAGCGAAAGCAGGAACCCGTCGCGGTGGTCGAGCGGCAGACGCTTGAGTAGCTCGAGCGGCATGACCACCACCGGCATCCCTGCCATTTTTCGGGCCCACCCCTCGTCGCCGGCAACCGCTCCTATCTCGGGACGCGTGACCCGGCGCACCTCCGATTGAGGCCCCGGCTCGGCCAGGTCGGAGAGCTGGGCTCGGGCTACCGCCACGCGCACGTCGGAATTCCTCACCAACGG
>Ga0302325_10013881_pt1 | contig 17158 bp, 14 predicted proteins | sample Palsa_T0_2_FD_201948 | JGI IMG/M metagenome (GOLD analysis project Ga0302325, IMG submission 201948) | Peat permafrost microbial communities from Stordalen Mire near Abisko, Sweden - Palsa_T0_2 | ecosystem: Environmental > Terrestrial > Soil > Palsa > Peat permafrost | place: Sweden: Abisko... | reverse complement strand
ACTGCTCGTGTTGTACCCAATGGTCTAACTCGCGGTGTCGAAGGAGCAGGCCATCAAAGCCGTGATCTCTGGCACAGGGAAGGGTTCTGAAGTTCAACGAGCACGACTGCGAGGCTGTCCTTGTCGGAAACTTAGTACATGAGCGCGTAGGAATGCCGTGGTAAGGAAGTGGGCAGCGTTTGCGCTTGCATGGTCAGTGCGGTGGCAACCGGGAATACTGTATCGTGGGAGGCGCAAGGATGTAAGGTAACGATTGACAAAGAACAGCTGTTCTCGAGGGCCTTTAATGCAAGGGGTGGTTATCTGCTGGTTGCGGTTGCGATGTGGTGGCGAAGGTGAAGTTGAAAGAGAGAAATGGTCGGCCAATGGCCAATTCTTTGAGAGAGACCTCGCTCGGCAGCCGAGAACGTCAACTAGCAAGGGGGAGGGGAGAGCAAGCTAAGTTCAAGACACGATAACTGGAGCTGGCGAGGCACGCAAAGGTACAGGTACAGTCACAGTACGAGGTGTGCTTGAGCGCCTTTGACGTGCTCAGAGCTGACAGCCTTGACTCTTAGGCTCTGGTGCAGCTGCATGCACTATGGCACGACGTAAGTCACGGTGTCTACGAATAGGTCGATCCTAGAGGAAGAGGCATGCTTGCTGGGCTTGCTTCTTGACGCTTGAGCCTGCCCTGCCCGCTCTTATCCTGCCGCAGCTCTCAATGCCTCTAAGCTCTCCAGACCCCTGCAGCAGCGCGATCATGACGGGGGGGAGAGGTTGAGACCCCCAAGGTCGCGTGCGGATAAGTGGTCAGCACCCCATCCACAATTCAATCTTTCGTCTTTATGCAGCGCTGCTGCATGCGCGGAACAACGTGATATGCCCACATTATGGGAGGGCTGTGGGACAACGGTTTTCCAAATTGTAGTCTGACACGTAGGAGAGACATTGAACAAGAGGTAACCAAACACGAAGCGCGTTCCCCATCGCCCGTGAGCCCCTCGCTCGTCTTTTCGTCCGATGTGCGACGGGACAGGAGGGCCTCATAATCTGCCGTAGCAGAAACCCCACCACCTGGGCGCCGGAAAGGTGGGAGTGTGTGAGATTAGTTTACTGGAGTATAATTGGGTTGATACCGTCAACTGCCACTCTGCGTCGAGAGCTGCGTTGCTGGGCGATTGCACTACCACAAGTATCATGAGCGAAGCCGCCGACGATCACGGCTACTTCAAGTATTCCAACGGGGCAGCAGCTCCGCTTCAGCCACACTGCTGTCACTGGCGGGCGTGGCTTGTGAAGGTCGCAGATGACCCCTCCATCGGTCCAGGCTTTGGACAAGGAGCAAACGGCTCGAACCCGCGGCATGATGTCGGCCGGCCAATATCATCCCAGTTGCCATTGCCCCCAAAACATCAACGCAAGACTGCGGTGCGTTTAACAGGCTCTTGAAACACGAGGTGGGCCAATCGTCGATTGGGCCCGAGTAACTTCCCTAGGAAACAACCACAGATGGGAAATTCGAGTTCGAATTCGAATGATGCTGTCCAAGACCAAGAATCTACTGTAGGAGATTACACTACAGTACAGTAAAGCAGGTTTTCGTGATGGCTGTGTTGAGTGTCGATCTGCCTAATTTTATGCTTCTAGACCAATGATGCCCCTAGGAAATTTCGTCACTAAATCGCCGAAGCAAGTCGAGCAGGCTGATCCATACCGTAAGATCTAGAACATATCTTCACCATCTCTCTGGTCCCATGCTCTGTCTTGTCGGCTGCGTGGCAGGCAATACGAGCATCGTGACTCGTGTTTCAGCTCCCCAGTCGCAAATGCGCCAATTGGGCCATGGGCATGTTTCGAGAAAAAGAATACTCCGTACCCCGTAACTTCTGAGACATCCCTCTTCCATATCAGATCCTTCATTCCTTCCACCAACTCGTGTCAAATCACCGCTCGATCCAACCTCACCGACCAGGAAATGGGTTTCTGGATCGAAAAGCACGTTTGGCAGCCCTGATAGGCCCTTGAAGAGCTCAAGCGAGATGCAGGGGCTTGATGCAACTTCGGTGAAGCCCTTCATGCCTTTACCGACAATTCTCTCCTATCGAAAACCCCTTGACGCGCTGACTTCTGGAATGGAGATCTTGAATTTGAGATCGTCTTGGTAACTGCAGCTGGATCTGAGTGCCGAGCATCTGGGGAAGATTTTGTTCTCAGCTGCTGAGCCTTTTCGAGATCGAGTGGTTGTCGGACACTTCTCCGCAAATTGAGGATTTTGACGGGGTGCAGCAACCGCCTCGGGAGAAGAAATGATTGGAAGTTCTTCAAGGACACAATCTTGGGGAAAATTCAGAACTTCCGAATGATCACTTTCTGATGGTTGTAGCTCGGATCTCTTGGACCTTTGATTACATGTAACAGGAAGCCTTTGATATCGTACCTCTTTCAAATCCTAAAGGCTTTGTGTCAGATTCCTGACCATTACAGAATTAGTATTGTACATCTAGCCTCTTCTCACCGAGAACCTAAAATGCCGAAGCCATGCTCCCATTCAATGATTGGAGCATAGCATAGGAGATAACGAAACATTATTTCCTTTGCCCAGATTTGAGACGAACACACGCGTCCAATCGTAGAGTAAGAGCCAAGGCATAATCAAGAAGTAAACTTTAACTCGAATGAACAGTATCTACTTCATTGTGCATTTCCGAACCCGACTTCTGCTCTTTTTCGTCCTGCATTTAGAAATTGACTTCTGAATATGCACCACACAGAGGCACTTGCATTGATATTGCAGTCTGGGTCAGTGCGTCAGACTTCTGCTTCTATTTTTGACTGCTCAAGCATGATTTGATGTGCGAATCAGCCTCTGTACTTTCGTGACAGAGCGAGGGCTCCGAGGGCTTGTGCACAATGTTTCTCTCTTGGGAAGGAGATACGAGGAATCAGACTCCTGAATATTTCCCCGTTGTCTGTTCAACAACTTCGTTGCCTTGCGCCTTCTTTCCGAAAACTCGCCGGAAGAATCTGCAGAGGTAAGTACAGACACGCGCAAGCATCAGTCTGCGGAAGACTCTGAAAAGTAGTCATAGCATCGAGAACTCAAAAAGCACTTGACTCTTTGCTTGAAGTCCCTGAACTACACAAGAGGTAGCTGGAGCTAAGATGTAAGGGGCGTGCTACAGTACAGGGAAGAATAGAGCAATCGAATTGTTTCTTTTCTGGCTTGCGTTTGAACGCGTAGCGAATTTTGAAGCTATTCACAAGCGAGGCTGTTTCTTCTTTGCTCCCCTCTCATCAAAAATCTGTCTCGCTAACAGAAACCCTTAGCCGAGCACCATAAAGTTTAGAATTCCCAATAATATATTCCACTACCTGAAAACAACAGAGAAAACAAATCCTAGATCAAAGTAGCAAAAGAATCATTTCTGACCAGAAACTCGGTCTCTTGTTGAGAACAAAATTGCTTATTTTGTTATTTAACACCCAAGGCAAAGCATGATCGCTTGAGTTCGCTTTTCTACGCCGCCTACCTAACCATGGCAGAATTACCCTTGCGCCTATCCATTGAACCGGAGACAAATCATGTCTGATGGAAAGTTCGAGGGGAGTTTTCTCAGAAGTTCTCTTGAGAATTTTGCGCCACATGTTACACGTCTATACGCAGAGCACCACGACAGCTGCTTAAGCCTATTATACTCAAAATGCTCCCTCCAGTTACTACCATTATCATATCAACATCGCGGCAACAAAATCTTGCCTTCCATTGCCCTCGAGACTGCCACAACCCCCATCACGACAACGCAACCACCACTTTCTTCGCCCTGAACACCTTCTCACAAGCCTCGAAACCCCTATGCACAGCTTCCAGTCCCACTCCAACAACCTCCGGCTCTGGTGCTGCAACATAGCTCCCATATTTCAATGCCACTCCCAGAAATTCAACATTGACCGCTTTGCCCACGCCATTTCAAATGAGCGTACTGCCAAAGATCGTGCCCACCTTGATGCCCCCGAGTTTCGACTTAATCCAATACTCGAGCTTCGACATGAAATGAAGCACCGTGCGATGGAGGACGAACGTTGTAGGTGGTGAATTGGGTAGCGGGTAGCTTGCCATGGAGATGGACTTATTCCCTTTGCATTGCTTCAGTATGTTGAGATAGGTTTCACGGCTCCGGCACCCATGGTGAGGGCTCCCGCAGCAGTCTTGCCTTTAAAAGTGCGGATTCTGTCGGACACGATTGTCTTGCTGCTGTAGTCGAAGACTTGGCTTGCACCGAGCCTTTTCATGAGCTCGAAGTGGTGATGACTTCATAGCCTGCTTGCTGCAACGGCGAGCTGGATTGCATTACAGCCCACACTTGTTGCTCCTCCCCAGATAAGGAGTGTCGTGCCAGTTGAGATCCAGTGAGACACGGTGGGTAGCTGGAGAGCTAGTTGGTCTTGTCAAAGAGTCCGCGAGAGGCGGCTGAGGCGCTAAGAGGAGTAACAGCTGGTTGTTCGCAATACATCGTGGATGTGATGGGAGAAGTCATGTGGTCTATGAGAATTGTATAGAGTTTGAAAGCTCCTTTCACCGAGTCTCGAATTTTTCGCATTTTTCACATGTGTAGCTCACAACCCGATCTCCAACCTTGAAAGCGTGTTATTGGTCTCGGGATTGCTACTACTTCTGGCAACTAGAAAGAGAAGCTCTCAGCATATACTTTTCGAATAAAAACGAAACGGATTTTCCTTGCCGTCAGTCCCAAGGATGAAGGGATCTTTGATCCACTGGAATACTAGAACGATTAGCAACAGGCTTCCTTAAGAAGAAGGGAGCGGGAGACAGCCTGGAACGTGTTTTATGGGACAGGGTTTCTTACTTATGCGATGTCCGTCAGGATCATTACATCAACAAGAATTATAGCCACGGCTCCATTCTTGATGACGAGTTCCTAGGGACCTGGTTGGGTATAAGGAGCAGGTCCAACGCTGAGAGGAGTTTTCGGTGCACGAAGCCATGCTGCTTCGTCTGCTGGAGGCATGATGAAGACATGAACAGGCAATTGAGAAAGTCATTCCCAGACTAGATTTAAAATGAAAGACCAGTGTCCACCCGACTGGAAGTTTGCTTAAGTTACTCTGAAGACTGTCGAGAAGAGGGTCGGACAGAGAAGTTCAGATAGGAGCGAAGAGGTAAGGAAAGTGGTTCATGGATCGAGGGAATCGTAAGTTTTTGTTGCTCAAATCTATGTAGACACCGGTCACAAATAGTTTCCATATACTTTGTTTTGAAGTCTGAAACCCAACACACGTGCCCTTTCTATATTTATTCGGAGCAGCGATTCCTCCGCAGGAAGACGAGAGAAAGATACATTGTTAGCTCAGCCAGGAACGACATGAGGTTAGCGTCAACTACGTTAAAGCGAAGGGGCTCAGGGGCTCGTGGTGGACATAGAAAATGATAGTCAGGTAATTTCTCAATGTTCCAGCCAAGATTGAACATTGATTTGAACTTTAGTTGGCCCTGAGACTTTATCAACATGAGCTTCCGAGATCTTAGAGATATACACATTTAATTGTACGGAAGTCTAAGGGAACGTTCAGGAGGGAAGCAGTTAGATTGTCCTAATGAGCGTGATGCATTTAGTGTCCCCTTTCCTATCCACCACGAGAGGAGACGCCTGACCTAACCATTCTTTTGTTACAGCCCTCACATACCAAAGAAACTAGTCTAGGATTGTAGTCCTGGGTTTGGGGAGTTCCTGGAGAGCTTTTCGAATCAATATTCCTTTCAAGTATGCTTTAGTGCATTCAACTTGCAAACTAACCATCGAAATTTAAGAAAATATCGGTTATAGGAATCCGAAGGAGGTCAATGACTTAAATTCCGTTTGCACATATTAACAGTGTGGCCTCAATTTCCTGCCTGATACCATCCGGCCATCTCTCTGTTTTAAAATCGGTTGCAAGCACTTTCGAGATTTGTGACTGAATAGCCTAGGAGACCTCAGGACATTAAGAGAAATCAGTCGACCTGTAAGCAAAGGCACAAGATGCCCTTCAATATCCGGCTCCAGTTGACTTGTAACAAGAATGTGAATATTACCCAGCATCAACCTCGAGAGTTCAAGATAGCTAGAAATTCAACTTAAGAAACCCAAATCATGAGAAACGGGCACGAAATTGTACTATCTTTATTCTCGGTTCTAGTGAACCTATTGAAGGCTCTCTATAGCTTTCACAAAGTCATTGGCTCGCTACTTCCAATCAGCATTCTCCCACAACGACTAACCTTGAAACACGAGGCACACATTCGATTGGAAGCCTCACCATTCATACTTCATGCACAGCGAAGGACTCAGCCCCGCCAGGCTTTTGAGACTGCAAGGGAAGGGAGCCTCGTGAAGTTCAATAAAAATTGTCACTGTACACTTGACACATATACTCTCCATGCGTACCAAATCAGTTCCCGTTTAAGCTCCTTGACAAAGTTTGGATGTACCAGCTCCTGAATAACCGTAACCTCACAAATTCGACAAGGCTGAAAGATTGACCCACCCCCTTCGAACCTCATCCTCACTTCAGCCTTACCTCATTGCTTCAATCCATCACAAGTTCACCCACCGCCCATGAAACTCCGCAAAATGTCCCTCCCTCTCCCCCTCCCCTCCCAAGCACAAACTAACAATCCCCAGGGGAAAAGCAACCTGTACCCTCTGCCACCGCACCTACATCCGTTCCTTCACCCGCCCCACAAAGCACTGCCCTGCCTGCATAACCGCGCTCTCAATCCAAGTCCGTTCGAACCCACCAGAATACAACCCCTCCCCGACCTTCTCCAAAACCGAGCAGACGCTCGTCGCGCGAGCGTTCTTCGATCGTCCCGCGGAGATGAATCTGAAGAGTAGGGAGATACGGTTCCCGGATGGTATGGTGGCGAGGGAGGAGTATCAGACGAGTACGGGGGTGTGGAAGTTGGTTGAGGGGGTGTTTGAGTGGTGGAGTGGGGGTGTGAAGGTTGTGCAGGGTAGCTAAGGTGTGATTTGGGGGAGGAGGGGAGATGGGGGAATGGTGTTTGGGGTTTGGAGTTGGGAGAAAGGAAAGAAATAAGCGGACAGGACACATGTCACTATAATCTTACGTGAATTACGGCCTCTCGAAGAAATTATGTGCATGACTTGGATTTCATAATTCATCCCAAACGCCAGGGTATCTAGTCCCATAAAGTCGTCACTCATCGTCACTCTCATCCAGCCCGTCCAGATCATCCACTCTCCGCTTCCCATTGTCAAACCAGCCCCCGAAATCAAGCTTCATCAGTAGCCTGTCAACTCTTCCCACTTTCGCTGGAACATAAGCTCCCTCTTCACCGAGAACAAGTTCCGCGAAACCATTATCCCAGCCCTCTTTCTCCTGATCGATATCCCGCAAGCTCTTGACAAGCTCTCCAATGGCGCCCTTGACTCGCGCTGCGATGACGACCAATTGCTCCTTAACATCTTTTTCTTCTTTATGGAAGTCTGAGAATGCGTCTACAACGCCTTCGTCAGCTTCCAAGTCTAGGGATTGCCAGATTGAATGAACGCGGTGCACAAGTGCCACCAGGTGGTCGATTTGTTGCAGAAGATGGTAGAGGGGGTCTGTGAAAGTAGAATTTGTTAAGAGCAGGCTCGTTGCCAAGGCAGATAGGTATCTCCTGTGAGCGTCTGCAAGTGATTGCGGATCGTGTGTATGGGTGATGCTGGTGGTTGTTGGTTCTCTCCCCGCTTTCAACCAGATGTCTTCGTCGTCATCCTCAAAGCTCTTCGATGATGTGGGCCGCGACTCAGTCTCGCCTAAAAGCCAATTCTTGAAGCCAAGCCATGTTCCTCGGACTACTTCGCCTTGCAAATAAGCCTCGGTTTCTCCGAGAAAGAACACTGCTGCGCTGCTGGTTGCCCATACGCTACGCATAGCTTCCGATCTCTCTTTCATTCTCTCCCGGATTGCAAGGACTTTACTCCTGCCTGCCGTTGAGCTACCATATGGAGGCCCAGGAGGTGCTGGATGATCTCGACGTAAGGAGGTAATCTTCCACAAATCGGTGAGGCGTAGATGTGCTCTATGTATTGACAAGAGATATGCATTAATGCTGGAGTAACTTTGCACATCTGAAGGTGCGAGGAAGAGATCAAGTGGTGACGCAATATGTAATGTCAGCCATACTGGAACTGATAGCAGTTGATTTTTGAATGGAGTAGAAGCAATTTCAGATGCTTGCAGTGAGGATTTGCCCTTCGAAGGTGGTGTCGGGGTCCCCTTAACCAGAATTAACTGCACAAGATCTCTGGCAAGTTCAAGAAGTTCGTCTTCATCTTGATCCTCCTGATTATCACCCTGCAACGAACTCATGGCAGCCCATGTTCTGGCTAAGATCGCGGAAACTTCTCCGTCCTTAACAACGATGTTTCCAAGGCCATCACGTTTCTCGTAGGCTAGATTGTCCGATCGCCGCCACCGTGATCTGATCTTGTCGTCCGCTTCGGTGATCAAAGCTATGGCAAATTCGCCCCTACCAAGTAAGAAGAACTCTCGAAGAAGTGACAGAATCTCAATGACTCGACGTAGGGGTAATAGCTTTTGCAACGTTGTTTGTGATAACGACAGACGTATTGACGCTATTACCCGAGATAGGTTCGCGCTGTTGATAGGGAACTTTAGGGTCGATAATTGTTGAAGATGAGACGAGAGTAGGTCCAATTCCGGAGAACTGGAGTTGGACATCCCCTTAACGCGTATATGGTTTAAAGATCGGCCAATGAAAAGCAGCGAGGATGCAGTAGACGCCGAAACAAAAGCAGGCAAGAGCTCGTTTTTGCTCTCATATTCCTATTCAAGTCAGTCCCATGAGGCCTGAAAGATCGATGCACGCACTTGAACATCGCCATCAACAGTCTGGACAAAAAAGTCCTCCCTCCCAAAGCTGGGCAACCGTCCGTATAGAATCCATGCAGAAGTTTGCTTCAACCATGCCGTCTCTGCAACCTTCACGAGACTTAAAGCTGCCTCTTCAATATCGACATACCCCGTCTGCATAGCATCACAAAGTCGATCGATAACCATAGCACCAGTACATTTCTTCTCCCCACCTTTACCCCGCATCATGAACTCCACGACCTCCAAGAACCATTCCATCCTCCTAGTCCATCCTGAGAACTCGCCAACTATTGCCGTCAAAGGTACAATATTGTATGCGCCGACATTGCGTGCATCCTTCCTTAGTATGCCGTCTTCCACTTCCAGCACTTTCATTTGAAATGCTGCAAGATGCGTGGACCTGATAGCTGTTGCAACTGCCTGGCAAATGCTGGATTGATGCGAGGCCGCAATGGTGGCCGTGCTGGCCAGGAGCTTGCAGTGAAGATCGCTCAGGTGGGCTATGGAGGAGAGGAGGGCTTTCTCTGGTGGGGAGAGGATTGAGGCCGGGGATGAGTGGTCGGCGGTGAGGAGTGGGGAGGGGTGGCCAGAGAGGGAGAGGAGTATTTCGTGGAGCATTTTGCTTCGGGTCTACGTGCTATGAGAATCCGATTCAAAAAAGGACTTCGATACATACTGTGTGGGTTCTTCCCTCCGTGCTCTGGACTTGTCGAGGAGGTCCTGGATCAATAAAACAAGGGCGCCGAGGAGCTGAAAGCGGCACATTGAATCATCGCATTATTTTGGAGACGTATCTTGCACATATGTACATTGTGTGAGAGAAAATACGGTATTAAGGTCGTGGCTGTCAGCAGATGGAGGTTTGGAGAAGCTCGTCGCGTTCTTGGTAGACGCGACGGGCTGAGCACGTGATGCGTAGAACTCACTTCATCAAAACGTCCTCCTCGAGAACATTCTTGTTTCTTGCCTTTCTTTAGTCAACTCAAACATACGTAACAACAAGTGGAAGTCCACAGGCTGTTGCAAAGTAATTTCAATATGGTAACAGCCATGTCTCAATGATCTGATGCCAACGTTCGTGTCGACCAATCGTTCTTCATCCTGCATTGATGTTAAGCTCAGCGTTTGCAATCCTTTTCTCGGACAAATCCCCTCCGTTCTTCCCCAAGACTTTAGTTCAACACCATTGACCCAACGATCGCCTCCGCAGAAGCACAATGGGCTTTGGAGATTTCATCCAAGGCATCGGCAAGGGTCTCGACGAGTTCGGCAAGAACACGCTAGGTCCTGCTCTAGAAGATGCCGGCAAGGCTGTGGATGACTCGGACGTGAGAAGCTCGCCCCCGCTCTAGGTAAAGCGGGAAAAGCCCTCGATGATTTCGGCCATGAGAAACTTGGACCTGCGCTCGAAGAAGCAGGAAGTTCACTCGAATATTTCAGTCAGCACCAACTCGGACCTGCGTTGGTTCGCGCAGCTGTGACGCTCGATGAACTCGGACGCGAGAAGCTGGGCCCTGCTCTTGCAGAAGCGGGGAAGGTAGTTGATGGGTTCGGACGAGAGCAGGTTGGCCCTGCTGTCGAGAAGACAGGGAAATGGGTTGGGGAGCATCCGGCGGAGACAGCTATGATTGCCGGTGGCATGTTCACCTTCCTCTTCCCAGCCGTGATTTATAGCCCGGTCTTGGCTATCTTTGGATTCGGATCTGGTGGCGTGACAGCTGGTACGTGTTTGATTTTCCCACTATTTAGTCTCCCTGCTTGTGCGAGGAGATGTTGATGACGGTTTGTACAGGTTCAGCAGCAGCGGGTATCCAAGCTGCCAGTGGTCCTGTTGCAGCCGGCTCCGCGTTTGCCGCTGCTCAGAGTGCAGGGATGGGTGGGTATGGCTCTATGGTCTTCGGTGCTGTAGTTCAGGCAGGTTCAGCAGTCCTCGCTGCTGCAGGCTTGATTAATGGGGCTACCGCTGCTTCTAATCAAGATGTAAAGATTGATGACACAGATGGTAAAGAGGAATGATTATACCCTCCTTAAGCTATGAGACAAGGTAAAAAAAGAATTGGCGTCGCGCGTAGGCGTATCTAGCATTGTAGAACTGGAGAATTTCAATGGTCTGTGGAACTTGTGTACTCTGATTTCCCTGAATGATATGGTTTGGATACCTGTAGGAGGATAGGAGGATCTGTGCTCAGACGAAAAATAAACTGGAAGCAATACTAAACGGAGAGGGAGAGGGAACGTTAATGCTGTCAAAGATGCTTATGTTGCCTCTTCCTTCGTTGGTGTGTAGACTGCATGAAAAAAGAACTTTCGGATGAATATATATTGAGCATCGTCCGGAAATAGCGAGTAGTTGACAATAACAGTGTCAAGCTATTTCTATTGCACCCTTCGTTAGTTGTGCACATATCATAAATGGGGAGTATGCCACAGCTATTTGTGGCGTAGTATCACAACTTTGGTGAAGTGCCTAACAAGCTCCAGAATTCGCTAACAAGTTTTATCATTTCCTCATATTCTGAGAACAGGGAAAAAGGATTTTATTCATAACACACAACTAAAAGTGTACGTAGAATTTGGTGGTAAAGAAGAAGGAACCCAAACCCAGGCTTCTATGCCGTGCATCCATATAAATCCATTACAGATCTACCATCCTTCCCCATGCCATATCCCAGTCATCAGTCATCCGAACCCCTGATTCTCACTCAATACTTCCCATCCCCTTTATAGTCCCCGCCGTAAAAGTCGCCATTGACATGCTGTCCCTCTATTGACTCTCCAGGTCCACTCCTATAGGGCGGCGGCGCTGCCCTCCCGAAGCCCACTACATCTTCGGCCTCCATACCACCACTCATCTTGACATCGTCCGTGGGTCTCCCCGCCCTCGCCTCCCTCTCTTTCCAGTTCAAATCATCTTTCTTTTCCTTGGGATTTTGGTAAACGCCCCCATCTCCTCCACCAACAACAAGATCACCACCTCCGCGCATTTTACCGACAACCATTCCCTTCGCCACACTCTTAACAATAGCTTTTCGTGAGACGCCTGCGGCGTCGATATACACCAAGCCCACGTTCTTGAAGCCTCCACCTATACTCTTAGAGATCTCTCCTGCTTCTGGTCCAAACTTGTGGGTTACGACTGTAGTAGCAGCAGTAGATGTTGAAGCGAGCAAGTTTCGACCAGCTTGGTCGATTCCATCAGCGATGGTAGAGAAAGCCATCATGCTCTTATTCAGCAAACCGGGCTTGTAATCCTCAATCGGCTGCCCATCAGGCCCAATACCTCTCTTAGCTCTCTGATCCGCGCCCTTTTTTGCAAGGGTAGCGCCGAGGCTTTGAGCATACTTCTGCACCTGGCCTACAGTCTTTGCACTCAATCCCGCAGCACCTTCAGAGAAAGTATGTACCTTTCTGATGCGGGCGTGAGTGGTGGGAGTGAAAGTCATGGGCTTGGAGTTGGGTTTGGTCTTTTGGGTAAATTGGTCCGCGGAGGATTGGAGCGTCTTGGAGACGTAGGAGGAGGTGGTGACGATGAGGCGCGAGGCCATGGCGGCTTTCGAGACGAGGGTGCTGTTGCGGTAGGCGGGATGCATGGCCATTTCTAGATAAGCCGCTGAGGCTGGCGCGACACCGATGTTCATGGAGCCGTCGGAGGGGAGCGTGATTTCGACGGGGTCTGCGGGTGTTAGTGAGTTTTGGACGAAGTGAGGAATGTGCATACCTTTTGATCCCGCTTCCATTTTGCTGTCTTCTACTACGTGGAAGCCCTCCCCCAGCTCACCCACAACACTTCCATTTTCCTCGTCAATGAGGACGATTTGTCCTCCTGCGTGAGAGCTTGCGCTACCGGGGACATATGCCTCTCCCGGCTGAAACTTGGAGGGATCATACGGAGGAATGGCCATATCTTTTGCGCTCTTGGTCCTTCTTGATTTGGGACGAGCGGCTTTTGGCGGTGGTGCGCGCTCGAGAAAAGCGGTACATTGCGCAAGGATTGTCTCGAATGTGTCGACATCTTCTTGGGATTGTTTTCCTGAGCCTATGCCAGGGAACTCTATTCTTGTAAATGCACCATTATCGTGGCCTATATCCCATCGGGGGATGAGGTAGCTGTCGGGTGGCTGATGATAGATTTGTGTTGTTGCGGGGAGAGGGAGGTCTAGCTCGGGAGGGAGATGAAGGTGCAGATAGAAATCCTCCTCTGGGGTCGCAGATTGGGGATCAACGTTCGAGAGCCCAGCAAAGGGTGAGGACGTTGGGACCATCAAGAGGGACAATGTCTGCGGTCCCGCTGGAGTGAGACATTCCTCTTTGCCATTTTCGATATGGTAAGCATTGATACCGTTGATGGCATATAGAAGCTTCGGATCCTGCCAAACGTTAACCGTCTTGTTGGAAAATGAGAGCAGTCAAGCTTACATTATGTCCCGAAGACATACTTGCTGATTCTGTGGGGCTCCTAAACGAGCTGTTTGAGGCGCAATTGAGTGAAGAGGTGAGGGGAACTGCAACCACGGAATGGATTGCACGTAGAATAAGGTTAAGGTTAACAGGCAAGAGAAGAAGAAGGAGAATTCGGCGATCTCACCGTCAGTGTGATGGGCACAACCCGGCGGTTATCAATGTGCCAGCGTCAAGAATAGACCTGTTACGCGCCAAACAGACGTCGATGGCCAAGACTTGGACGTCGTCATTGGCTTGTCACAAGCCACCAGCGTGTAGCTGTGGCTGTGTGGCTGTGCACCCTTGATCAGTCAATCTCAATCATGGTGGGGTCAAAACGCCCCTGAGCTACGGAGGCGAAGATTGAGACTGGGCTGGAAAAACAAGGTTGAGTGCGCCTCCAAAAGATGTCATCTCTGACAAAGATTTAGGCTCTGGGGCTGTGCTTGAAGTTTGCTCGAGCTCGAGTTAGTTTGCGGAGAGAGCGAGGAGAATTCGAAGGTTGGACTGGGACTGGGACTTGTGCGTGGAGAGCTGTACTTTACCACTCCCGACCCACATCTTGTGCTTCCTTGCGTCTTGACGCCCAGGGGCATTTCAGAGGATAATTTACTCTGCCGACTCGAACACTCCTTTACAGCGCAACCCGAGCTTGTGCAACTTGATATATCATTTCCTGTCTCGCAGATCCCGGCAACGGATGAAAGCGGGGATGCATGTATCCCCTTCTCTCCATGCAAGCACGCACGATTAACTGTAGTCACAATCATGCCAGTCCATAGAGTTTCTGGCTCGTGGTGCTCATGTCAGCGAGAGCACAATTCTTTTGCTTTTCGGAATCAAGGGCAGAGCTGTAGCAAGGAAAACTGGAACTGGGGAATGTGATCGGCCAAACCGGGTCCACCATCTGGCATCCAACGGAAGGCTGCAGGAAGTGTGCATGTTCATGCATTCATTCACTCATCTTGCAATAGGATGATTGATTTTCCAATGGAGTATTTCCTCGAGGCGGTGAATTGTGCTAGTCGACACACATGCTTGGCCCAAGCCCAAGGTTAGAGTCTAGAGAGGCGGAATAGCCGTGCCTCTGAACCGAGGCCGAGAAAGCAATGGGAGAGAACTTCCGAACTGTGGAACTGGCTGCTCGCAGCGAGTCCAGGCTGCCTCCCACGCCCGACGTTCTCGATCGGTCCACGGTCAACAGTCCACAGTCCACCCAGATCAGCCGTTTCAATCGGCCTTGTATGATGATGATGATAATAACAAAAGTATGTGGCAGCAAATCTACCGGTATCGATATCGAGTATCTCACCTCGCATCGTGACTCGTGACGAGGGCACTGACCTGGACAGATAGTAACCTTACTCTGTCCTAGCCGTCGCTTCGTATTCCCGACCCGTGCCATAACCTTACGGGACTTCCCAGACCCTGATTTAGTCAGTGCTGGTACCGAGTCCGGAGTACTGTAACGTACTAACGTCGCTCTTGTGCCAAGTTTCCGCAGCCGGGCAACTGGAAATTGTGAATACTGTAATAGATTCAGCAGTGCTTTGCTTTAAGCTGCAGCTGTAGCCTCTGGCGGGCCAAGAGTCTAAGATGGGCCGAGGGTGGATTGAAAGTCTGGTGGGAAAAGGGGGCGTGGGATTCGGGGATACCTCGAACCAGTCCTCGAACAAGTACTCCGTACCTCCGTACCTTTTCTCGCTAGTAGTACCAAGTAGGGATTACGGAGGATCTAGTTACTGTACTGTAGTACTGTACTACTTAGCCCGGATTGCCTGATTTGTTATTCCTGAGTAAGGGGGCCCTTGTCTCTAAGAGTTTAAGTCGGGCCGTGGGGTGCTCTCCTCTCCTCTCTTCTCTTCTCTTCTCTTCTCCTCTGAAGAGAAGAGCAAAGCAGCTTGAGCAGGGCCTGCCATGCTGTCTGTGCAAACACCGGGACTTCAGTTGCCCGCAGTCAACGTTTCTCCACGTTCCCCCCCCCCCGGGATGACCCCATGTCACACAAAAATCACAATGTATCCCAATCAGCCCGCTGTCCAAAAGTAGAATAAGTAGAATACAAGCAAAAGTCCCTCCGTTCTTACTGGTGGGCGGTTTTCTCCAGACCAAACTCCTGTCTCTCCCTCTATCAGCCCGGCGAGCCGACTACCCATCTCGGCCGTGCTGCAAAGCACTCCCGCAATCCAACCCGCACCCGCACCATCTCCCACATCCACCAGCCCTCACAATTTACTTGCTCAACTTGCTCTACTCTGCTCTCCTCTTGCTAGCGCCTGCAGACCGCAACTACACCCTTCCCTTCATACACGCATCCCCCAACTTTGCATCTATACAAACACTTCCTGCCTGCTGCAGATGTCGCTCTGTTTCTTGTCACCCCCCAGTCTGCGCTTGCATCCAATTGCCGGTCGACGTGCGCTGCTACAGACCCAGATACCCTCACCTGCGGGATCACCTACGGCGAGGCGCATCACAGCCATCCCGCTTGTCACACAAACATCACACACTCGCGCCCGTGGTCGACACACCGTGTAAAGGCCCACCACGAAACCAACTACTTTCTCATCTACTTTCTGCTATCCGCTGCAGCGACCCAGTTTCTCAGCTATCACCGCCAGCTACCTGATGGGCACGACGGCTCTCAGCAATTCCAAGTCCATCCCGCCTGCCAGAACACCACTTTGATATCCAGTCCCGGGTCTCTTAAGGACCCCCAACCGCCACGATTCCCTCCCCGCACTCTATCGCCGCGATTCTTTCGCCTTCTGCTCCGCCTGAAGACTCGACTGCAGGCGCTTCGCGCTCTCCCACCCCGAAGCGCACCCACGCAGAGGCTTTCTCCCCCTCCGACCAACCTTATCTCCATCCTGCCTCGCCATCTCACCACCAGAGACCAAATATTGCTTCCACCGGGGAGCCGAGCCCCCGGGGGGCGGATGACGGGGGTGTTGGAGTTATGAGAGGCGGGTTTGAGGAGAAGAAACCACCAAAAATGGTGCGGAGCTCGATAGCTTGCGCGCGTTGCCGCAGGAGTAAGGTGAAATGTGAGTAGCTGTCAAAACACTCCGAAGCCGAAGATAGTGGATCATTTCTTCGCTTGGGAAGGCTGTAAGGCTGTAAGGAGGGCAAGCCAGAGAGACTCCCCTGGACCTTCAGAACAAAGGCATATATTGCGGGCCATCTACATGCAATTCGTCTCACATTATCAAGAGGACCAACCGCTAATAGAATTCTAGGTGTTAATAATGGTGTCCATTCTATATGCAAAGCCTGCGCCCAAAGCAACCGAGAGTGTACCTACCCTGTTGCAGGATCAACGCCCGCGCCAAAACGACCTGAAGCTCCAGTCGGCATAAAGCAAGAAGGAGATACTGGCGAAAGCAAGAAACGTATCAGAAAAATTGAGGATAGCGGAAGGAGACACAGCTCGCGGGCAGGGGACGATGCGTTGGAATCACCGATCTTGACGAAAAAAGTGTGGGATGAGCTATATGAAATATTCAAGCTTCATTTTTCTACGGAAATGCCCTTTCTCCACCCTCCGACGTTCAGAAATCGAATGCGCCAAGCAGCATTCCCTCGAGACCCCTCGACCACGGCTGCGGACCTCGAAGAAGGGAGAGTGCTTCTACTGGGAGTCCTAACGCTCACTGCGAGATTTCACGACGGCCTAGTTGCTTATCACTCTCCTGGCCAGCAAGATCCGCTTGCTGCCAGTGAGTACTATGCAAATGCTCTAGCCACTGCGTTTGGACCAACCATCCGCGTCCTCACGAATCCTTCTTTGGAGAGTATCCAGGCATTGCTAATGCTTGGCCTTTATGAGTGGGGT
>Ga0302325_10013880_pt1 | contig 17158 bp, 20 predicted proteins | sample Palsa_T0_2_FD_201948 | JGI IMG/M metagenome (GOLD analysis project Ga0302325, IMG submission 201948) | Peat permafrost microbial communities from Stordalen Mire near Abisko, Sweden - Palsa_T0_2 | ecosystem: Environmental > Terrestrial > Soil > Palsa > Peat permafrost | place: Sweden: Abisko... | reverse complement strand
CGAGCACCACGGCGAGATGGAACTTGCCTTCATAATCCTGCTCGATCGACTCAATAATCGCCGCCTGCCCCGCCAGAGCCAGATCGAAGATATCGCCGCCCGCGCGCGGACGCAGCCGGACGCGATCCCCCTTCTTAACCTCCACGCCCGCGACGCAGACGCTCTCCACCGGAGGTTTTTCTTCCAGAAGCTGCCACTCCCATTCGTTCATGGGCGCCCCCCGGAAGTTCCGGCGCGCAGGACGCCGTGCATTTTCATGAACTGCTCTTGCGGCATGGACTCGGTTCGCTCGAGAATCTGCCGGGCACGCTCGTCGCCCGCAGCCATTTCGAGTTTTTCTTCATCGGTGAGGGTAAGGATGCGAAGCGACAGGATCTCGTCGATCTCGGTTCCGTCGAACAACGCTCCGGGGCTTTCGGGCGCGATCTGGGGGTAATCGTAGAGAATGATGGGCGACGACAACATGGTGTCGCGTTGGCCCGGTTCACCCACCAGCACGGGCCAGGCTCCGAGGTTCTGGCACGCGGACGCCAGGTCGCGCAGTTGCTCGGGCGGATCGAGCAGCGAAACGAATTCGCCGCTTTGCACGCTCAAGATGGTGTGCGTCGACACCAGCGAATGAAGCAGCGCTTCCTCCCTTGCGACGGCTGAGCACGGACTCGTGTTGAGAATTGTGCAACGGATCCGGAACAGACCGCTTGATACTTCGGTGGCTTCCAGTTCCACCGCGGCTTCGGGAAAGTTCTTGCGCGCCGGGTGAGCCGCGAGATCGGACAGCTCAACGGGCGGTAAATCCAACTCCCGCTCCAGGGCTCCCTGCGCGGTGAGGCGCAAAAATCGCACCCGTGCTGCAAGCGTTGCCGTCGGGCCTGTTACCAGGCACTCGGTCTGCATCGTCCAGGCGTCCGCACCTCTCTGTTTCCCGGCATATTCGTGCGGATACAAAACCCCGAAGTTCCAGCGCTGTTGGTTTTTGATCGCTGAGGCGCGATACGGATAGAGCAGATAGCCTTCGTACAAAACCGCGCTCGCAATGTCGTCCACGAGTTTGGTATTCATCGGCTGACTGGCTCTCCTTCGGCGGCGGAAAGCAGGCTGGTGAACGCTTCCTCCCAGCCTTGGATGCCATGGCGCACCTTATACTCGTACACTCGTTCAAAGACGTCCCGTCGCAGGGAAAGCCAGGCGCTGTTGGGATAATACTCGTCCATCATTTCCCGCCACACTTGCACCGGCAAGCGATAACGCGCCTCCTTGTCCCAGGGGATGGGCGCCACCTGCAATGCTCCCTGGGGGCCGGCGTAGAACAGCGTGCCGCTGAAGAGCAGGCTCAGCGGAATCTCGCCGTCGCTGACGCCGTGAAAATATTTGGTGGCGGCGACGTTGAAATCGAAGGTACAAGGCACCTGGAGATCCACCGTGGTTGATCCGGTGAAGGCTGGGATTACGACACTGGCGTGAGTCCACAACATAGAACGCAGAGTGCGGCTCCAGCGGTCCGGTTCGCCGAACAGATCGAGCAGCTTTTCCTGCTCGCTTGGGGAATATCGCCTGCGGGCAGCCTCAATCTGAATCTGCGCCCGCAGCGCCACCGTGTGGATGACGTCTTCCGGATTCGCGTTGTCCACGCGCAGCTTAAGGGCTAGAAGGGGCGTCACCGCGAAAGGGACCGGTTCGGCGCTTTCCACACTAAAGCGCAGATCAGGCATGGGTGGTCTCCTTCAGTTGGGTGAAGAAATCCCCTATGTTCCGCCACACCTCGGCGCCGCCGGACAGCCCATGCCAGTTGGAGCGGATCAGGCCTACCAGCTCATAACACTTATCGACAGGCGTCAAGTAATATTCGGCGGGACGATTCAGCCGGTTCACCAGCAGCGCCTCCACATCGGCTTCCATCTGGTCCAGAACGGGGTTATCCTGCACGATATCCGCCCAGGTGTCGAGGGGAAGCAGAGACTCGGCGCTGCCCGCCGCGCCCGGATACATTGCGAGAACCCTTCCTTCCGTGCTGCTCTTCAGGAAGAACGCCAGACCGATCGGGATCAACAGGCTGTCCCATTGTGCATCGGTCATGCCGAAATTTTCGAGGAAGCGAACCCGCCGCGGCACTCGCTTGTATTTAGTCTCGCCGCTCTGAGAGAACAACACCGCGCAGGCGTCGCAGGTGCACATAAGCTTGCGGGCCGCTGGATCGATCAAATGCTGGTGCTGGTGCGCCACCATCGCGCCGCACAGATCGCAATGCTCGCCGGCCTCCGGTTTGGGGGCTGGTTTACCAATAAAGCCGCGAAGAGTTGCGAATGAGGTCATGGAGTTGTCGGTACGCGAACCGATGCTTGCAGGCTGCTTAAGGGCACAAAATTAGAGCCACTTGCCCGGCCTTTTGCTCCTTCGACGATCACTTCCGCGGCATCGGGAGCGCTCTCCAACAGCGCCTCGCGAACCGCCGTCTCCAGTTCTTTCGATCCCGCGCCGGTGATCTTGAGGCGCACCATGCTCTCGCTCACCGTGAGCGCCTCCACCCCGGCTCCGCGCTCCCGCAGCACCGGACGCACTTTATCCAGCGCCCGCATAACGCGGGTTTCGAAATCGTCCGGATGCAGGCCATACAGCACCAGAAGGCTGCTCACCAGTTGGTCGCGCGCCATCGAATCGATCAGCCCCGCGCCCGCATCGCCGCCGCCGGCCACGATCTCCAGTATTCGCTCGAGACCAGTGCCGTGAAGTTCCATCAGGCACTGAATCAATTCCCTGGCGCTGCTCCGGGAAGCGGGATCGGCGCTCGCCTCCAGCTTCTGAACCAGTCCCTCGATTCGCGCAACCCGCTCCTGGAATTCCTGCGTGACGCTCATTCCCAAAGTCTACAGTTTCCCAGGCGTCTCTTGATTTCCGGGCATCTATTGATTCCCAAACATGGGCGAATGAACCGTCTTGAGCGTCTTGCCGTCGCCGAGATACATGTGTACTCCGCAGGGCAGGCATGGATCGAAACTTCGCACCGTGCGCATGATGTCGATCCCTTTGAATTTGTCCGGGCCGTTCTCCTCGAAAATGGGAGTGTTCTGCACCGCGTCTTCATACGGTCCCGGAGTGCCGTAGCTGTCGCGCGGATTGGCGTTCCAGGGAGTGGGCGGGTAGGGATGGTAGTTGGCGATCTTGCCGTCCCGAATCACCACGTGATGAGACAGCACGCCTCGGACGGCCTCATGGAACCCGCATCCGATGGCTTCGTCGGGCACCTTGAAATCCGTCCAGGTTTTGGTCCTGCCGGCATGCAAATCCTTCATGGCCTTCTCCATAAAATACAAGGCGCAGGCCGCGGAATAGGCCTGGAAATACGTGCGAGCCCGATTACGCTCGATGGTGTTGCTCCATTTGGGAATCTTCCACTCGAATTCCGTTTCCGGAAGCATGGCCGTTTTCGGAAGATAGATCTTGACGCTCTTGCCAGTGGATTTCACGTAACCGATGTCCACCAGGCCGGCCAGCGCCGTGGCCCAGAAGCGCGCGATGGGTCCGCCTCCGGTGTCGAGCGCGAGATGATCCCCGGTGCGTTTGTCGAACCAGCGCGGCGACATCACCCAGGTATACTTCCCTTTGAAATCGCGTTTTTGCGGGCGGGGAACGGTGGTCTGATTCCAGGGATGACGCTGGTCCACGGTATTTCCCAGCGGATCTTTCTTGACGAAAGTCTCGCCCTTCTCCCAATCGTCGTAGTAAGAGCTGCCTAACAAAATGCGAATGTTCAGGTTGATGTCCACCAGGCTGTGCGTCACCAACTCGCCATCTACTACCACGCCCGGCGTTACGTACATGGCGTCGCCCCATTCCGCCATGTTTTTGTAGGTGTAATCGCACACGTCGGGATTCTGGAAGGAGCCCCAGCAGCCCAGCAGTATCCTGCGCTGGCCTACTTTTTCGTAGCCCGGCAGCGCTTCATAGAAGAAGTCGAAGAGGTCGTCATGGAGCGGGACCACTTTCTTCATGAACTCCACGTACTTCATCAGCCGAACCATATAGTCGGTGAAAAGCTGGACGGTGGGCACGGTCCCCACGCCGCCGGGATAGAGGGTTGAGGGATGGACATGCCGGCCTTCCATCAGGCAGAACATCTCGCGGGTCATGCGGCTCATCTGCAGCGTCTCGCGATAGAACGAGCCGGTGAATGGATTGAGCGCCGCCATGATTTCCGAGATGGTCTTGAAACCGTGCAGCTTCGCGCCATTGGCCGGCGTGCGCTGGGCTTTGTCCCAGACGCCGGGATTGGTCTCCTTGATCATCTGCTCGCAAAAATCGACGCCCACCAGGTTGTCCTGAAAAATGTTGTGGTCGAACATGTATTCGGCGGCTTCGCCCAGGTTCACGATCCATTCGGCCATGCTCGGCGGCCGGATCCCAAACGCCATGTTCTGCGCGTAGGTGGCGCAAGTGGCGTGATTATCGCCGCAGATCCCGCAGATCCGGCTGGTGATAAAATGGGCATCGCGCGGATCTTTTCCCTTCATGAAAATGCTGTAGCCGCGGAAGATGGACGAAGTGCTGTGACACTCCGCCACCTGCCGGTTCTCGAAGTCGATCTTGGTGAAGATTCCAAGGCTGCCCACGATCCGGGTGATCGGATCCCAGTTCATCTCCACCAGATTGCGCGACTTGGAGGGTGTGCCAGTTGTCGGTGCTGTAATCGTGCTCATGTAGCCCCTTTTCAGATTTGCAGATGTCAGGATTTTGAAACGATCTTGTCCCGAGATTTAATAGGATCTCGGCTGATAACCGGTGGTGAGCTCCGCGCGCGGATGCCTCCACTTCGGTTCTTTGTTCACCGTATGATTGGTGATGCTGCGTAGCGCCGTCACGGCGCGTCCGTAAATGCCCACCGTGCCGGCGGATACGTGCGAGCCGGGTGGCGCATCCATGAACGGCATGAACTTATCGGGAAAGCCGGGCATGGTGCAACCGATGCAGATTCCGCCCACATTGGGGCAGCCGCCGATTCCCGCCATCCAGCCGCGCTTGGGCACGTTGCAGTTGACCACCGGCCCCCAGCAACCTAACTTAACGATGCACTTGGGCGAGCCATAGTGATCCGCGAAGTCGCCCTGCTCGTAGTAACCGGCACGGTCGCAGCCTTCATGCACGGTATTGCGGAACAGCCAGGCGGGCCGCAGTTGATCGTCCAGGGGAATCATCGGTGCGAGACCAGCCACTTGATACAAGAGGTACAGCAAGGTCTCCATGAAGTTGTCCGGCTGAACCGGACAGCCAGGCACATTCACGATCGGCAAACCCGCCTTGGAGCGCCAATCCCAGCCGAGATAATCCGCCAGGCCCATGGCGCCCGTAGGATTGCCCTGCATGCCGTGGATGCCTCCGTAGGTGGCGCAGGTGCCGGCGCCGACAATTGCCAAAGCCTTAGGCGCCAGCCGGTCGATCCACTCGTTGGTGGTAATCGGCTGGCCGGTCTTGGGGTCCGTGCCGAACGCCGCCCAGTACCCTTCTTTCTTGATCTTTTCGTTGGGAATGGAACCCTCCACCACCAGCACGAAGGGCTCCAGCTTGCCTTCCCAAGCCTGGTACCAATACTTAATAAAGTCGTCGCCTACCTCAAAGGAAAGGACGGGATTGTGGACATGTACTTTGGGGAGGCCGGGAATTGCTCCCAGCACGATATCTTCGATGCTCGGCTGCGTTGCGGCGGTGATGGAAACCGAATCGCCGTCGCAGGACAGACCTGAGGTCATCCACAGAATGTGAATCTCCGGCACGGGGGAAGGTTTCTGCGTACTACGCCCGTATGGAACGACTTCTGCCATGGTCGTGATCTCCTTCTTGGGGCGCCTAGAGCCGTAGGCCCTGGGGCACTCCAATTACGCCACAGACTGACGGGAGTCTTCTAGCGGGATGCGCCCGCTTTCTCGCTCAGGTTTTTTCCGAAAAGCTTATCGGGGATTCCCTGGTCCGGCCGCCAGGAGGTGGTCCCGCCTTTTTCGAAAATGTTGCCAATTGTGCGAGGCGCCCCACGGTCAATCCCGGCAAAAAAAGAGTGCGCACAAAGAAGAGAACTTCACCAGTCACAACAAATACAGCCGAATCCTCCTTTGCTGTGCTGAAGCGGTTGAGTTACGGCATCCACCACCACATGAGCCGGAAGTACTTGGGTTCATACTGAGCCGCGCGTGATTCGTGTACAACGCCAGGAGGATCGACGCACCGACAGGCCATCAAAGGGTACCAGTGGCAGGCGCGTGGTGCTGGAGAAGCCAAAGTGTGCTGCGAAGTAGATGCTGACCCCGCGATACACTAACATTGCACTAAGCGTAAATGCGTTCTCACCGCCAGTGTTTCAGTCCTTCGCCCGACGCCCGCGCGCAATCAAGGGCTGTCTTGAATGCAATCGTAGCACCATATTTCTTAAGGAGGCCCATGGAAAGACGACTGCTGCTCGTGTTAGGCGCGATGCTCATGTCAGCCATAGCTGTGGCTGAAACCAAGAATACCGCGACTGGCCCCTATTGCTGGGCTGGCGGCGACGAGAATGGCAAAGCACGCTTTATACCGTGCCATCCCGAAGAACGGCCGAGCGTCAAGGATGTTGACCTGGATCTGGCCGCGCTATCCAAACTGAGAATTCATATCGACAATGAGACAATCACTGTTTCACGGGAGCAACTTTTAAAGGCACTCCTGGAATGGCGGGCAGCGCCTCGCGCCAGGCTTTAATCGCTTCGTCGATTCTGTCTACGGGGACGACGTCCGCCAGTCCAGAATTTTCTTCAAACGACACTCTTGTGTGTTGAGTTTGTGGGCTGATAGCGACATCGGTGTAGGGAATGTAATCTCTCGCGATCCCTAGAAGAAATGCGGAATTGTTGGGCTTAGTACCGGCGATAGACATCAAGCTCGGCTCCAATATTACAGGACCACCGCTGTTTCCAGGAAACACATGGGAGTCTATCATTAGCATCGTCGAGGCAGACTCGATCAGATCAGTAATCCTAGCGATTGCCCCTGGCCGTACGATAGCGTAGTTCCGTTGTTTTCCAGCAAGATTCATCGGGAAACCGATGACGAAAACTCCGTCGCCTGCTGATACACCAATGTCCTTCATCTTCGCTGTGTCGGCGGCTTGCGTGTCGCTGCAAAAGAACTCAAAGTCTATGCCGCGCGCTCGTAACAACTCCCAGTTTATTCTGGTGCCGGCAACATCTACGTTCTCATCGTGATGTGTGAACCACGTTGGTTTCGAGGTGCCCGGCTCCACCATCGAGATAGGAAACAACTCACCTTGATCGGAAGTGTTTTTGGGATTCAGCCTGATCTCGATCTGCGCATGATTGGCAATCACGTGCCGATTGGTTATCAGGTAGACTTCGTATCCCCGTTTCGTTGGATCTGGATCGTCCTGAACCAAGTAACCGTAAAAGAATCCCGATGCCTCGGTGACCCACGTTGGCGATCCTCCGGGGCCTGGTTCGGTGTGCCCGATAGCGACCACGGCATTCAGCCACGCTGGCGGAACCCGGGCAGCATTGGCAATCACCGCGACTGGAAACATCAACAAAAGTACGGAACAGAGAGTGTGCTTAAACATAATCTTCCTTCTGTGTATTGGTCGGTTGCTGCTTAAGTAGCTGCTGCGACCGGCCCCTAACTCGAACGCCACAGGCTTGACACGAGTGTTAGCTGAAGGCGGCGGGCGTGTATTCGAACCCGCAAATGGTGCTACTCACCCGGACCGACACCGGTCCACCAATTCCGCCACCGCCGCGCGAAGTTTCGCCTAACCGATGCGGTTTTTTTTTCTTCTTCCACCCGGCCCCCATTAGTGCTACCTTTTGGCCCGTTCCGCCGACGGGTTGGTGCCATGATGTGCCCTGCTGGAATGATGGCAGAGATCCATTGACAATGATACTACATATAGTATCATTAAGCTGAGGTTGAGTTTTGGCTATGGCGGCATCATGATGGTACCTACCATTAAAATTAATAATCCATGGCCGATATCAGCCATATCCGAAAGAAAATTTCGGAAATAGCCCAGCGGAGAAAAAATGTCGAGCTGTCCGACATCCAATGGGTAGTGGAACATCTTGGAATGAACGGGTATTCTGTCTCGCAGAGAAGCAACGATCACGCGACACTTTTTCGCATCGGAGAGCGTCAGTTCAGCATCTGCCGTCATCATCGGGGTAGCAAGCAGATCAAGGTATGCTATGTAGATGAATTTCTGGACGTGATGGAAGATCTGGACCTCTATGAAAACTGACACAATCAAAGACGCAGCCTATTACGAGAGCCTCCCCTATACGGTGACGATCCGTAAGGATGATGAAGGTGACTTCATAGCGCGCATGGCCGAGCTGCCGGGATGCATCGCTCACGGCGAGAACGAGTCCGTGGCCATCGATAACCTGCGCTCGGTGCAGAGCCTCTGGATCGAAGAAGCTCTGAAAGCCGGTAATCCGATCCCGGAGCCTGAAGCAGAAGCTGAGATGCCCAGCGGCAAGTGGATTCAGCGTGTCCCGAGGCGGCTACACAAACAACTGGCGAGCGCGGCAAAGCTGGAAAATGTAAGCCTTAATCAATTGGTAACGTCCATGCTTTCGGAGGCTCTGGCCGTCAGGACCTGTGCTCGTGATTTCGACGCCTTTCTCACCCGGATGCCAGGGCCCATGCACCAGATGAGAGACGGCTTCGTTGCGATGTGGTGGCCCGGCTACCCAGCACCGCAGGCGGCGGGCTGGACCGTTGATAAGCATCCGCACGCTGGCAAGATCAGCGCGACATTGGCCCGTGTTGGAAAGATCGGTTCCTCGAATGAGGTAGTGGTAGTTGGCGATGAAAAGTTTAGGCAACAGCTCAAGGAGCACCTAGAGGAGCAATTTGCCGGAAGATAACAGCAAATACGAACAGTTCCTTGGCGGGCTGCGCCTCATATCCATCGGACTGAAGAGTTGTTCTGCATCCCTGGACAGGCAGGCCCTCTTCAAATTGTTGGATGACAAGAACGGTCCTATGCGAATATTCCGGGATTCCTACAAAACCACACACCTGGGAACAAACTTCTTTGAGGCGTCAGGTGCCTTCGTGGTTAGGGTTCAAGAGTCTCCTGAATCCAGGCCGGCGGTGCTTGTGGAATGCGAGTTCGAGGCGCATCTGCATGGTCCAGAACCAATATCAAAGGAATCTGTCGAGCGATTTGTGGACTCGGATTTTAGACTGCTGCTGGTCCCCTACGCCCGACAATTTGTTTCTGCAACGACTGCCCAAATGAGCATTCCTCCGCTTATGATTCCGTTGTCGGTGGGATCGTCCAAAGAAAGCATTGTCCGCACTAAAAGGCCGAGGAAGACGCATGCCAAGGACCGGTGACGCCATCCATATTCCGCTAACTACAGACGAAGCCATCCGCCTAGCACGGCGCGTGACGCCCACCGAAGAGACGCCGAAGCTAGGAGCGCGTGCCAATGAAGAAATCCAAGAGGACGAAGAGGCGCAAGGCATGAGCAACATCCTTCATGCAGCTACCGGAACCGAAAGTTACCTTCAGCGCGAACACACCGAAAGCTGACAAGTGGATACGGGATAATTTCGGATCACCCACTGTTAGCGATCGCTTCCAGAATCGGAAGGAAATGGCCTCGGAGTTTCGGAGGAAAGCCGAAGGCGCTAAGCTGACTGTCGCGGCACCCTAAACCGGCCTGTCACGGCAAGGTACGTTGGCTATCCAACTTATGCCCTTTCAAGTGCATAATCCCCAAAAACGTTTCTTGGCTCACCAACGACCTCTGGGAAGTTACGGTTACTCAGCTTTCTCCCAGATCGCGGACTGGATGGCGAATTGCATCAGCTCGCGCGAGTTCTTCAGCGAGAGTTTTTCCTTCAGATGACTCTGGTAGGTTTCGACGGTCTTGACGCTCAGATGAAGTTCTTCGGCGATCTGGCGCGTTCCGTGGCCCTCACCGATCAAGTGAAGCACTTCCAGCTCCCGATCCGATAACGTCTCGAGCGGCGATCCTTTCACCACCGCGGAGCGTCCTCCCCCGGCAAAACGGCGCAGGATCCTGTCGGCGATGCGATCGCTGACATAAATCTCGCGGTTGAGAATCCGCCGCAGCGCGGTCAGCACCCGATCGGTGGCCTCTTGCTTCATGATGTAACCGTTGGCGCCCGCGCGCAGCGCCCGTTCGGCATAAATCGACTCGTCGTGCATCGACAGGATCAGGACCGGGAGTGCCGGATCCCTGGCTCTGATGTTCTTGAGCAGATCCAGGCCGTCGGGTCCGTTGAGGGAGATGTCGACAATCAGGATGTGCGGTTTCTGGGCTTCGATGGAGGCCAGCGCCTCATGCATCTCCTGGGCGTCGCCACACACTGCCAAGTCCGGCTCGCGGTTAATCATCTGGGCCAGGCCCTCGCGCACAATGGGATGGTCGTCTACGATAAAGACCTTCCGCTTGGAAGTAACGGCGGGCTTAGACGTAACGGCGGCTGAGGCGTTGACGGTCATAAGGCTCACTCCAATCTACTCTTTGGGAAGACGCATGTCACCAGCGTCCCCCGATCCGGGCAGCGGGCGATTTCCAACGTTCCGCCGATCATGCTGACGCGATAGCGCATGATTTGCAGCCCCATGCCGCTGTGGCTCCCGGCTGGTTCGGCAATGCCGACGCCATCATCCCTGACAGTGAGGACGCCGCTGTCGCTGGCTGCGCGCAGCAGGATTACGATGTTCCGGGCCTTGCCGTGCCTGATGGCGTTATGCACCGCCTCCTGTGCGATTCGATACAGATGATTGGCGATGGCTTCATCGGGCACCAGTACGGGCTCCTCACACTCGAACCTGCAACCGACCTGAAAGAGGTCTTCCACTTCGGAGGAGAAGTGTTGCAACGCCGACATCAGGCCCTGCGCATCGGACTGCACCGGAAGCAGGCCGCGTGCCAGCTCTCTGGTTTTGTGGATGGCTTCATTCACAAGCCCGACAATCTTGGCGGCGCCGGCTGCTTCCGGCCGCGACCTTTCCTCCAGCCTCTGCTCCTGCACTTTGCTCAGGAACGCGATGCCGGTAAGATGCTGGCCCAGACCGTCGTGCAGATCCTGGCCGATGCGGCGCTGTTCGCGTCCGCTGATTTCGAGGATGGTCCGCTCCATCAGCTTGCGCTCGGTGATGTCGGTCCCAGAGGCGATTACGTAGCGGACCGAGCCTGCCGCCCCGGACATAATCGTGGTGGACCAGCGGATCAGCCGCCGCTCGCCGTCCCTGGTTAGCCAATAACCTTCTTCTTCTCTCGGCGCCGAGCCGCGGAGCAGTTGATCGAATCCGGTCTTAAAACGCTCGCGGTCCTCCGGCGCGAGAAAGAGATCCCACACGCACCGGCCTTGCACCGCGGTGAAAGTGTAACCGGTAGTCTGCTCGCAGGCCCGGTTGAACCGGACAATGCGTCCGCCCGGGTCCAGTACAAGCACCAGCGCGCCGACCGTTTCCAGGATGGCCGACAGAACGTCGCGCTCCTCCTGCAGCTCCGCTTCAGTCCGCTTGAGCTCGCTAATGTCAAAAGCGACGCCGTGAATGAACCACGGCTGGCCGTCGCTGCGGCGCATCATCTTGGCCTCGCAGTGAAACCAAATCACCCGGCCGTCGCGGGACATCACCCGGTACGCCGAGCGCAGCGGGTTGCCGGAGAAAAACATCTCGGCGGCCTCCACGCTCCAGCGCTGTTTGTCGTCGGGATGGATCTGCTGATACCAGCGGATGGGATCTTCCAACCATTCCCGCTGAGAAAAACCCAGGGTCGCTTCAATCTGGGGGCTCACGTACGCTTCGCCGATGCCCCCGTCGAGGTTCGCCATGAAGACCACGGCCGGTATCTGTTCAACAATCGCGCGATAGCGCGCTTCCACATTCAGCGACGGCGTCTCGGCAGCATCCGCATGCACACCTGCGTTTTGAAAGAACACGCCGGCCAGGCCGGTGAGGACGGCCTCGGCGTGGGCGATGGCCGCGGAACTGGTCATGGCGCCTGCATAAACTCCCGTGCGCATTGTAGCGTATCGCCGGAATCGAAACTATCCCGGCCAGGTTCCATCTAATTGACGGTTGAGGTCTGGTAAAGGCAACCTGTTAAAGTTGAGACTGAAGGAGAGTGGCATGCGGCTTTCAAAGGTTCTAACCATGTTAGTGGTGGCGACCGTAGTGGCGGGGGTGATTGCGTCCCTGCCGGACATCAAACGCTATATCCGAATCAGCACGATGTAGGCGTCGCCTGCTGGTTTCACAGGGTCCCGGTGGCTGCCGGCTTCTGTTCGCAGGCCAATTCTTCCAGTACTGTCTGGTAGTTCCGCTAAATCTGCGCGAGCAAACTTACTACAATGGGAGACACTATGACCAAGTTGCGATGGATGGTCGCCAGCGGAGCGTGCCTGCTCGCGTGCGGGCTGATGCTCAAAGGCGACGCCGGCAAGATCTCAAATCTAATCACAGGCAAGAACGCATTCGTGGATGCCAAGGATTTGAAGCCGGGTACATTCCGGAAGATCACCGCGGATGACTTGCCCAAGCCGTTCGAGACCGAATCGGTCAGGAACACCACCATCGCGGCACGGCCCGCCGGCGCGTTCCCCGCGGCGCCCGCTGGGTTCAAGGTAGAGCTGTATCTGGACGACCTGAAAGGCCCGCGGCAGATCCGCGTCGCTCCCAACGGCGATTTCTTCGTCACCGAGACCAGGGCCGGCGAAATCCTGGTGCTTCGCGGCCGCCGGCCGGACGGCAAGCCGGAACAAATGGAGACCTTCGCCACTGGCCAGAAGGGCGTTTTCGGTATCAACTTTTATCCGCCGGGGCCAAACCCGCAGTGGCTGTACGTGGGCAACACGGCTTCGCTGGTCCGATTTCCGTATAAGAATGGCGATCTGAAGGCCTCCGGCCCCCCCGAAGTTTTGATCCCGGAATTGCCGATGGGAGGCCACTCAACGCGCGATGTTGTGTTCTCGAAAGATGGCAGGCAGATGCTGGTGGCGGTCGGTTCGGGAAGCAACGTGGACGATCCGGATACGCATCCTGGAGAGATTCATCGCGCTAACATTCTGGAATACACGCCCGAGGGGAAGTTCGTCGGCGTGTATGCCTCCGGTATTCGTAATCCGGTCGGATTGGGCGTGAATCCAGAGACGGGCGAGGTATGGTGCTCGGTGAACGAACGCGATGCGCTGGGCGATAACCTGGTGCCGGACTACATCACTCATGTGACGCCGGGCGGGTTTTATGGATGGCCGTGGTTCTACATCGGCGGCCATCAGGATCCGCGCCTGGAGGGCAAGCATCCGGAATTGAAGGACAAGGTGCTGGTCCCGGACGTGTTGATGCAGCCGCACAATGCATCGCTGGGTCTCACCTTCTACGATGGCAAGCAATTTCCCCTGGAATATCGGGGCGATCTGTTTGCCGCCGAGCACGGTTCCTGGAACCGGGCGCACCAATCGGGACACGAAGTAGTCCGGGTACCGCTGGAAAAGGGCCACGCCAGCGGAGCGTACGAGGACTTTCTTACGTTTCTGGGATCCGATGGACAGGCCTGGGGACGGCCCGTGGGTGTCGCAGTGGGAAAAGACGGTTCGCTCTATGTCACTGACGACAGCTCGCGAACCATCTGGCGCGTGAGTTACGTGGGAAATTAAGTAACTGGGCAAAGCCCTGGAGCTGCTATGGCGCCGGGGAGCCGGGGTTTTGCTTTTGCCGCTCCCACTCTTTGCGGAACGTATCGCCACGCTCCGCGACGTAGGCTTTGTACCCTTCCGGATCGATGAATGGATTCGCAGCGCCGGCCTGCATCTTTTCGTACTTCGCCTTCAGGCCGAAGTAGACGCCGTGCGCGCCGAGGAAGAGATCGCAGGGCAGACTCTCTAGCACCGCGAAGGTCTTCACATAATCCTGCGCGATCTGTGGATAATCCTTGTTGCCGACCAGAATGTAGCCACGGTTCACGTTGGGGCTCCCGATAATCACCGCGTTCAACGTGCGTGCTCCGTCGCGCACCTGCATGGTCCAGGTGGTGCAGCCTTTGGTATGCCCGGGCGTGAGATGCGCCACCAGTTTTGAGCCGCCGAGTTCCACCGCTGCGCCATCGTGCAGCACGCGATCCACATGCGCGCCTGGACGGCCTGGCGCGGTGCTCTCTTCTTCGGGAACATCGGCATCCATCACCATCAGCTTCGCGCCGGTTTCTTTCTTGATCAGCCCCGTTGCGGCGTCATGATCGCCGTGCGCATGGCTGATAAGGATGATCTTTGTGTCGCTGTATTTGAAGCCGAGCTGCTCGATGCTCTTCTTAATCAGCGGCACGTCCTGTTCGAAGTCGGAGTTGATCAGGATGTTGCCGCGCGGCGTGTTGATCAGGTAGACGGCTAAGTCCGCGGTGCCGACATAATAGAGATTCCCCGCGATCTTAAACCCTGGAAACGCGGTGTTCCAGTCCGGATTGCCTTGCGCCAGCACCGTGGCCGCGCCGGCGATGAACAAAAGGAGTGCCCGTCGCATCTGGGCATTGATAATATCACATCCGGTCTAAATATCTTCTTGGACGATGCTCCATAGCAGCGGGTTGACGGCGATTCCAGGATAGCGCCGGGCGCTCTCGGCGGCATCGAAACGCGGGTTTGGCAGCCGGTCTTCCAGGTAACCGCGGAGCGCGTAGTGCAACAGCGGCGCAACACCACGCGCCCGTATGTCGGGGTTATGAGACAGATAGTACCGGGCATCGAACGCGCCGGCCAGCCGAATCCGTTTCGTAGCGTGCAAGAAAATCCTGCCGAGCAGGCTCAAATTTCTAAGCTTGAGGCCTACGTTCCTCGGGGACAACAGCAAGAGCGTGGTGGCCACAAATTCCCGGAAACGCCCGGGCGAGTCTTGCGCGAGAACAGCTTCTTGAGTGCCGTCCCAGCTCTTCCGGGCGGTTTCCGGGTGGAACCGGTTGTGGCCGGCGGCAGATTCGAACAGCTCAGCCATACGTGTACCCATTTCATCGATCGTAAAATGCTCGCGAATTCGCTCTCGCGCTCGGGATCCCATTGCTCGGCGCAGCTCCCCGTCAGTCAACAATTTCTGCAGCGCATCGGCGTACGCCTCAAGCTCCGAACGCCCCGGATGAATCAATATTCCGCAATCGGGAGAAACCAGTTCATCCTGTCCGCCAACCTTGGCCGCCACCGGCGGGACGCCCATCGACATTGCTTCGAATAGCGTCAAAGCGATTCCTTCGTTTTCCGAAGGCATGAAGTAGAGGTCGCTGATTGCCAGTATTTCGCGCACCTGTTCGCTCGGAATGGCGCCCAGCAGCTTTATTTGATGGAGGCGGTGCCTGGCGATGAACTTTTCGAGCCAAGGCCTGTAATCGCCATCCCCCGCGGCCAGGCACACGTATTCCAGGCCGCGGTCGCGAATGGTTTTGAGCACGGCAGCCAGCACGTCGGGTTGCTTTTGCCGGCACAATCGTCCGGCGAAGGCAATAACCGGAACACCCGGCGGAACGCTGTATTTTGTACGAATGGCGGGCGCGTCGTAACCAGAGCTGTCCCAAAGCTGCGGGTCGATATTCGTGGTCGAGACGTGAATCCGGCTCGGATCTCCGCCCGCTTCCACGAGACGCCTCTTCAGGTGCCCGGACGATACGACGGTGCAGTCCAGGAAAGGGGCGTAGCTGCGTGAGAGCGCGGGATAACCTTGAGCGCTTTCGTCTTCCATGTGGAGGTAATCCACGAAAGAAGGACCGTTTTTAGTTCGCAAGGATGGAAGCAACTGATAACCGATCCGGCTATTGGCAATGAGAACCGTGTCGGGTTTTCTGCTCTCGATTAAATAGGAAATGAATCGCGCATAATCCTCGACGGGAAGAAAAGTGTGGAGGGTGAAGACATCCCAGGTAAGACGCTCGAAGTGTTCAAGCCAGCGGTGAGCGCTGGATCGAGTGGTTACGATGGTAACTTCGTACGCGTGATCGCGCTTGAGACTCGCGATCAGGTCCAGATTAAATTTGTCGGCGCCTCCGAGTTCCAGGTGCGGAGCAAGCATGAGAAGACGCCGTTTTCCCGGCGGCTTGGGGAGCGGATTGGAGGCCTGCGCAACGCCGCTGGGCCCGCACCTCCGCCGCATCACTAACCGCTTATCGCTAATTCTCAACCCAACTGAGTGGCCTTCCACGAAGTCATATTCGGGATGCGACTCGAGAAACCACCACAGCCTTTCGAGTGCCGTCGGCTCCAATAATTCGCCGCAGTCCAGGAACAGAACCAGTGGGGCGCGAGCCGATTCGGCGGATGCCACCGGAAGGACTCGTACTCGTTGATCCGCAATGACGGCAGAACCCTCCGCGACGATCCATTCCCAGTTCTGGAGAGACTGCGCAAAAACGGACGCCGCGGTTTGATCGAACAAATCAATCGTGGCCGACTGTGGGGTAATGATGGATACTACTGGGGGCGCGGCTTCGTCCGTTCGGGCGAGGTTTGGCTCAAATGAAGCCAGATGGTGGTAATCGGCCATGAGCAAGCGCGCAGCCATCGCGCGTAACCTCATTATTTCACGAGAGATTCTGTTTGGACCCCGGAGTGCCTTTTAGAAGCGCGTAAGGAGAAAGATCGAAATGAAAACGAAATTGCTTGCTCTCTTGTTCCTGGTGGGAAGCGTGGCGTTCGCTGCGCCGCGCGTAGCCATTGGCGTGGGTGTCGGTGGAGTCGGCGTCGGCGTTGGCCCGGCTTATGGATATTATGCCCCGCCAGTGCGTGCCTACCTCGCGCCCGCGCCCGTTTATTGGGGACCGCGTGCTTACTACGGCCCGCGTTGGGTTGGGCCGCGCTACTACGGACCGCGTTTTTACGGCCGTGGTTATTATGGCCGCGGCTGGCGGCGGTAACTCATTGGGACGGCCTGCGGCTTCTATTGGTCCGGCCTGCGGCCTTGGAAGGCATCCTGTAATAAGGCTCGGATGCCTTCGCGCGTAATGGGGCGCGGATTGTAATAGGGATTTTGCACCGCGAGGTCCGCGGCTTTGTCGAGATCGGCGGCCTTGAGACCGAGAGCCGCCAGCGACGTTGGCGCACCCAGCGAAGCGGCCAGATCGAACAGCCCTTGAGCCGCAGACGATTTCCCGAGCGCTCGTGCAATGCG